>Ga0180218_1002179_pt1 | contig 10511 bp, 8 predicted proteins | sample eDN3rd37CKraftBY_FD_151334 | JGI IMG/M metagenome (GOLD analysis project Ga0180218, IMG submission 151334) | Enriched backyard soil microbial communities from Emeryville, California, USA - eDNA 3rd pass 37_C Kraft BY (version 2) (version 2) | ecosystem: Environmental > Terrestrial > Soil >... | reverse complement strand
GTGCTCGACCCGCTCGAGCGCATGGGCGCCAAGGTCGTGGCGATTGCCGACGAGGGCCGCCTGCCGTTGACGCTGGCCGGCGCGCGCGACCCGATGCCGATCGACTACGAGCCGCCGGTACCTTCGGCGCAACTGAAATCCGCCGTGCTGCTCGCCGGCCTTGCCGCGCCGGGCGAGACGACGGTGCTCGAAGCCGAGGCGACGCGCGACCACACCGAGAAGATGCTCAAGCATTTCGGCGCCACGATTCGCGTGAAGCCGGTCGGCGCGCATGACCGCGGCCGTCGCATCGTGCTGCAGCCGGAATTGGAAGCCGCGCCGGTCGTGGTGCCGGCCGATCCGTCCTCGGCGGCGTTCCCGCTGGTCGCCGCGCTGCTGGTGCCGGGCTCCGAGCTCGTGCTGGAAGCCGTGATGACCAATCCGTTGCGCACCGGGCTCTACACCACGCTGCGCGAGATGGGTGCGCAGATCGAGACGCTGGAAACGCGCAGCGACGGCGGCGAGGAGATCGCCGATCTGCGCGTGCGCGCGTCGGCGCTGAAGGGCGTCGAGGTGCCGGCCGACCGCGCGCCGTCGATGATCGACGAATATCCGATCCTCGCCGTCGCCGCCGCTTTCGCCGAAGGCCGCACGGTGATGCGGGGCCTGAGCGAGCTGCGCGTGAAAGAGTCCGATCGTCTCGCCGCCACCGCCGAGATGCTGCGCGTCAACGGCGTCGACGTCGAGATTCAGAGCGACGATCTCATCGTCAACGGCAAAGGTCGTGCGCAGGGCGGCGGCATCGTCGCGACGCACATGGACCATCGCCTCGCGATGTCGGCGCTGGTGATGGGACTGGCCAGTGAGCGGGCCGTGCAGGCCGACGACACCGCTTTCATCGCGACGAGCTTCCCGGACTTCACCGGGCTGATGCGCTCGCTCGGCGCCGACCTGAGCTAGAGCCTTTCCGGCTTTGATGGAATCAAAGCCGGGGCTCTAGATTCTTGTTTTGTCGCGTTTTCTTCACGCGAACCGGTTTCCACTTCGCTCGAAAACGCTTTAGGGTCTCATTCAACTCCGTTGAATGAGACCCGTCGCCAATATTTTTATAAGGGCATGATCTTGTCCGAAAACCGGTTCCCACTTTTCGGGATCATGCCCTCTCACCGATAAAGATCGGCGCGGGTCGGCGGCAGGCCGGAGGCCCCGCGCTTGCGCTTCGACACCAGCGTCTGGAAAATTCCGACGGTGCCGCGCTGGAACGCAATCGAGCAGGCGGCGAGATAGACCAGCCAGAGCCGCGTCTTGACCGCGCCGATTTCCGCGATCGCGGCGTCGTTGTTGGCCAATAAGCGGTCGTGCCACATCCGGCAGGTGCGCTGATAATGCTCACGCCAGGCCTCCACATCGTGAACCTCGAAGCCGTGCCGCTCGAAATTGGCGATCGTCATGCCGAGATGGTCGAGCTCGCCGCCCGGAAAGATATAGCGCGTCAGCGCGGCGAATTCCGGCCGCCGCTTGCGGAAACTCTTGTCGTCGCGCTTGGCCGGCCGGCTGATGGCATGGTGCAGGTAAAGCCCGTCCGGCTTCAGCAGGCGGTGGATGGTGCGGAAATATTCGGCGTGATTGTCGATGCCGACCTGCTCGAACATGCCGATGGAGGCGATCTTGTCGAAGCTGCGGTCGACCTTGGTGTAGTCGCGCAACTCCAGCGTGACGCGGTCCTGCAGCCCGAGACGCGCGATCCGCTCGCGGGCGAGGTCATACTGGTTCTGCGCCAGCGTGACGCCATGGGCGTGCACGCCGTAATGCTGCGCGGCGTGGCAGATGAACGCGCCCCAGCCGCAGCCGATGTCGAGCAGCGTCTCGCCCGGCTTCAGGCGCAGCCGCCGGCACGACATGTCGAGCTTGTTGCGCTGCGCGGCGGCGAGATCGTCCGACCAGTCGTGGAGATAGGCGCAGGTATAGACCATCTCGGGATCGAGAAAGAGCGCGTAGAACGCGTTCGAGACGTCGTAGTGATACTGCACGTTGTCGCGGTTGGCGTCCTCGCTGCCGTCGGCAACCGGCGTCGCGGAGACGTTTTCGAGCGGCCAGGGCCCGCCGCGCGGCACGAACAGGAAGCGCGCCAGCGTCCGGATCGCCAGGCCTTTGTCGAGGCTGCGCAGGATGTCCTTGGTGCGCACGCGCGGCTTGCGGTCGACCAGATCGAACAGCGTGCCATTGCGCAGATCGAGCCGGCCGCTGGTCCACAGGTTGGCGAGCGTGTCGATATTGGGTTTGCGCAGCAGCGCGGCGACCGCGCCCTCGTCGGCGATCCGGATGGCCAGCGCGCCGTCGGGGAGATCGGCCGGCACGCGCGAGCCGTCCCACAGCGCGAAGCCGATATCGAGCCCGGCGCGCTCGCGCGCATGCGTCAGCAGCGCCCTGAGGCTCGCAAGCCGTGCCGTGGCCGAGCGACGATTTTCGTCAGACATCGAAAACAGGTCCGTCGTGAAAGTGCGGCGGCATCATGCCGAGGTGTCGTCTTCAGGGTCAATGGCGGCGGTGCGTCAACAAGAGACGCTTGAATATTTATCGTGCGCGATGTTGATGGTGTCCGCCGATCCTGGGCAGCGCAGAGGGGCAGCATGATCATCGCCATCGACGGCCCGGCGGCGTCGGGCAAGGGCACGCTGGCGAAGCGTCTTGCGGCGCATTACGGCTTCCACTGCCTCGATACCGGGCTGCTCTATCGCGCGGTGGCGCTGTCGCTGCTCGACGCCGGTGTTTCGCCGTCGGATCGCACGCGCGCCGAAGCGACGGCGAAGGCGCTCGACCTGTCGCGCTTCGCGGAAGCCACGCTGAAGGCGCCGAAGGTCAGCGAAGCGGCCTCGATCGTCTCCGCGATCCCGGAGGTGCGGGCCGCTCTGCTCGCCTACCAGAAGGATTTCGCCGCCCGGCAGCCCGGCGCGGTGCTGGACGGTCGCGACATCGGCACGGTGATCGCGCCGCAGGCCGAGGTGAAGATCTTCGTCACCGCGAGCCCGGAGGTGCGGGCCCGCCGCCGCTTCCTCGAGATGCAGCAAAGCGGGGGCAAGCTCTCGGAGGCCGAGGTGCTGGCCGACATCCGCCGCCGCGACGAGCGGGACAGCTCGCGTGGCATCGCGCCTCTGAAGATCGCGCCGGACGCCCATCTGCTCGACACCACGGCGATGGATGCCGACGCGGTGCTGCGGGCCGCCATCACTGTCGTCGAAAACAGCCGCTGACCCAAGGACTTAGGCAGAGCGCGGAGCAACTGCCAGCCCGCGCGGCCCTTGCCGGTTCGCTCTGCCTCCGCTATATCCCCGCTCAACCGGGCTGCCATCGACACGCGTCGAGGCCACCCGAACGGGCCGGGGGCCGGCTTAACCGCCCCCGTTGTTGGAGGACAAAGCCCGTTCGCGCCTCGAGGCCGGCATCGCCCGATCCGAACCATCGTTCCGACGCACGGTTATTTCGCGCCGGCCTTCCGGACATTCCGGAGGCCGCTGAAAGCGTTGCAGCTTTCAGCCCACGCGTGCGGAACGCCACTCGAACCCGCCGGCGCTTTGATCAGAGGAATTACATGGCCACCGCTACTGCTGCTGCACCGACGCGTGAAGATTTCGCCAAGATGCTCGATGAGTCCTTCGACCAGGGCAATCTGCAGGAAGGCTCCGTCATCAAGGGCAAGATCGTCGGCATCGAAAAGGACATGGCCGTCATCGACGTCGGCGCCAAGACCGAAGGCCGCGTCGCGCTGCGCGAGTTCGCCGCGCCGGGCCGCCAGTCCGATCTCAAGGTCGGCGACGAGGTCGAGGTTTATCTGGAGCGCATCGAGAACGCGCTCGGCGAGGCCGTGCTGTCGCGCGACAAGGCGCGCCGCGAGGAGAGCTGGGGCAAGCTCGAGAAGGCGTTCCAGGCCAACGAGAAGGTCGAAGGCGTCATCTTCAATCAGGTCAAGGGCGGCTTCACCGTCGATCTCGATGGCGCGGTGGCCTTCCTGCCGCGCTCGCAGGTCGACATCCGTCCGATCCGCGACGTCACGCCGCTGATGAACGTCAAGCAGCCGTTCCAGATCCTCAAGATGGATCGCCGCCGCGGCAACATCGTCGTCTCGCGCCGCACCGTGCTCGAAGAGACGCGCGCCGAGCAGCGTCAGGAGCTGGTGCAGAACCTCGAAGAGGGTCAGGTGATCGACGGCGTGGTGAAGAACATCACCGACTACGGCGCCTTCGTCGACCTGGGCGGCATCGACGGCCTGCTGCACGTCACCGACATCGCGTGGCGCCGCGTCAATCACCCGACCGAAGTGCTCAACATCGGCCAGCAGGTGAAGGTCAAGATCATCAAGATCAACCACGAGACGCACCGCATCTCGCTCGGCATGAAGCAGCTCTTGGACGATCCGTGGCAGGGCATCGAGGCGAAGTATCCGGTCGGCGCGAAGTTCAAGGGCCGCGTGACGAACATCACCGACTACGGTGCGTTCGTCGAACTGGAGCCGGGCATCGAAGGCCTGATCCACGTTTCCGAAATGTCGTGGACCAAGAAGAACGTCCATCCCGGCAAGATCGTCTCCACCTCGCAGGAAGTCGAAGTGCAGGTGCTGGAAGTCGATCCGGTCAAGCGCCGCATCTCGCTCGGCCTCAAGCAGACCATGCGCAACCCGTGGGAGACCTTCGTCGAGAAGTATCCGCCGGGCTCGACCGTGCAGGGCGAGGTCAAGAACAAGACCGAGTTCGGCCTGTTCCTCGGCCTCGACGGCGACGTCGACGGCATGGTTCACCTCTCCGATCTCGACTGGAAGCGTCCGGGCGAGCAGGTGATCGAGGAATACAAGAAGGGCGACATGGTCACCGCGCAGGTGCTCGACGTCGACGTCGAGAAGGAGCGCATCTCGCTCGGCATCAAGCAGCTCGGCGGCGATCCGATGGAAAGCGCCGGCGACGTCAAGAAGGGCTCGGTGGTGACCTGCGAGGTCATCAAGGTCGAAGAGCCGGGCCTCGAGGTCGCGATCACCGGTACCGATCTGACCGCCTACATCAAGCGCAACGAGCTGGCGCGCGATCGCGGCGATCAGCGCACCGACCGCTTCCAGGTCGGGCAGAAATTCGACGCCCGCGTCACCCAGTTCGACCGCAAGACCCACAAGGTCGCGGTGTCGATCAAGGCGCTGGAAGTGGCCGAGGAGAAGGAAGCCATCGCACAGTACGGCTCCTCCGACTCGGGCGCTTCGCTCGGCGACATCCTGGGCGCCGCCCTCAAGCAGCGCGATGGTGCCAACGAGTAACGATGCAAGATCGACCGCGGCCGGTGCCTCTGGCGCCAGCCGCGGTTTGCCATTCGGACGGGCCGCCATTCGGGTAGAATGCCGGCCCGATTCGTTTCTCCAGCCGGGATCGTCCGATCGAGACCGTTTGAACATGGTGTTGCCCGAAACGGCGGCTTGAGTTCGCCACCTTTCGTGTCACACGGGGTCAGGGTCCAACAGGAGCGGAAGCCATGTCGCTCGACGCCGACAGGATCGTCGATCGCCGCCGGATGCGGCGCAAGCTCACCTTCTGGCGCGTCGCCGCGCTGCTGATCGCCATCGTCGCGGTCATCGGCCTCGCCGTCGCGCTGGTGCCGCGAGGGGACATCCTCGGCGCCGGCGATTACATCGCCCGCATCAAGGTGCAGGGGCTGATCCGCGGCAATCAGGAGCGCACCGAGGCGCTGGAGCGGCTGGCGCGGCAGAGCTCGGCCAAGGCGGTTATCGTGCATGTCGACACGCCCGGCGGCACCACCGCGGGCTCCGAGCAGCTCTACGACTCCTTGCGGCGCATTCAGGCGCGCAAGCCGGTGGTCATCGTGGTCGACGGCATGGCGGCCTCCGGCGGCTACATCACCGCGATCGCCGGCGACCGCATCATCTCGCAGGAGACCTCGCTGGTCGGCTCGATCGGCGTGCTGTTCCAGTTCCCGAATTTCACCGACGCGCTGAAAACGCTCGGCATCAAGGTCGAGGCGATCCGCTCGACGCCGCTCAAGGCGGCGCCCAACGGCTTCGAGCCGACCAGCCCCGAGGCCCGCGCCGCCATCGAGGCGATCATCCGCGACTCCTATGACTGGTTCAAAGGTCTGGTGAAGGAACGCCGCAAGCTCGACGACCGGGAACTTGCAACCGTGTCGGATGGCCGCGTTTTCACCGGCCGGCAGGCGCTCGGCCTGAAGCTGATCGACGCCCTGGGCGACGAGCGGACGGCGCGCGAATGGCTGGCAAGCGAGAAGCAGATTCCGGTCAGCACGCCGGTGCGCGACTATGCATTGCAGCCGCGGTTCGGCGAGCTGTCTTTCCTTCATGTCGCCGCCTGGACCTTCGAGAAGATCGGCCTGGACGGGCTGGCCCGCCAGTTCGCGGCTTCCGGCGGCGTCGCCGCCATCGACCGTCTGAACCTTGACGGTCTGTTGGCGCTTTGGCACCCTTCGGTGTCGCAATAAGCCATCTGAGCGGGGCGTCGATGATTAAATCCGAACTGGTGCAGCGTATCGCAGCCCGGAATCCGCATCTCTACCAGCGCGACGTCGAAAACATCATCAACGCCATCCTTGGCGAGATCACCACGGCGATGGCCCAGGGCGACCGGGTGGAATTGCGCGGCTTCGGGGCCTTTTCGGTAAAGCACCGCCCGGCCCGGACCGGCCGCAATCCGCGCACCGGCGCCCATGTCGCGGTCGCCAAGAAGTCCGTGCCGTTCTTCAAGACCGGCAAGGAAATGCGCGAGCGGCTGAACCGCGACGGCGCTCCCGCCGAATAGTCGCGGCTCCGTCGGCGGTGCTAGAATGGCCGGGGATCAGCCCGGCCATTATCGTTGATCGCCGCTGCTGTCGTCCGCTCATCGTCGTTTCCGCCGCCCGAAAACGGAAAGACCGCGACCGATGTTCCGCAAGATCGTCACCGCCGTCATCGTCGTTCCGCTGGCGATCGTCATCGTCGCTTTCGCGGTGGCGAACCGGCAGAGCGTCACGGTGTCGTTCGATCCCCTGAGCGCGACGAACCCCGCGGCGTCCGTCACGCTGCCGCTGTTCATCATCATTTTTATCCTGGTGATCCTCGGCGTGGTCGTCGGCGGTATTGCGGCGTGGTTGCGGCAAAGCGCCTGGCGCCGGACCGCGCGGCGGCTCGACGGTGAGGTGCGCCAGTTGCGCGAGGAAACCGCGCGATTGAACGCGATGCTTAATGCGCGGGCGGGAAATCTCCGTGAAAATGAGCCTCTGCCGTCCGGCACGCCGCCGCTATTACCGCAAAGAATAGATCAATAGCGTTCGCGGATCGACAATTCGCATCAAACTTTCTGAAGCTCTCACGCGCTCCGTTAACCGAGGTGCTGACAATTGCTGTGGCCGGTCGTCGCCTGCCGCTGCATCGGCGTTCTTATCGTTGCTCAATGGTCGTGACAGGTGTGCCCCTCAAACAAAAAGGCATCACGACCATGAACGACACAATAACGACAGGTGCCAATGTCATTTCGTTCGCGCGACGCAACACGCCGCTGCGCGTGTGTATCGTCGACAACAAGGCGCATATCCGTGCGTTCCTTGCCGAGATCTTCGAGGGTCTCGGCTTCGCGCCTTATGGCTGCACCGGCGCCGAGCTCGATGTTATCCTCACCGATCTTGCGCCCGACCTCGTCCTGTTAGGTTCGCTGTCCGGCCGCGATGAGCTGAAGGGACGGCTGCTGCGGCTGTCCGCCATGAGCTATGGCGGGAAAGTCATGCTGTTCGGCGGCCGCGGCTCGCTCGACCTGATTGAAAGCCAGGAACTCGGCGAGGCGGCCGGCCTGCGCATGCTGCCATTTCTCGGCACGCCGTTCCGTGACAGTGAGCTGGCGGCGAATTTGTCGTCGTTTCGAGCCGTGACGGGACCGCAGCGAGTCGCCGTCGATCCGCAAGAGGCGCTGCACCAGGGCTGGCTGGAACTGCGCTATCAGCCGAAAATCGACATCAAGAGCTATTCGGTGTTCGGCGCCGAAGCGTTTCTGTTCGTCAAGCATCCGACGCAAGGCATCAGCCTGGCCGACCTTTCGCCCTATGCCGACGGCGGCAAGCCGATGCAGGCGCTGATGCAGTTCACCGTGAAGCGCGCCCAAGAGGATTGGTCGATCCTGACCGCGGGGCGGCACGATTCCCTGCTGTCGTTCAATGTTCCGCTACCGGCGCTGGAAGACCGCAATTTCGTCGACTGGCTGAGCCGCCAGCTCGAGCGCCCGGCTCGATCCGGCGCCATCGCGGTTGCGGTCTCGGGCGCGGAAGCGGATGGCAATCTTGGCCGGCTCGCCCGCGTCTCGCAGACGCTCGACGGCTGCGGGATCGGAACGTTGATCGACTGCGCCGGCGACGAGTTTGTCGGGCTGATGGACCGGCCGGACGGCGTCTTCGCGGAGCTGAAGGCGGACCCCTCGTTGGCGAACGGCTGCGCCGACGACGAGGCCAAGCGCGCAGCCTGCCAGCGGCTGGTGCGGGCGGCCCGCGCCCGCGGGGCGCGCGCCGCCGCCGAAGGCATCCGCACGCGGGCGGACTTCCGGATGCTGTCGGAACTCGGCTTCGATCTCATCCAGGGCCTGTTGTTTGCGCCGCCGATGGAGGCGCGAAAGTTCAAGCGCCTGCTGACGACACATGGCCGGGCGACCGCCTGACGGACGAGCGCAGGGCTTTGCGGAGAGCGGAATTAGCGGCTAGAACCGCTCCCGCATGGCTCTGACCGTCAAAATCTGCGGGTTGAAGACCCCCGAAGCTCTTGATACGGCGCTCGAATCCGGCGCCGATCAGGTCGGCTTCGTGTTCTTTCCGCCGTCGCCGCGCCATCTCGGCATCGAGGCGATGGGCGCGCTCGGCGCGCGCGTGAAAGGCCGCGCCGGCAAGGTCGCGCTGACCGTCAACGCCACCGACGAGATGCTGTTCGACATCGTCGAAGCCCTGAAACCCGACATGCTGCAGCTTCACGGCAACGAGACGCCGGACCGCGTTGTGGCGATCCGCACCCGGTTCCGGCTTCCGGTAATGAAGGCACTGGCGATTTCTGAGCGCAAGGACCTCTCGCCGATCCGCATTTATGCCTCGGTCGCTGACCGCCTGCTGTTCGACGCCCGCGCGCCGCAAGGCGCGACCCGGCCCGGCGGTCTCGGCAAGACCTTCGACTGGGCGCTGTTGAAGGACATCGACCGCGCCATTCCCTTCATGCTGTCGGGCGGCCTTGATGCTGCCAATGTCGGCGAGGCGATCGCGATCACGCGCGCGCCCGGCGTCGATGTGTCGTCCGGCGTCGAACAGGCGCCCGGCGTCAAGGATCCCGACAAGATCCGGGCATTCATCGCGGCGGCGCGTGCCGCGGAGCGCGCGCTGGCCGCGCCGAAGAAAACAGGAACCGCATGAGCGTGTCGCGTCCCAATTCCTTGCGTACCGGCCCGGACGAGCGCGGCCATTTCGGCATCTATGGCGGCCGCTTCGTCGCCGAGACGCTGATGCCGCTGATCCTCGATCTGGAGAAGGCTTACAACGACGCCAAGGCCGACCCGACGTTTCAGCGGGAGATGGACGGCTATCTCGCGCATTATGTCGGCCGGCCGTCGCCACTCTATTTCGCCGAGCGACTGACCGGCCACCTGAAGGGCGCGAAGATCTATTTCAAGCGCGAGGAGCTGAACCACACCGGCGCGCACAAGGTGAACAACGTGCTCGGCCAGATCATGCTGGCGCGGCGCATGGGCAAGAAGCGCATCATCGCGGAAACCGGCGCCGGCATGCACGGCGTCGCCACCGCCACGCTGTGCGCGCGCTTCGGCCTCGAATGCATCGTCTACATGGGCGCGGTGGACGTCGAGCGGCAGAAGCCGAACGTGTTCCGCATGAAGATGCTGGGTGCCGAAGTGCGGCCGGTCGTCTCGGGCTCGAAGACGCTCAAGGACGCGATGAACGAGGCGCTGCGCGACTGGGTGACCAATGTCGCGAGCACATTCTACTGCATCGGCACGGTGGCGGGCCCGCATCCCTATCCGGCGATGGTGCGCGATTTCCAGTGCATCATCGGCCGCGAGACGCGCGAGCAGATGATGGCCGCCGAAGGCCGCCTGCCGGACTCGCTGGTCGCCTGCATCGGCGGCGGCTCCAACGCGATGGGCCTGTTCCACCCGTTCCTCGACGACAAGGACATCGAAATCTACGGCGTCGAGGCGGCGGGCCACGGCGTCGACAGCGGCCAACACGCGGCCTCGATCGCCGGCGGCAGGCCCGGCGTGCTGCACGGCAACCGCACTTATCTGCTGATGGACGGCGACGGGCAGATCACCGAGGCGCATTCGATCTCGGCCGGCCTCGACTATCCCGGCATCGGCCCGGAGCATGCGTGGCTCAACGACATGGGCCGGGTGACATTCCTCTCCGCCACCGACGACGAGGCGGTCGCCGCGCTGCGACTCGTCAGCCGGCTCGAGGGCATCATTCCGGCGCTCGAGCCCGCGCATGCGTTGGCGCAGGTCATCAAGCTCGCG
>Ga0180218_1002177_pt1 | contig 10515 bp, 9 predicted proteins | sample eDN3rd37CKraftBY_FD_151334 | JGI IMG/M metagenome (GOLD analysis project Ga0180218, IMG submission 151334) | Enriched backyard soil microbial communities from Emeryville, California, USA - eDNA 3rd pass 37_C Kraft BY (version 2) (version 2) | ecosystem: Environmental > Terrestrial > Soil >... | reverse complement strand
CATCGCGACTTCCTTGACCAGCTGCGCCCCCATGTTCGCGAAGGGGTCGCGCAGCTGGATCTCCCGGGCGATGGTGACGCCGTCGTTGGTGATGGTCGGCGGGCCGGTGAGCTTCTCCAGGACGGCGTTGCGTCCCTTGGGGCCGAGCGTCACCTTCACCGCGTCGGCGAGCGCGTTGACGCCGTATTCGAGCAGGGTGCGGGCTTCCTGTTCGAACCGCAGATCCTTGGCCATGGCGGTTTCCTTTCGTCGATGCGGTTCGGGATCAGGGAACGAGGATCGCGCGACCGCGGACGCGACCGGCATCGAGATCGTCGATGGCCTGCTGGAACTGGTCGAGCGGGTACTTCGTGGTGTGGAGCGTGACCTTGCCCTGCGCGGCAAGGACCATCAGGTCCTGCAGGTCGTTGTAGGAGCCGACGAGATTGCCGATGAAGTTGATCTCCGTCGAGACGATGTCGATGGTGGGGACGTCGATGTTCTCGCCGTAGCCGACGACGTAGTAGTTGCCGGCGCGTCGCAGCATCGCCACGCCTTCCTTGGTGGCGCCGCCTTCGCCGACGAAGTCCACGACGGCCTCGGCTCCGTTGCCGCCGGTGAGATCGAGGACCTGCTGTATGTGGGTGCCGTCGGCGACGATCGCGTGGTCGGCGCCGATCTCGGCGGCGAGTTCCACGGCGTCGGGATTGCGGTCGACGACGACGAGTGTGGCCGCCGAGATCGCCTTCAGCACCTGGATGCCGATGTGGCCGAGACCGCCCGCGCCGATCATCACGCAGGTGTCGCCCGGGTGAAGAAGCTTGGCTGCCTTGGCGACTGCGTGGTAGGCCGTCAGGCCTGCATCGGCGAGAGCAGCGACGTCCGCGGGTTCGAGCGAATCGTCGATACGGACGACGCTGCGGGAGGTCGTCTTCAGGTATTCGGCGTAGCCACCGTGGGTGTCGATACCGGGGAAGGCGTTGTTCTCGCAGTGCACGTCGTCGCCGGAGCGGCACGCGCGGCACTGACCACACGTGATGAGCGGGTGCAGGATCACCTTGTCGCCCACCGCGACGTTCGTGACCGCATTCCCCACGGCGTGCACCCATCCGGCGTTCTCGTGGCCGATCGTGTACGGCAGTTCGACGCCGCTCTTCTCCGCCCACTGTCCTTCGAGGATGTGGATGTCAGTGCGGCACACCCCGGCACCGCCGATGCGGACGATCACGTCGAGGGGACCTTCGATCTTCGGTTCCGGCACCTCGGTGAGCTGCAGTTTCGTGTGGTAACCCACGACCTGGACGGCCTTCATGACACCCTCCTGACTGGAACGGACGAGGTGGATCTGGCGTCGACGATCCGCGGGCCGGCGGTCCCGTCGTCGTCGGCGTAGCGGGTGGCGAGCAGTCCCCGGCAGAAGTGGGAGTTGCCCTCCATGGAGATGCGCACGGACTTCGCGAACCGCAGTCGCATCGGAATCTTCTCGGCCGGAATCGTTCTGCCGTCGTCGTCGACGAAGACCCGTCCCGCAGGACACAGCGTCAGGCCGAGCGCCAGGCGTCGCCGGATCAGGGCCGACCGGTACCGGCCGGACGGGATGTCGCTCAGGGTGAGCGACGGCAGGTCGTCGAGAGTGAGCTCGGTGGTGCGGAGCAGCGCCTCGACGCAGCGTTCGAGCGCCGCGAGATGGGCCTTGCGCAGGAAGGTGTGCCGCAGATCCTCGAGGCTGTCGACGGCCTCGACCCCGAAGGTGCCGCGGTAGCCGGCGTTCGCCGCCAATCCGGTGTTGATCTTGTGGCTGTCGTGGTGGTCGTCGAGCAGCACCCGCACCTGCCCGATCCCTTCGACGGCCTCGAGCACGTCCTGCGCGTCCGAGGCCATCAGGTACGCGAAGTTGGGTGAGCAGAAGGCCGTGGGAAGACGCAAGTGGACGGTGACGCCCTCGTCGTCGAGGACCACCGACCGGACGAACCCGAGATCGGTGATGGGCTCGTCCAGTTCGGGGTCGGTGACGTCCGACAACGCCCGCAGGACGTCGTCGGCCGTCACCGGTCCGACCGTCATGACGACACCGCTTCCTGCGCTCCCGCGGCGACCTCGACCCCTTCCTGTCCGGCCGGTTCGGGAAGCCGCAACTCCGCGGGCACATCGATGTCGTACAGCGCCGCCGCGTTGAGTCCGAGGATCTTCTTCTTCTGGTCGGTGGTCAGCGGTGCGTATTCGGTCATGTCCTCGGGGATCTGGAAGTCCACGAACTTCTCGATCAGCCAGCGTGGTGTCCACAGCGCGTAGTCGCTCGAGAACAGGATCTTGTCCTCGCCGATCCAGTACATCAGCTCGCCGATGATCTGCGCGAAATAGCGCGGGCGGGTGTGGATGAACGGGATCGCCACGGCCAGACCGCCGTACACGTTGGATTCCTGCGTCGCGATCCAGCAGAAGTCCTCGAGGCGGGGCAGTCCGACGTGCTCGACGACGAACCGCAGGTCGGTGTAGTCGGTGGCAACCTTGTCGATGTCGGCGACATCGAAGGCATCACGGTCGAGCGGCCTGATGGTCGGGCCCTTGTGCACGTGGATGTTCTTGATGCCCAGCTCGATACATTCCTCGAGATAACGGCGCGACCACTTGTCGTCGAGCTTGTATCCGCGGGAGTCGCCGAACCATTCGGCCGTGTAGAGCTTGACGCCCTGCAGGTTCATGCTTTCCGCGTCGCGCCGCAACTGTTCGAGGCCGGCCTCCTCGTGACGCGGATCGTAGGCGTGGTTGTAGGTGAGCTTGCCCGGATGCTTGCGGGTGAGGGCGAGGCACTCCTCGGTCTGCCCGAAGCCGGTCTTGTAGAACTCGCTCAGCAGCGTCGCCTGGAAGATCGCGTGGTCGACGTAGCCGTCGACGAACAGGTCCTTCATGAACCTCTCGCTGCCGTAGTAGGCGTAGGTGTCGAAGTCCCACACCTCCTCCTGCGGGCTGAGGTTCCTGTGGTAGTCGTAGAAGCAGTCGATGAACTGCTGGCCGTGGATGTTCTTCAGGTTGGAAGCCCGTGCGTCCCAGATGTGTACGTGAGCGTCGACGATGAAGTAGTTCTCGTCGTTCTTGGAATACATGTCGTACCTCGATTCCTAGGGCGCGGTGAGGTCGAAGCCGATGTACTCGGCGGCGTCCTCGGGGCTGGCGAACAACATGGTCCTGTCGTCGAGATGCACCATGCGTCCGTAGTGGGTCGAGCTGATCTCCTCGAAGATCGATCCGTCGAACTCGCTGCCGAGGGCCTCGGTGAGCTCGTCGTAGTCGAACTCGAGCAACCTGGTGCCGTCGACGCGGATCATCGACGGGTACTCCGTCAGTTCCACTCCCTCCTTCGCACCCATGACGTCGGCGACGACGCGGCCGATCGGAGTGTTCATGAGCGTCACTCCGCACTTGTTGGAGAATTCGGTGGAGGATCCGAAATTCATGCTCACTGGTCCAACTCCTTCGGTGCTTCCAGGCCGATCTCCTCGAGCAGGGACCGGAACTTGGACTGGGCGGTTTCGAGGCTCGAGGCGAAGGTGATCGCCTTGTCGGACGGCTGCGACCAGATCGGCTGCAACGCCCGTGCCGCGTCGATGCACCGCGGCACCCACGTGCTCATCCACGACGAGAACAGTTCCTTGTTGGATTCACCGAATTCCTCGTCGCGCGTGAGCATTCGGTACAGAGCCCGGGTGTACGAGAGGTCGCGGTCGTAGTCGTGTTCGCCGGTGCCGACGATCGTCGGGGTGATGTAGTCGCCGTTGCGGGCGGCGATCTGCATGATCAACTCGGTCCGGAAGAGCGATCCCACCAGCTGCTCGAAGACGATGTTGGTGGCGAAGAGCAGTTCGCACCAGTCGCCCACCGCCGTCAGGCGTTCGACCACTTCGCGGGTGGGCTGCCATTCGGGGGCGGACTGCCAGACCTCCTTGTGGGCCGATCCGTCGAACGGCACACCGGATTCGGAGAGGTCGAGATTGAACAGCGCCAGGTCCTGCGCGAACCGCAGCTTGTGTGCCGCGTTGACCGCCACCGCGGTGTTGATCATGTTGGTCGGTCCCGACCGCTGGATCGACGTGAACACGTGCAGACCGAGACCGTTCTCGGCGTGCATCCACGCACCGAGGTTCCGGGCGATGAACGTGAGCCAGGGGGTGTTCCACACCTCGTACGCGCGTGCCCGCTTCGCGTTCTTCAGGCACAGGTCCACCTGCCGGACGACCGCCGCGTTGTTGCGGTAGATCGACTGGTCCCACTCCTCGTTCGGATCCCGGAACTGGTGCCAGTCCGATGATTTCGCGACCGTCCATTCCTTCGGGTAGCCTCCGGGGCCGTTGCCGAATCCGTAGATCCAGCCCTGGCTCAGGTGCCGCTCGGGGTCGGGTTGCACGTCGACGGTGACGTCCTCGTAGGTCGTCGCCCGCAGCTTCGCCGGCTTGTAGTAGTTGTAGGTGCGGCTCTTCGAACTCGGGAACTCCAGTGCGCCGGCCTCGGCATCGGTGAACTCGATGCGCGGGAAACTGCGCCTCTGGGGCTCTGCAGTGGCGGTCATCTGTGGATTCTCCTGTCGCTGGGACGAAGTGGGGAGCTTCGATCACTCGAAGGTCGGGCTGGTGAACTTGTCGTAGAAGATCTGGTCCTTCGGGACGTTCCTGCTCTCGAGAAGCTCGAGGGTGGCGTCCACCATCGGGGGCGGGCCGCACAGATACGTCTCGCACCGGTGGAGTTCGGTCTCGTGCGCACCGACCACGTCCGGAACCATGCCCGTCTCCACCCCGGTGAGATCGTCGGGAAGGCAGTCCGCGCTCTCCGACAAGCATGGCACGAAGACGAAGTCCCGTAAGCTTTTCGAGAATTCTCGTATCTCGCCGAGGTAGAACAGGTCGGCGGCGGTGCGGGCACCGTAGTAGAAGCGCACCGGGCGCGGATCGGAGGTCTCGCTCATGTGCCGCAACAGCGACAGGATGGGCGCCATCCCGGCCCCGCCACCGATGCAGACGATCGGCAGCACGTGACCGTCCTTGAGCGTCGACGATCCGTACGGACCCGTCAGTGCCAGTTCGTCTCCCACGTGCAGACCGTCGTCGAGCAGGCCCGAGAAGACACCGCCGGGATACTTCTTGATGAGGAACTGCACCCGATCGGTGGTCGCCGGGGTGGTGGCCATGGAGAACGACCGGTGATCCTCGGTTCCGGGGATGGTGATGTCGGCGTACTGACCGGCCTTGAACTCGAAGACCTCCGGTTCGATCGGCCGGACCTCGAGCGCGACGATGTCCCGGGTGACCGGTTCGATCGAGACCACCTCGGTCCGGACGTTCTGGATCGGCACGCCGCCGAGCAATTCGTCCTCGTCGAAGTTGAGCAGTTCGATGGTGCAGTCGCTGAACGAATGCGAGCGGCAGAGCAGGACGTATCCCTCCTCGACCTCGGCGTCGTTGCAGGCGAAGGTGGAGTAGCGGTCCATCTGGATGTCGCCGTCGAGGACGTAGGACTTGCAGGCCGAGCATTGCCCCTCACGACATCCGTGCATCAGGTGGATGCCCTGCCGGAAGGCCGCGTCGAGGATCTTCTCGTCCTCGGCGACGTCCATTTCGATGTCGACGGGTTCGAAGTGGATGCGGTGGGTGTCGGCCACTGGAACCTCCTGTACTTCGGTAGGGGGACCCGGCCGGCGCGGATGCAGGGGGTGTGACCGCGCCGGCCGGACCGGGGTGTGTCAGAGCGGAGTGGCACCGGCGCGGTACTCCGCGACGTGTGCTTCCCGTTCCGCGTCCGACATCTGGTTCAGCAGCACGTTCGGGCTCTGGAAGGTGTTGCCCCGCACGTCGTCCAGGGTCCACATCTTCTTCGGGTCGAGATCGAGGTGCGGCTGGCCGATGAGGGTCTTCCCGTCGTCGCGGACGTAACCGAGGTCCTGGACGATGTCGGCGAGATCCTTGTCGTGGTGCAGCGTCTCCCATTCACGGAAACCGGTGAGGCGACCCATGTTCGGGGTCTCGCGGCCCTCGTACTCGCCGCGGAAGGCGACCGCGTCGGTCCAGTAGCACGGCTCCGAGCAGTAGGTGCGCCACTGGTCGTCGACCTTCTCGACCACCATGTCCTCGCGGACGAGGCACGGCACCATGCACGTCCAGCACCGGTGGGGGTACTGGTATCCCACGTCCTCGAAGGCGATCGGCTTGTTGCGTCCGGGATGGGCGAGACGGTTGTAGTTCTCCCACCACTTGCCGAACTTCGAGTACCAGCCGGGATACTTCTCCTCGAACCATTCGAAGTCGGCGTCGGTCATCGCGTCGATCCGCCAGTAGTTCACCGGCCAGCCGGTCGCGAAGAAGCGTGCCACCTCGTGCACGTAGCTCTTCTCGGTGATGCGCTTCCACGCCTCCTCGACGAGATCGTGCGGGATGGTGAGCCCGTACTTCTCGAGCGGGAGCAGGTAGCTGCGGTAGTAGTCGTCGTAGATCCACCGCCGCCACATCTCGGCGTACGATTCGCGGTCCTTCCGGCGGTCCTTCGTGCCGTACTCGATGAAGGTGCCGATCGCGGCGTCGACGACGCAGTGGTTGTTCCACCACGCGTACCGCAGGTCGCGTTCGAGGAGCGGACGGTTGCGTTCGTCGGCGAGGGCCATCAGCAGGATCGAGTAGCCGTTGGAGATGTGCCGGGACTCGTCCGACTGCACGGAGTGGAAGACCGTGGGCAGCAGGTAGTCGCCGTTGGCGGCGGCCTCGTCGGGCATCGCGACGAAAAGCGTGTTGGTGAAGGCGGTCTCGGCGACCACCGTCAGGTAGATGTTCGCGGCGGTGATGGCGTCGCCGGTGATGAATCCTTCACCGAACTGCCGGCCGATGGTGCCCGCGTAGTTGTTCGCGAACGCCTTCTCCGTGACGTCGAAGCCGGCCGGGTCGATGTAGTTGTTCATGTACAGCTTCTTGAGGTTCATTTGAATCGTCGAGTGACGAACCTCGTCGATCATCTGCACCGCGAGCCCGTTGTGGATCTCGGGATTGGGCACGGCGTCGATGGCCATGGGCATCGCGCGGGCCGCGGAGATCTCGGGGAACGGGATGATCGACAGGAACAACTTCTGCCATTCGAGCCAGCGTTGCTGGACCTGGCGGAACATGTTGCCGCGGATGGCGCCGTCCATGGCGCCGTAGACGCGGTTGTCCTTCTCCTCCTCCATCGGGAAGTACGACCGCATGATCTGCTTGAGCGGATCCTTCTTCGGGGCCTTCTCGAAGGTGTAGTCGGTGCCGAAGCGGGTCGCGGGTGTCGCGAAGGTGGGTTCCCACGACAGTTCGGTGATCTTCGCATGCGCCTTGGTGAGGCTCTGCCTGCTCAATGTGTGCCTCCTGGATCGGGAGCCGGCTGGCGCCGGCCGTCGGGAGATCGGGGGTGATGTCGATACAACCCCGGAAGAAACACACAATCTGTCTCATTCTGAGACGTGGATCACAGTTTGGAGCGTTAAAGTTGCGTTCGAAACATTCCGAAGAGCGACCCGCGCGACCGACAATCGGGAGATCGACGGTGAGTGCAGACAGACCGGGTGCTGCGTCGAAACGCGCAGCATCCCGAGACGAAGCCGGAGGTAGTGCGATCGCACCGGGCGATATCGGTCGGATGAGGCACTGGCTGCGCGTGTCGTGGTTGCGATCGGCGCAGGCGAACGTCGACACCGACCAGCCGGGCGCCGACTACGTCGACCCGGACACGGTGGACACCGTGCTCACCCGCGCTGCGGCGCCGGTGCTGGATGCGATGGCCCAGGAGATCGACAGCGAACCCGTCTCGCTCATCCTCACCGACGCCTCCGGAACCGTGCTGCGCCGGCACCTCGGAGACCCCGGTCTCGCCGCTGCGCTCGACAGCGTCCATCTCGCCCCCGGGTTCCGGTACGCCGAGACGAGCGTCGGCACGAACGGCATCGGCACCTCCCTCGAGGTGGGCGCACCCCTGCTCATCCGCGGCGACGAGCACTACAACGGACGTCTACGCCGGTTCTCGTGTGCGGGCGCTCCGGTGACCCATCCGGTGACCGGGGCGGTGCTCGGCGCCGTGGACCTGACCACCCTGGCGGAGAACACCAATGCGCTGCTGCTGTCGTTCGCGAAGATGGTCGCGCAGCGGATCCGGGAACAGATCCTCGAGGAGGCCGGCGAGCTCGACCGCGCGCTGCTGCGCGACTACCACCTCGCCTGCCAGCATTCGGGCCGACCGGTCATCGCGATCGGCGACGAAGTGCTCATGATGAACGACCTCACGCAGCGCGTGTTCGATTCGCGTGACCAGGCGGCCATCATCGACCGCACCCGCGACTCGCGGGGCAGGTCCGAACCGTTCACGCTCCTCGCCGACCTGCCGAGCGGCGTCACCGCACGGTTGTCCTACCGGCCCACCTTCGTCGACGACAGGCTCGCAGGCGGGATCGTGCACATCAAGGAACAGGTGAGCCGCGGGAGGGCACGGACGGCCGGTCGCGGTGGCGCTCCGGTTCTGCGGTCCGTCGTCGGTACGAGCGCCACGTGGACGCGCGCCGTCGAGGAGGTGTTCGACGCCTGTGCGCGGACCGAGTGGATCGTCGTCGACGGCGAGCCGGGCTCCGGAAGGTCGGCCCTGGTCCGTGCGGTGCACGAATACGCCAGGAGCGGGCGCCTTCTCGTCTCGGCGGATGCGTCGACGGTGAGCGTCGACGAGCTCCTCGAGCGGATCGCGGCGGCGGTGGACGAGGGAGCGGATCTGCTGATCCGCCGCGTCGACGGACTCGACGGCGACACCCTCGATGCGGTGAGCGATCTCCTGCTCGATGCGGCGTCGAACTCCATTGCGGACGATTCCTGGGTGACGGTCACGATGGATTCGACCGACGGCCTGCCCGATACGCATCCGCTGTTGCGGTTGTTCCCCAAGACCGTGCCGGTGCCCCCGTTGCGCCACCACGTCGACGATCTGCCCGAACTGTCCCGCTTCCTGCTCGATTCGATGGGTGCCGAGAACCTGACGTTGTCCCGCGCCGCGGCGAACCAGCTCGCGCGACTGTCGTGGCAGGGCAACGTGACACATCTTCGAACGGTGCTCGAGGACATCTTCAGGCGCCGACGGTCCGGCACGATCGAGCTCGACGATCTGCCCGCGGAGTGCCGGTCGGCCACCCGCCGGCGCCTGACGAGAATCGAATCGCTCGAACGCGACGCGGTGGTCGACGCCCTCGCGCTCCACAACGGCGACAAGGCCGCCGCGGCACATGCTCTGGGGATGTCGCGCGCGACGATCTACCGCAAGATCCGCGAGTACGGAATCGAATTCGGCCGCGCTTCGAAACGGGAGCGGACGACACGTCAACGACGTTCCGACAGCCGCTCGTAGGACACCCGCCACGCCCATTCGACCGGACCCTGACGGAATCGGCCGAGCCACCACCGGGATCCGACCACCATCACCGCTCCCACCGCAACGTACACCGCAATCGTGAACGGGACCCGCATGTCGGCGTCCACGGTCTTCGCCAGGCCGAATCCCCAGTCGTAACAGAGCACCGACGCGACGATGTTCTGCAGGATGTAGCAACTCAGCGCGGTCCGCCCGATGCGTTCACAGGCGGTACCGACCGTGCCGGTCGTGGACCTGCCGATGTAGAAATGGGCGATCCACGCCAGCAGGCCGAGCGCGACGAACGGTGCGATGCCGTAGCGCGCTGCGAATACACCTGCGGCACCACCGAACAGACCTGCGGCGAGATCGAGAGGCGCCGCGATCGCGCCGACCACCATCAGCCGTCGGCGCAGCACCGCACCTCTGCTGTCGAACAGACCGGTCGAATACAGTGCGGCACCGGTCAGGAACAGCGCGACCGTCATCGGGATCACGAAGATCACCTCGGCGCGGAACGCAGCGGCGTTGTCCACGCGGAAGACGACCATGTCCCACCAGGTGGCGGTGGTCAACTCGGGGGTCTCCGGATTCGGCGGTGAACCGGCGAGCGCCACGACGAGCGCGGTCACGGCCAGCGCGTGCACAGCGACGGCCGCACCCGCGACCCACAACCGCACACGACCGGAGGAGATCACGAGCCCGCACACGAGCATGGACGTCAGTGCATATCCCATGAGGATGTCGAACTCGGCGACGAGCAGGTAGTGCACGAGCCCGTCGACGAGGAGCAGGGCGGCGCGTACCCGGTAGCCGCCGGGCCACGGCCGCCCCGCTCGCTGTGCGGAGGCCGCCTGCACGGCCAGGCCGATCCCGAACATCAGCGTGAGTAGCCCGAGGAACTTCCCCTGTGTGAGCTGCATGAGGATGCGTTGCGGCCACGGATCGGTGCCGACCGAGGCGAGATAGCCGACGATGCCGGCGGGATCGGTGAAGATCCAGACATTGGCGGCGAAGGTGCCGAGGATGGCGATTCCCCGGGCCACGTCGAGGGCGAGGATGCGTCGCTGTCGCGTCGTCGGATCGGTGACCGTCATGGTCCTCACCATGCGACGCGGAGGGTGCGGTGCGCGTCGGCCGACCGGGGGA
>Ga0180218_1002175_pt1 | contig 10518 bp, 13 predicted proteins | sample eDN3rd37CKraftBY_FD_151334 | JGI IMG/M metagenome (GOLD analysis project Ga0180218, IMG submission 151334) | Enriched backyard soil microbial communities from Emeryville, California, USA - eDNA 3rd pass 37_C Kraft BY (version 2) (version 2) | ecosystem: Environmental > Terrestrial > Soil >... | reverse complement strand
CGGCCATCAACAGGCCGCTCTTTGCCAGTCCGAACATTCGGCGTAACTCCCCCTCGCGACGCAGCCTTTGTAAACGGCGCTAGCCGATCACCGGTATGCCGATCATCGCTTCTTCCAGCTTCTCTTCGACCGTCAGCGGCTTCGGCTGACGCGCCAGCGCCTTCTTGTTGATCTTGCGCTTGGCGATGTCGTTGAGCTTCTTGTCGGTCGCCTTCTCTTCCTTGAGATTGTCGAAGAGCAGCTTCGATACTTCGGTGTGACCGAGCAGCTTGGCCCACGACGTCAGCGTACCATAGCGCGTGATCTCGTAATGCTCGACCGCCTGCGCCGCCGCAATCAACGCCGCATTCAGCACGACCTGATCGCCGACGTCACCCGCGATTTCGTTCGCCTCATCGAGAATGCCATCGATCGCCGGGCATTTGTGAGCCTGTGGCGTGCGCTTGATCTTCTTGAAGACGCGGTCGAGCCGCTTGATCTGAGCCCTGGTCTGGCGAAGGTGCGTCTGGAAGGCACGCTTCAACTCGGCGTCGGAGGCCTTTTCGATCATGGTCGGCAGCGCGCGCTCGATCTGCTGCTCGGCATAATAAATGTCCTGCAACGAATGGACGAACAGATGCTCCATCGTCTCGATGTCGTCGGAAAACCAGCCCATCGCGGAGGCTCCTTCAAGTCCGTGTCTTCGAGATCCATAAGGAGTGCATCGGTCTTCAGGTGCCCGGCGCGACCGTGAGCCGCGCCGGTATCTGAACTGCACCGTCAGGCTTTCGCGGTAGCGGACGGCTGCGGCGGCGTGTTGGCGCTCTCACAATGGATCGCCGCGGTGATAAGCGCGACGCCGGTAAACAGCAGATTGATGCCGACCAGAAGGCCGAGCACCCAGATCGCGCTGCCCGGCAGACCGGCGAGGATGATCACGCCAAGCGCGAAATCGACCAGCGCGGAAAACAGAACCCAGCCCCAGGCCTTCGGGATCACGTTGCGATAGTGGAAGGCCATGACGCCCTTGCTCACTCCGGTTGCGAGCAGATAGGCCACGAGGATGATCGTCAGGGTGAGGACGCCCTTCACCGGATTGAACAGGATCACGCCGCCCGCCAGCACGCACAGGATGGCGGTGATCAGATTCCACCAGAAGCCCGGCGAACTCGGGCCGGACTGGAAGACCGATATCAGCCCGAAAATTCCGCCGGCGATGAGCAGCCAGCCGACCGTGATGGCGGTCGCGAGCGTCGCGATACCGGGCAGGATGATGGACGCGGCGCCCAGCAGGATGAGGATCACACCGTAGATCTTGAACCACAGCTTGAACTTGCGCAGGGTCTCGGGATCTACCGAAAAAGCTACTGGCATTGTCGCCTCCGTCGCCATTGAATGTCGCCTCATGCTAGCAGCATTCGGCCTGTCCCGACACATGCCGGCAAGGCAAGCCTGCGAAGCTTTTTAACAAAGGATGACCGGCGACGACGTGATCTGTTGCAATTCCTCCGCCGCTGCCGCAGGAAGACCCGTCAACGGGAGACCTCTCGCAAGGAGATCTGCCGCAATGCGAGATGAGATACGAGGAATCCCATGAAAATTGAACGTCACGAAGTCGGACCGCGGATGAGCCAAATCGTCATTCATGGCGACCGGGTCTATCTCGCGGGCGTCGTCGCGGAGAAGAACGCGGGCAAGAGCGTCACCGAGCAGACCAAGGAAATTCTCGCCACCATCGACGGCTATCTGGCAAAGGCCGGCACCGACAAGTCGAAGCTGCTGACGGCCAATATCTGGCTCGCGGACATGGACACCTTCGCCGAAATGAATGCGGTATGGGACACCTGGGTGTCGCCCGGCAACACGCCTGCGCGCGCCACCGTTCAGGCGCGACTCGCCGCTCCGCAATTCACCGTCGAGATCATGGTCACGGCGGCGAAGTAAGAACTAATTCACGATCGAAGTCGGATCTTCGATCAACGAACGGTGAATGACCCGCCTCCATTTGGTCGCAATATTTTCCGTTCTAACGGCGCGCGCGAAATCGTTTTGCGCGCGCTTTTCTTTTCGGGGACTCTGAAATGCCGACAATGTTCGTACGCCTGCTCGACCAGGGCTGGTTCTTTCTGCTTGCCCGCATCATCCTGACCTTCGCGTTCTGGGGCAGCGGACTAGCGAAGCTCATCGACTTCAAGGGCGGCGTCGCCGAAATGGCGATGTTCAACCTGCCGCATCCCGAACTGATGAATATCCTGACGATCGTCACCCAACTTGGCGGATCGCTTCTGATCATTCTCAATCGCTGGACCTGGCTCGGTGCCGGCGCGCTCGCGGTGTTCACATTGCTGACGATCCCGCTGGTCCATCACTTCTGGTCGCTGCCGGAGCCGCGCTCGATTCAGGCGTTTCACACCGCGACCGAGCACATCACCGTCATCGGCGCACTGATGCTGGTGTCCATCCTGTCGCGCTATACCGGCGGCGCGGGCAACGGCCCCAAACGGAGCTGAGCGCGATATTGCGGCATCTCGATCCTCCTTCTACCGTCGCGCCCTCGCCACCGGGAGAACGAATCGAGATGTCCGCTTTCGACTTCACGCCGCTGCTGCCACCCGGATCCCCCCCGCCCGCAGCGAAATGGACGGGGTCTCCCAAATACAATTTCACCGGCGGCAACAACGATCCTGCGCAGGTGCCGGTCGATGGCCTTATGGCCGCGGCCGACGCCGTGCTGCGGCGCGAAGGACAAAGCCTCGCCTATTACGGTGTTGCCAACGGCCCGCAGGGCTACAAGCCGTTGCGGGACTTTCTTGCGGCGAAGCTGAGACGCGATGCGGCGATTGCCTGCACCGCCGACGACATCCTGCTGGTGTCCGGCTCGCTGCAGGCTTTCGATCTGATCAACGGGGCGCTGGTCGCACCGGGTGAAACCGTGATCGTCGAGCGCGACACCTATGGCGGCATGCTGAACCGCTACGCGCGCGCGGGCATCAAAGCTGTCGGCGTGCCGCTCGACAAGGACGGCATGCGGATGGATGCGCTCGAAGAGACGCTGACCGCGCTTGCCGCAAAGGACATTCGCGCGAAATACATCTACACGATTCCGACTGTCCAGAATCCGACTGGCACAATCATGCCGATGGATCGCCGCGAAAGACTGCTGGCTCTTTCGGAAAAATTCGGAGTACCGATCTTCGAGGACGATTGTTACTCCGACCTGATCTGGAGCGGCGGGCGCCCACCCGCGCTCTATTCAATGACCAAGTCCGGCAACGTCATCCATATCGGCTCGTTCTCGAAATCGGTCGCACCGGCCCTGCGCGTCGGCTTCATCGTTGCACCCTGGCAAATTCTTTCGCGCATGATCGCGCTGAAAGTCGATGCCGGTTCGGGCGCGCTGGAGCAGATGGTCCTCGCGGAATATTGCACGCCTCACTTTGAGACCCACGTGCCGGACCTGCGGCGCGGCCTGCGTAAGAAGCTCGAGGCATTGATGGACGCTCTCGAGGAGCAGTTCGGCACCGCAGCCGAGTTCGACGATCCGCCCGGCGGGATCTTCCTTTGGGTGAAGCTTCCCGACCAGGTCGATACAATGAAGCTGTATCAGTCCGCGCTCGCCGCAGGCGTGGCGATCAATCCGGGACCGGAATGGTCGACCGACGCCGCGCATTCCGGGAGCCGGATGCGGCTGTGCTTCGCGAGCCCGACCGAAACGGAAATCCGTGAGGGGATCGCAATCCTTGCCGATATCTGCCGGAAGGAATTCGGCGTGCCGCAGCGCAGCGGCAATATCGAGCGGCGCAAAGCGCGCTAATGGGGCAAGGCGCGTGGCCGTGCGCGCAAAGCGCTACGCGGTGGCGAGACAGATCGCCAGCAGCACATTCAAATCGTCGTTCGCGGGCGGCACGACGTCCGCGGTCGATCCGGAAGCCATCCGAACTCCTTCTCCGGAGTTCAGGCGAAGCCTGAGTTGAGGCCATGCCAGCTCGACGGGGTCTTCGCCAAAATTGACGAGAGCCCAGACGTCGTCCGTGGTCAGCTGTCCGGCAGCGTCCTGAAGAAGAAGTTCGCACACCGAGTCGTTCGGTAGCGGCAACTGCTTGAATCTCAGGAATTCTGCCAGATCGTAGGAAAAGCTTACGAAGTCGCCGCTTCCTTCCACTGCTTCCTGGTCCAGCATCATCCAGAAGCGGCCGCGCAGGTGCATCGGAACTGTGAACAGACAGGCGCATGCGTCGCCGCCTTCGGGCGGTTCGCTCAACGTCAGGGCCGTCACTTCATCCGCGTTCGCAGCCCGCCAGCCGTCTCCCTCGGCGACGAGCAACCGATCCGTCCATGAGCCCTTCAATTGGAAATTCGGCGCGACCGCAAACGACACCGTCACGTCATCGCCCTAAGTCGTTCGAACTTGTCGAGCGCGACGTCGAAGGTCGCCTTCTTGTGCAGCCGACAGGACAGCGTTTCCGTCGTCGCGAAGTCGCCATTCTCGAAATACTTGTTGCCGGGCGGACCGCCGCCGCAGAACGGAAAATAGCGGCAGCTTTCCCTGCACAGATCCACGCCACGGCGGATCTCGTCATCGAGGGCAAGGAAGCGCGGCATCGTCAGGATCGATTCCAGAGAATCCCGCGCTACATTGCCGAGCGCGAAGCTGCCGAGCCGCGGGCTGCTAAGGCCCAGCAACTCGGGCGAATAAGTCGAGAAATTGCCCTCGCAGTCGACATTGAGGATGCCGAAGGGTCTGCATTCCTGCGTTCGCCGGTCATCGAGCTGTTCGCGGCACGCGATCGAACTGCGCGACGTCTCGAATTCGCGCACCCGCAGCGGCGGGTCCGACGCGAGTGCAAGGTCCATGAAGCGCGAATAGAAGCGGCGGAAGCGCGGCTCCATCCCGGTGCCCGCGAGCGAGGAAGTGACGTGCGGCCCCTCGATCTCCTCCACGTTGAACGCGACGTCCGTGATGCCGTGCTCGATATAGAAATCGAAAAGTTCGTCGGGGTAGTCCAGCGACGCCGACGTCAGCACCGTAATGACATCGAAGAAGATATCGTGCTCGCGCAGCACCTGCATGCCGCGCAGCACGCGATCGAGCGTCCCACCACCGTTTCGGGTGGTACGATTGCGGTCGTTCAGGAACTCGGGGCCGTCGACGCTGACGCCGACCTGGACATTGCGGCGACGGATGAAGTCGCACCAGTCCTTGTTCACCAGGGTGGCGTTGGTCTGAAAGGACTGGGTGATCTCGAACCCGCTGGTGTTGCGGCTTTCGAGCAGGACGGTTGCCTGTTCATAGAACGACGCCGGCAGAACCATCGGCTCGCCGGCATGCCACAGTAATGTGAAGGGTTGTCGGATCAGACCGGAGGAAAAGACCCAGTCATAAGTCTTTTCCAGCGTCTCAAGCGTGATCTTCCGCTTGTCCAGCCGGTTCGGAAGATAGCAATAGGAGCAGTCAAGATTGCAGAACGGCGTCGGCTGAATAACGAGCAGTTCCAGTGGACCGACGTGGTCGGCAGCAATCATGCTCTAGTGGTTGCGGAATGCGTTGCGGAAGCCGCCGTGACCGCCGCCGCCGTTGCGGAAACCGCCATTGCGGAAGCCGCCACCATTACCGAAGCCGCCATTGCGGAAGCCATTCCGGAAACCGCCATTACCGAACGGCGCGTTGAGGAAGCCGCCGTTACGGAAACCACCGCCGTTGCCGAAGCCTCCAACGCCAGGGAGGTTCACAAATTGAGCATGCGCCTGACCGGCCGGGCCAACGACGTCAGCCGCCTCCAGTTCCGCAGCGCGCGCCTGGACATCGATATCAGCCGGAAGGGCACCTTCGACCGGCGCGTCGGGAATACTGGCGAGCGCGGTGCGGGCGATGACAACAGTACCCACTGTGGTAGCGGCGCCCCCTGCCAGGGTGCGCAACAAGGCACGGCGTGACAGCTTTTCCATGGCGATACCGCTTTCCATTTCGCTGCCCTTCCCGGTGAAAGGCGCGACATACTAGCGTCTAATGGCCTGGGAACCTAGCGATTAATGGGCATGGAGACAAACACCGCAAGAGGGCGGTCATGGGGACCGGCAAAGATACCCGATAGGGTGAGCGTCCGCCGCCACTCAAAGGGGCGCCTCGTAGGTCCGCCGGCGATAGACAAGCGAGCCGACGCGATGCGAGGCTTTGTGCAATACCGGCAGCAACGATTCGATTTCGGAGTGGACCTTAGTGGCAGACACGCAATTCAAGCCGGGCGATATCGTCAGCCTGCGGTCCGGCGGTCCTCTCATGACCATTGCCATGGTCGATGGACAGACGGCCTTTTGCGAATGGTTCCGCGACGACCAGGAGCCGCAAAGCAGATCGTTCGCCCTCAGCAGCCTGAGACACGTCGAGCAGCGAAACGACGCGACGCAATAAGCCGGTCAGAGGCCGGCTAAGCGTCCATCTCCGCCCGCACCTTGGCGCGCAGATTGTCGATCGGGGTGAGCCCGCCGCGCGTCTCGACGTGCCAGAAGGTCCAGCCGTTGCAGGCTTCGAGTCCCTGCGCGAGCGCGCCGATGCGATGGATCGAGCCGACCTTTTCACCGAGCATCACCGCGCCGTCGGCCCGCACCAGCGCCTTGTGACGCTTCTTGGAGTCGACGAGGCTGACACCGGGCGTGATAAGTCCGCGTTCGATCAGTGCGGTGAACGGCACCCGCGGGGCTTCGCGCGCGGTCACGAACGGAGCGATCGAGGGCGCCTCCAGCGGCGTGACGGCAGCGATCCGCTTCATTGCGGCTTTCGCATAGGTGGGATCGCGCTCGGTGCCTACGAACCGACGGCCCAGCTTGGTCGCCACGGCACCTGTCGTACCGGTACCGGTGAATGGATCGAGCACCAGATCGTCCGGCCGCGACGCCGAGAGAATCACGCGCGCCAGCAATGCTTCCGGCTTCTGGGTCGGATGCAGCTTCTTGCCGTCGTTACCCTTCAGCCGCTCTTCTCCGGTGCAGAGCGGCAGCGTCCAGTCGGAGCGCATCTGCACGTCGTCGTTGCCGGCCTTCAGCGCCTCATAGTTGAACGTGTAGCCTTTGCCGCCCGGATCGCGCGCGGCCCAGATCATGGTCTCATGCGCGTTGGTGAATCGCCGGCCGCGGAAATTCGGCATCGGATTGGACTTGCGCCACACCACATCGTTCAGGATCCAGAAGCCGAGGTCCTGAAGGATCGAGCCAACGCGGAAAATGTTGTGATAGGAGCCGATCACCCAGAGCGTGGCGGACGGCTTCATCACGCGCTTGCAGGCGGTCAGCCATGCGCGCGTGAACTCATCGTATTCCTTGAACGAGGAGAACTTGTCCCAGTCGTCGGTGACGGCGTCGACCTTCGAGTCATCGGGACGCTTCAGATCGCTCTGCAGCTGCAGATTATAAGGCGGATCGGCGAAGACGAGGTCGACGCACTCGGCCGGCAGCGTCGCAAGTTGTGCAACGCAATCGCCCACGAGCACACGTGGACCTTTTTCAACTTCTGGAGTCATACGGGGCGTCCGCTTGGACGCCCCGCGACGCGACTCTACCATGATACAGAACTCTGACCCTGGCGACGCTGTCGGTGACGCGGGACCTACAACCGACGTTCCGGATACTGATGGCCCAAAGTAAAAATCTCCTTAAATTGCAATGACTTTGAGAGGCTAGCTTTTACCTCCGGCAACAACCATTTGGTAACGAAACATGTGAGCGCCTCCGGCGTTCAGAGCCGTGGACGAACGCGATTCGATCGGCAACACTGCCGGTCTCAGGAGGGACGGATGCGTTGGGATGATTTCCGCCGCAGCGACAACATCGAAGATGTGCGTGGCGAAGGTGGCTTTGGCGGCGGTGGTGGCTTCCCGATCCCGGGTGGTGGCGGCGGTCTTGGTATCGGCACCATCATCGTCCTCGGCCTGATCGGATGGTTTCTCGGAATCGATCCGCGAATCCTGATCGGCGGCGCCGAAGTCTTCCAGGGACCGAGCCAGCAAACCCAACGCCAGGCGCCAGCTGCGAAGAAGGGTGTGCCTTCGGATCAGCAGGGCGATTTCGTCGCTGCCGTCATCGGCTCAACCGAAGACGTGTGGTCCGACATCTTCCGCGCCAACGGGCAGACCTACCGGCCGGCGCGACTTCGCCTTTATTCCGGAGCGACCCCGGGCGGCGCATGCGGCATGGCGCAATCGGCAATGGGGCCGTTCTACTGCCCGCCGGACAAGCGCATCTTCCTCGACACCGCGTTCTTCCGCGAGATGGAGCAGAAATTCCGCGCCTGCAGAGGCAAGCAGTGCGAATTTGCTCAGGCTTACGTGATCGCGCACGAGGTCGGGCATCACGTGCAGAACCTGCTCGGCATCCTGCCGCGCGCACAGCAGATGCAGCAGGCGGCCGGCAGCAAGGCGCAAGCCAACAACATTCAGGTACGTGTCGAATTGCAAGCCGATTGCCTCGGCGGCGTGTGGGCCAATCACGCGCGGCGCAAGAAGGACTTCATCGATCCGGGCGACATCGAAGGCGCGATCGGAATTGCGTCGGCGATCGGCGACGACCGGCTGCAGAAGCAGGCGACCGGGCGCGTCGTGCCGGATTCCTTCACTCACGGTTCGTCCGAACAGCGCGTGCGCTGGTTCAAGCGTGGCTTCGAGAGCGGCCGCGTCTCGGATTGCGACACCTTCCGGACGGCGACTTTGTAATTCAACTTGACCTCTCCCTGAAAGGGGGAGGTCGGTCCGCGAAGCGGACCGGGTGGGGGTCAATACGGCAATCAGCTATTCTGGGATTGCGCCAATGACCCCTCCCCGATTGTCATCGCAACACGATGACAATCGACCCTCCCCTTTCAGGGGAGGGAAAAGGAAAAATAGCATGCCCGGCATCGACGAATCCCGAAGCTTCATCCCGCTCAATATTGCGGTGCTCACGGTTTCCGATACGCGCGAGCTTGCCGACGACAAATCCGGAACGACTCTCGTCGAACGGATCGAAGCGGCGGGCCACAAGCTCGCCGCACGCGCGATCGTCACCGACGACGTGGACAAGATTCGCGCCCAGGTGAAGGCGTGGATCGCCGATCCGGGCGTCGATGTCGTGATTTCGACCGGCGGCACCGGCTTCACCGGGCGCGATGTGACGCCGGAGGCGCTCGAGCCTCTGTTCGAGAAGCGGATGGACGGCTTCGCGACCCTGTTCCTGATGATCAGCCACGCCAAGATCGGGACATCGGCGATCCAGACGCGTGCAACCGCCGGCGTCGCGGGCGCGACTTATATCTTCTGCGTCCCCGGCTCGCCCGGAGCCTGCAAGGATGCCTGGGACGGCATCCTCGCGCATCAGCTCGATTACCGTTACCGGCCGTGCAACTTCGTCGAGATCATGCCGCGGCTCGACGAGCATCTGCGCCGGCCGAAGGCACACGGGGCGACGGTCTAACCCTCATCATGCCGGACCCGCGAGGCGCTTCGCACCCACGAGGTCGTGGCACCTCTGAGTCAGCACGCGCGGCGCATCACCCGATACTTCGCAGCAATCCGCCCTCGACGCGCAACGCTGCGCCTGTCGTTGCCGACGCCTCCTTCGAGCACGCGTAGACTACCATGTTGGCGACCTCGTCGACCGTGGCGAGTCTTCGGATGATCGAGGTCGGACGATGCTGCGCGATGAAGTCCTTCTCCATCTGCTCGTGCGAAACGCCCTGCTCCTTCGCCATCTTGCCGAAGAATTCGACCACGCCCTCCGATCGCGTCGGTCCGGGAAGCACCGAGTTGACCGTGACTCCCGTTCCCGCGAGTGATTCCGCAAGACCGCGCGCGACCGCGATCTGCGCGGTCTTGGTCATGCCGTAGTGGATCATCTCGAGCGGGATATTGAGGCCCGATTCCGAGGAAATGAAGACGATCCGCCCCCAATCTTTTTTCTTCATGCCGGGAATGTAGGCGCGCGACATCCGGATTCCGCTCATCACGTTGGTTTCGAAGAAGCGCATCCAGTCTTCGTCCGGAATGTCCTCGAAGGCCTTCGGCTCGAAGATGCCGAGATTGTTGACGAGAATATCCGCCTGCGGAACCCGCCTGGTGAAGGCTGCGACACCGTCCGCATTCGAAAGATCCGCCGCAACACCTTCGACCTTTGCCTGCGGCACCTGTTTCTTCAGCGTTTCGACCGCCTGTTGCACTTTCGCATCGGCGCGCCCGTTGATCACGACGGAGGCGCCGCTCCCCGCGAGACCCTTCGCAATGGCAAAACCAATTCCGCCGGTCGACCCGGTCACCACCGCATGCTTGCCGCTCAGATCGATATTCATAAGACGGTTCCTGTTTCAGCCCGGCCAGGTTGATTGGGGATCGCATCGCACAAATAAAAGCCCGTTTCGCATCAACGCGCCGTGAACGGCAACAACGCAGGTTTGCAAGCGGCAAATTTCGTCGCCGCCGCGCGTTCGGATTTTGCTTCGGCCGCACGAACTTTCGCGGCCCCTCCGCACTTCAACAAGCGGTGATACCGCTTCGCGCGGCTTCCAAAATCACACGATTG
>Ga0180218_1002174_pt1 | contig 10526 bp, 4 predicted proteins | sample eDN3rd37CKraftBY_FD_151334 | JGI IMG/M metagenome (GOLD analysis project Ga0180218, IMG submission 151334) | Enriched backyard soil microbial communities from Emeryville, California, USA - eDNA 3rd pass 37_C Kraft BY (version 2) (version 2) | ecosystem: Environmental > Terrestrial > Soil >... | reverse complement strand
GCCTCATACGCTGCTGTTTTGCTTGCTTTGTCGATGGGTCTCTCCGCATGCAGTGAGGAGAAGTCAGCTGCCCAATCGGCTGCGCCGCCCCCGCCGCAGGTGACGGTGGCGAAGCCGACGAAGAAAGTCGTTGCGGATTATGACGAGTACGTCGGCCGCTTTGTGGCAGTTGATGCGGTGGAAGTCCGAGCCCGGGTCTCGGGCTATCTCGAGAAGATCCATTTTACCGACGGTCAGCTGGTGAAGGTCGGCGACCCGCTCTTTACGATTGACCGCCGTCCGTTTCAGGCGGCGCTTGACCAAGCGAACGCTTCGATCGCGCAGGCGGAAGCCAATGTCGCGTTCGCCCAGTCGGATCTTCAGCGCGGCGAAAGCCTTGTGCGCGGCACGACGATCACCCAGCAGTCGCTCGATCAGCGCCTCCAGGCCAAGCGCGTCGCAGAAGCTAATCTGACGGCGCAGCAGGCCGCATCGCGCCAGATGGCGCTCGACCTCAACTTCACAGAACTGTCGGCCCCGATTGCCGGCCGCATCGGTGACCGGCGCGTTTCAGTCGGCAACCTTGTCACCGGCGGAACGGCCGGGAACACGACGCTGCTGGCAACGATCGTCTCGGTTGATCCGATCCGCTTCGAGTTCACGATGGATGAGGCGTCATACCTTCGCTACGTCAAGGCGGCCTCGGGGAACGGAGCGCGGGACGCGAGCCGTGGGCTCGGGATGACCGCTCAGCTGAAGCTCATTGATGAAAAGGACTTCGCCCGCGAAGGCAAGATAGACTTCGTCGACAACGCGATCGACCAGTCGTCGGGCACGATCCGTGGCCGCGCCGAATTCAAGAATCCCGACGGCCGTTTGACGCCTGGCATGTTCGGCCGCATTCGGCTCGTGGCGTCTGAGCCAGCCGAAGCGCTTCTCGTTCCCGATACCGCCATCGGCACCGAGCAGGTGCGTAAGTTCGTCTATGCCATCGACGGCGACAATGTCGCAAAGCCAAAATACGTCACGCTTGGACCCGTGGTTGACGGCCTGCGTGTCATTACGGCGGGCCTTTCGCCCGATGACACAGTCGTCGTGAATGGCCTCATGCGCATACGTCCCGGCGCGAAGGTCACGCCGCAGCAGGAATCTGCGGACGCCGCCAACCCGAAGGACCAGACGGTCCGGACCAACTAAGAACGGCCCGTCACAATGCGCATCTCGCACTTCTTTATCGACCGACCGATCTTTGCGGCCGTCATCTCGATCGTATTCGTGATCGTCGGGCTCGTCTCCGTCACGCGCCTGCCGATCGCGCAGTATCCCGAGATCGCGCCGCCGGTGGTGAACGTCACCGGCCAGTATCCCGGTGCCAGCGCCGAGGTCGTGGCCGCGACCGTCGCGACACCGCTCGAGCAGCAGATCAACGGCGTCGAGCATATGCTCTACATTTCGTCGAACTCGACGAACGACGGCCGTTTCTCGATCTCGGTCACCTTCGACATCGGCACCAACCTTGATATCGCGCAGGTTCAGGTTCAGAACCGCGTGGCCATCGCCCAGCCGCGGCTGCCGGCGGACGTGCGCAATATCGGCGTGACAGTCGCGAAGGCATCGCCCGACCTCATGATGGTCGTGCACTTGCTTTCGCCCGACAACTCGCGCGACACGCTCTTCATTTCGAACTACGCGAGCGTCAACATCGTCGATGCGCTGACCCGCGTGCAGGGTGTCGGCTCGATCACGGTCTTCGGCGGCCGCGATTATTCGATGCGCGTCTGGCTTGATCCCGACCGCCTGCAGTCGCTCGCGCTGACGGCAAGCGACGTCGTGACCGCCCTGCAAGGGCAAAACGTCCAGGTCGCGGCTGGCGTGCTCAACCAGCCGCCCGTCGACCAGCCCGGCGCCTTCCAGGTGACGGTGCAGACCCAGGGCCGGCTGATAGATCCCGATCAATTTGGAAATATCGTCGTCAAGCAGACCGGCAATGCCGTCGTGCGCGTGAAGGACGTCGCGCGCGTTGAACTGGCCGCTCTCGATTATGGCGTCAACTCGTATCTCGATAAGCAGGCGGCCGTCGGTCTCGGCATCTTCCAGCTGCCGGGCTCAAATGCCATCGAGACCGCGGAGAACATCAAGAATGCCATGGCGGAGATGGCGAAAAGCTTCCCGCCCGGGCTTGAATACACGATCGTATACAACCCGACTGACTTCATTCAGGAGTCGGTGAACGCGGTCGTTCACACCATTCTTGAAGCCGTCGTTCTGGTGGTCATCGTCGTTCTGCTCTTCCTGCAGACATGGCGCGCAGCGATCATTCCGATCGTGGCGATTCCGATCTCGCTCATCGGCACGTTCTTCTTGATGTCGTTGTTCGGCTTCTCGCTGAACAACCTGTCGCTCTTCGGCCTTGTGCTCGCCATCGGCATCGTCGTCGACGATGCGATCGTCGTCGTCGAAAACGTCGAACGCAACATGGCCAACGGCCTCAGTCCCAGAGAGGCCTCCTACCGGACCATGGAGGAGGTGGGCACGGCGCTTATCGCTATCGCGCTCGTTCTGAGCGCGGTGTTCGTGCCGTCGGCGTTCATCACCGGCATCTCCGGCCAGTTCTATCGCCAGTTCGCGCTGACGATTGCCGGCGCGACGGTGATTTCGCTGATCGTCTCTCTGACTCTGTCGCCCGCGCTCTGCGCGCTCCTCTTGAAGCCGCATACGACGCACGCACGCCACAGCCCGATCACGTGGCCGATCCGCGCTTTCTTCAGACTGTTCAACTGGAGCTTCGACCACCTGTCCAACGGCTATGGCTGGCTGGCTGGACGTGCCGTCCGTTTCGCCGTGCTGATGCTGGTGGTCTATGCGGGCCTCATTGCGTTCGGATTGAACGAATTCCGCAAGACGCCGGTCGGCTTCATTCCGGAGCAGGACGGCGGCTACCTGATCACGGTCTCGCAGCTGCCTTCGGCATCGTCTCTGGCTCGCACCAACGAGGTCAACAAGCGCATCGTTGAGCTGGCGCTCACGGTTCCGGGCGTCGCCCACGCCGTCAATATCGTTGGCTTCTCCGGCGCCACGCGCGTCAACGCGTCGAACTCGGGCGCAGTGTTCGTCACGCTGAAGCCCTTCGAAGAGCGCGCCAAAGATCCCAACATGTCGGCGAAAGCTATCCAAGGCGCGCTGCTGCAGAAGTTTTCTCAGATCCAGGAAGCCATGGTTCTTGTCGTGGCGCCGCCGCCCGTACGCGGCCTCGGCAGCTCTGGCGGCTTCCGTATGATGGTTGAGGACCGGTCGGGCGCGGGCCCGGCAGCATTGCAGAATGCCGTCAACGCCATGATGGGCAAGGCAGCCCAGACCCAAGGCGTGCGGCAGGTCTTCTCGCTGTTCGAGACGTCGACGCCTCAGCTCTATCTCGACATCGATCGCGTCAAGGCGCAGATGCTCGGCATCCGAGTTCCTGACGTCTTCACGGCTCTGCAGACGTATCTCGGGTCGATCTACGTCAACGACTTCAACCTGCTCGGCCGCACGTTCCGCGTGACTGCGCAGTCCGACGCCGAGTACCGCCTGACGCCAAAAGATGCTCTGAAGATCCGCGTGCGAAATTCGAACGGCGACCCTGTCCCGCTCGGGTCGTTCACGACGGTGAGCGATATCTCGGGCCCCGCCCGCGTCCCCCGCTACAACCTCTATCCGGCCGCCGAACTCGATGGCTCGGCCGCACCCGGATTTTCGCAGGGCCAGGCGATCCAGATCATGGAGAAGATGGCGGCCGAAACGCTGCCTCCGGGCTTCAGCTACGAATGGACCGATCTCGCCTTCCAGCAAATCCGGGCCGGCGACACCGCGATCTTTGCATTCGCTCTGGGCGTGTTGTTCGTGTTCCTCGTTCTGGCCGCTCAGTTCGAGAGCCTGACGTTGCCCTTGGCGGTCATTCTGATCGTTCCGATGAGCCTCATCGCATCGATCAGCGGCGTCATTCTGCGCGGGATGGACAACAACATCCTGACTCAGGTGGGCTTCATCGTTCTCATCGGCCTTGCCGCGAAGAACGCCATTCTGATCGTCGAATTCGCTGAGCAACTCGAAGCTCAGGGCCGCACGCGATTCGAAGCTGCGACCGAAGCCGCGCGGCTCAGAATGCGGCCCATCATCATGACGTCGCTGGCGTTCATCCTGGGCGTTGTGCCGCTCGTCTGGGCCGTCGGGGCGGGTGCGGAACTCCGCCAAGCTCTCGGAACGGCGGTGTTTGCCGGCATGATCGGCGTCACCTTCTTCGGTCTGATCTTCACGCCGGTGTTCTACGTGGTCTGCCGCTGGCTTTCGGACTTGGGCCGCCGCAAATCGCCGGATACCTCACACGAGCCGCCGCTTCACGCAGCAGAATAGCCAAGCCGCAAGGCATTAGGCTCGCGCAAGCCTCGCACATGACGCCGGAGTCAAAAGTGACTCCGGCGTTTTTTGTGTGCGCAAAGCGAATCGGAACCTGCGGATATGACGAGAAGAGATCGGCGGCTAGCCGTCGCGCCCCGGAATGCACCTTCGCGGGCAGGCCATTTCGATGTCGCGCGCGAGTATCAGCAGGCCGTCGAACTTCTCAAGAATGGCCGCTGGGCGGAATCCGAGGCCGCCCATCAGCGCGTGCTCGAGCGCATTCCAGGCCACGCCCAGAGCCTGCACCATCTCGGGCTCATCGCGTACAAGCGAAAGGCAGCAGCAGACGCTATCCACTACATCCGCAAAAGCGTCGCGGCGAAACCGGATTACCATGAGGCCTGGCTCAACCTCGCGATCATTCTGGGCGAGACGAGGCGCTGTGATGAAGCAATCGCCGCCTGCCGCGAGTGTCTCGCACTGCAGCCGCGCCATGCGGAAGCCCATACCGTTCTCGGCAACCTTCTGACCGTCGCTGACCAGAACGCCGAGGCAATCACGGCGTATCTGAAGTCTCTTGAGCTGCAACCCAATCAGCCCTTGGTTCTCGCGCGACTTGGCTCCCTGTTGCTCAAAACCGGCGATAACGAAGGGGCAATTGCGCGCTGCCGGCAGGCGCTCGATCTCGATCCGGAACTGAAGGAGGCCCGCGTTCTCGATCGCCGCATCGCCGCGTCCGCTGGATCGCTCGCAACGCTCATGGAGGCCGTCGAAAAAGACGCGAAGACCGGCGATGAGCGCGCCGAGCGGCTGGACGAGATGGCGACATACTTGCGCCAAGAGCGGCGGCCCGACGACGCCATCGAACTTTGCCGTCGCGCTCTCGCGCTCAAGCCGGACAAAGCGGACTTTCACTTCAACCTAGCCCTGGCACTAGATGCTCGGGGGCGGATTGAAGAGGCCCTGGCGAGCTACCAGGCCGGCCTTGCGATTGATCCAGATCGCGAAGAAGCCTACGTCGGCGTCGGCGGATTGCTTCGCGCGATGAAGATGTACGCCGGCGCCATCCAAGCCTTCGAGCATGCCATCAAGCTCGATCCCGATTCCGCGCAAGCTCATTACAATCTGGCGGTGACGCTCAAATCGTTGGAGCGCTACGACGAGGCGGATCTAGCCTTCCAGAAATGTCTCCAATGCGCGCCCGAAGCGTACGTCAACCGCTTCGAATATCTGAACCTCCGGCATTTTCAGTGCGACTGGCCAGGTGTCGACGAGGAGGGGCAGAGGTGCCTTGAGAAATTCCGCACCAGACCCATGCACGTCGCGCCGTTTCAGCTTGTTTCGCTGTGGTCGACGCGCGCCGATCAGCTAAGGGCGGCGCAGGGCTACATCAAGCCGCTAGCAGTTCCCGCACACATGCGGTTCAAGACCTATCGCAACAGTTTAGGGGCCGGCCAGCGAATCCGGCTTGGCTTCCTCTCCTGCGATTATTTCGAGCACGCAACGGCCATGCTGTTCTGTGAGGTGCTCGAAAAGCTCGATCGAAACCGCTTCGAAACTTTTGGCTACTGCTTCAGTCCAGAAGACGGCAGCGACATGCGTCAGCGGATGCTAAGAGCGTTCGAGCATGTGCGCAGCATAGGTCCAATGACCCATCGCGATGCGGCCGCGACAATCAATGAGGATGCGATCGATATCCTCGTCGATCTCAAGGGGTATACCCGCGACGGACGTCCGGAAATTATGAGCTATCGGCCCGCGCCGATACAGGTCAATTACCTTGGCTATCCCGCGACCATGGGGGCGGACTTCATCGACTACATCGTGGCCGACGCGATCGTCACACCGATGGAGCACCAGCCGGACTATTCAGAAAAAATCGTCCAGCTCCCCAATTCCTATCAGCCCAATGACCGCCAACGGGAAATCTATAATGGACCCGTGACCCGCGCCGACTGTGGGCTGCCGGAAGACGCCTTCGTGTTCTGTTCCTTCAACAACAGCTACAAGCTCAATCCGACGATGTTCGACGTCTGGATGCACTTGCTGAGGAAGGTGCCGGGCTCGGTGCTGTGGCTGCTGGTGCCGAACGAGACCTGCGCCAACAATCTCAGGCGCGAGGCGGCATCGCGCGGTATCGATCCCGCACGGCTCGCGTTTGCCGGACGCATGCGCATCGACAAGCATCTCGCCCGCCACCGGCTTGCAGATCTCTTCCTAGATGCGCTTCCGTGTAACGCCCACACGACGGCGAGTGACGCGCTTTGGGCGGGCCTGCCGGTGCTGACGTGCCTTGGCGAAACGTTCTCGGGCCGCGTCGCAGGCAGTCTCTTGACGGCTTTGGGTGTGCCTGAGCTGATCACCACCGATCTCGACGCCTATACCGCTCTCGCGCTCGAACTCGCGCGCGACAGAGACAAGCTCAAACAGATCCGGGACAAGATCGCGTCTTTGCGAGACAGCGCGCCGCTGTTCGACACCGCGCGCTACACCCGCAACCTCGAAGCGGCATTTGCAAAGATGGTGGACATTATGCGATCCGGCGAAGCGCCGCGGGCTTTCACCATTGTCGAAAGCGACAACACCCGAGCCTCGGCACCGCCCCAAACAAAGGCCGAAGGCCCAAGAGCCATCTATCAATCCTGCCCGCTTTGCGAGAGCCGTGATCTCACTCACGCGCAGGAGGCACGGATCACCAATCATCCCTCCTACAACCTGATCCTTCCGACGATGCTGAAATGGTGCCGCTGTGCATCGTGCGCTCACGTCTTCACCGAAGGCTACCTGACGCCCGAAGGACAAGAGATCATCCATCCCGCGAGCAAAGCGGAGCAAAAGGTCGGTAAGGACGCCGAAAACCAGCGCAAGCTATCGGCCAAGATCGTCGCGCGGGTCGCCCGGCACATGCCGGACGGCGAATGGCTCGATATCGGCTTCGGCAACGCCTCGCTCATTTTCACGGCGGCCGAGTGGGGGTTCTCCCCCGTCGGTGTCGATGGAAATGCAGACCGCGTCGCGAAGCTGAAAAGGTTCGGCTACGAAGCGCACGTCGATTTGGAGACCCTCGCCGCCGAAGATCGCTTCAGCGTCGTCAGTTTGATCGACGTGGTGGATCGCACGCCGTATCCTGGAGCGTTGCTCGCGACCGTGAACAGGACGATGAAGCGTGGGGGCGTTCTCTTGGTATCGACGCTCAACCGCGACACCATCGTCTGGCGAGCGCTCGACGCGACCGGCACCAATCCATATTGGGCCGATCTCGAACGCTATCATCACTTCACGCGGGCCCGGCTTGCGCAGCTGCTCGATACTCACGGATTCCAATTCGCCGAGTACAGCATCGGCGACAATCACCGCAGTTCGATGGAGATCATCGCTGTGAAAAGGTGAGCGGCCTGCGTGAGCAGCCCTGCTACTCGCACAGCGCGCGCTTCGTCCGGCGCTCTTTCATGTCGAGATGGAAATGGTCGTGGTGCGCGGCATTCGCATCGGGGCCAAGAACTGTGCCGAAAATTCCGCAGGCGTCCTCGTGGGCTTGCCGGAGAAATGACGACATGGCCTTCTTCGCCGCGGCTTCCTTGTCAGCTTCCGCCGGTTTGGGCGCCTCGTCCTTCTTGCTCGCTAGATCGTTCGCGCCGAGCTTTGACGCGGCGACCTGAAACTTCCCATCCTTGCCCTCGACGTGCGCAAGCGTCTCGCTCGTCTTGGCAGCTTCCCGTTTCAACTGGGCTGCCGTTGGCCCCCATCCCTTTGAAACGCGGATGACCTTGCCGTCAGCGAGAACAAACCCGGTCACATCGAGCGCATCCATCAATGCGTGCTCGCTGAGCGGCGCGCGGGATAGGCCGTAGCGATTTCGGCATGAGTAGGATTCTCCGATGATGCGGACGATCGGGGAGCCGAAGTTCTGTTGCGCTGCTGGCTGCAGCTTTTCCGTGACCCAGGTCGCAAGGCCCGCGATCATCCGGCAATTGAGCGTGGCTGGAGGATCGAACTTCACCTTGCTTTCGCCGATACTTCGGAGTTCGCGCGGTGCCGGGTCTCCGCAAATGCCCTCGCGCGCAGGCGGAAGCGGCTCTGTGATTGCCGTAACATTCGAGAGGATCTGCGCGCACTCCGCCTTGGCCTCTGCGATTTCACTTTCTGTCCAGGCCTGCGCCGTTTGCTTCGAAGGGGGGAGCGGCTTGGCGTCAGGTGGCCGCGGCGTTATTGGCGGGACCGCCGGGTCCGTCGGCTGCGCGGGCGATGCTGGCGAAGGCGCCTCCACCGTAGGCAACGACGGAACGTTGCTCTCAGCGGTCCTCGCAGGCGGAGAGAGAACATCGGCCGGTGCCGGCGGATGATCGGCCTCCGCCGTTTGCTTGGGCCGAACTTCGCGCGCCGCGGGTACGGGCTCGGAGCGGGCAGGCAGTTCGGTTTCAGGGGGAGGGGACGTCACGCGCCCCGCGCGCATGATGTAGAAGCTGTTGGGTTCGAGCAGCGGAAGCAGCAGCAGTCCGACAAAAATGGCGCGCGTGAGAATAACGGACGTGCGAACAGCGAAGCTATCCGCCTTGGCCGCCACCTTCGATCGAAGGGCCATGGCTCGGGCCAACAATGCGTTCTGCGCGCTCAAACCGAACCCTACAAGATTGTGACCCTTCCGATGCGCCGGGCGCATCACCTCAATTTACGCGTTGAATTTGACCACAGATGGTCTTCAACCATGAAAAAGGGAGACGGGCCGCCCGCGGCCAATCTTCCATGGTCATCAGAGATTTGCTTCGGCTTTCGCCAACGCTAACATATTGGCCTTCTTGTAATCGCGCGGCGTCATCCCGGTCATGGCCTTAAAGAGGCGGCCAAAATGGGAAACATCTCCGAACCCCCAGGAATAAGCGATGTCGCTGATCTGGCGATGGGCCTGCGCAGGGTCCGCAAGGGCCTGCTGGCACTTGTCGATGCGGCGGCTGAACAGGAGCTTCTGCAACGATGTCTGCTCCGCATCGAGCAGCTGATTGGCGTAGCGAACCGAAATGCCAGCTGCAGCCGCCAGCTCCTCGCAGGTCACATTACAGTTCGTTAGGTTCGCATCGACGACGGACTTGAGCCGCAGCAGCGAGGCCAGGCGCGCCGATGAGTGAGAGAACGCTGTGCCCTCGACTTCTTTCACCGCCAGCGCGCACAGATCCAGGAATTGCCGCGCAATTTCGGCCTGCGCATTACTGCTGAGATAGGAAACTTGATCGGGGAGGAGTCGGCCGAACGCGGAGACCAGTGCGCCGGCGCCCTGAAGACCATCGATGCGCCGCGCCGTCCAGCGATTGATCTGGCCGAGACGCGCCTCTGCCTCGCGGAGCGGCAGCTCGACGACGAGGCATTGCGATTGCGGCGGCTGGATAAAGGTCGATGGTTTCCCGACGTCGACGAGACAGATGTCTCCCGGACCCAAATGGGCCTCGCGTCCGTCTTGACGAAGCTTGGCGTTGCCCGTGAGCGGCATCAGCACATGGAGGAAGTCGCTGAGAAGGTTCGCCTGCCGCTCGGTGCGCCATGCCCGCATGCCGTTGCAGCGAAAGACGCTGAGCGACATTCCCGGCAGCCTCAGGTAGCGCAGGTCGCCTTCGAAATTCGCTTTTTGATCCGGCCGGTTTTCGTAAGGGCCGAGGACGCGGCGGGTCGACTGGAACCAATACTGGAACCGGTCCCGCGGGTGCACATCAGATGTGTTGATGATGTACTCGGTGACATCGCCCGATGTGGATATCGCCGAGTCAATTGGCGTGCGTAACATAGCCCTCTTCCCCTATCATTTTATTAAGATAGGAGGCAATGGCGACACGTCAATCGCTAAGGCCGAAAAGGCCGCCGGCATTCTACGAAAAAGCGGCGGCCTTTATATGGCGGTGGAACTTGGCTGTTAAGCCGACGCGCCTTCGTCGCCGACGTGAGCCGACAGAATGGTCCGCAGCGTCGAAACGAACTTGTTGGCTTCCGCAGCAGGAACCGAAGCGAGAAGCTTCTTTTCCACGCGCGAGTAGAGGCGGTCGGCGCCGGCTACGGCCTTTTGGCCGCGCTTTGAGAGGCGCACGCAGTAGGCGCGGCCATCGAGGGGAGAACGCTTGCGTTCCAGAAGGCCTTTGCGAAGAAGGCGGCTGACGATCCCAGCGACGGTCGAGCGGTCGATACCAGTG
>Ga0180218_1002173_pt1 | contig 10528 bp, 10 predicted proteins | sample eDN3rd37CKraftBY_FD_151334 | JGI IMG/M metagenome (GOLD analysis project Ga0180218, IMG submission 151334) | Enriched backyard soil microbial communities from Emeryville, California, USA - eDNA 3rd pass 37_C Kraft BY (version 2) (version 2) | ecosystem: Environmental > Terrestrial > Soil >... | reverse complement strand
CGGCGACGGTCGCGGCGGTGCGGCGCTTTCGATGCGCGCGGTCACGGGCAAGCCGATCAAGCTCATCGGTGTCGGCGAGCGCATGGATGCGCTCGAAGACTTTGACCCCTCGCGTATCGCCGGCCGTATTCTCGGCATGGGCGACGTGGTGTCCCTGGTTGAAAAGGCCGCCGAAAATCTCGACCTCGAGAAGGCGAAGGCGACCGCCGAGAAGATGCGCTCGGGCAAGTTCGATCTTTCCGACATGCGCGATCAGCTCGAGCAGATGAAAAAGATCGGCGGCATCTCGGGCATGCTCGGCATGCTGCCGGGGGTCGCCAAGATGAAGAACCAGATTGCCGCCGCAAATCTCGACGATGGCATGTTGAAGCGCCAGACCGCGATCATCGATTCGATGACGCCGAAGGAGCGCAAGAATCCGGATGTTCTTAAGGCAAGCCGCAAGAAGCGAATTGCGGCGGGTTCGGGCACCAAGGTCGAGGAGATCAACAGGCTCCTCAAGATGCATCGCCAAATGTCCGACACCATGAAGATGATGAACAAGGGCGGGCGCGGCGCGATGCAAGGCCTCGGCAATCTTTTGGGGTTCGGCGGCGGCGGGATGCCGACGCCGGAGCAGATGCAGAAGATGGCGGAACAGATGCCGGGCGGCCCAGGCAGCTTAACCGGGGGCATGCCGGAGAAATTTCCTGGACTTCCGGGACAAGGGCTTCCGGGACAAGGACTTCCCGGACAAGGATTGCCTGGAAAACCGGGCTTGCCGGGATTGGGCGGCCTGCCGGGCCTTCCCGGGCTTGGCGGCCTTCCGAAAGACTTCAAGAAGAAATGAACCTTTAGAGAAATCAGCGAAATCAGCGAAAGGAACTGAACAATGGGTCTCGTTATTCGTCTCACGCGCGTCGGCGCCAAGAAGCGTCCGCAGTACCGCGTCGTCGTCGCCGACTCGCGCTATCCGCGCGACGGCCGCTTTCTGGAAAAGCTCGGCACCTACAATCCGATGCTGGCGAAGGACAAGCGCGTCAATCTCGAACTCGAGCGCGTCAAGCATTGGCTGTCGAAGGGCGCGCAGCCGTCGGATCGCGTCGCGCGTTTCCTCGACGCCGCCGGTCTTCTGAAGCGCAAGGCGCGCAACAATCCCGAGAAGGCGATCCCGCGCAAGGAGCGCAAGGCGCAGGCGGAAGCCGCTGCTGCCGGGGGCGGCGCCGCGCCTGCCGCCGCTGCTCCGGCTGCTGCGCCTGCCGAAGCTCCCGCAAGCTAAATGCCGAGCGAGCGCGTCTGCGTCGGCAAGATTGGCGCCGCGCACGGCGTCCGCGGCGAAGTGCGGGTCTTTGTCTATACCGAGGACCCGCTCGCCATCCGCGGCTACGGCGCGCTCGAGGATGAAAGCGGCGCGCAGAAATTCGAAGTGGTTTCCGCGCGCGCGGGCAACGGCCATCTCGTCGTCCGCTTCAAGGGCGTCGATGATCGCAATCTTGCCGAGACGCTCACGCACACGCGGCTCTTCGTGCCGCGCTCGCGGCTTCCCGAGCAAGAGGACGACGGCACGTTCTATCAGGCCGATCTCATCGGGCTGCGTGTCGAGACGAAGACCGGCGAGACGCTGGGCGAAGTGATCGCGGTGCCGAATTACGGCGCGAGCGATCTGCTCGAAATCCGCCCGGCGAAAAAAGGCGAGAGCCTGCTGATTCCGTTCATCGACGAATTCGTGCCGGAAGTGGATGTGGCGGGCGGCAGGATCGTCGTCGATCCGCCGGCGGGCCTTTTCGAAGAAGACGACAAATGAGCTGGCGCGCGACCATTCTCACGCTCTTTCCGGAGATGTTTCCCGGGCCGCTTGGCGTGAGCCTTGCCGGCAGGGCGCTTGCGGAGGGCGCATGGTCTTGCGAAACGCGCGATATCCGCGACAGCGCTACCGACAAGCACCGCTCGGTTGACGACACCCCGGCGGGCGGCGGGCCGGGCATGGTGATGCGCGCCGATGTGCTGGCGCGGGCAATCGACGCGGCCGGCTCCGACACGCGGCCGCGTATTCTTCTGTCGGCGCGCGGCACGCCGCTGAACCAGAAGCGCGTGCGGGAACTCGTCGCGGGCGAGGGCGTCGTCCTTGTGTGCGGCCGTTTCGAAGGGGTGGACGAGCGCATCGTGGAAGCGCGCAACCTCGAAGAGATTTCGGTCGGCGATTATGTGCTTTCGGGCGGGGAGATCGGCGCCCTGGTGCTTCTCGATGCCTGCGTCCGGCTCTTGCCGGGCGTCATGGGACACGCCGCCTCGGGCACCGAGGAAAGCCATGAATCCGGGCTTCTCGAGTACCCGCAATATACCAAACCGCAGGATTTCGAGGGTATGCCGATCCCCGAGGTGCTGCTTTCCGGCAATCACGCCAAAATCGCCGCCTGGCGGCGCGAAAAAGCGGAAGAAATCACGAAAAAACGCCGTCCGGACCTCTGGCGGCGATCGCAGGGCTAGCCGTGCTCTGACTGCATGGCTAACGGCAAGTTCGCTTGAAAATACATGACAAGCGGCCAAGTTTAGCCTAAGAAGCGGCCCTCCCGAATGGAAACGGTTTTGATCGCGGCCCCGAGGGTTCGCGCGCGCGAAGACGAAAACAAGGTGAAACGATGAGCATTATTGAAACTCTTGAGCGCGAAGAAGTTGCGCGCGTCACGCAAGGCAAGCAGATTCCGGAATTCGCGCCGGGCGATACGCTCATCGTGAATGTGAAGGTCGTCGAAGGCGAACGCACTCGTATTCAGGCCTATGAAGGCGTGTGCATCGGCCGTTCGGGCGCGGGGCTCAACGAGAGCTTTACGGTTCGCAAGATTTCGTATGGCGAAGGCGTCGAGCGCGTCTTCCCGCTCTATTCGCCGATCCTCGATTCGATCAAGGTCGCGCGCCACGGCAAGGTGCGCCGCGCCAAGCTGTATTATCTCCGCGGCCTGCGCGGCAAGAAGGCGCGTATCGCCGAGAAGACCGAGGTCGAAAACGAGCTCGCCGCGGCGCCCGCCGAGAACACAGCCCCCGAGAAGAAGGCCGAGAAATCGGAATAAGGAAACCAATGGCTGCACGTACGCTCTACGACAAAATCTGGGACGACCACGTCGTCGATACGCAGCCGGATGGGACCTGCCTCCTCTACATCGACCGTCACCTCGTTCACGAGGTGACGAGTCCGCAGGCCTTCGAAGGCCTGCGCATGACCGGCCGCAAGGTGCGCGCGCCGGAAAAGACGCTCGCCGTCGTCGATCACAACATCGCGACAAGCGACCGCTCGCAGGGCATCAAGGATCCGGAATCGAAGACGCAGGTTGAGGCGCTCGCGAACAACGCCAAGGAATTCGGCATCGAGTATTTCAACGAGCTCGATAAGCGCCAAGGCATCGTTCACATCATCGGGCCGGAGCAGGGCTTCACGCTGCCGGGCACGACGATCGTCTGCGGCGACAGCCATACTTCGACGCATGGTGCGTTCGGCGCGCTCGCGCACGGCATCGGCACATCCGAGGTCGAGCATGTGCTGGCGACGCAAACGCTGTTGCAGAAAAAAGCCAAGAACATGCGCGTCACCGTCGACGGCGAATTGCCCGACGGCGTCGGCGCGAAGGACATCATCCTCGCCATCATCGGCGAGATCGGCACCGCGGGCGGCACCGGCGCGGTGATGGAATATGCCGGGGACGCGATCCGCTCGCTCTCGATGGAAGGCCGCATGACGGTCTGCAATATGTCGATCGAGGGCGGCGCGCGCGCGGGCCTGGTCGCGCCGGACGAAAAAGCCTTCGCGTATCTGAAGGGCCGCCCGAAGTCGCCGAAGGGCGACAAATGGGATGCCGCGATGCGTTACTGGGAAACGCTCTTTACCGATGACGGCGCGCATTTCGATCGGGAAGTGAAGCTGGATGCGGCGAAGCTGCCGCCGATCGTGTCATGGGGCACGAGCCCCGAGGACGTCGTGTCGGTGCAGGGCTGGGTGCCGAATCCGGCCGAGATCGCGGATGAGGCCAAGCGCATCACCAAGCAGCGCGCCCTCGAATATATGGGCCTGACGCCGGGAACCAAGATCACCGACATCAAGCTCGACAAGGTGTTCATCGGCTCGTGCACCAACGGCCGCATTGAGGACCTCCGCCAGGTCGCGCAGATCGTCAACGGTTTCAAGGTCAACGAGAACGTCTCGGCGATGATCGTGCCGGGCTCCGGTCTCGTGAAGGAACAGGCGGAGGCAGAAGGCCTCGATAAAATCTTCAAGGCCGCGGGCTTCGACTGGCGCGAGCCGGGCTGCTCGATGTGCCTTGCGATGAACCCGGACAAGCTCAAGCCCGAGGAGCGTTGCGCCTCGACCTCGAATCGCAACTTCGAAGGCCGTCAGGGTTTCAAGGGCCGCACGCATCTCGTCTCGCCGTCGATGGCGGCGGCTGCGGCGATCGCCGGCCACTTCGTCGATATTCGCGAGTGGCCGAAGCACTGAAGATTTCGGCAACAAAAAAAGGCGCATCCCGCGGGATGCGTCTTTTTCATTTCAGCGGTCGGATTAACGCCAGCGGCAGATACGGTGCCCGCGGTGCCACCAGCAGTGTTTGACACGGCGGTGGTTGCAGACGCGATGGCCGCGCGAATTGCGCCAGCAGCGCACGTCGATCACGTTCGACTTGACCGCCGGAGCGCCGGAATAGGCGCCGGCCGCGGCGAAGCCCGGCGATGCGAAGGAAAGCGTGCCGAGCGACAGAGCGCCTGCAGCGGCGGCTGCGAGAATCAGTTTCTTCATTTTTGATAACTCCCTTGCTTGCAGTGGCGAGCCCCTCGATGGGGGAAGAAGCGGAGGCTCGACATCAAGTCTTGCGCCGGCGCACTGAATGAAAATTGAACCGGCGGCTCATCTTCCGTTCAGCAACGCGGCACGTTTGCGGCACGACAACGCAAAAGCGCCGCAAAGGTTGCAAATTAAATTTCAGCAAGGTTGCGAGCTGGATCAGCGCATCAAGCTTTGGCGCTCGTCTGCACGATCTCGCCGACGTCGGTGTAGAAGCGCAGCATCTTCAGCATCACCGGATGCAGCGCGCTCTTCGAGACGAGCATGTCGTGGATCGCGAGATAATGGATGCCGGTGGTGAGGAAGCAATCCATCGCATCCTTCGGCGTCTCGACGATCGGCTCGCCCTTGACGTTGAACGAGGTGTTGATGAGGACGGGCACTCCGGTGAGTTTTTCGAATTCCTTGAGCAGCCGGTAGAGCCGCGGGCTGCTCGCTTCCGTCACGGTCTGCACGCGCGCGGTGCCGTCGACATGGACGATCGCGGGGATTTTGTCGCGCCAGGCCGGGTAAACGTTCTTCGCCATCAGCATGTAGGGCGAATCGCCCTTGCCCTCGAAGATCTCGTCGGCGCGCTCGGCGAGCACGATCGGCGCGAAGGGCCGGAACGGCTGGCGGTGTTTGACGCGGCTGTTGAGGATATCTTTCATCTCCGGCTTGCGCGGATCGGCGATGATGCTGCGATGACCAAGGGCGCGCGGGCCGAATTCAGAGCCGCCCTGAAACCAGCCGATGACATTGCCTTCGGCAATAACCTTCGCGGTGTCGCGGCAGATGTCGTCGCTTTTGACCTGCTTTGTCGCCATGCGCACCAGTGCGGGGCTCATCGCGCGCTCCACCTCGGCGTCGCTGTAGGTGCGGCCGAAATAGGCGTGGGTGATCTTGTATTCGCGCGGCTTCTTCTGCACGGCGAGGTGGCCGTAAAGCGCGCAGCCGATGGCGATGCCGTCGTCGCCGGCGGCGGGTTGAATCCAGACGTTATCGAAGCCGGCTTCGCGCGCGACCTTGCCGTTCGCGACGCAGTTCAGCGCAACGCCGCCCGCCATCACGAGGTTCTTCGCGCCGGTCTTCTCGCGCAGCCAGCGGGCGCGTTCGATCATCACTTTCTCGGTGTCGTCCTGCACGCGCCAGGCGACGTCTTCCCAGTGCTTCATCGACGGGCTTGCTTCCCACTTGCCGCCGCTGTCCATCAGCCAGGGCTGGTTCATGTCGGTGGTCCATTCCGGCACTTTCAGTTCGCCGTTCTCGAGCCACATGAACGGCTTGACCGCGTTCGGCCGGCCGTAAGGCGCAAGGCCCATCAGTTCGCCGCACTTGTTCCAGTCGCCGAACACATACGTGGACGCGCGGCTGTAGAGCGCGCCGAGGCCCGGCATGTTGTAAAATTCGTCGGAGAGAAAGCCGCGGCTCGGCGCGAGCCAGACCTTCTTCAGCGTCTTCAGCTCCGATCCCCGGAAGGTGTAATAGCTCTCGGATTCTCGCGCCAAGGGGCTCACATCCTTCGAGTCCTCGTCGTTATCCATCGCGTCGGCGTGATAGCTGCCGACGCCGTCGACGATCATCACCGCGCCCTCATCGAAGGGCGAGGCGGCAAAGGCGCTGTAGGCGTGGGCCAGATGATGCGAGATCGTCATCACCTTGCCGGACTTGTTGAGGAACAGCGGGTCCTTTTCGGCGAGCGGCCGGTCGTCCTCGCTGATGAAATTCGGCACGTCGAAGGACACCAGCCGGCGCTCCATTTCCTCGACCGGCAGGATGTAGCAGTTGCGGACGACGAGGCTGACGTCGTCGAGCGTGATGCCTTCGGCATTCAGCACGTAATCGACGGCTTCCTTATAGAAGCCGCTCGCGTGTTTCTCGCGGGTGATGCGTTCCTTCATGATCGCGAAGGCGATTGCCCCGTCGCGCAGAAGGCACACGCTCACGTCGTGGTCGTAGGTGTTCATTCCGAGGATGTAGTCGTGCTGTTTCGCCATGGTCTCTTCGTAATGCCGGAAACTAATTCTTAGCGATGTGCGGAGGATCACAGTTTCCGCTGGTCATGCGGCGTAGAATGAGGATGAAAGGCCGGATGGTTCCGGCTTTTTGGCATAGCTGAACATTCGTTCATCTACGCCGCGGAAGCAGGGGAGTTGTTGCACTTTAGGATAGCATCCCATAGGCTTCAACGCAGGGAGTAAACGCCATTACGCCGGTTCAAGGCGGCGTCTTATTTTCCGACATCGTCATCGCAAGATGAACTTTCTGACGCGCTTGCGCGTTTTCGATGTTTCCCTGCTGTAGCTACAGAGAGACGAGAAAGGATCGATGCAAATGACACCAAAAACGAAACGTTCGCTTCTGGCGCGGGTCGTGGCGGGCTTCTTCGTCGTCGCCATGTACTGCGTCAATACCGTTGCGATCACCGGTTTCGCGCTGACGTCGACTTCGACGAAGGCCGAGGCGCGTGGTCGCGGTCGTGGCCGTGGACGCGGTCGTGGCCGTGGCCGTGGACGCGGTCGTGGTGCCTGGCGCGGCCGTGGCCGTGGCCGCGGTGTGTGGTGGCCTGGCGCCTGCCACATCCCGGGTACCAGCCTTTGGTATTCGTCCTGCTGGTAAGCAGGAGATATCTGCTCAAGGAAACGGGCCGGGTCATACCGGCCCGTTTTTATTTGTGCCTGCTGTTTTGTTCGCGGCGCGCATTGTTGCCGCGCGCCGTTTTGCCGGCGTCGAAGCACTCGTAATAATTGGCGCGTGTCTCGCGCTCGGTAGCGCAACGCTCGACCGGATCGAGATCGGACAGTTCGACATACGCGAGATATGGCTTGATGGCGTAACGGATGTTGCGGTCGAGCGCGCGGCCGAAGCGGTCGATCCTGTCCTTGAGACGGGGCGTGGCCGCGACAATCGCCGAACGTAGTGCTTCGCCTTCGATGAAGTTGTCCGGCAGCTGATCGAACGGCCCGTCGTAATATGTGTTGAGCAGAAGGTTGTCCTCGAAGACGCCGATGAGAATCTGCCGCGGCAATTTCAGGTCGCGGAAATAAGCAAAGCCGGTGCGGCGGCCGATCGCGATGCGGCTTCCTTCGCGGGCGGGAAAGGTTTCTTCCGGCAGCGGCACGGCGTCATCGACGACGTACAGAAAGGTTTTGAGCCGGCCGTTGAAGACGAGCAGAAAGCGCACGCCCGACTCGTCGAACACCGGGCCGATGAAGCGCTCGTCAGGGGCGAGTTGATTTGCCTGCGGCTTTACATTCGAAAGATCGTTGAGCGCGAATTCGACGCTTTTGCTGCCGAAAGTCACGCGGTAGCGCAGGCGGTCCTGCTTTTGCAGCAGGACGCCTTGCGCATCGCCAAGCACGATCTCGGTGGCCCTGGCTTCCGGATGCCACGGTGTTTGTGTTTTGTAATAGGCGAAGTGTAGCACCGCCGGCTTGTCGCCGACTTCGATGCGAATATTGCCCGCATAGGGCGTGCCGCGGTGAAGAAAGCGGAAGTAATAGTAATTCTCGGTCGGATAGACGGTGACGCGCTCGGGAAGCGCATTGAGCACGAAAGCAAAGACCTTCAGCGGATCGCCGACATCCAGCGCGTCCATGCGCGTCACGTCCTGCATGTCCGCTTCGAGCGTTTGCAGTTTCGGCGCATTATCTTGCGCGTGCGCGGCGAGCGGCACGGCAGCGATCAGCCACAGCAGGAGACGCCACATCGTTGTTGGTCCTTTTGCCGTGGCATGATGGCGAAGCAGCGAACGGAAGCAAGTGGCGCTACTTTCGGGCCGAAGCGAAGGCGGTTACGCTCGGGCTATGAACAGGATCGATTGGCAGAAGCTCGAAGCGCCGTCGCTCGAGGAATTCGAGCGGCTCGCGGAGGAAGCCTATGCGGGGCTGCCGGAGAAATTCCGGGCGATGTGCGGCGGCGTCGTGATCCGCATCGAGGATTTCCCGTCGCAGGACGTGCTGCGGGAAATGAAGGCCGGCGAGTTCGACCTTCTCGGCCTTTTCACCGGCGTCGGGCTCGCACAGGGCGGCGACGGGCCGATGACCGGGCAACTCCCCAATAGCGTGCATCTCTACCGGCGGGCGATCCTCGATTACTGGGCCGAGCACCGGGAGACGCTTGGCGATATCGTAACGCACGTGCTGGTGCACGAAATCGGCCATCATTTCGGGCTCTCCGACGAGGATATGGAACGGATCGAGGCCTCGGCGGCGCCTTGAATCGGGGCCTTTTGCAGGGCGCTTTTTGCAGGCGATTTTTGCATGGCTCCTGCGCGGGCTTCGGTTTGAAAATGCCGGAACGAGCGGCTACAAAACCGCCTCGCGAGGACAGATATGGAAAAATTCACGGTTCTGGACGGCGTTGCGGCGCCGCTCAAGCAGATCAACGTCGATACCGACAAGATCATTCCGAAGCAGTACCTGAAGACGATCAAACGCACCGGGCTCGGCAAGGGCCTGTTCGCCGAGATGCGGTACAAGGACGATGGCAGCGAAAACCCGGACTTCGTGCTGAACAAGCCGGCTTATCGCAACGCCAAGATCCTCGTCGCCGGCGATAATTTCGGCTGCGGTTCTTCGCGCGAGCACGCGCCGTGGGCGCTGCTCGATTTCGGCATCCGCTGCGTCATCTCGACGTCCTTCGCCGATATTTTCTACAATAACTGTTTCCAGAACGGCATTCTGCCGATCAAGGTCTCGCCGGAAGACCTCGACAAGCTGATGGACGACGCCGAGCGCGGCGCCAATGCACGCCTCAGCGTCGATCTCGCCAAGCAGGAAATCACCGGGCCGGACGGCGGCACCATCAAGTTCGACATCGATCCGTTCCGCAAGCATTGCCTGCTGAACGGCCTCGACGACATCGGCCTGACGATGGAAAAGGCGCCGAAAATCCAAACCTACGAAAAGCAACTCGCCGAAAAGCGTCCCTGGGCTTAATCATATGACCACGATCAATCTTCTTCTCCTTCCCGGCGACGGGATCGGCCCCGAAGTCATGGCCGAAACCAAGCGCGTCATCGAATTTTTCGACAAGCAGGGCGCGGCGAAATTCAATATCGAGGAAGACCTCGTCGGCGGCGCGGCTTACGACGCGCACAAAAAGGCGATCTCCGAAGACGCGATGAAGAAGGCGCTCGCGGCCGATGCCATTCTGCTCGGCGCGGTCGGCGGCCCGAAATGGGCGAGCGTGCCTTACGACGCGCGGCCCGAAGCGGGCCTGTTGCGGCTGCGCAAGGATTTGCAGCTGTTCGCCAATCTGCGCCCGGCGATCTGCTATCCGGCGCTGGCGGATGATTCTTCGCTCAAGCGCGAGCTCGTCGAAGGCCTCGACATCGTCATCGTGCGCGAGCTGACGGGCGGCGTCTATTTCGGCGAGCCGAAGACGATCACCGATCTTGGCAACGGCCAGAAGCGGGCCGTCGATACGCAGGTTTACGACACCTACGAAATCGAGCGCATCGCGCGCGTCGCCTTCGATCTTGCGAGAAAGCGCGGCAACAAGGTCACCTCGTCCGAAAAGAACAACGTGATGAAATCGGGCGTGCTGTGGAAAGAGGTCGTGACGCAAGTGCACGAGCGCGAATTCAAGGACGTCAAGCTCGAGCACAACCTCGCGGATTCCCTGGGCATGCAGCTCGTGCGCGCGCCCAAGCAGTTCGACGTGATCGTCACGGATAATCTGTTCGGCGACATTCTTTCCGACGTCGCGGCGATGCTGACCGGATCCCTCGGCATGTTG
>Ga0180218_1002171_pt1 | contig 10533 bp, 11 predicted proteins | sample eDN3rd37CKraftBY_FD_151334 | JGI IMG/M metagenome (GOLD analysis project Ga0180218, IMG submission 151334) | Enriched backyard soil microbial communities from Emeryville, California, USA - eDNA 3rd pass 37_C Kraft BY (version 2) (version 2) | ecosystem: Environmental > Terrestrial > Soil >... | reverse complement strand
GAGAGCACCACAGAGTGCGAGCCTTGGGAAAAACCGAAATCGGACCACGGCAGCCTGGATGTTGCGCGGGAATGCGCCGGAAGGGTCCGCTTGCTAGCCTAGCGGCTGCGTCGCGGCAATCACGGCTAATTCAAAGACTTGTGAGACGCCGGCCGGGACCAGATATCCATCGGCCGCGCCTAACTCACTTCGCCATGGCCGGCGACGGTGTCTCCTTGACCGCCTTGCCCGAGATCGGCGGGCGCGGCAGCTTGGCCTCTCCCGCTTCCATCGCGAAGGTATATTCAAACGAATACCACGGGCCCTTCACGTCCGGTGCCGGCGGCGTCTCGTCCTCGTGACGGACGTAATTGCCGATCAGCGTCTTAGTCACGCCGAACTGCACGTCGGTCTCGAGCAGCGGATCGTCATTGACGTAGATCTGCGAGATCAGCGTCTTGAAGCCGGGCTTGTAGATCAGGAAGTGAATGTGCGCAGGCCGATAATTGTGCGGCCGCTTCACCGCGCGGATGAAATCGCCGACCGGCCCATCGACCGGGATCGGATAGCCGGCCGGCAGGATGCTGCGGAACGAGAACATACCCTTCGCGTCGGTGCGGAACTGGCCACGCAGATTCATTTCGGCCTGGTTGGGATCCTGGTTCTCGTAAAGACCTTCGGTCGACGACTGCCAGACGTCGACGATCGCGTCCGTGATCGGCGCGCCCTTGCCGTCCACGACCTTGCACTGCGCAAACAGCACCGGGCCCGGCGTCGGCGAACGCACGATAGATCCGCCATTCTCGGTAAACGGCGAGTTCAGTCGCCAGAACGGACCGAGCATCGAGGCGGATGTTTCGGTCTGTCCCTTGTTGCCGTTGTTGAGGAGGCACACGAGCGACGACACCCCGAGCGAGCCTGCCATCAGCACCACTTCGTTGTGCGATGCATCGGACTTCTGACCGAGACGCACGATGAAATTGCAGGCCTGATGAAACTCCTCTTCGCTCAGCTTTGCCTCGCGGATGAAGCCGTGCAGATACTTGATCATCAGGGTGACAATTTCGCGCAGCCGCGGGTCCGGCGTCTTTTCCATCGCTTCGAGCACTGCGACGGTGACTTCGTTCTGGTCGCCGATGATCATTCATATTCCTCCACACTCTACCTGCCGCATCCTCGCAGCCACGGGGCGCAGTTGAGGATGACGGCGGACAAGATTTATTCTTTTGCGTTATAGCAAACCGGACCCCGAAAAACTCAGAGCAATCCGAGCTCGCTCAATTCGCGCCGCATCTGTTCCGGCATGATTGCGGCACCGCGGGCGGTCCGCTCGAGATCGGCCGGCGCGTCGGCAGCCGGCAGGTAACGCCAGCCCTGAAAGGCGCGGTACGGGCGCGGCGTCACCAGCCTGATCTTCCCATCCAGCACGATCCGGCAGCGCCCGATACCGTCCTTGTCCACGAATGGGCGAAGGTCGAGGATACGCTCCCGGCACATCACCTGCCCCTTGATCACCCAGTACAACGAGCCGCCATCGAGCAATTCTTCGGTGCGCTTGGGGGACATCCGCGTGGTGTGGATATGCTCGGGTTTCTGCCCACGCAGCTTCTTTTCCTTGAGTCGGGCAGAGACCCATGATTTCAGATCGTCGACAGAGTCGCAGCCAACGCACAATTTGATCAGATGTAGCGGCATGGTTCTCCATACCGGTCGCGGCGCTCTGCCGTCAAAGCCATCGCCGTGCACTCTCCACAGGTCAGGTCTGCGCCTCGATGGCCATGATGCGGGCGCCTTCGGCGACCTGTGCGCCTGCGGCGGCCGCGATGTCAGTCACAACGCCGTCACGCGACGCGACGATGGCGTGTTCCATCTTCATCGCCTCGATGATGGCTAGCCGGTGCCCCTTCGATACGGTCTCGCCGGCCGTGACAAGGATCGCGAGCAGCTTCCCGTGCATAGGCGCGCGGACGACACCGTCGCCGGCCGCATGATCCACGTCGCCCGCTTCAAAATCGGCGAGCGCGACCTGCGTCTGCCGTCCCCCGCGCAGCACGAACATCGTGTTTCCCGCGGCGGCAATCAGCCTGGCGGATGGATCGGGCTCGGCACCTCGCACCGTGACGCGCCAGCCGCCGGCGGAGAAATCCAGCCGGGCAACGTCCGGCTCGCCGTTGACCACGATCGGGATCGTGGTGACGCGCGTACCGGACAGCTGGAAGCCGTCGGCCACGTCCCAAGGAGAGAGCGGCGCATCGGGGTCGGGTCGCTGCGGACGCGCATTCGCGATCAACTGCGCAGCACCGCTCGCGGCCGCGGGCGCATCGATGCCGCCCTGATTGAGACCGAGTTCGTCGTGATGACGCGCGATATAGCTGGTGTCGAACTGTCCGTCGCGAAAGCCGGGAGAGCGGCACAGCGCGGACAGGAAGGCGAGGTTCGTGCGCGGACCGGCGATGACCGTGCGATCGAGTTCTCCGGCCAGGCGATCGAGCGCGGCTTCGCGCGTATCGGCATGCGCGATCACCTTTGCGATCATCGGATCGTAGTACGGTGAAATCTCCCCGCCCTGCTCCACGCCGCTGTCGACGCGAAGGCCTTCGCCCTGCGGAAATGATAGCGCCACGAGTTTGCCGGTCGACGGCAGAAAGCCGCATTCGGGATCTTCCGCATAAACGCGCGCCTCGACCGCGTGCCCGCGCAGCGGAATTTCACTCTGATTGGTCACGGGCAAACGCTCACCGGCGGCAACACGGAACTGCCACTCGACGAGATCGAAGCCGGTGACCGCTTCGGTGACCGGATGCTCGACCTGCAGTCGCGTATTCATCTCCATGAACCAGAAGCCGTCGCGCTTCAGTCCATTGGCACCGTCGGCAATGAACTCGACAGTCCCCGCGCCCACATAGCCGACGGCCTTGGCCGCTGCGACCGCCGCCGCGCCCATACGCGCTCGCAAATCCTCGCTCATGCCCGGTGCAGGCGCTTCCTCGATGACCTTCTGATGGCGGCGCTGCAGCGAACAGTCGCGCTCATGAAGGTGGACCGCATTGCCGCGCTTGTCGGCGAACACCTGTATCTCGATGTGACGCGGCGCAGTGATGTACTTCTCGATCATCATCCGGCCATCGCCGAAGGCCGAAATCGCTTCGCGCCGCGCGCTCGCAATCGCAGCATCGAAATCGGCATGGCGTTCGACAAGGCGCATGCCCTTGCCGCCACCGCCCGCCACCGCCTTGATCAGCACCGGGTAGCCGAGTTCATAGGCCTTGCGCTTCAGGAAGGTCTCGTCCTGCTGATCGCCGTGATAGCCGGGCACCACCGGCACACCAGCCTCCTGCATCAGCGCCTTGGCACGATCCTTCAACCCCATGGCGCGGATTGCCGACGGCGGCGGACCGACAAAGACGATGCCGGCCTGAACACAGGCTTCCGCAAAATCGGCATTCTCGGACAGGAAGCCGTAGCCGGGATGGATACACGCCGCACCGCTCTCCCTGGCGACAGCGAGCAGCTTGTCGGCCGCAAGATAACTTTCGCGCGCCGGCGCGGGGCCTATCAGATAGGCCTCGTCGCATTGGCGTACATGCGGCGCATCGGCGTCGGCCTCCGAATAGACCGCGATCGTCCGCAGTCCCATCCGGCTCGCCGTGCGAGCGATCCGGCACGCGATCTCGCCGCGATTGGCAATCAAGACCGAGGCAAACATGAATCACCCGTGCGCATCAGGATGCGCAGGATGCCTTCCTCGGCGCGGCAAAGAAAGACCAATCGGTCCTATTGCTGTTGCGCCCCGGTGGTCTGCTGAGCGGTGCCGACCGGCAGCGGGAACGGATCGGCGGCAGGTGCCGGCGTCGGCGCAGGAGCCGGCGCGGGTGGCGCGGCACGAGGCGCTTGCGCCTTCTGTGCGGGACGGCGCGACGGAGGCGAAGGAGGCGTCGGCGCGGTCTGCGGCTGAGGTGTTTGCTCCTGCGGCGGGGCCGATGCTTGCGTCTGCGGACGCGGTTCCGGCCGTGTCGGTCCGACGACGCCGTTCTGGCCGGGCCGACCCGGCTCGTTCGACATGATGCTCACCGCTGGGATCGAATCCGCAGTCGGGAAATTCATGTTCACCGGCGTATGCGGCGGCGAAGAGGGCGCGTTGTGAGACGCGAGCGCTGTCGCACCGGACACGCCGGGCTTGTCATTCCACGCCGCAGCGAACCGTTCGACGCGCGCGTCGTAGGAGCGCTCAGTCATGTTGGCGACCACGCGATCACGGTTCTTCAGGAAATCGAAGGCGTAGCAGGACGAAGGCTGGCACGCATCGCGTGCCGTCAGGATCTGTGCGACAAGACCGAAGCGATCCGCCTCGAGGCTGCGCACGATCGGCGTACGGATGCTGTCGTAGGATGACCGGTCGCGGTCCGGCAACGCCGCGATCTCGCGCAACACATCAAGGCGCGCGCTGACATAGTTCAGGGCCGCAGCGACCTGCTCGGGCGCGGCGAACAGACTTTTCTCGCAAGCGTCGTGAACAACATCGCCGCCCGCTGCGTCGAGGCAGGCAAGATGAGAATTCGGCAGCAGAGCCTGGGCGTTGAGGACGGCGACACGCGCCTCGATGGCGCGGCGCTGTTCGGCCCTGCCCTGCATGTCCAGCCGGTCGATTGCAATCCACCCCAATCCGATGATCAGGATGGCTGCCGCGCCGAAGCCAAACACCTGGCGGCCGCCGAACCGGACGATCGCAACGACTACGATAACCGCCAGAACCGCGGCCAAGACCGCGGGGCCCCAAAGCGGAGAAAAGATCATGTCATTCATGCTGTGGAAGTCCGGCACCATGTCCGCCCCATTTGCCGTACGCCCAGATTGGACGCCCTAAAATCGGCTAAAGCAAGACACTTTCGCGCCGTGAAAGTTCCCATTTCAAACCCCGCCCGGTGGCCGGAAACCTGGCGTGAGATCGCTGGCGGCAGCGAATGCACCCTTGGCCTGGACGGACGTCATCGCGATCGTGGTTTTGAGATCGGCAACGCCGCCACTGCTTGCCACCGCCAGCAATACCGCCGCCATCTGGGTTTCGCCCGGTGCTTCCGCGATCAACAGGAAATCGTAGTCGCCGAAGGTGAGATAATGGCCGATCAGCTTGCCCCCCGCCTTCGCGAGAAGCCGCCCCATCGCATCGGCCCGATCTTCCGGGCTGATTACCATCCCGCGCAAGGCATCACGCGTGTATCGCCCCTGTGTGATGAATATCGGCATGTCCACCCCTGCCCCACGTCCAGCATGCGGGAACAATTCCGCATCCAGTACGTTCGAAACGGCAACCTGCCGCACAGTGCGGCAAATTTGAGTTCCTACCTAGATCGCCGCTGATTGCGGACTTTCCGGACGCGGACACTCTCGTGGAGATGGGCCGATGCGACTGATTCTCGGAATGCTGTTGGGTGCGCTCCTGCTGACCGCGGGCGCTTATTATCACGACAGCATGAAAACCTCGGCGGTCGCGTCAGGACCGTCCGCGACGGACAATCGGCCGATGGTCAACTGGGACGTTGTCCACGCGAACTGGAACAGCCTGAAGGTTCGGCTTCAGGACGGTTTCGCCGACCTGCGCGCGCGCATCAACCGGGCCTGATCGCGATCCCTAACCGTGGCGATCGAGCTGGCTTTCTTTCGCCACGCGCTCAAACGCTTCTTCGGTATTCTTGATGCGATACTGGTGTTCGTCGCCATCCGGCGGGAGCAGCTTGACGACCTTGAAGCTTCCGTCTGCGGTGGCCCGGTTCAGCGGGCCGGCCATGTAACGAACGGTCTGCCCCACAGTAAACTTATGAGATTTTAGCACGCTGCACTCCATCCGACGCGACAGGTTCGCCCTACCTGCGTCAGGGCTCGCGGCCCCGAATTTTCATTACTTGTTGCACTATAGCATCAATAGCGCGCCTGAGGGGAAAAATTCGGCAAATCCACGGCGGACCGTTTTACCATAAAAGTCATATAGTTAGCGTCATTTATGCTTTTCCTGCAGGAGAAGGTCTTCGGGCATGCGCCGGGGCCCGTCACCGCCCGGCTGCGGATCAGCTTACCGGCGGCCCCTTCGCAGATCGTCGCGCCGTTGTAGCTGTGACGCCGTTGCGCGCCGCCACCGCCGATGCGCACTCTACACGCGTTCGCGAGGGGCGTCGTCAGTTCCCGGCACCAAGCGTTCGGCCGACACCGCGCCGGCTTCGCAGCAAAATCTCCGCGACCGTCGCCGCGGCAATCATCAATCTGCGCGCCGCTGTTATTCGGTTGAAAATTCGCTGCGGCCGGACACTCGCCACGGCCACGCGTTCCCCTATTCGCGAGGCGTGCATTCGCGGCTAAGTTTCGTCGAACACTCCTGCGCCATTGTGCTTCATGCTGAACCTGATCATCGCCTGCATCCTTGCCGCGATCCTCGGCTTCGCCGCGCATCGCGCCAGCATCTGCACGGTGCGCGCCGTGGCGGAGTTCACGCATTCGGGCACCGGCTACATGTTCGCGAGCATCGTGAAGTCTGCGCTTTGGGTTTTCGCGATCACCATTCCGGTCTTTCTCATCCTCCCGCACACCGCGACCGCGATTTCAGGCTGGCAGCTGACCCTCACCGCAATGTTCGGAGGATTGCTGTTCGGCATCGGCGCCGGCGTCAACGGCGCCTGCGCCTACGCGACCATGGCACGCATGATCGACGGCGAGATCGGCATGCTGCTCACGGTCCTTGGCTTTGCGGCCGGCGTCCTGATCTTCGTTGCTTTGATCAGCACCGGCACGCTCGCCCGCCCTTCGCCGGCGCCGAGCCAATTGCCTGAGATGATTCAGATCGCGCCGTATGTTCTGATGGCGCTGGCGATTGTCGGCGCCTACGAGGTCGTCCGGCTCTGGCGCAGCCGTCCGGCCGGTTCGACTCTCCGAAGTCTCATCTTCGCGCCGGCCTATCGGCTATCCACGGCGGCACTCCTGATGGGATTCGCCGGGGGGCTGATCCTCCTCATCTTCGGCTCGCCGGGTTACACAACAACGTTCCAGCAGATCGTCGAGGCGCATGTCGGAACGCGACCGATGCCCCCCTATGGGCGCTGGCTCGTGCTCGGGGCCGTGCTGCTCGGCATGTTTGCGTCGACCTGGCAGCGCGGCAGCTTCCGGGTCGACTGGCGGCCGCGGCTGACCTGGCTGCGCAACATATTCGGCGGAGTACTGATGGGCCTCGGCTGCGCGCTTCTTCCCGGCGGCAACGATGCGCTGATCCTCTACGGCATTCCCGGGCTGTCACCGCACGCAATACCAGCCTATATCGCACTGCTGCTCGGCATCTTCGTCGCGCTGATCACCATGCGCGCCGTGTTCAGCGTCGAGATGCGCGTCGCCTGCCGCAACGATATGTATATCGCCGACGCGAGTGCCGACCTCGCGAAGCGGGAAAAGCCGCAAGGGGCGTCATCGTGAAAGTGCAATTCGCGGGCTGCGGCGACGCCTTCGGATCCGGAGGGCGGTTCAACACCTGCCTTCATGTCGAGGATGGCGCGCGATCCTTCCTGGTCGATTGCGGCGCGAGTTCACTGGTCGCATTGAAAAAGGCAGGCATCGACCGCGGCGCGATTGATGCGATCCTGCTCACTCATTTCCATGCCGACCATTTTGGCGGCATTCCGTTTTTCATTCTCGATCAGCAACTCAATGTGAAGCGCACACGCCCGCTCCTGATCGCGGGACCGCCCGGACTGCGCGACTGGTATGCGCGTGCGATGGCGCTCGCCTTTCCGGGAGAGCGCACGCTGCCGTTCGCACTCGAATTGCGCGAAGTTGAAATCGGCGCAGCGCAGATCCTTGCCGGGATGCAGGTGACGCCGGTGCATGTGAAGCACGACGATCGCGCCGGCCCCTGCCTCGCCTACCGGATCGAAAGCGGCGGCAAGACGCTGTGCTATTCCGGCGATACCGAATGGACCGATACCCTGATCGAGGCCGCGCGGAACGCCGACCTGTTCATCTGCGAATGCTATATGTTCGAGAAGCTCCGCAAATCGCATATGACACTGTCGGTGTTGCGGCAGCATCTGCCGGCCATCGGCGCGAAGCGCGTGATCCTGACGCATCTGAGCGAGGATATGCTCGCCCATCTCGCGCAGGTCGATATCGAATGCGCAGTCGATGGGCTGGCGGTGGAGATCTGAACCTCAGAACGTCTCCACCCAGGGGCGCAACTCCACCTCCGTGCTCCATGCGTTGCGCGGCTGGCGCAGGACATCGAAATAGGTTTGCGCAATGGCATCGGGGTCGAGCAGCGAGTCCGGCTTGTCCGCTGGCTCTTGCCGCCGGTCTGAGCGGATGCCGCCGTCGATCACAAAATGCGCGACATGGATGCCTTGCGGCTGCAATTCGCGGGCGAGACTTTGCGCGAGACCACGCAATGCAAACTTTCCCATCGCGAACGGGGCAGACTTGGCATAGCCCTTCACGCTGGCTGAGGCGCCCGTGAAGAAGATTGCGCCCTGGCTTTTCGGCAGCATGCGCCTCGCGGCCTGTTGCGCGACGAGAAATGCACCAAAGGCAGAGACCGCCATCGCCTTTTCGACGTCCGCCGGCACGAGATCGACCAAGGCGCCGCGCGTCCGGAAACTGGCATTGTAGATGACCACGTCCGGCGCTCCGACCGACGCGTCAAGCTCCTCGAACAGGCCCGTCACCTGCCCGCTCTGCGATGCATCGCAGGCAAAGACCTTCGCATCGGTTTCCGCCGCCAGTTTCGCGAGCTTGTCCGTTGAGCGCGCTGTGAGCGCAATCTTCAGCCCCGCCTTCGACAGGAGACGCGCGAGGGAGGCGCTCAGCCCTGTCCCCGCGCCGACAATCAATGCGCTGCGATAGGCGAACGCCGGCATAAGCCATCTCCTGCGAGGTCACTGGGCCGCGCAGGATGATGGCTCGAGGCTCGGTTCGCAAGCGCCTTCAGGCTACCAGGCGCCGTGAGTCTGCTCGTTGGCGCGATGATGCAGCGTCTTTGCGAGCGCGCTTCGGTCGAGATGGGTGCCGTCGTCGCCCTCGATCAGGAGCGCCACACGGCCGGTTGCCTTGAGATGCTGGGCAAAACCCACCGCCTCATCCATGGTGCCGAATTCCTTGAAGAGATGACGACCCTTGTCGAGCGGGCTTATTCTTTCGGATCCGACCGGACCGGAATAGACACGGTACATGGGTGCTTCTCCGTTCTTGTTCTTGGGCGGAAACACCAACGCAGTCTCGGAGGATGTGTTCCCTACATCCTGAATACCCCGAACCTAGTTTCATCCACCGGCGCATTGAGCGTCGCAGATAGTGCCAGCGACAGCACGCGACGCGTCTCGCGCGGAAGTATGATGCCATCGTCCCACAGCCGGGCGGTCGCGTGATACGGACTGCCCTCGCGCTCATATTGCTCGCGGATCGGCTGCTTGAATTCCTCCTCCTCGACCTCGCTCCACTTGCCGCCGGCGGCCTCTATATTGTCGCGCCGTACGGTCGCGAGCACAGACGCCGCCTGCTCTCCACCCATCACCGAAATCCGAGAGTTCGGCCAGGTGAACAGGAAGCGCGGGCCATAGGCCCTGCCGCACATCCCGTAATTGCCGGCCCCGAACGAGCCGCCGACGATCAACGTGATCTTCGGCACCCGCGCGCAGGCGACCGCCGTCACCATCTTGGCGCCATCCTTGGCGATGCCGCCGGCCTCGTAGTCACGGCCGACCATGAAGCCGACGATGTTCTGAAGGAACAGCAGCGGTATGCGCCGCTGGCAGCACAGTTCGATAAAGTGGGCGGCCTTCAGCGCACTCTCGGAATACAGAATCCCGTTGTTGCCGATGATGCCGACTGGCATCCCGGCAAGATGCGCGAAGCCCGTGACGAGCGTCGTGCCGTACAGCTTCTTGAATTCGTCGAACTCCGAGCCATCGACGATACGGGCGATGATTTCGCGCACGTCATACTGCTTCTTCAGATCGGTCGGGACGATCCCTTCCAGTTCCGCCGCGTCATGCAGAGGCTCGCGCGAGGCGATGAGCGGGATATCGACGCGCTTGGCCACATTGAGGTTGGCTACGATCCGCCGCGCGAGCGCGAGCGCATGTTCGTCATTCGTTGCAAGATGATCGGCCACGCCGGATTTGCGCGTATGCACATCGGCGCCGCCCAGATCCTCCGCAGACACCACCTCCCCGGTCGCAGCTTTCACCAGTGGCGGTCCGCCGAGGAAAATCGTGCCCTGGCTTTTCACGATGACGGTTTCATCCGACATCGCCGGCACATAGGCGCCGCCCGCCGTGCACGACCCCATTACGACCGCGATCTGCGGAATGCCTGCCGCAGACATGGTGGCCTGGTTGTAGAAGATGCGGCCGAAATGATCGCGATCGGGAAACACCTCGGTCTGGTTCGGCAGATTGGCCCCGCCGGAATCGACGAGATAGATGCAGGGCAGCCTGTTTTCGCGCGCGATCTCCTGTGCGCGAATGTGTTTCTTCACCGTCATCGGGTAGTAGGTGCCGCCCTTGATGGTCGCGTCGTTGCACACGA
>Ga0180218_1002170_pt1 | contig 10537 bp, 8 predicted proteins | sample eDN3rd37CKraftBY_FD_151334 | JGI IMG/M metagenome (GOLD analysis project Ga0180218, IMG submission 151334) | Enriched backyard soil microbial communities from Emeryville, California, USA - eDNA 3rd pass 37_C Kraft BY (version 2) (version 2) | ecosystem: Environmental > Terrestrial > Soil >... | reverse complement strand
GATTTCGAAAAGGAATACCCGACCGTTTGGGGTCATTGCCGCCGCGCCGGAATCGATCCCTCGAAGGATCTGATCCCCGTCGCGCCGGCCGAGCACTATCATATGGGCGGCATCGCGGCTGACCGGAACGGACGAACGAGCCTCACCGGGCTTTGGGCTGTCGGTGAAGTTGCTTCGACGGGCCTTCATGGCGCCAACCGGCTTGCGTCCAATTCGCTGCTCGAGGCGGTGGTGTTCGGCGCGCGCGTCGCCAACGACATTCGCAGCCTACTCCCGCACGATCGCATCGGGCACTTCGTCGTGCCGCATCGAATTCCGGGTAGCGGCCGTGCGGCGGATACCGCTTCGCGGCGGGAGGCGATGGAGAGCCTGCGCGCAATCATGACGAAGTACGTTGGCGTGCAACGTTCCGGCAAAGGCTTGAAGACGGCCCTTGCTGAACTCAAAGTGCTGAGCGCGGCCGTTTCGAACGATCGCGTTCTTTCCAACATGCTTCTTGCCGCGCAACTGATCGCGGGCGCTGCGCTCCTTCGCAAGGAGAGCCGCGGCGGTCATTACCGCACGGATTATCCGAAAACGAACCCGGCGCTGCAGAAGCGCACGTTCCTGACGCTCGCCGATATCGAGGCGATTGGCGACAAGCCCAAAAAACCTCAGCTCGCACCGGTACTGGCTCCATGCGGGACATGACGGCGGCTTCCTCCTCCCCGCTCGCGACGCTTCCTCGCAATCTCGTTCTGGCAGCCGTTCGAGGCGCGCTGGACGAAGACTTGGGCCTGTCAGGCGACATCACCACGGATGCGACGGTCTCTGCGCATGCGCGGTCGGACGCTGTGATCGCGGCGAGAAAGCCCGGCATCGTTTCGGGTCTCGCGCTTGCCGAAGCGGCGTTCCGCGAGCTCGATGCCGATTGCGATTTCACGGTCCTGATCGAGGACGGAAGCGCTGCTGCAGCGGGCGATACGATCGCGCGCATCTCGGGGTCGTCGCGCGCCGTTCTATCGGCGGAGCGCGTCGCGTTGAACTTCATGGGCCGCATGTGCGGGATCGCGACGCTGACCCGCCGCTATGTCGATGCGGTTGCGGGCACGAGCGCTCAGATCGTCGATACGCGAAAGACGACGCCGGGCCTTCGAGCCTTCGAGAAGTATGCCGTGCGCTGCGGCGGCGGGCACAATCACCGCTTCGGGTTGTTCGACGCGGTTCTCATCAAAGACAATCACATCGTTGCGGCGGGCAGCATCGAAGCGGCAATCAAATCCGCGAAGGCTGTTGCCGGGCACATGACGAAGATCGAGGTCGAGGTCGACACGCTCGAACAGCTCGAAATCGTCATGCGCGAGAACGTCGACTGCGTGCTGCTCGACAACATGGGACCGGACGAATTGCGCAAAGCCGTGAGAATGGTCGCAGGCCGGTGCCTTACGGAAGCGTCAGGCAGCGTCAACCTCGATACGGTGCGAGCCATCGCGGAAACGGGGGTCAACATGATTTCCGTCGGAGCGCTGACGCATTCGGCGCCCGTTCTCGATCTTGGGCTCGATTTTATCGCGGCTGACAAGGCTTAAGCGCGCGAGAGCTTGAATTCGCCACAGTCGCTGCGCATCTGGCATTCGCGTCCAGAAGAATGTGATAGAAAGGGGCGGTTGAACATGGAGGGACATTCCATGGCCATGCAGTGGATCGTGCTTTGGGGTGCAACCGCGATCACCGCTTCCGTTCTCGCGGGCATTCTGGCCGGCATCAAGAATCGGGACCTGTCGTATTGGATCGGCTGGAGCTTCATCCTGCCGCCGCTCGTCGTCTGGCTGCTGTTCCTTCCGAAGTACAAGGGCGCGCGGCCGCGCCAGCCGAGCCTTGATGAGATCGACCGCCGCGAGAACGGTCCGTTCTAGGACGTCTTCTGTTCCCGGCGTCTCCGCTTGATTGCGGCTTGGGCGGCTGAAAGGCGCGCGATCGGCACGCGATAGGGCGAGCAGGAAATGTAATCCAGATCGACCGTCTCGAAGAAGCCGATCGACTTCGGATCGCCGCCGTGCTCGCCGCAGATGCCGGTTTTGAGGTCGGGCTTTACCGAGCGGCCGCGCTCCACGCCGATTTTCACGAGTTCGCCCACGCCTGACTGATCGATCGACACGAAGGGATCGGTCGCGATCACCTCGTGCTCCAGATAGTTCGACAAAATCGGCGCGGCATCGTCGCGCGAAAGCCCCAGCACCGTTTGCGTCATATCGTTCGTGCCGAACGAGAAGAAGTCCGCGCCCAGCGGCCCCGCCGCGATGTCGGCTGCGCGTAGCGCTGCCCGCGGCAGTTCGATCATCGTGCCGATGTCGTAGGGGATATTGACGCCCGTTTCCGCTTCCACGGCTTTTGCCGTGTCCGCGATCACCTCGCGCAGGATGTCGAACTCCCGGCGGTAAGCGATGAACGGGATCATGACCTCCGGCCGGACGGCCTCGCCCGTTTTCTTCTGAGCGTTGACGGCGGCTTCAAAAATCGCGCGGGTCTGCATGCGCGTGATTTCCGGGAATTTGATGCCGAGGCGGCAGCCGCGGAAGCCCAGCATCGGGTTAAATTCCTCGAGCTCGGCGACGCGTGCCTTGAGCCGCATCAGATCCATACCAAGGGCGGCGGCGACTTGCGCCGCCTCGCGATCTTCATGCGGCAGAAACTCGTGCAGCGGCGGATCGAGCAGCCGGATCGTGACCGGCAGCCCGGCCATGATTTCGAACAGCTCTTCAAAATCGGCGCGCTGGACGGGAAGAAGTTTGTCGAGCGCCTGCTGACGCCCCTCCTCGTCTTCTGCGCAAATCATCTCGCGAACCGCGAGGATGCGCTTCTCCTCGAAGAACATATGCTCGGTGCGGCAAAGGCCGATGCCTTCGGCGCCAAACGAACGGGCCTGACGCGCATCGCGCGGCGTGTCGGCGTTCGTTCGCACTTTCATGCGGCGGGTTTTGTCGGCCCATTCCATGATGGTCGCAAAGGTGCCCGACAGTTGCGGCGGCAGCATCTTGGCTTTGCCGGCGTAGACGCGCCCGGTGCTGCCGTCGATCGAGATGATGTCGCCGGATTTGAACGTGCGCGCGCCCGCCCGCATGATGCCGGCGTTGGCGTCGATGCGGAGTGTTCCGGCACCCGACACGCAGGGCCGCCCCATGCCACGCGCAACGACCGCCGCGTGGCTGGTCATGCCGCCGCGCGCCGTCAGGATACCGACGGCGGCGTGCATGCCGTGCACGTCCTCCGGGCTCGTCTCGGAGCGGACGAGGATGACGTCGCGGCCCTTGGCCTTGAGCGCTTCGGCCATTTCCGAATGAAACACGATCTCGCCGGACGCGGCTCCTGGAGACGCCGGCAGGCCCTTGGCGATGAGGTCGTGCTCAGCGACGGGATCAATTGCCGGGTGAAGAAGCTGATCGAGCTGCGCGGGCTCGATGCGAAGAAGGGCTTCGTCCTGCGAGATGAGGCCTTCGGCTGCGAGATCGACCGCAATCCTGAGGGCCGCGTCCGTCGTTCGCTTCGCCGCGCGAGTCTGCAGGATCCAGAGCTTGCCCAGCTGAATGGTGAACTCGACGTCCTGCACATCGCGATAGTGTTGTTCGAGCCGATCGAAGATGCGCCGCAGCTCGGAGAAAACTTCCGGCATCGTCACTTCGAGCGACGTCTCGGGTGCGTTCCCTGCGCTTTTCCTCGTCAGCGGGTGCGGCGTCCGAATGCCGGCGACGACATCCTCACCTTGCGCGTTGGGAAGGAATTCGCCGAAGATTTCCTTCTCGCCGTTCGACGGATTGCGCGTGAAGGCGACGCCGGTTGCGGAGTTGTCTCCGAGGTTACCGAACACCATTGCCTGAACGGTGACGGCCGTTCCCCAATCGTCGGGAATGTCGTGCAGACGGCGATAGGTTTCAGCGCGCGGGTTGTGCCAGCTGTCAAAAACGGCCGCGATGGCGCCCCACAGCTGCTCGCTCGTATCCTGCGGAAAGGGCGCGCCGTGCTCGCGTTCAATCGCGGCTTTATAATCGGCGATGATTTCGTGCCAGGCTTCGGCGTCGAGATCGGTATCGGCGGCAAAGCCGTTCAGGTTCTTGAAATTCTCGAGGATGTCTTCGAAGGCGCCGTGATCGACGCCCAGCACGACGTCGCCGTACATCTGGATGAAGCGGCGGTAGCTGTCGAAGGCGAAGCGGGGATCGCCCGTGAGCTCGGCCAAGCCCTCGACCGTCTTGTCGTTAAGGCCGAGGTTCAAAATCGTGTCCATCATGCCGGGCATGGATGCGCGCGAGCCGGACCGGACCGACACGAGAAGCGGCCGCTTCTCGTCACCGAATTTCGCCGAGACCGTGTTGCCGATGGCTTCCAGCGCGGCCATCACCTCGCCCTTCAGGGCCTCGGGCAGTTTCGAGCCTGCGGCGAAGAAGGCCTGGCAGACCTCGGTCGTGATGGTGAAGCCCGGCGGCACGGGAAGGGCGAGCGAGGCCATTTCGGCAAGGTTGGCCCCCTTCCCGCCCAGCAGTTCGGCCATGCTGGCGCTGCCCTCGGCGTTGCCGGGTACGAAGGCGTAAACCCATTTCTTTTTGCCGTCGGCGTGTGGCTGTGCCATCAGACCTCCAATGCGGTCTTCTTGCCGCCCATCATTCTCGTCAGGACTGACCGGCGCAGGGAGAGGTGGCATAGCAAATGAGGCCCGCTATTCCTAGCTTGGGAAGTCAGCTCCCCCGCCGCAGGCCAGCAACCCGGAAAGTCTAGCACGATGAGCACGCTTGAAACCGTTCTCGATACCCTCGGCCAGTCGAAGGCGGCCGGTCTCGACCGCCTGTTCGAGCTTTTGCGCATCGATAGCGTCTCGACCGACCCCACTTATAAGGCCAGCTGTGTCAGAGCCGCGGAATGGTGCGCGGCAACGCTCAAGGATATCGGGTTTGCCGAGGCCAAGGTTGTGCCGACAAGCGGCCATCCGATGGTTGTTGCGCACGATCGCGCCGAGCGCGATCCGAATATGCCGCACGTGCTGTTCTACGGCCATTATGACGTGCAGCCGCCCGATCCCCTGGATTTGTGGAAAACGCCGCCGTTCGAACCGCGCATCGCCAACGAGCCCGAGAATGGCGACGTGATCATCGCCCGCGGGGCCGAGGACAACAAAGGCCAGCTGATGACCTTTTTCGAGGCGGCGCGCGCCTGGAAGACTGTTGCGGGTGAATTGCCGATTGCCGTTTCGGTTTTGATCGAGGGCGAAGAAGAGTGCGGGTCGCCGTCGCTGCCCGACTTCCTTGCTCGCTACGGCGACGAGTTGAAGGCCGATCTGGTACTCGTTTGCGACACGGGCCAATGGAACAAGGACACGCCCGCCATCACGACGATGCTGCGCGGTCTTGTCGGCGACGAACTCGTCATCACGGGTCCTTCGCGCGATCTTCATTCCGGTATCTATGGCGGTCCAGTCGCCAACCCCATTCGCGTTCTTGCGAAGGTCATGGCCGCGCTCCACGACGACACCGGCAAGGTCGCCGTTCCGGGATTCTATGACGGTGTGAATGAGCCCAGCGCGGAGCAGATCGCACAGTGGAAATCGCTCGGCGTAAGTGGCGAGCAATTTCTGGGTTCCGTTGGGCTTAAAAATCCCGCCGGAGAAAAAGGCCGCTCCGTCATCGAGCAGCTGTGGTCGCGGCCGACACTCGAGTTCAACGGCGTGACGGGCGGTTATCAGGGCGCAGGAACGAAGACCGTGATCCCCGCAAAGGCATCGGTGAAGGTCACGTGCCGGCTCGTGCCGGGGCAAGATCCCGAGCACGTCATGAAGGCCATTCACGATTACGTCGCGACGCTCATTCCTGAAGACTGCAAGGCGACTTGGCTCGGCGAGCGCAGCGGTTCAGGCGCGATCATGTTCAACACCGATGGCGCGTCGATGCGCGCGGCGGCGCAGGCACTCGAAGAGGAATGGGGCAAACCGGCCGTTCTCATGGGATCCGGCGCGTCCATTCCCATCGTCTCTTCGTTCCGGGATGCGCTCGGGATGGACAGCTTGCTGATCGGTTTCGGTCTCGACGACGATCGCATTCACTCGCCAAACGAAAAGTACAACGTGCGGAGCTTCGAGAAGGGCGCGCGCAGCTGGGCGCGCATTCTTGCAGCGCTTGCAAAGCAAACGCCGTAACTTGCGATCGTTGTTGGCCTGATGTCTGGAACCTCGAACCCGGGGCGCTGAAATGCTGAGACCGCATCTGCTATTGACGATCCTGGTCTTCGCGCTCCTCGGGCTCTACATCGCGTTTTTCGTGGCCGGGCATAACTCCGCGTTGCCGCCGGACTCGTTGCCCAGCGGGACAGGCGCGGGCAGCGGCTCGAGCGGATCCGATGAACGCGCGGACAATTACGATTACGACTCCGGCTCGCAATCGAACCGCGGCGGCCACGATTCCGACGTGCCAGGCCGGTTCGATTACTATTCCCTCGTTCTATCGTGGAGCCCGAGCTACTGCGCCGATCGGGGTCGCGATGACGGCACGCAATGCAATCGCCGCGACGGACGCCGCTATTCGTTCGTGTTGCATGGCCTTTGGCCGCAATACGAGAACGGCTATCCTTCGGACTGCCGGCTGCCAAGGCGGCCGTTCGTGCCGGATCCCGTCATCAACAGCATGCTCGACATCATGCCGAGCCGCGGGCTCGTCATTCATGAGTATCGCAAGCACGGGACGTGCTCGGGACTGGACCCGGCTCAATACTTCGCGACTTCGCGCCGGCTGTTCGAGAGCATCACTATTCCGGAGCGCTTCCGCAATCCGATGGAGGCTCAGACCGTGCCGGCGGCGGACGTCGAGCGTGAATTCCTACGCGCCAATCCGCAGTTCGGGCCCGGTATGATCGCCGTCGTTTGCGGCGGGTCGGGTGGCAGCCTGCGCGAGGTTCGCTTCTGCCTGTCGCGGGATGGTAAGCCGCGCGATTGCGGGCGGAACGAGACTAAGCGCAAGCTCTGCAGGGCGAACCAGGTCTTCATCCCTCCCGCGCGCTCGACGAAGGATGACCGATGGGGAAGCGAACGCGCGGGGCCGCCGAACGGCAATGCGGGTTCGACCGTAGGCTCGTCGCCACTCCCGGGGCCGCGCATGGATTACGATTACGGGCGCGTGGCGCAGTAATTGCGATACCGGAAAGCAGCTGCGAGGCGATGCCTGCGGGCGTCCTTAAGCCACTTTGCGGGCGCGTTCGGGCCGCCATGAGCGCGGCGCATCGGCGATCCAGCCGACGCCAGGGTCATGAGCAAAGTTTTCCAGCCCCAGCGGATCGAAGCTCCAGCCGGAGGCGACGGCGAAGACATTCTCTTCCGTCGGGTGCAGAAGCAGCTGCCCGCCGAGATCGCCATGACGGTCCGCTATTCCCCTGACTTCGACATAGACCAGCCCGAGGCGGCGCTCCTCGGGCGTTATCTTGCCGAGCTGCCAGACGATACCTGGCTCCCCTATCGCGAAGGCTCTTTTGAGCAGGCCCTCGTCCATGCGGGCCCAGGCGAAGAAATCGATGATCGGGAAACTCGCGAAGTACTGGACGCTCTGAAAACGCCTGCCGAGATGCTTCAGGAGCGGCGCCGCCTTGTCGAGGAACGGGGCTCCAGCCGGAACGGGCAACGACTCCCCGGCGACGATCGTCCAGCCGCGGACCGGCGGGGAAATGAAGAGCAATCCTGCCGAGATCTCGGGATCATAGATCGCGCCGATTCCCGAACTCCAGTTTGCAGGACGCAGTCCCGTCAGACCCAACGCGTCGGCCACTGCCTCACTGTCTTCCGTCCGAATGGCAAGCCAAGCCATGTCGCGGCCGAAGGCGCGCGGCCGATCGGGCGCGTTCGCCAAGCGGACGTGGTGCATCATGAAACGGGGCACCAGGACCTTGCCGGCGATCAGCGTGGTCAGGATGACGAGTGCGATAACCGATATGGGCACGGATTGAGCCGCACGATTGACCAGGAGACCTCTGTCAATCCTTGGCCTGAGTTGCGCCATTACTCAAGTGATGCCGATAAGGACGCTGGTGAAAAGCTGCGAAGCGTTGCCTATGCGGGCTTTTTGATAATGCCGCCACACGCGTTCCGCGAACCGGCCGCCGCGCATGCCGATGCAAAAAAGAAAAAACCGGGGCCTGGACTGGCCCCGGTTGATATAAAGACGGGAGATCGTCTCGATTATGGAAGGTTGACGCCTGCCGTGAAGACGAAGCGCGAGTCCGTGAACGAGGTATCGATACCATCAGATCTGCTGAGGTTCGTGTCCCAATAGCGGAAGTCCATGAAGTACTTGTCGACCGTGAGCTTCAGACCCGCGTTCCAGTAGACGTAGTTGTCAGCTTCGCAAGCGCAAATCGAAACCAGACCTTCTTCGTTACGGGTGCCCGCGGTGTAGCCAACGGCACCGCTGATGACCGGCGTGAAGATGTGGAAGTTCGGCAGCGTGTAAGCAGCGTTGCCTTCGATCGTCCACGTCTCGCCGTAGTTGGCACCCTGGTCCGGCGTGTAATAACCCGTCAATCCAGTCGTCAGGTTCGTTACAGGCGTGATGGAGGCCGCAATCTTGAACTCGACGTAGTCGCCCTCGGAGCTGCCTGGGATCGAGTTGTTGGGATAGGTGTAGTAGAGGACACCGAGATCCCAGCTTACAGGCCCCGTGACGGGACGGACGCCGGCGTAGATGTCAAGCTCGAACGGGCCAAAGGGTTCAGCGATATTGGAGCCCCAGAAGTCGAGGTACCAGGTGAGGTTCGGCGTGCCGTACGTGAATTCGATGAACGGCTGGAATGCGGGATCTTCATTATTGAAGGAAATACCGCGGAAGATATAGTCGCTGGTGCCCGTGATAGCGATCGAGTAGCCGAACTTCCGTTCTCCATCGCCGTCAGCAAGCGCAGCTGAAGACATGCCAATCGCTGCAACCGCGGCGCAACCGGCAGCCCCCAAGAAACCTTTTAAATTCGTCATAAGACAACCCCCGTCCCAGATCTGCGGCTCGCAAAATCCGCTCTATGCGGACAACGCGACTCTCAACCGCTCCGTCACAAGGAAAACTTTTTCACGCAAACCATACAAGTCCCTACGCGTCGCAATCCGTGACTTAGACCGGGTATGTCACATAGCGGCAACTGTGCTGCGATTCGGAGCCGTTGCCTTGCAGTTCTGCCTTGATTTTATGCACAATCTGAGTGCCGGGAGCGCCATGACGATGCTTAGTTGCTGAAAAGAACGCCAATCGGCTTGGTCAGTGTTCAGCGCGAATTCGCCGTACCTCAGCCTTTTCGCCGCGTAAAACCGAGTGTGATCAATCGGACACAAATTCGGCTCCCCTCTTTCCCATTACAGTGATCATGAACGAAGCTCACAACCACCCGCGCACTGCTCTTATCACCGGCGCCGCCCGTAGAATCGGGCGCGCACTTGCGATGGACCTCGCTACCCATGGCTGGACCGTCGCCATCAACTACCGCAAATCAGATGCGGAAGCCGAAAGCCTTGTCAGTGAAATCGTGCAAAGCGGCGGGCGGGCGAAATCCTTCCGCGCCGATCTCGCCCAATCGGAGGCAGCTCGCGAGCTGCTGGCGGAGGTCGTTCGAGATCTCGGGCCGCCGACCGTGCTCATCAACAACGCTTCCGAATTTCAGCCCGACACGATTCAGAGTCTGGATGACGCCACCTGGGATCTTCACCTCGGCATCAATCTCAAGGCGCCGATGTTCCTCGCCCAGGCGATGGCCGCGAGCCTGCCGGAGGGTTGCGAAGGCAACATCATCAACATCATCGATCAGCGCGTCTGGAATCTGACGCCCGAATTCTTCTCCTATACGATCTCCAAGGCCGGGCTTTGGACGGCGACGAGAACACTCGCTCAGGCGCTCGCGCCCCGCATCCGCGTTAATGCCATCGGCCCTGGACCTGTGATGCGGAGCATCCATCAGACGGACGAAGACTTCCTCCGCGAGAGCCAATCAACGCTGCTGCAGCGCGGAGCCTCAGCCCAGGAAATTGCCGAAACCGTTCGCTTTATTCTCGCCACGCCTTCGCTGACAGGCCAGATGATCGCCCTCGATGGGGGGCAACACCTCACGTAACCAAGCGCCGCGACCGCTCGCCCCTGCCGCAATCTGACCGCTCATCTTTCTCATTACGGCCTAATTGGTCCGCGACTCTCCGAGTCGTACCCAAATGGGGGTTTATCAACTGTTTCTTAACGTTAAGCGTCTACGAACCTTAATGGTTTGTTGGGCGCCTCACGGGGGTGCCGCGTGCTCAAGGGTGTTACCATGATTGGCCGTGTTCGAACGCCGCTGGCGTTCGTCCTCGCAGCAACCGCGCCTTTGGTTGCTATGTCGCTGCCAGTTGCGGCGGCGGGTCTTCCTCAGGTCAAACTCAGCGCCAAGAACCACGTTCCCGCGTGTGCCACTCCGGGACGCCTCATGGGGTTCTTGGAAAGCCGCAATCCCCGCATCGACCCGCGCTTTGAGAAAATCGCCGCCGATTACATGCGCATCGGCAACGAACTCAAGGTTC
>Ga0180218_1002167_pt1 | contig 10542 bp, 13 predicted proteins | sample eDN3rd37CKraftBY_FD_151334 | JGI IMG/M metagenome (GOLD analysis project Ga0180218, IMG submission 151334) | Enriched backyard soil microbial communities from Emeryville, California, USA - eDNA 3rd pass 37_C Kraft BY (version 2) (version 2) | ecosystem: Environmental > Terrestrial > Soil >... | reverse complement strand
GCCCGGACGTGGGCGGCGTCGAGGATCGCGGCGGACCAGTCCAGATCCCCGCCGGCGCCGAGTCGATCGAGGACGCGCCGGTGCAGTTCGTCGAACACTCCGGCCCGGGCCCAGGTGGTGAAGCGGCGGTGCGCGGTCGGGACGCTGACTCCGAACGACGGCGGTAGGTGCCGCCAGGCACAGCCGCTGGTGAGCACGTAGACGATCGCGGTGAACACCGCCCGATCATCGATCGCCGCCCGGCCGCCGCCTTGGGGCCGCGCCCGGAATCCGGGCAGCAACGGTTCGACGATCTCCCACAACGCATCCGGCACCAGCCGTAAAGACAACGCATCGACCACGACAGTGCACTATGCCGCACACAAGATCCGAGCCATAAGAGACATGCTCTTAGCTTGTCAGACGTCAACAAGGCTACTGAAGTCGGAGTTTCGCTACCGACGGGCGCGGATCCGGGGCCCCAAGAATGATCCGATCGGGACAAACACCCGACGGGAGGGCGCTGAATGCTCCCCCGAAAACCGGAGCTGACGCTCGACGTCATCAGCCAGCCAGCGCGGTTCCGGAGTCTGGAACCCTATCTGGCGCTCTCCGCTGAGCGATGGCCACAGTAGATATCAATCAGAGAGTACCCACGAGCGAGGAGGTTCATCGGTGAGCGAGAGCGCAGTAGTTCCAGTTGAGTCAGGGATCCGCGATTCCGAGTTGAGAGCGGTCGAGCAGTTCCTGTACGCCGATGCCGAGCTTCTCGATCAGTGGAGGTTGCATGAATGGCTGGCAACCTTCCGTTCCGACGCGCGGTATCTGGTGCCGTCGACAGACCTACCCGACGGCGATCCGGCGCAAGACCTATTCCTTGTTCAAGACGATCGCTTCCTGCTCGAACAGCGTGTGAACTCTTTGCTCACCCGAGCCGCGCACGCCGAGTACCCGCATTCACGGACTCGACGAATGATTACCAACATACGGGTTGTCGACGAAGGCGACGATCAGCTGCGCGTGACTGCGAATTTCACGATCTTCCGAATCCGATCTGGTGTGCTCGACACGTATGTCGGACAGTATCGACACCTGCTCGTCCGCGATTCTGAACACGGCTACGTCTTCGTGGAACGGCGATCTGTCCTGGACCTCGCCGCCCTACGGCCACAAGGAAAGGTCAGCATTCTGCTGTGAACAGACTCGCGAACAAGACGGCCATTGTGACAGGCGCCAGCCCGAACATCGGCGGCGCGTTGGCGCGGGGGTTGGCCGCTGAGGGTGCCCGTGTTGTGTGCACCGATGTCTCGGAGGAAGTGGCGAAGGGCTGCGCCGACACCATCATCGCTGCAGGCGGCGAGGCGGTGGCTATCGCTGGGGATGTTACCGACCCCGACCACGCAGAGGAGGTAGTGGCGAAGGCTGTGGAGCGCTGGGGCGCGGTTGACATTTTGGTGAACAATGCAGTGTGGTTCAACCAAAAAGGTCTGCGCACCATGCCGATTGAGGAGTTTCGCCGTCAGACAGACATCATCTTGGGCGGCGCGTTCCTCTTCACCCGCGCTGTCGCGGAGTCCATGATCACGACGGGTACCGCCGGCAGTATCATCAACGTTCTTTCTACGGCGGCATGGCAGGGTCAGCCTGGCAACATCGGCTACGCCACGGGGAAAAGCGGACTGATCAACTTCACGCGTTCCGTTGCGATGGAGCTGGCTGAACATAGGATCCGAGTCAATGGATTCACTCCCACGGCGACCCAGCCGGAGGACCCAGATACGCTGAGGCGAATGGCTGAGGCGGCGGCGAAACAATCCATGGACTATCCAATGGATTTTAGTGGCCAGTTCCCCTGGCATAGACTGCCGACGCCGAGCGACTACGTCCCCACAGTGGTTTTCCTTGCGTCCGATGAATCCGCGATGATCACTGGTAGCAATATCACGGTTGATGCGGGGGCGACTGCGAAGTACTGGCCATGGTCGCCCCATGCGAAATAGGCCTTTAGGTGTAGTGCAAGCTCAGCTCGGAGGAGGCGACTAGCCGTGGAAACGCTGATTCGAATCGAGCCGAATCTGTCCGAAGTTCGATCCCCTCACGGTGTAATACCGGTTGCGGAAGTCAGGCTTGGCGGTGTTCCGCGCGGTGCCGTCGTCGTGCTCTGCGATGAGGGTGGATTCGACCGAGACTCGTCCGAAATACTCAATGGACTAGCAGAACACGGCTACGAATCGGTGGCGGCCGAACTAGGCGTCGATGGCTCGACCCTTGATCGGGAGCCGGGTACTGCCGACGCTGGTGTGGACGCCCGTTCCGGTACCGATGTTGTGGCCGAGGTCGATGCACTCCTGGATCATCTGAGGTTCCGGGGCTGGTGTGATCAGCAAATCGGCGTCGTCGGACTTGGCGCAGGTGGGCAGATCGCGCTGCGGGCTGCATCCGAGTTTGGGCTGGGTGCGGTAGTTAGCATTTCACCACAATCGGTGTCCGAAATGCTTGGGGCCGAAGCGCTCTCGTGGGTGGACCAGGACCGGGTAATTCGGACGCCGTGGCTTGGGTTGGTGGCGACGAGGGGCCCTGACCACACGAAGCGGATTCTCGACCTCGAATCAATGCTCGACGAGCGATCGCCCGTTTACGTCCAGATCGTCGGCTACCCCGGGGTGGCCGAGACATTCTACCGGGATTCGAGGGAAGCAGTCGAGCACGCGGCGTCGTTCGATGCCTGGCAGCGGACCGTGGAATGGCTCAATCTCCGCGTGGTGCCCCGGCCCACCCCGTTGGCGGAGGCGTGGGCGAAGAAGGCCGCACTTCGATGACAGCGATTCAGTCTGGTCGCTGCCGCAACGATGAAATGGAGTTTCACATGTCTGAATATGTGGATGACGACAGAAGTATGCCGCGCTTTCGTGTAAACCGGCAGGCCATGGTCGACCCCGATGTATTCGCCAAGGAAAGGAAGTTGATCTTTGATCATACTTGGCTCTACGTGGGGCATGAGACCGAACTCCGCAAGCCGAACGACTTCAAGACCCGCTCTGTAGGTGGTCGGCCTTTGATCTTCGCCCGGGACAACAAGGGCGATATCCGTGTGTGGGTGAACTCGTGCCCGCACCGCGGTGCAATGCTGTGTCGGGAACCGAAGGGCAACGCGCGCTTCATGACCTGCTTCTACCACGGTTGGAGCTTCAATACTTCCGGAGACATGGTCTCCATGCCGGGCGACGACGCGTATGGCGAGAACTTCGAGCGCCCGGGCCTGGCATCCCCGGCGAAGGTGGACTCTTACCGCGGATTCGTATTCGTCACCTTCGACCCGGATATCGAAGATCTCAAATCTTATCTGGCCGGAGCTGCCGAGTATCTGGACTTGATCTGTGATCAGTCAGAGGAGGGCATGCGGGTACTGGAAGGCACCCACGAGTACTCGGTCAAAGCCAACTGGAAGCTGCTGGTAGAGAACAGCTTCGACGGGTATCATGCGGTCTCTGCGCATCAGCGTTACTTCGAGATGGTCATGGCTGCCCGAGGCAAGCTCGACGCGGGCGCTCTGGGCGAATCGGTGGGAATCGACCTTGGAAACGGACACGCAGTCGCCGCCGGCGGTCCGACCACTGAGGGCTTGTTCGGCCGCCCACTCACGGAAGCGGGGCAAGCGGAAAAGGAAGAGCGATTCCGCAAACTCCGTGAGTTGCACGGCGATGCGTGGGTGGACCGCATGCAGGGAGCGCGCAACCTGGTCATCTTCCCCAACCTGGTCATCATCGACCTCGTCATGGGTGTGGTCGTCCGCAAGATTGATCCGGTGGCGCCCGACTACATGGAGGTCACCGCGTGGGAGCTGATCCCACCGGAGGAGGGAGATGAGCTCAAGAAGCAGCGGCTCGACAACTTCCTGACCTTCTGGGGTCCGGGTGGATTGGCTTCGCCGGACGACGTGGAAGCACTCGAGGCGTGCCAGAAGGGCTTCGAATCACGGCAGGAGCTTCCCTGGTCCGATATTTCTCGGGGCATGAGTAGGCCGGTCGCGTTGGGGTCGGACGAACTGCAGATGAGGACCTGGTGGCGTCGATGGAACAAGATGATCACAGGTGAGGAGCTGCCGCCGGAGTCACACGAACCAATCAGCGATGTCTACCGGGGCGAGTCACAGCGCGAATTGAGGTCCATGCCGGCGACGTGACCCGGGTAGGCGTTCATTACATACCTGCCTGAGAAGGAGGGGGTCGCGGGTGCAGGTGGACCAGCACTTGCACCCGCGACGGGGGACACGGTCCGCGGCCAGCCCCAAAACCTAGCGCCCTTTGCCGATCGACGAATCTCTGGGTTTGATGTCCACTTGAAGTCATGATCGAGCCGCACTGAGGCGACCCGAGATCAAGGTTCCTCGTCCGATTGACAGCCGGGGAAGTGGACCTCATGAGGGCACTCTGAGCCGCGAGACGTGCGCTCCGCCACCGAGGCTGGGCCTACCCGGGCTGGGTCCCGATCACCGATCCGCAATATGTGTGAGTGGCTCACAAAGGCAATCTGAATCCATGTTCTTGAAGGGATTCGTCAAACCGTAGGCATGGGCCTGAAGGACATGCATAACGAAGGAGCGAACTGTGACTATTGGAGAAGTCTCGAACAACAGAGTCGTACCTCGCGATGCTGCCACCGTCATACTTCTGCGCGACAGACCTTCCGGGTTGGAGGTCTTTCTGCAGCGACGAGCGACAGGAATGGCCTTCGCAGCCGGGATGACAGTCTTTCCCGGAGGCGCCACTGACCCGCGAGACGCGTCCCGCGCTGTCGAGTGGCTGGGGCCGTCTGTCGCGTGGTGGGCCCAGCAGTTTCACTGCGACGAAGACAGTGCCCGCAGCTTGGTTCTGGCAGCGATACGCGAGACCTTTGAGGAGTGCGGGGTTCTCTTGGCCGGCCCGACGCCCCGCGCCACCGTGACCAGTACAGCCAGGTACGCAGACGATCGGATCGCGTTAGAAGAGAAGTCCCTCACGTTCGGTGAGTTCCTAAGTCGAGAAGGGCTGGCAGTCCGGACTGACTTGTTGATGCCCTGGGCGAACTGGATCACTCCAGTAGGTGAGAAGCGGCGCTATGACACACGCTTCTTTGTCGCATCAGTTCCCAGCGGACAGACTGCGGATGGCAGAACGACGGAGGCATCGGACACAATGTGGATGTCCCCTGCACTTGCCCTCGAGGCGTGGAAGGACGGGCACAGCATGTTGCTTCCCCCCACCTGGGCTCAACTCAGAGAGTTGTCGACGTATGCGAGTGTCAGTGATGTGCTCCGCGCTGAGCGAGACCTGAACACAGTCATGCCTCGGATTCTTGATTCGCCAGGTGCGATTCCACTGGACTTTCCTGACGTGGAGGCATATGTGGAGAGTGGACCGACGCCGTGGAACATGTAGTAGGTCTCCACTAAACGTGTCTTCACGGATGCGGCGTGCCTGCTGTAGGTACGCAGCCCAGGTCTATTTGAGCCGCAACGCGACCGAACTCTCACGAGAACCTCTGCTGCCCAAATTGGTGAGGGTCCTGTGACAAGGACGAAGGCCCTCTGGTTGGATCGGAGCGCCTAAGCGGCGCCTGGTGGACTGTCCGCACCTAGTACCGGCCCAGCACTGGCGTGTAGCTCGCGGCACACCGCCGGTTGGCAGACCACCTCGGCCCTGACGCTGTCTGACCCGGACTGTGTCTTCATGACGCCAACGTCCAGAGTTCGGGTGAGGCAGGATCACACGCCTGGGGCGCCTCGCCGCAGTACTGCGGCGAGGCGCCCCAGGCGTGCGTGCCGGCGCTTGTGTGCATCCGGTGTGGGCGTCGTGGTCGAAAGGCAATCCAACGGGGTCATCTGCGGGTTGAAGTCGCCGGAAGTCTTGACCGCCATAAGAACTCGGCAGATCACCAGTTCCGAACGGCGAAATCGGTACCGCTACGGTGTGACCGCCCAATGACCTGCTTCGCGGAAGCAGTCCAAGCGCTCCCCTGCGTGTCAGGCTGAGTTGAGGCCAGCGGTTCACAGCAACTCCGCCTGCAGGGCGAGATACGGATCAACCCAACGATGACGATGCCCACCCCTACGGCGGTCGAGGACAATGACCGCATGGCCTCCATTCACCCCCGCGCCGACGGACCCCGCCGACGCGTGTTCAGCCCAGCCGACAAGCTCGCCCACCTGGTCGCGTACGAGCAGGCCTGCGAGACGAACGAAGGCGGGGCATACCTGCGCCGCGAAGGCCTGTACTCGTCGCTGATCAGCGAATGGCGCAAACAACGCGACGCCGGCGTGCTCGACGGCAAACAACCCGGCACAAAAATCGGCAAACTCACCCCCGAGCAGGCCGAAATCGCCCGACTCAAGCAGGAGCTCGCCCGCGCCAACAAACGGTTGACCACCACCGAGGCCGCCTTGGACATCATGGGAAAAGCTCACGCTCTCTTGGAATCTCTCTGAAGAGAGAGCGGATGTCGACGACAGGCCGAACAAGCGCTGACCGCCGCGTGGTGCAACCTGACCGAGGCCGGGGTGTCGACGAGAACCGCGAGCGCGTTGACCGGTGTGGTTCGTTCGACCGCAGGCCGGCGCCGCGCCGCAGCCACCGCACCGACACCGCCGGTGGCACCGGCGGTGTCCGAACCGGCGAACAAGCTCACCGACCTCGAACGCCGTCGCATCCTCGAGGTGCTCAACAGTGATCGGTTCGTTGATCGGGCACCGCTCGAGGTGTATGCGCAACTGCTCGACGAGGGCGTCTACCTGTGTTCGGTGTCCACGATGTACCGAGTACTGCGTGACAACGCGCAGGTCAGCGAACGTCGCCGGCTTGCGAGGCACCCGGCGAGGACCTGCCCGGAGCTGGTCGCGACCGCGCCGCGGCAGGTGTACTCGTGGGACATCACGAAGCTTGCCGGACCTACGAAAGGAAAGTACTTCGATGCCTACGTGATGATCGACATCTACTCGCGGTACATCGTCGGAGTCCATGTTCACGCTCACGAATCGGGTGTGCTGGCGCGGGAGTTGATGGAGCAGATCTTCGCCGTACACGGAATCCCGCAGGTCGTACACGCCGACCGTGGCACGTCGATGACCAGCAAATCCGTCGCCGCATTACTGGCCGATCTCGAGGTCACTCGCTCGCATTCACGACCGCGGGTTTCGAACGACAATCCGTACTCCGAATCGATGTTCAAGACCCTCAAGTACGGGCCAGGCTTTCCTGAAAGGTTCGGATCACTCAGCCAGGCAAGGGAATTCATGATCAGCTTCACCGAATGGTACAACCACGAACATCGCCACACCGGCATCGGGTTGCACACGCCCGCTGATGTCCACTTCGGCCTGGCTGCCGACAAGGCCGCCGAACGCCGGCGGGTACTCGATACCGCCCGTGCCCGGCATCCACACCGCTTCGGCACCACGGCGGCGCCGAAGATCCTCGACCTGCCCGACACTGTCTACATCAACCGGCCAGGCGATGATCCCGAGGCCACCGTGGAGGACGAAACGGCAGCCGCCTGACACCCATTGGACTCAAACTGCTTGACACATTCCGCTCCGCGAACGCCACTGCGTTCCGTTCCGGCAACCGGAACGGTGGCTGTTCTTAGGGCTGTGATGCCCGCACCCTAGTGAGCAGTAAGAGACCTATGTCATATCGGAATGGTGGCGAAGGTGGCTGGCGCCGGCACCCTAGGCCTGAATGTCGTGGAACTTGAGAGCCGATAGGAGAGTGGGAGTGCTCGCCATAGCTGACCTGCAACGCGAGAGTGCACACCAGTGCGGCACGCAATCATCTGCGTCGAATGGCGTCGCCCTTCTCTTCGCCATCGCAAGCACTGATGAAGGGTGGTCTGCTTTCGGGGGTTGGCGCGATGCCGCTCAGGGCCGCCTTGGCGGCTCTTCGAGGTTCCTGACGCCGCAGCGGTCAATTCGGGTGTGTTCTGCGAACTGGAAGTTCGGTACTTGGACGGTTTCGGACAGCGGGAACGAGGCGAATCGGTGCCAACGGCAGGCGTTGTCTAGTGACCGTGACGAACTTGCTTCGGAGTGATCTGTGTGACAACGCCAATCATCCAGCATCGCGCATTGAACCTGAGACATGACAGACTTTCGAGACAGAAGGTGAGGGGCGCAGTGGCAGGTAATGTTGAAGTGGCCATTAATGATCCGTCGATTGCAGGAATCCTCAGAAGGGGTGCGGAACGATCGCCAAACGGTCCCTGCCTGACCTACGAGGGGCAGACGCGTAGTTGGCGACAGGTGTATGAGCGAGCCTCACGAGTTGGCCAAGGACTCCAGCGGGCAGGCCTGCAATTTCAGGACCGAATCTCCTACATAGCAAAGAACCGGCCCGAGTTCTACGAGATCAGTTTTGGTGCGTCGATGGCTGGAGTTGTGATCGGGGCAGTGAACTGGAGGCTCGCGCCTTGCGAGATGGCCTCTCTGATCAATCACGCCGACGTGCGGATCCTATTCGTTGAGGAAGAATTTCTCCCCGCAGTGCGGGAGATTCGGTCTGAGCTCCGCACGGTCGAGAGCGTCGTGGTGATCGGCGACGACAGCAAAGAGCCGAATCCGGTTACCCCGCACCTCAGGACATCGACTAGCCGTCTCGAGGAGGGCTTCGAGTCGTGGCTGCGTCGGCACCCTGCCGAGGATCCTCAGGTTCCGGTTTCTGAGAGCGATATTGCGTTACAGATATATACCTCTGGCACGACAGGACTGCCCAAATGCGCGATGTTTACCAATCGTGCCGTGCGGGCCACTTTTGCAATGGCCGAGGTTACCCAGGTTGACGAGGATTCGGTCGTACTCGTCCCCATGCCAGTCTTTCACGCCGCGGGTTCGAGTACCGGGTTCATGGCGCTGAGCGTAGGGGCTCACTGTGTCATCGTTCGGGAACCTGATCCCGCATCCTTGTTGGCCGCCATAGAGCGATGCCGGGTAACGATGACCATAGTTGTGCCGGCTGTTCTCAAGACGCTCCTCGAAACCCCTGGGATCGAGGCCCGCGATCTTTCGAGCTTGCATACGATCGCCTATGCAGCATCTCCGATTTCGCCCGCGCTCCTTCGCGCGAGCCTAGAACGGTTCGACTGCCGCTTCATTCAGATCTATGGAACGACGGAGACCAGTGGGGTGACGGCGCTCCCCCCGGAGGACCACACTGATCCGGCCCATCCCGAGCGTCTACTGTCTGCGGGAAAGGCGTTACGCGGAAACAGCATCCGTGTCGTTGATCCGGCCACTGGCACAGTCGTTCCTGACGGAACTGTCGGGGAAGTTTGGATCAAGGCCCCAACTAACACTGTTGGCTATTGGAATGCACCTGACGAGACCGCGGCGACAGTGACCGAAGATGGATACGTCCGCAGCGGCGATGGGGGTTACCTGCGGGACGGCTACCTGTACCTGCGGGACCGGATCAAGGACATGATCGTCACGGGTGCGGAGAACGTTTATCCGGTCGAGGTGGAGAACGTGCTCCTTGCGCATCACGCCATCGTTGACGCAGCAGTGATTGGTGTGCCCTCCGAGAAATGGGGCGAGACGGTATGTGCGATCCTAGTGAAGGACCCTGCTCACCCTGAGCTCACCGAAAACGAAGTGATTGCTTACGTCAAGGCCAATTTGGCCGGCTATAAGTGTCCAACGTTAGTCGAATTTGTCGGCGAGCTACCAAGAAATCCGTCGGGCAAGATACTGAAGAGGGAGCTGCGGCAACCCTTCTGGGAGGGTCGAGAGCGAAATATTGGCTGAAGCAGGTGAAGGTTCCGTGCCAGCCATGAATCCGAAATGGGTTTGTGGGCGAAAGCAACCGAGTCGCGCCACGGAACGAGCAGACCGGACTTCGGATTCTGGAGCTTGCTGGAATCGGGCCCTTCCGCGCTCCGCGAGGCTGTTCGTCGATCCCGGAGCTGACGTGATTCGAGCGGACCGAGCCCCCCGGCGCCACGGATTGCGAGGCCGCACGAAGATGTCAGCAGGTAAGCCGCATGTAAATGTCAGCACGATGAGCAGGATCAATTGGTTGTTCCTGTGGGTAGTGATCGGCAATTAAGAGCATGTCTCTTATGGCTCGGATCTTGTGTGCGGCATAATGCACTGTCGTGGTCGATGCGTTGTCTTTACGGCTGGTGCCGGATGCGTTGTGGGAGATTGTCGAACCGCTGCTGCCCGGCTTCCGGGCACGTCCGCAGGGCGGCGGCCGGGCGGCACTCGATGATCGGGCGGTTTTCACCGCTATCGTCTACGTGCTCACCAGCGGCTGTGCCTGGCGGCACCTGCCGCCGTCATTCGGAGTCAGTGTTCCGACCGCGCATAGACGGTTCACCACCTGGGCCAAGGCTGGGGTATTCGACGAGCTGCACCGGCGCGTCCTCGATCGACTCGGCGCCGGCGGGGATCTGGACTGGTCCGCCGCGATCCTGGACGCAGCGCACGTGCGGGCGAAAAGGGGGGCTCTCTGACCGGTCCCAGCCCGGTCGATCGAGGCAAGAACGGCTCGAAGATCCACATCCTCTCCGACGCCGATGGTATCCCGCTCGTCA
>Ga0180218_1002163_pt1 | contig 10557 bp, 9 predicted proteins | sample eDN3rd37CKraftBY_FD_151334 | JGI IMG/M metagenome (GOLD analysis project Ga0180218, IMG submission 151334) | Enriched backyard soil microbial communities from Emeryville, California, USA - eDNA 3rd pass 37_C Kraft BY (version 2) (version 2) | ecosystem: Environmental > Terrestrial > Soil >... | reverse complement strand
CGAGGAATTTCGCGATCGGCGAATGTTCTCCCAACGGTTCAAGCAGTTCAATTTTGGTATTCGGCAGCGACACGAACACGGTGGTCACGCCATGCTCGGGCTGCGGCACAGGTTCCGAGACGGTCGTGCCCAGAAGGTCACGGTAGATCGCGGCGGCCGCTTTCACGTCAGGCACGGCAAGGGCGACATGGTTCAGCTTTCCGATCATCGCGTTCCCCCGCAACGCCGATGTCATACGACAAGAACCTGGGCATGGCAGAACGGCTTCTTGCGCCATGCCTGCGACACGGCGGCGCGTGCGGCGCGGCGGATGGCTTCCTCCACGCTGTCCGGGTCGCGCCGGCGCGGCTTGGGCATGGAGTTGAACGCCTCGGTCACGGCATCCAGAACCTGATCGCCGATGTCGCGCCCCTGCGCGTCCCGCTCCGGAATGCCGGACAGTTCGATCTCCGGCCCCGACACCAGTTCGCCCCGCTCGGTGATCGCCAGCGCAACGGAAATCACGCCGCCGAAGCTCAGGCGCCGCCGGTCCGCCACGGTACGCTCCGCGGCGCCGACCAGCAGCGCGCCGTCCTTGTAGATCCTCCCGCTGGGCACCTCGTCCACGATCTCCGGCTGGCCGGGACCGAGCCGGATGAGGTCGCCGTTTCGCGAAATCACCACATGGGGCACGCCGGCGCCGCGGGCGAGCTGGCCGTGCTCGTGCAGATGCAGCGCCTCGCCATGGACCGGGATCAGCGTCCGCGGCCGCACCCAGCCGATCAGATCGAGCAGCTCAGCGCGGCGCGGATGGCCGGAGACATGAACGAGATGGGTCCGGTCGGTGATGACCTCGATGCCCTGGCTGATGAGGCCGTTGACGACGCGGTTGATCGCCTTCTCGTTGCCGGGAATGGTGCGGGACGAGAAGATGACGCGGTCCCCCTTCGCGAGCGTCACGTCCGGATGCTGGTCCTCCGCGATGCGCGCCAGCGCCGCGCGGGGCTCGCCCTGGCTGCCGGTACAGAGCGCCACGACCTTGTCCGGCGGCAGATAGCCATAGGCATTCTGCGGGCGGAACGCCCCGATGCCGTCGAGATAACCCGTCTCGCGGGCCACCTGCGCGACGCGCTCCATGGCGCGGCCGACCAGCACGACCTCGCGGCCGCAGGCGGCGGCCGCTTCCGCCACGGCGCGGATGCGCGCGACATTCGAGGCGAAGGTCGTGACCGCCACGCGATGGGGCGCATTGGCGATGAGGTCCGCCAGCGTGCGCGCCACGTCCGTCTCCGACGGCGAGCGCCCGTCCCGCACCGCATTGGTGGAATCGCCGATCAGGACGGCGCAGCCCTCGTCACCGAGCGCGCGCAGCTTGGCCTCGTCGGTCCTGGGCTCGATGACGGGATAGGGATCGATCTTCCAGTCGCCGGTGTGGAACGCCGTTCCGTGGCGCGTGCGCAGGATCAGGCCGTTGGACTCAGGGATCGAATGCGCCATCGACACCAGTTCGATGTCGAAATCGCCCAGCATGAAGCGGCTCCCCAGCGGAACGACGGTCACGGGAATCTCCGGTGCGCCGGGCTCGCTCAGCCGCTTGGCCTCGAACAGCGCCGCCGTGAACGGCGTCATATAGACCGGCGCTTTCAGTTGCGGCCACAGGTCGATCAGCGCGCCGAAATGGTCCTCATGGCCATGGGTGACGATGATGCCCTTGAGGTTCTTGCGCTCCTCCACGAGAAAGCGAATGTCCGGCAGCACCAGATCGACGCCCGGCAGGCTGTCATCCGCGAAGGACACGCCGACATCCACGGCGATCCACTGCCGCCGCCGCGCTTCGCCAAGGCCGTAGATCGACAGGTTCATGCCGATCTCGCCGACGCCGCCGAGCGGCGCGAATACGAACTCGTCGCCGCGCTGGCTCATGCCGATCCCTCTCCTTCCGTTGCCGCCACGCCGAAATGCACCTCGCCCGCGGAGATGGCAATGGCGCGGCCCTGCTCGTCCTCGATCACCAGACGGCCCTCGTCATCCAGCGTGGTGAGAATGCCGCGGGTCACGCGGTCTCCGGTTCTGACGACGACACGCTGGCCGATCCCCATGCAGCGCGCCAACCATTGCTCGCGCGTCGCCGGCAGGCCCCGTCCCTCGTCCCATTCGCTCTCCCGCGCCAGCCACGCATCGGTCAGATGCAGAAACAGCGTCTCGGCATCGACGGCAAGGCCGAGCCGCGCCAGCGAGGTGACGGGATAAGGCAGGCCCTCGGGCGCGGCCGCGACATTCACGCCGATGCCGACCGCGATGGCCAGCGACCCGTCCGGCTGCGCCACGGTCTCCAGCAGGATGCCGGCGAGCTTGGCGCCATCGGCCAGCACGTCATTCGGCCATTTCAGGGCAAAGCGGCGGACGCCCTGCCCGCCGCCGTCGAGAATGACATCGGCTTTCGCGCCAACGGCCTCCAGCGCATCGGCCAGCGCCAGACCCGCCACGAAGCCGAGCGTGGCGGCGACCGATGGCGACACCGCGAGCGTGCGCAGGACCGTCGCCGCCAGATTGCCCGGAGGCCCCTCCCAGCGCCGGCCGCGCCGGCCGTGGCCGGCGAACTGATGCGCCGTCACCAGCCAGAGCGGCCCCCGCTCGCCGGCACGCGCGCGCGCCAGGCCCTCGGCATTGGTCGAACCGATGGCGTCGAAAGCCGCGAGCCCGAAACCGGCGGCGCAGGCAGCCGGGCCCAGGGCGAAGGCCATCAGAACAGGGACTTCGCCGCCGTCGTCGCGGCAGCGACCAGCGGGCCGGGATAGACGATGAACAGCAGGTTGAAGAGGCCGGTGACGGCCAGCACGGCCTTCAGCTCGAACGGCATCCGGTCGAAGCCGGGCGCCGGCTCGTCGAAATACATCGTCCGCACGATGGCGAGATAATAGTAGGCGCCGACCACGCTGGTGACGACGCCGAGCACCGCAAGCACGTAAAGCCCCGCCTGCACCGCGGCGATGAAGACGTAGAATTTGCCGAAGAAGCCCGCCAGCGGCGGAATGCCCGCGAGCGAGAACATCAGCAGCGCGAAGAAGAACGCCAGCGCCGGCCGGGTGCGCGAGAGGCCGGCAAGATCCGAAATCCGCTCGACCGCGAGCCCGTCCCGCCGCATCGCCAGGATGCAGGCGAAAGTCCCGAGGCTCATGGCGACATAGATCGCCATATAGACGAGCACGCCCTGCACGCCTTCCGCCGTACCGGCGGCGAGGCCGACCAGCGCAAAGCCCATATGGCCGATGGAGGAATAGGCCATCAGTCGCTTGATGTTGGTCTGGCCGATCGCAGCGAAAGAGCCCAGCGCCATGGACGCGATGGCAACGAAGACGACGATCTGCTGCCACTGCGGCACGATCTCCGGGAAGGCCGTGACCGCGACGCGGACGAACATGGCGATGCCCGCCACCTTCGGCGCGGCGGCGAAGAAAGCCGTCACCGGCGTCGGCGCGCCCTCATAAACGTCCGGCGTCCACATATGGAACGGCACGGCGGAAATCTTGAAGCAGAAGCCGGCGAACAGGAACACGAGACCGAAGACCAGGCCGAGACTCGGCTCGGTGACGACCTTCGCGATGCCCGCGAAGGACACCGTGCCGGTGAAGCCATAAACCAGCGACGCGCCATAGAGCAGCATGCCGGACGACAGCGCGCCGAGCACGAAATACTTCAGGCCCGCCTCACTGGCGAGGACATTGTCGCGATGGAACGCGGCCATGACATAGAGCGCGAGGCTCATCAGCTCCAAGCCGAGATAAAGCGCGATCAGGTCGCCGGCGGAGGTGAGCACCAGCATGCCGGCGGTCGAGAGCAGGATCAGGACCGCATATTCGAACTTGTTCTCGCCGACGCTGCGCAGCCAGTCCAGCGACATCAGCAGCGCCGCGGCGGAGCCGATCAGGATCAGCAGCTTCAGGAACCGCGCGAAATCATCCAGGATGAAACTGCCGCCGAAGCCGACGAGGCGGCCGGCGGGAATCCACCACACCAGCAGCGCGCCGGCGGCGACCAGCACGAACAGCGCCAGCACATTCACGGCCGTCGCCGCCCGCTCGCCGCGGAAGGCGCCAATCATCAGCAGCGCCATGGCGCCGACCACCAGCACCAGTTCCGGGAGCAGCGGCGTCAGCATTGAAAAGTCGAATGCGGAGGTCATGTCACTGCACCATCAGCGCGGCGGTCTGGGCCGCGGCAAGCGCCTTGTTGTAGGCTTCGATCAGGTTGGCGACGGAAGCCGCCGACATGTTCAGCACCGGCGCCGGATAGACACCGAACAGGATCGTGAGCACCACCAGCGGCGCGAGGATCAGGATTTCGCGGGCGTCGATATCCCGGATGCCGGCAAGGCTGGGCTTGTCGAGCTTGCCGAACACCACCTTGCGATAAAGCCACAGGGCGTAGGCGGCGGACAGGATGATGCCCAGCGTGGCGGCGAAGGCAACAGGAACATTGGCCCTGAAGGCGCCGATCAGCGTCAGGAATTCACCGACGAAGCCGGACGTGCCCGGCAGGCCGACATTCGCCATGGTGAAGACCATGAAGGCGAAGGCATAAAACGGCATGCGGTTCACGAGGCCGCCATAGGCCGCGATCTCGCGGGTGTGCAGCCGGTCATAGATCACGCCGACGCAGAGGAACAGTGCGCCGGATACGATGCCGTGGGAAATCATCTGGAAGACGCCGCCGGCGACACCCTGCGTGGTCGCGGTGAAAATGCCCATGGTCACGAAGCCCATATGGGCGACGGAGGAATAGGCGATCAGCTTCTTCATGTCCTCCTGCACCAGCGCCACCAACGAGGTGTAGACGATGGCGATGACCGACAGCCACAGTACCAGCGGCGCAAAGTCATGGGAGGCCAGCGGGAACATCGGCAGCGAGAAGCGCAGGAAGCCATAGCCGCCCATCTTCAGCAGGATCGCGGCCAGCACCACGGAGCCCGCCGTCGGTGCCTCCACATGGGCGTCCGGCAGCCAGGTGTGGACCGGCCACATCGGCATCTTCACCGCGAAGGAGGCGAAGAAGGCGAGCCACGCCCAGGTCTGGAGCTGCGCCGGGAAGCCGTGCTGCATCAGAGTCGGGATATCGGTCGTGCCGGCATTCCAGTACATCGCCATGATGGCGAGCAGCATCAGCACCGAGCCGAGCAGCGTATAGAGGAAGAACTTGAAGCTGGCATAGACCCGCCGCGGGCCGCCCCAGATGCCGATGATGAGGAACATCGGAATAAGGCCGCCCTCGAAGAACAGGTAGAACAGCACGAGGTCCAGTGCCGAGAAGGTGCCGACCATCAGCGTTTCCAGCACGAGAAACGCGATCATATATTCGCGGACGCGGGTTTCGACGGAGCGCCAGCTCGCGATGATGCAGAAAGGCATCAGCGCAGTCGTCAGGATCACGAAGGGCAGCGAAATGCCGTCCACACCCATGTGATAGCTGATCGTGCCGCCGAGCCACGGCGCCTTTTCCGCGAACTGGAAGGCGGCGCTGGAGGCATCGAAATGCCACACCATCACCAGCGACACCGCGAAGGTGACGAGCGTGGTCCACAGCGCGATCCAGCGCACGTTGCGCTTCTCGGCCGGGCTCTCGCCGCGGATCGCGAGGATCAGCAGCGCGCCGACGAGCGGCAGGAAGGTCGTGACCGACAGAACCGGCCAGGTCACGGCCGACTGAACCATTGAGGTGTCCATCACCGCGCCCCCGCGAACATGAACCAGGTGATGAACACCGCGACGCCGATCAGCATCGCGAAGGCATAGTGGTAGAGATAGCCGGTCTGGATCCGGACCGCTCCGCGCGTGACATCCACGACCCGCGCCGCGACGCCGTCCGGCCCAAGCCGGTCGATGATCCAGCCGTCGCCGCCCTTCCAGAACAACCGACCCAGCCAGAGCGCCGGCCGGACGAAGATGAAGTCATACAGTTCGTCGACATACCACTTGTTGAGCAGAAAGCGATAAAGCCCGTCATGCTCCCGCGCCAGCGTCTCGGGGATATCCGGCCGGCGGATATAGAACTGATAGGCGACGAGGAAGCCGATCACCATCATCACTGTCGGCGAATAGACCACCCAGGCCGGCAGATGATGGATCGCTTCGAGGATATTGTTGTTCGGCCCAAAGGTCAGCGCCTCGCGGAATACCGCTCCGACGTCATGGCCGGCGAACATTTCCTTGAACGGCAAACCGGCGGCGAAGGAGCCAGCGCCGAGCAGAGCCAGCGGAATCAGCATCACCAGCGGGCTTTCATGCGCCGCCTCGTAGTGGTGCCGGTCGTGCGGCGCGCCATGGAAGGTCTTGAAGATCAGCCGCCAAGAATAGAACGAGGTCAGCAGCGCCGCCACAACCGTCGCGAAGAAGGCATAGGTCGCCGCCGGATTCTGGCCGGCAAAGGCCGCCTCGATAATGGCGTCCTTCGAGAAGTAACCTGCGGTGAAGGGAAAGCCCGTCAGCGCCAGCGTGCCGATCACCATCATCCAGTAGGTGAAGGGAATCTTGTGGCGCAGGCCGCCCATGTTCCGGATGTCCTGCTCGTGATGCATCGCATGGATGACGGAGCCGGCGCCGAGGAACAGCAGCGCCTTGAAGAAGGCATGCGTGAAGAGGTGATACATGGCGATGGAATAACCGCCGACGCCGAGCGCCACGAACATGTAGCCGAGCTGCGAGCAGGTCGAATAGGCGACGATGCGCTTGATGTCGTTCTGCACGAGGCCGACGGTCGCCGCGAACAGCGCCGTGGTCGCGCCGACGAGGGTGACGACCGTCTGCGCATGGGGCGCAAGCTCGAACAGCGGAGAGAGGCGCGCAACCATGAACACGCCCGCCGTGACCATGGTCGCCGCATGGATCAGCGCGGAAACCGGCGTCGGGCCTTCCATGGCGTCCGGCAGCCAGGTGTGCAGCAGGAACTGGGCGGACTTGCCCATCGCGCCCATGAACAGCAGCAGGCAGATCAGCGTCAGCCCGTCCGCTTCCCAGCCGAAGAACGGAATCGTCTTGCCGGTCAGCGAGGGAGCAGCGGCGAAGATGCTGTCGAAATCCACTGCGCCGGTCATCATGAAGATGCCGAAAATGCCGAGCGCGAAGCCGAAGTCGCCGACGCGGTTGACGACGAAAGCCTTGATGGCGGCCGCATTGGCGGAAGGCCGATCATACCAGAAGCCGATCAGCAGATAGCTCGCGAGGCCGACACCCTCCCAGCCGAAGAAAAGCTGGACGAGATTGTCCGCCGTCACCAGCATCAGCATCGCGAAGGTGAACAGCGAGAGATAGGCGAAGAAGCGCGGGCGGTGCGGATCCTCGTGCATATAGCCGATGGAATAGAGATGGACGAGCGAGGACACGCTCGTCACCACCACCAGCATCACCGCCGTGAGCGTGTCGATCCGCAGCGCCCATTCCACCCGCAGATCGCCGGCAACGATCCAGTCGATCAGCGGAACACGCACGTCCGAGCCGAAGGCGACGTTGACGAAGGCGATCCAGGACAACACCGCGGACAGGATCAGGAAGGTCGTGGTGATCAGTTCGGCCGCGCGGGAGCCGGCCGCCGCCGGCGCATGCTCTTCCCGTTCGTGATGCGGATAGTGCAGGACGGCGTGATCGCCCTCCGGCTGCGGCGCGCCATGATGGCCATGCGCGGAATGACCATCATGATGGCCGTGGCCGCCTTCCATTTCCAGCCCGCCGGGATGGCGCGCACGCGCGCCGGCAAGCGCGATCAATGCGCCGAGGATCGCGCCGATAAGCGGCAGAAAGACGATCGCCTGATACATATCCAGCCTTCTTGCCCAGCCCTTTGGTCAGCCCTGGCCTTTTCCGTGAACCACTGACGCGCGTGCTCCGCGCGATCAGCCCTTCATGAGATTGATGTCTTCCACCGCGATGGAGCCCCGGTTGCGGAAGAAGACGACGAGAATGGCGAGCCCGATGGCGGCTTCCGCCGCCGCCACGGTGAGCACCAGCAGCGCGAAGACCTGGCCGACGAGATCGCCGAGATGGGTGGAGAACGCCACGAAATTGATATTCACCGACAGCAGGATCAGCTCGATCGACATCAGAATGACGATCACGTTCTTCCGGTTGAGGAAGATGCCGAAGATGCCCAACGTGAACAGCACCGCCGCGACGGAAAGATAATGTCCGAGGCCGATCGTCATTTCTGAAGCCCCCGCTCCGAAAGCCCCTGCCCCGACGTCACCTTGACCACGTCCATCGCCGTGGCCTTGGTGCGCGCGACCTGATCCGAGACATTCTGGCGCCTGACGTTGGGCTTGTGCCGCAGCGACAGCACAATGGCGCCGATCATGGCGACCAGCAGGATCACGCCCGCCGCCTGAAAATAGTAGACGTAGCGGGTATAGAGCACGAGGCCGAGCGCCTCGGTGTTGCTCACGGCATCCGCCGGCGGGATCGGCATGGTGATGGCCTGCTGCGCGTCTGGCGCGATGACCCAGGTCCCGAGCACCAGCACCAGTTCCGCCAGCATGATGAAGCCGACCAGCGCGCCGACCGGCAGATATTGCAGGAAGCCCTCACGCAGTTCGGCGAAGTTCACGTCCAGCATCATGACGACGAACAGGAACAGAACCGCGACCGCGCCGACATAGACCACCACGAGGATCATCGCCAGAAACTCGGCGCCCATCAGAATGAACAGGCCGGCAGCGTTCACAAAGGCGAGGATCAGAAACAGCACGGAATGCACCGGGTTCTTCGACGCGATCACCATGAAGGCGGATGCGACGCAGATCGCGGCGAAGAGATAGAAGAACAGCGCGGGAAGGATCATGCGGGCGGGTCCTTACCGATACGGCGCGTCGAGCGCGATGTTCTTCGCGATCTCGCGCTCCCAGCGGTCGCCGTTCGCGAGCAGCCGCTGCTTGTCGTAATAGAGTTCCTCGCGGGTCTCGGTCGCGAATTCGAAATTCGGCCCCTCGACGATGGCGTCCACCGGGCAGGCTTCCTGGCACAGCCCGCAATAGATGCATTTCACCATGTCGATATCGTAGCGCGTGGTGCGGCGCGTACCGTCGTTGCGGCGCGGCCCGGCCTCGATGGTGATGGCCTGCGCCGGACAGATCGCCTCGCACAGCTTGCAGGCAATGCAGCGTTCCTCGCCGTTGGGATAGCGGCGCAGCGCATGCTCCCCACGGAAGCGCGGCGAAATCGGCCCCTTCTCGAAGGGGTAGTTCAGCGTCGGCTTCGGCCTGAAGAAATAGCGCATGGCGAGGACAAACGCCGAAACGAATTCCGTCAGGAAGATCGAGCGCGCGGCCTGGTCGAGTCTCATGCTCTCATCCTCATTTCGGGGCGAGGCCGCCATATTGCAGCACGCCCGCGACGATGACGACCATGGCGAGCGAGATCGGCAGGAACACCTTCCAGCCGAGACGCATGAGCTGGTCGTAGCGGTAACGCGGCACGATGGCTTTCGCCATCGCGAACAGGAAGAACATGAACAGCGCCTTCAGCGTGAACCAGATGACGCCGGGCACCCAGGTAAAAGGCGCGAAGGGCAGCGGCGACAGCCAGCCGCCCAGGAACAAGATCGCGCCGAGTGAACACATCGTGGCGATGGCGACATACTCGCCCAGCATGAACAGCATGTAGGGGGTGGAGCCGTATTCCACCATGAAGCCGGCGACGAGTTCGGATTCGGCTTCGACAAGGTCGAAGGGCGGCCGGTTCGTCTCGGCCAGCGCGGAGACGAAGAAGATCACGAACATCGGCAGCAGCGGCAGCCAGTACCAGTTCAGCAAACCATAGGGGCCATCCTGGGCCTCGACGATCTCGGTCAGGTTCAGCGAGCCGACGCAGAGCAGCACGGTGACGATCACGAAGCCGATGGAGACTTCGTAGGACACCATCTGCGCGGCGGAGCGCAGCGCGGCGAGGAACGGATATTTCGAGTTCGACGCCCAGCCGGCCATGATGACGCCGTAGACGCCGAGGGAGGAGATCGCGAAGATATAGAGGATGCCGACATTGATGTCGGCGATCACCCATCCGGCATTCACCGGCATCACCGCCCAGACCGCCAGCGCCAGCACGCAGGAGACCAGCGGCGCGAGCACGAACAGGCCCTTGTTGGCGCCGGCCGGAATCACCGGCTCCTTGAGTACGAATTTCAGCAGGTCCGCGAAGGATTGCAGCAGGCCCCACGGCCCGACCACGTTGGGGCCGCGCCGGATCTGCACCGCAGCCCAGATCTTGCGATCGGCCAGCAGGATATAGGCGATGGCCACGAGCAGGATGACGAGCAGCAGCAAAGACTGCGCCACCATCACGATCAGGGGCCAAAGGAAGCTGGACCAGAATTCAGCCATGACCTGCTTGCCTATCCTGCCTCGAACCTATTCCGCGGCCACGAGAGCGCCGCGACCCTCGGCCAGCGCGGAGCATTCGGCCATGGTGGCCGAGGCCCGCGCGATCGGATTGGTGAAATAGAAGTCGCCGACAGCGCTGCGGAACGGCGCCTTGTCGGTCTCGCCGCCGAGGCCGCCGAGGCGCTCGATGTCTGCCGCATTCCCCGCCGCGATGGCGT
>Ga0180218_1002162_pt1 | contig 10560 bp, 4 predicted proteins | sample eDN3rd37CKraftBY_FD_151334 | JGI IMG/M metagenome (GOLD analysis project Ga0180218, IMG submission 151334) | Enriched backyard soil microbial communities from Emeryville, California, USA - eDNA 3rd pass 37_C Kraft BY (version 2) (version 2) | ecosystem: Environmental > Terrestrial > Soil >... | reverse complement strand
GACGGCATTTGGCTCCTAAGCTTCATGCGGTATGATCTGGGATACATCGATCTGGAACAGAGAACCTTGCAGACAATCGACAACCCGTTCGGCACGAGGTTGTCACCCATGTCTTAGGTACAATCTGTTACCTATGTCTCCGGGCTGTACACTTTGATTTTGGTTGCGGGGGCAGGATTTGAACCTGCGGCCTTCAGGTTATGAGTCGTGTTAAACGCAACACGATCAGGCGCGACGAATCGCGTTTTCTTTCGCATATCCTGCCAGTTGCGAGATCGGGACACAAGCCCGAACTGCGAGCAGATTGTCAGGATTGCGCAGCGGTTTTTCCCCTCGTGCTTCCACCATGCTTCCACCGGGCGACGGAATGATTTTCCGGTAGCACGGCCATCATCCGTCCATCCGCGACCAGAAGCCGGTCTTCTTGCCATGCTCGGCCTTCAGGCGCGCGGCATAGACGTGATGCGGCTCGACTGGTCCGAAGTCCTCGATCCGTTTGGCAAGTTCGGCACAGGTTGCCAGGTGCTGGGCAGCATAGCCATAGCGCTTCTGCCTCCCTTGGATCAGCGTGAAATCTATCATCGCTCGCAGCGCCACCGTCGCGGCCAGCGGATGCTTCTCGGCCAATGTCTCGGCCGCCGGGGCGAGGAATTCGTAGTGATCGCCATCGACTTCGTCCTGCCGGTCGATCAGCAATCGCGCGGCGTGACCAAGCGATGGCCAGTTCAGAAAGAAGGCCAGAGCGGTCAGCAGTTCGGGATGGCCAACGGCATGCGCCATCGCACGCTCCTCGGCCTCGATGTCGTCGAAGTCCGGCAGACGCTTCAGATAGGCCCGCAGATGCTCGCCCGACAGGCCGCGCTCGAAACATGCCCAGCGGAATGCCTGCGCCTCGTCTTTCCGGTCAAGCGCCTCCAGCGCGGCAAGGCGGGCGTCCTGCCACTCGGGCGGGATCCGTCGCGCCTGGTCCACCTCGGCCCGCTCGATAAACCCAAGCGCGTCCCCTGCCCGGCCCGCCGCCAGCAGGCGCTGCGCGATCTCGGCCGCGATCTTCGGTACCTTGCAGGTCTTCGGGTCGTACTGGGCGATGAAACCATCGACATCACCCTGGACGTCCGCGATGTCCTTCAGCGCCATTTCGACCGTGCTCTGACGCGCGCGTTCCTCCATCTCGTGGGCATAGCGTGTGCCACCACTGCCCCAGCCGACAGCCTGCCATTCGCTCTTTGGCGGCACAGTCACGGGCGTGCGCCCCAGCTCCTCGATCAAAGTCTTCAGCTGCGCAACGCCCTCCGGGCCCAGCGCTGGGGCAATCATGGCAATCAAACCATCATACTGACCAAAGCCGTTGTCCTGCAGCGCGTCGAGAACCTGCCGCGCCAGGGCCTCGGGCGCCGGATCAGCCGCCTTGGCCACCTCGCCCAGATCGGCACAGGCCTGGTGGAAGATGTCGATGACGGTGCCGCTGCTGTCGTCGCAGCGTTCGAACACCGGGGTGGCCAGTCCCATGAACCGCCACAAGAGCGCCAGCGCCTCACCCGGATCATGCGGGGCAATCTGTTCCATGATGGCACTGCGCTGGGTCTGAAGATCCTTCACCAACGGCTTGCGGTTCTGCCAGTTCACAAAGGTCCGTGCCTTCGCGATGCTGGTCAGCCGCTTGGTGATCTCCCGCGCCGCCTCCCTCGGGCCCTCCGCTCCGGCGAGCGCCAGCCGCAGCTTGCGCTTGGCTGCAGCATCGCCGGTGCTGATCTCGATCAGCAGCTGCGCCAGACGCTCAGTGCCGAGCGCCTCCAGGTTCTTTGCGTTGAGAGTGGATTTCGACGCCATCGGGATTCCGTTTCTTTTCGCCGACCTTAGCAGCCCGGTCGGATAACCGGAACCTGCGTTCTGATTCGTTCGGACCATCCTTTCCGCTCACGACTGCGAAGCAGCCCCTGCGTGAGATTGCGTGGATTTTCCTTTTTCCACGCAATATCAATGTGTTCGTTGACTAGCCTTCCGCATTGCGCACTGTGGAAGCCAGACAACCCGGAAGCCACTCCCATGCCCAAACTCACAAAGCGCATCGTCGATGCCGCAGAAGCCCAAGCCGCCGAATACTTCGTCTGGGACAACGACATCCCCGGCTTCGGACTTCGGGTGCTGCCAAGCGGGCGGAAAGGCTACGTCGTGCAATACCGCGCTGGCCGCCGGTCGCGGCGCATCAGCCTTGGCCCCAGCATCGTGCTGACCTGCGAACAGGCACGGACCCGGGCCATCACCATCGTCGCCGCCGCGCGCAACGGGCAGGACCCTGCCGCGGAACGCGACGCCGGGCGCAAGGCGATCACCATCAAGGAACTGGCCGAGCGGTTCGACAAGGAACACATCGCCATCCGCGTGAAGGCCAGCACGGGAAAAGAGTATCGCCGGAACCTTCAACGCTTCATCCTGCCTGCCCTCGGGCAGTTGACGGTTACGGGGATCACGCGGGCCGATGTCGCCAAGTTCCACCACGACCTGCGGCACATCCCCTATCAGGCCAACCGCTGCCTCGAGGTGATCTCGAAGATGTTCAGCCTGTCCGAGATGTGGGGCCTGCGTCCGGACGGAACAAACCCGCGCAAGCACATCCGGAAATACCCCGAGGAGAAGCGTGAACGGTTCCTGAGCGCGGCGGAGCTGCGGCGGATCGGCGAGGTGCTGCGCGAAATGGAAGCGGAAGGGGTGGAACTGCCCTCGGCCATCCTCGCCGCGCGCCTGCTGATCCTGACCGGGTGCCGCCTGAACGAGATCATGACCCTAAAGTGGTCCTACGTCGATCTCGACATCCCTGCCCTGCGCCTGCCAGATTCCAAGACAGGGGCGAAGGTCGTGCACGTCGGACAGCCAGTGGTGGACCTGCTGCGTGACGCCCAGCGCATTGACGGCAACCCGTGGGTGATCACCGGCACCCTGCCCGGCAAGCCCCTGAGTGATCTGCAACCCTTCTGGCAGCGCGTCCGCGCCCGTGCCGGGGTCAAAGACGTCCGCATCCACGACCTGCGCCACACCTTCGCGTCGACCGCCGTGGCGTCGGGTCAGGGCCTGCCGATGATCGGCAAGCTCCTTGGCCACACGCAGGTCCAGACCACGGCGCGATACGCCCATCTTGCCGCCGAACCCGTGCGAATGGCAGCTGACGTTGTTGCGCAGAACCTGCGGCAATCCTTGGGATAATTGCGCACCATCCCTTCCCTTTTCGATTGATCCACAAGCATCGCGCGGCTACGGTCGAGGAAAGCCCAGAAATTGGGCGCGCATAATTTCCATGCGCATCGACCGATGACGGGAGAGCGTGGTGAGCAACGACAGGTCGGAACTTCGTTGGGGGGTCGAGCAGAGGCTCGAGTTCATCGAGTTCCGCCTGTTTTGGGAGGGGCATGTGAACCGCAGCGATGTTATGGAGCAGTTCGGGCTGTCGGTGAACCAGGCGTCATCCGACCTGAGCCGCTACATCGGCCTCGCCCCTCACAATATGGACTACGACCGCAGCCTGCGGACCTATTTACGCCAGCCTGGCTTCAAGCCGGTGTTCGACAAGCTGGATGCCGGTCGGTACCTGGCGCAACTGCGGTCGGTCGCCGACGGCATCCTCGATCAGGACGATTGCTGGATCGCGGGACTACCTGCCTATGATTCCGCACCGACCCCTGCGCGCGGCGTCGATCCAGCAACCCTTCGCTCCGTGGTCGACGCGATCCGCCAGTCCGAAGCAATAGAGGTGCAGTACCAGTCCCTCTCCAACCCCGAGCCCCGGTGGCGCTGGATCGCGCCGCATGCCATCGCGTTCGACGGTTTCCGCTGGCACGGCCGCGCGTTCTGTTTCGACGACGAGGTGTTCAAGGATTTCCTGCTGTCGCGGATCCTCAACATCCACGGCTCGCGCGGATCAGACGTTCTGCCCGAGAACGATCATGATTGGCACACCTTTGCAGCGCTGGAAATCGGCCCTCACCCTGCCTTGTCCGATACGCAGGCCAAGGTGATAGCGCTCGACTATGGCATGCGCGGCGGCAAGGCTGAGATCAAGGTTCGTCGGGCTTTGCTCTACTATGCGCTTCGGCGACTTGGGCTCGATACCGATCCCGCCGCCCGGAAGCCCCGTGACCAGCAGATCGTGCTTTTGAACCGTGACGCGATCCTCGGCCGCCAGGGTCAGCCAGAGGAGCAGTAGGATTTCCATGAAAGCTTTTGAATTCGACCACAATCTCATCGACTCCTATGCGCGCTTCTCGCGGTCGTTCAGCACCATCCGGGCACCGGACATTGCCGCCGAAGTCACGCGCCAATATGACGATGGCCGCTTCTGGCCCGACGCCCTTCTTTCGCTCAATCCGAGGTTCCTGTCCGGCCCCACGGTGGATGACCTTGTCGCATCGGGGGATCTCGACGAGTCAACGGCCCGGATTTTCAGGATCGGCGCCACGCCCATCCAGTTTCACCGTCATCAGGCACAGTCCATCGCCAAGGCGCGGTCGGGCCAAAGCTTTGTCGTGACGACGGGCACTGGCTCAGGGAAATCCCTGTGCTTCTTTGTCCCTGTGGTCGATGCCATCGTTCGGTCGCGCAAGGCCGGGCAGCCGCGCAAGACGCGCGCCATCATCGTCTACCCGATGAACGCCCTCGCAAACAGCCAGATCAAGGAAATCGAGAAGTTCATTTCCCAATCCGGCTTGCCGGACGAGCTGAAGCCAGTGGTGCGGCGCTACACGGGCCAGGAGAGCCAGGAAGAGCGCCAGCGGATCGCCGACAATCCGCCCGATATCTTGCTCACGAACTTCATGATGGCCGAACTGCTCCTGACACGGCAGGACGCCCTCGATACCAAAGTCATCGACAACGCCAGCGGGCTCGAATTCATCGTGCTCGACGAATTGCATACCTATCGCGGGCGCCAGGGCGCAGATGTGGCGATCCTCGTGCGCCGCCTTCGGAACCGCTGCGCACCGGCCAAAGCGCCGATCTGCATCGGCACGTCGGCCACCATGGCAAGCGAGGGATCAGAGGCCGGTCGCGCGAAAGCAGTGGCCGATGTCGCCTCGCGTCTGTTTGGGGCGTCTATCGGCCCCGATGCCGTCATCGATGAGTCCCTCCAGCGCGCGACGGATGATCGCCTGAAGCTGGAAGATGTTCGGCCGCTGCTCGCGACAGTGCTTGGCAGCGACCTGCCGGAAACCCTCACGGATGAGGCGCTGCGGCGCCATCCCCTCGCGGTCTGGGCCGAGCTGGCGATCGGCCTTGATGACGGGCAAGAGCTGAAGCGCAAGAAGCCTGTCCCCTTCGACGATGCTGTAGAACAGCTGGCGCAGGACAGCGGCCTCGACAAGGACACATGCCGGAGAGGTTTCGAGCAATTCCTGACCCGCGTCAGCCTGCCAGAAACCGAGCGCGGCGGCGAAGGGTCCCGCGCGTTCCTCGCATTCAAGCTGCACCGGTTCATTTCCGGCGCCGGAGAGATCTTCACGACACTGACCGGTCGCCCGAGGCGGGTCCTGTTCGAGGGCCAGTTGGAAGACCCCGATGCCCCCGGCCATCGCCTCTATCCGACACGGTTCTGCAGGGAATGCGGCCACGAGGTCCATGTCGTCACGAAATCAGAGGATGCCGACGGGCTTCGCTTCCTACCCAGAAACATTGATGACACACCGATCCCGGACCCGGATGGCGATGTAGCCGGCTATCTGACGCCCGGTGGCGGAAATGACCCGGACTACGCCTTCACCGGCGACCTGGAGACCTACCCGGAAGATTGGCGCGAAGAGCGCAACGGCGTCGAACGCCTGCGCGCCAACCGGAAGGGCCGACTGCCGGAGCAGGTCACGGTGCGACCGGATGGACGCTATGGCACAGATGGCGTCAGTTTCTGGTTCATCCCGGGGAAGTTCGGGTTCTGTCCCTGCTGCCTGGATCAACCCCATCCGAGCATGCGGGAGCGGAGCAAGCTTGCCGGCCTTTCGGGTGAAGGCCGAAGCTCGGCGACAACGCACCTTGTATCGACCGCCCTGGAATGGATGAATGGCGATGCCAGCGGCGTTCCGGCCGAGAAGCGAAAGCTGCTCGGTTTCACCGACAACCGCCAGGACGCCGCCCTTCAGGCAGGACATTTCAACGACTACCTGTTTGTCAGCTTGCTGCGCGGCGCCATCCTGCGTGCTGTGATCGACGCAGGCTCGGACGGCTTGGCTGAGGATGAGTTCGGCCTGCGAGTGGTGAAAGCACTCGGCTTCACAGCATCGAACAAAGACGCCCGAATCCATTGGATGCTGGACCCCGAAGCTGGCGCTGTGGTGCGTGAGGACGCCCAGCGTTCACTTGCCAAGGTACTGGCCCATCGGGTCTGGACGGATCTGCGGCGCGGCTGGCGCTACACCAACCCCAGCCTGTCGGTTCTCAAGCTGGTCGACGTCGAATTCATCGGGCTCGATGATGTCGCACAAGATCGGGAAGCCCTGATGGCGGTGCATCCCGCTCTCGGGGACCTGGACACGCAATCGTGCAAGAAGCTGCTCAAGGAGATACTTGGCGCGCTGCTGGAAGGTCTCGCGGTCAGCACCGAGGCCCTTGATCTGACCGTTCTCGACACGGTCGGACAAAAGTCGCGGAACCTGTTGCGGGCGCCTTGGGCCATCGATCAAAAGGAAACGCCCCGAAGCAGGTCTACGCTGTTCCTGCAGGCGCCCGGAAAGGATCGTGTCGGGCTGCGAGAAGAGCAGACCATCATCCGTGCCGGGCACAACTCCCGGATCGGACGGTCGATCAACCGCAGGAGCATGATCGGAACGAAGCTGAACAGGGACGAATACCTGGTCGTGATGACCGGCCTCCTTGAACTGATGGCACGCGAAGGTCTGGTTTCGCTTGTGGAAATCGAGGCTGATCTGCTCGGGTGGCGGTTGTCGCCCTCGGCTGTTCGTATTGTCCCCGGAGAGACCGTCCGCACCGGACAGGCGCAGGGCAACCGCTTTTTCCACGATCTCTACAACGCCATTGCGACCGACCTGAAAAAGGGCCGCAGCACCTATTGGGGCCTCGAGGGACGTGAACACACCGCTCAGGTTTCGCAAAAGCAACGCGAGTGGCGGGAGTGGCGGTTCCGCTTCGAGGATGACGACCGCGCGAAGCTCAAGGAGAACATAGCCGATATCAAGGCTTCCGGAGAGTCCGATCAGTTCCTGCCTGCCCTCTTCTGCTCACCGACAATGGAACTCGGGGTCGATATTTCTGCGCTGAACGCTGTCTATCTGCGTAACGTCCCGCCTACGCCTGCCAACTATGCGCAACGGGCAGGTCGGGCCGGTCGATCCGGGCAGGCAGCAGTCATCGTCACCTACTGCGCCGCGCAATCTCCGCACGATCAGTATTTCTTCGAGCGCAGGAACGACATGGTCGCCGGGGTCGTCAGGCCGCCTGCGCTTGACATCACCAATGAAGAACTGGTCCGCTCGCACCTGCACGCCGTTTGGCTGGCCGAGGCCAAGCTGGCGCTGTCGCCGGATATCCCCGAAATCCTTGACCTGAAGGAGGCGAAGTACCCGCTGAAGCAGGAAGTGATCGAGGTCATCAACCGGCCAAGCCTCGTGACGGCTGCGCGCGCGCCGATGAAGCGAGTGCTCGATCAGATACTTGCCTCAATGGACGGCAAGAAACCGGCCTGGATGGGCGACGAGGATGATTTCATCCTCGAGGTTGCGATGCGCGCACCGCAGGAATTTGATCGCGCGTTTGATCGTTGGCGTGAACTCTACAACTCGGCGCGGACCCAGTTGATGGAAGCGAACAGCCGGTCCGAGATCACGGGCCTCTCCGGTGCAGACCGGCGCAAGATAAAGGCCGCCCAGATGCAGGCAAGCGACCAGATCGCCATCCTCGAACAGGGGAAGGCCACCAATGGATCTGATTTCTATTCCTACAGATATCTTGCCACCGAAGGTTTCTTGCCGGGCTACAACTTCCCGCGGCTGCCGCTCTACGCCTTCGTCCCAGGTGAGGGCAAAGCCGGTTCCTTCCTGCAACGCGCAAGGTTCCTCGCGATTTCCGAGTTCGGGCCGCGCAGCCTGATCTATCACGAGGGCCGGGCTTACCGGGTGATGAAGGCAAAGCTGCCGCCCGAGGTCCGCACCGGGGATGGCTCGGAACTGGCCACCAAGGACATCTTCATCTGTTCCAACTGCGGCGCCTGCCACGAAGGTGAAGTCGAACGTTGCCACGCCTGCAACTCGCCCATGGCGGGCGAAGTTCCTGTGCAGCGGACGCTCAGGATCGACAACGTCGAGGCGGCCCCAGCCGACCGGATCACCGCGAATGACGAGGAGCGCGTTCGCCAAGGTTTCGATATCCAGACCGTCTTCTCTTGGCCCCGAAAGGATGGGCGGCTTCAGGTGACGGAGGCTGATTTCCGTTGCGGCGAAACATCCATCCTCGCCCTCCAATATGCCAACAGTGCCGAGATCAGCCGCATCAACAAGGGCCTGAAACGGCGCAAGAACCAGACCGTCTTCGGCTTCAACATCGACCCGCGCAGCGGCTACTGGGCAAAGTCGGAAGATGAGGAACCGGATGTCGATGTGCCGCCCGATGTCGTGCGGCCGGTCCGCATCGTGCCGATCGTGCGCGATCGCAAGAACGCGCTGCTGCTCCGCTTCCTCGATCCAGATGCCTACGCCCCTGAAACCATCGCGACCGTGCAACATGCACTGCTGCGCGGGATCGCGGTCATCTATCAGCTTGAAGAGGGCGAGATCCTTGGCGAGCCATTGCCCGCCCGGGACAACCGGCGCTCGATCCTCGCTTATGAAGCGACCGAGGGCGGTGCCGGTGTCCTGAACCGCCTCGTTGAAGACGCACACGCCTTGGGCAAGGTCGCACGGGAAGCTCTTTCCCTCATGCACTTCGACAAGGTCGATGACGCCATCGCGGCAGGGGATGCGTCGCTTCTGGTCGACCGGGACAGTGAGGCCTGTGTCCGGGGCTGCTATCGCTGCCTGCTGTCCTATTTCAACCAGCCAGACCACGAGCTGATTGACCGCGCCAGCGCCGAGGCGAAGCAGATGCTGATCGATCTGGCTCGGGGTGAGATTGTGCTGGCTGCCGGATCATCCCGACCTGCTGGCGGCATCGACGGGTGGGATGTAGCCTTCAAGAATGCGGGCATTCCGGCCCCGGACGGCGCTTCCGTCAGCTTTGCGGACCAGGAGATGCGGTTTGCCTGGCGCACCCATTTTGTTGCCGCCTGCACCAGCGCTCTGTCCGAAGCTGCGCGAGAGATCGCTGACACCAAGGGCTGGACCCTTTTCGAATTGCCCGAGACTTGCGCGGACGGCGTGCCTGACGCGTTGATTTCGATGTTCAAGGATTGATCTGATGACCGTGAATTTTGCTCCCGGAGACCTGGTGCGCGCCCGTGGGCGGGAATGGGTGGCATTGCCGTCCCCGCGCGAGGGCATTCTGGCGTTACGCCCTCTTTCCGGTAGCGAGAATGACACGGTGATCCTTGACCCTTCGCTTGAAACCCAGGCGGTTGCCATTGCACGTTTCGACTTGCCCGCCGATGCCGTGCCAACTGTCCAGGCGAAGGCAGCGCTCCTGGCGGATGCGATGCGGCTGACACTTCGTAGGGGCGCGGGGCCGTTCCGTTCGGCCGCGCAACTGGCTTTCGAGCCCAGAACCTATCAACTCGTCCCCTTGCTGATGGCGCTTCGTCTGCAGGTGCCCCGACTGCTGATCGCCGATGATGTCGGAATCGGGAAGACGATCGAGGCAGGCTTGATCCTTCGCGAACTGATGGACCGCGGCGAAGTCGATGGTTTTTCGGTGCTTTGTCCGCCGCACCTCGTCGAGCAGTGGGTCGGGGAACTGAAGCATCGGTTCGGGATCGAGGCGGTCGCCGTGACATCAGGCAGTGCCGCGAGGCTGGAACGCGGTCTTCCGCTGGCCCAAACGCTCTTCGATGCCTACCCCTATACCGTCGTCAGCCTCGACTACATCAAGGCGGAAAAGCGCCGTGAAGGCTTCGCGCGGGCATGCCCTGATTTCGTGATCGTGGACGAAGCCCATGCCTCTGTGGGCACGCACAAAGGCAAGCAGCAGCGCTTTGAACTTCTCGCTGGCCTTGCACGCGATCCGGAGCGCCGGATGATCTTTCTCACGGCAACGCCCCACTCGGGCGACGAAGATGCGTTCGGCCGCCTGCTTTCGCTGATCGACCCGTCCTTCGGCACGATGAACTTCGAGGACGCCCGCTACCGCGAACGTCTGGCGCGACATTTCGTACAGCGCCAAAGGATCGATCTCGTTTCCGGCGATTGGGACGAGAACCGTGCTTTCCCGAAGCATGAAACCACCGAGTCCCCTTATAGGCTGTCGCAGCCACATCTCGATTTTCAGGACGCTGTGCTCGATTACTGCTTCGGCGTCGTCTCCCGCGCAGGATCCGGGCTTCGGGAAAGGCGTCTGGCCTTCTGGGGCACACTCGCCCTGATGCGCTGTGTGGGTTCGTCGCCGGCCGCCGCCTTGAGTGCGCTGCGCAACCGTATGTCC
>Ga0180218_1002161_pt1 | contig 10576 bp, 9 predicted proteins | sample eDN3rd37CKraftBY_FD_151334 | JGI IMG/M metagenome (GOLD analysis project Ga0180218, IMG submission 151334) | Enriched backyard soil microbial communities from Emeryville, California, USA - eDNA 3rd pass 37_C Kraft BY (version 2) (version 2) | ecosystem: Environmental > Terrestrial > Soil >... | reverse complement strand
AAGCGCTGGCTTCCATTGCCTCGGTGGCGCGCCTGACCCTGATTTCGCGCACCGCCCACGACGACCATGCCTGGCAACTGGAACCCGGTTCACCCGCGCCCGAAGCCGCGGCCGGCCCGGTGGGCACCACGGTGGACATCCGCCAGATCTTTCACGATATTCCGGCCCGCCGCAAGTTCCTGCGCGCCGAAGCCACCGAGTATGGCCATTGCGTGGACGCGCTGGAACGCATTGCGCTGGCGCATCCGCATGTGGCCTTCCGCCTCTTTCACAACGACAAGCCGCAAAGGCACTGGCGCGCCGGCCCCATCCGGCAACGCGTGCTCGATGTGCTGGGCCGCGAGTTCTGCGAGCAATCGCTCGACATCGAGCTCGAAGCCGGCCTGATCGCACTACGCGGCATGGTGATACGGCCCGCGTTTGCGCGGCCCCGCGCCGACAAGCAATATCTGTATGTCAATGGACGCTACGTGCGCGACCGCGTCGTCGCCCACGCCATCCGGCAGGCCTACGCCGACGTGCTTCACGGCGACAGGCAGCCCGCCTACGTGCTTTTCCTGTCCGTCGACCCGGCCACCGTCGACGTCAACGTACATCCGGCCAAGCACGAGATCCGTTTCCGCGAAAGCGGAGCCGTGCACCGTTTCGTCGCGCAAGCCGTAGGCCAGGCGCTGGCTCACGTCGCGGGGGCTTCGCACCCCTCCACTGCGCATCAGCCTGATGCGGAACACCCTGCGGCCCCAGCAGGCTTGCCGCTAGGGGCCGAGGCACGCGGCGGCCCCGTCGGCCATGCTCCCGCAGCGCCGCCTGGCGAGGCCTATCATCAGGCCGGGCGCCAGGCGCCTTCCGCGCACGGCGGCTACGGCTTTGCCCCCAGGCAGGCGGCATTCCGCCTGAACGACCCCTCGCGAAACCAGGGCGAAGACTGGCGCACGCTGTACCGCCCGCTGGAAGCGCAAGCCGCGGCACGGCCGGCAACCGCAGCCCCGCCCGACCGGGACGAAGAGGAATTTCCCCTGGGCATGGCCCTGGGCCAGCTCCACGGCGTCTACATCCTGGCGCAGAACCGCGATGGACTCATTCTTGTGGATATGCACGCGGCACACGAGCGTGTGGTGTACGAGCAGCTCAAGAACGCCATGGACGCCCGCGATCTTCCGCGCCAGGAACTCCTGGTGCCCGTCGTGTTCTCGGCCACTGAAAAAGAACTCGGCCTGATCGAAGAACATGAAGACAGCCTGGCCGGGCTGGGCCTTACGCTGCGGCCTTCGGGCCCGGCCGCCATCATGGTGCGCGCCGTGCCGGCCCTGCTGGCCCACGGCGACGTCGAATCGCTGGCCCGAGGCGTGCTGCGCGACCTGGCCCAGGTGGGCAGTTCCGCCCTGCTGACGGAACAGCGCAACACCCTGCTCTCGACCATGGCCTGCCATGGATCGGTGCGCGCCAATCGCCGCCTTACCCTCGACGAGATGAACGGCCTGCTGCGGCAGATGGAACGCACCGAGCGGGCCGATCAATGCAATCACGGCCGACCCACGTGGATACACTGGAAGCTGGGTGAGCTCGACCGCTTCTTCCTGCGCGGTCAATGAACATCCCCATCGTCTGCATTGCAGGGCCCACCGCGGCCGGGAAAAGCGCCTCGATGCAGGCCCTCGCCGCCCAATGGCCCATCGAGATCATCAATGTCGACTCGGCCACCATCTATCGCGGCATGGACATCGGCACGGCCAAGCCTTCGGCCGAAGAGCGCAAGCTCATACCGCATCATCTGCTGGACATCCGCGACCCGGTCGAAAGCTATTCGGCGGCGGCGTTCCACGACGACGCCCTGCGCCTGATCGGGGAAATCTACGCCCGCGGCCGCATTCCCGTGCTGTGTGGCGGCACCATGCTGTATTACAAGGCCTTGCGCGAAGGCCTCGACGACCTGCCCCGCGCCGACCCGCAGCTGCGGGCGCAGATCGATGCCCGGGCGAAAGAGCTCGGCTGGCCGGCCCTGCATCGCGAACTGGCAGCCGTCGATCCGCCCACGGCGGCGCGGCTGGCGCCCAACGACAGCCAGCGCATACAGCGCGCACTCGAGATATTTGGCCTGACGGGCACGCCCATGTCCCGGCTGCTGGAAAAACGGCCCGCAAGGCAAGGCGAGGGTCCTCGCTACCTGACGATCAGCCTCGAGCCCTCTGACCGCCTGGCCCTGCACGACCGCATACGCCGGCGCTATGAAGCCATGATCGAGCAGGGCCTGGTCGAGGAAGTGGCCCTGCTGCACAGCCGGCCCGACCTGCATCCCGGCCTGCCTTCGGTGCGCTGCGTGGGCTACCGCCAGCTATGGGACTACCTGGACGGTACGACTGAACTGGACGAAGCCATAGAGCGGGCGATTGCGGCCACGCGCCAGCTGGCCAAGCGCCAGCTGACCTGGCTGCGCTCTACGCCTGACCGCATGGTGGTGGATTGCCTGGCCGACGATGCGGCCGGGCAGGTTCTGCACCTGGCCAGCCGGGTATGGCGAAGCCTTAAATGACGACGGTCTGGGGCGCGTCGGCGGCCCGGGCCACGATTCGGCCGATGCGGCTGACCTGTTCGCCCTGCTGGGCCAGCGTGGCCTCTACCGCGTCGGCCTGATCGGCCGGCACCACAATGACCATGCCGATGCCGCAGTTGAACACACGGTGCATTTCAGCATCGGCCACGCCGCCATTCTGCTGCAGCCACTGGAACAGCTCGGGCATCTGCCAGGCGTCGCGGTGAAGCTCGGCGGCCAGGCCGGGCTGGAGAATGCGCGGCACATTGTCGAGCAGGCCCCCGCCCGTAATGTGCGCCAACCCCTTGATGGCGGATCCGTGCGCCTGCAGGGCCGCCATTACCGACTTTACGTAGATGCGGGTGGGTTCCATGACCACGTCGACCAGTTGCCGGCCGTCCAGCTCTTGCGTGGGCCGGGCGTTGGCATGCGTGAGGATCTTGCGCAGCAGGGAAAAGCCGTTGGAATGCGCGCCGCTGGAGGCCAGGCCCAGCACGACGTCGCCCTCGGCAATGGACTTGCCGTCGATGATGAGCGATTTTTCGACTGCGCCCACCGCAAAGCCCGCCAGGTCGTACTCGCCGTCGGGATACATGCCGGGCATTTCGGCCGTTTCGCCGCCGATGAGCGCGCAGCCGGCCAGTTCGCATCCGCGGGCAATGCCGCCCACCACGCTGGCCGCCGTATCGACCGAAAGCTTGCCGCAGGCGAAGTAATCGAGGAAGAACAGGGGCTCGGCGCCCTGGACCAGGATGTCGTTGACGCTCATGGCCACCAGGTCGACACCCACCGTATCGTGGCGCTGCCATTCGAAAGCCAGCCGAAGCTTGGTGCCCACGCCATCGGTTCCCGACACCAGCACCGGCTCTTTGAAGCGCTTGGGCACCTCGAACAGCGCGCCAAACCCCCCGATGCCGGCCATGACGCCCGCCCGCATGGTTTTGGCCGCCAGCGGCTTGATTCGGTCGACGAGCGCCTCGCCGGCATCGATGTCGACGCCGGCATCGCGGTAAGTGAGGGACGCGGAATTTTTGGTAGTCATGAGAAAAGCTGTGGGATGTGTAAGAATTGCGTGTTGAACTGAATCATCCAGCGCATTTTACGCTTTTACCCCCGGCAATGCCCCGACAACTCATTCTCGACCTCCTGCCCGCCCCGCCCCCGACGCTCGACAACTTCGTCGTCGGCGACAACGCCGCAGCCGTCGACGCACTGCGCCACTGGCAGCCGGGGCGGGCGATCTACCTGTGGGGCTCGCCCGGCAGCGGCCGCAGCCATTTGCTGCGCGCGCATTGCACTACGGGCGACACCCTGTATGTCGACGTCGGACAAAGCGGGCATCAATTGGCCGACCTGGCTTCCAGCGACCAGATCGACGTCCGCCTGATCGCCATCGACGACGTCGACCAGCTCGAGCCCTTTGCGCAGGCCGCCCTGTTCACCCTGTACAATCGCTGGCGCGAGGCGGCCGCCACCTCTCGGGCCTTTGCCCTGCTGCTGGCCGGCGACCGCGCGCCCATGGCCATGCCGCTGCGCGAAGACCTTCGCACCCGCCTGGGCTGGGACCTGGTCTATCGCCTTCAGCAGCTTTCCGACGACGACCGCGCCCAGGCGCTGCATGCCCGGGCCGCAGAGCGCGGCCTGCAGCTGGCTCCCGAGGTCGTCGGCTGGGTGCTTACCCACTACACCCGCGACATGAACCACCTTAGCGCCCTGATCGACGCTCTTGACCGATACTCGCTCGAAAAGCACCGGGCGATCACCCTGCCTTTATTGAAGGATCTGCTGGCGGCCGACGCGCCGCCCGACGACACGACCACCGTATGACCACCCCGAAAAACCTGGCCCTGTTCGACCTGGACCACACCCTGCTGCCGCTCGACAGCGACTACCAATGGGCCGATTTTCTGGCCCGCACCGGCCGCGCCGGCGACCCCGTCGAGGCCCAGCGCCTGAACAACGAGCTGATGGAACGCTACAACGCCGGCAACCTCACCGCTCAGGAAGCCGCCGAATTCATGCTGGGCCTGCTGGCCGCCGCCGCCACGTCCGACCTGGACCAATGGCACGAAGTATTCATGCGCGAGGTCATAGAGCCCAACATACTGCCGGTGGCGCGCAAGCTCGTCGACCGGCACCTGCGGCAAGGCGACCTTTGCGCCATCGTCACGGCCACCAACCAGTTCGTCACCGCCCCCATTGCCCGGGCCTTCAACATTCCCCACCTCATCGCCACGGTTCCCGAGATGCGCGCGGGGCGCTACACGGGCGCCATACAGGGCGTGCCCAGCTTCAAAGAGGGCAAGGTCACGCGCGTCAACGACTGGCTGGCTTCCCGGGGGCTGAGCCTGCACAGTTTCGAGCGCTCTTATTTCTACAGCGACTCGTCCAACGACCTGCCCCTGCTCGAAGCCGTCACCGACCCCATCGCCGCCAATCCCAGCCCAGCTTTGCGGCAGGTGGCGCTGGCACGCGGCTGGCTGGTGCTGGACATTTTCAAGGACATGCAGGACGCAAAGTCCTAAAATACGCCCATGTTGAAAGAAACAATAAAAAACTTTGTTGGCCGGCTCTTCTCGAGCCCGGCACGCGGCCCCGAGCGCCTGTCGCGCGACAAGCACGGTATCGATCGGCGCAACGTCTCGCGCCACGCCATCAAGGTTTGTGAAGTACTGCGTCAAAAGGGCTACGACGCCTACATCGTGGGCGGCGCGGTGCGCGACCTCATCGTCGGGCTCGAACCCAAGGATTTCGACGTCGCCACCAACGCCACGCCCGAGCAGATCCGCCCGCTGTTCCGGCGCGCCCGCATCATCGGCCGCCGCTTTCAGCTGGTGCACGTGGTCTTCGGCCAGGAAATCATCGAAACCTCCACCTTCCGGGCCCCGGCCGAGGCCGGCGATCAGGAAACCGACGAACACGGGCGCATTCTGCGCGACAACCTGTTCGGCACCCATGAACAGGACGCCGCCCGGCGCGACTTCACCCTCAACGCACTGTATTACGATCCCATCGACGAGGTGGTCATCGATTATCACCGCGGCGTGGCCGACCTGAAGAAGCGCGTCGTGCGCATGATCGGCGACCCCGAGACCCGCTATCGCGAAGACCCGGTGCGCATGCTGCGTGCCGTGCGCTTTGCCTGCAAGCTCGACGGCACCGTCGATCCGGCCACGCTGGAGCCCATCCGCAAGCTCGCGCCGCTCGTCAAGAACGTGCCCGCCTCGCGACTGTTCGACGAGATGCTCAAGCTGCTTACCTGCGGACATGCTATGAGCTGCCTGCGCCAGTTGCGCGAGCTGGGCCTGCACCAGGGCATGCTGCCCATCATCGACACCCTGTTCCAGACCCCAGAGGGCGAACAGTTTGTCTCCCTCGCCCTCGAGCGCACCGACGCGCGAGTTCGCTCGGGCAAATCGGTCAGTCCCAGCTTCCTGTTCGCCGCCTTGCTCTGGAAGCTCGTGGACAAGCGCTGGGTCGACATCACGGCCAAGGGCGAACACCCCATCCAGGCACTCGTGCTGGCCGCCGACGACGTCATCGACCGGCAGACCCGCACCCTGGCCATCCAGCGCCGCTTCCAGGCCGACATGCGCGAAATCTGGTTCATGCAGCCGCGCTTCGAACGAGCCACGCCGCGCACCATCTGGCGCATGCTCGATCACCAGCGATTCCGCGCCGCCGTCGACTTCCTGCAGCTGCGCGCCGAAGCCCGCGAGGTCGACAGCGTGCAGGCGCAATGGTGGATGGACCTGGCCAATGCCGACAGCAACGACCGCGCCCAGATGATCGACGAATACCAGCGCCAGAATGCCGGCTCGGCATCGAGCAAGCCCCGCAAGCGCCGTCGCCGCCGCAAGCCGGCCGCCGCAAGCCCCGACGGCACGCCGGCCTGACATCCGTCGCGGCAGCCCGCCCCCCTAATGTCCAGTCAAGCACCCCATAACCAATCCAATGCAAAATGGGTCACCGCCTATGTCGGCCTGGGTGCCAACCTGGGCGATGCGCGGCAAGCGCTGCGGCAGGCGGCGCAAGAACTGGCCGGCGCCGACGGCATCGGCGAACTGACGCTTTCTCCGCTATACCGGACCGCTCCGATCGAATCGAGCGGCCCCGACTACATCAACGCCGTCGCCTCGCTGCACACCCGCCTTGCGCCACATGAACTGCTGGATGTGCTGCAGCACATCGAACGGCTCCATGGCCGCGAACGCCCCTATCGCAATGCGCCGCGCACCCTGGACCTGGACCTGCTGCTATACGGTGAGCAACGCATCGACACGCCGCGGCTGAACGTGCCGCATCCACGCATGCACCAGCGGGCCTTCGTCCTGCGCCCCCTGCTCGACCTGGCGCCTGAAATGAAACTCCAGGGGAAAAGCCTGCCCGAGCTTCTGCAAGCCTGCGCCGGCCAGGCACTGCAAGCCCTCTGAAAACCCCCGTGCCGTTCCCAAATGAACAAGGCGGCCAGTCTGTAAAGACCTGGCCGCCTTGTCGCTTTCAGCCCTTGGGGCGTAGGCGTACTCAGACCGGCACAACCGGTATCTGCGCAATACGCGCCTGCCATTGCTTCGGCCCCGTCTCGTGCACCGAAGTGCCGCTCGAGTCCACGGCCACGGTAACGGGCATGTCCTTCACGTCGAACTCATAGATGGCTTCCATGCCCAGGTCTTCGAAGGCCACGACCTTGGCCCCGCGTATCGCCTTGGACACCAGGTAAGCCGAACCGCCCACCGCCATGAGGTAGGCCGAGCCATGCTTGCGTATCGACTCGATGGCCACGGGACCGCGTTCGGCCTTGCCTATCATGGAGATCAGCCCCGTCTTTTCAAGCATCATATCGGTGAACTTGTCCATGCGGGTGGCTGTGGTGGGGCCCGCAGGACCGACCACCTCTTCGCGAACCGGATCGACCGGCCCCACGTAGTAGATGACACGGTTCGTGAAATCGACCGGCAGCGATTCTCCACGCTCGAGCATTTCCTGGATGCGCTTGTGGGCCGCGTCGCGCCCCGTCAGCATCTTGCCCGACAGCAGCAGGGTCTGGCCGGGTTTCCAGCCGGCCACCTGCTCTTTGGTGAGCGTATTGAGATCGACCTGCAGCGACTTGTTGTAGTCGGGCGCCCAGTTCACGTCGGGCCAGTCCGAAAGCGCGGGCGGCGTCAATTGAGCCGGACCCGAGCCGTCGAGCACGAAGTGCACGTGGCGGGTGGCGGCGCAGTTGGGAATCATGGCCACGGGCTTCGAGGCCGCGTGCGTGGGGAAGGTGTTGATCTTGACGTCCAGCACGGTGGTGAGCCCGCCCAGGCCCTGTGCGCCTATGCCCAGCGCGTTGACCTTTTCGTAGAGCTCGATGCGCAGCTCTTCGAGCTTGTTGGCTGGCCCGCGGGCCAACAGCTCGTACATGTCGATGTCGTCCATCAGCGCCTGCTTGGCCATCAGCATGGCCTTCTCGGCCGTGCCGCCGACGCCTATGCCCAGCATGCCGGGGGGACACCAGCCCGCCCCCATCTGGGGGACGGTCTTGAGCACCCAGTCGACCAGCGAATCGCTGGGATTGAGCATGACGAACTTGGTCTTGTTCTCGGAACCGCCGCCCTTGGCCGCCACCTGCACGTCGACCGTGTCGCCGGCCACAAGCTCGACGTTCACGATACAGGGCGTGTTGTCGCGCGTGTTCTTGCGGGTGAAGAGCGGGTCGGAAAGCACCGAGGCGCGCAGCGGATTGTCGGGGTTGGTGTAGCCCCGGCGCACCCCCTCGTCACAGAGCTCTTGCAAGCTGCGCTGGGTGTCCAGGCGCACATTCATGCCGATCTTGAGAAAGACGTTGACGATGCCGGTGTCCTGGCAGATGGGCCTGCGTCCCTCGGCGCACATGCGCGAGTTGGTCAGGATCTGGGCAATGGCGTCCTTGGCCGCCGGGCTTTCCTCGCGCTCGTAGGCGCGCGCCAGGTGCTGGATGTAGTCGGCGGGATGGTAATAACTGATGAACTGCACCGCGTCGGCCACGGACTGGATCAGGTCATCTTCCTTGATGAGGGTTGTCATAACGGTCTGGGTTGTAAAAATAGGGAGTTGGATGGCTACTTGCCCGTCCAAACGGGCTTGCGCTTCTCGGCAAAGGCGGTGGCGCCCTCTTTGGCGTCGGCCGACGCAAAAATCGGCGCGGTGCGCGGACGTTGCAGGTCGAACATGTCAGACTGGCGCCAGTCTTTGGAAGCGGAAATGATTTCTTTTGCGGCCTGCACGGCAAGCGGACCGTTCTGGGCGATGACGCGGCCCATGGCCAGGGCGCCCTCGAGCGCCTTGCCCGGCTCGACCAGGCGATTGACCAGGCCGAAATGATGGGCCCGCTGGGCAGGCAGCATCTCGCCGGTAAGGATCACCTCGAGCGCAATGTGATGCGGAATGCGCTGCGGCAGGCGCAGCATGCCGCCCGAGCTGGGCACAAGCCCGCGCTTGGTCTCGGGCAGGCCGAAATTGGCGTTCTCGGCGGCAATGATCATGTCGCAGGCCAGGGCGAGCTCGCAACCGCCCGCCAGGGCATAGCCCTCGACTGCAGCGATAAGCGGCTTGCGGGGTGCTTTTTCGCACAGGCCGCCGAAGCCACGGCCCGGCACCAGCGGGCGCTGGCCCGTGGCGGCAAAGGCCTTGAGGTCCATGCCGGACGAAAACGTGCCGCCGGCACCGGTAAGAATGCCCAGGGCCAGGCTGTCGTCGGCGTCCAGGCGCTCGAACTCTTTGGCCATGGCAAGCGCTGTTTCATAGTTGATGGCGTTGCGGGCCTCGGGGCGATTGATCGTGATGACGAGCACGCCGTCGACGACGTCCGTCTTGACTAGATCCGGCATAGAAGGGTCTCCATGAGGCCGCGCCACTGCGCGGCCAAAGCTGAAAGTTCGCGATAACCCAGTATCATACGACCATTGCCCCCCTCAAGAAAATCGGCGGCCGGGCCCGGCCCGAAACAACCGCGGCCTCGCACCGCCGGTCCGCCGCCCGGAAGCACGGTAAAATTGAAAAATTTTGCGGCTTTTCGCTTTACTGGCTCTTGCTCATGCTCACCTTCCAGCAAATCATCCTGAAACTCCAGCAATACTGGGACCAGCAAGGCTGCGCCCTTTTGCAGCCCTACGACATGGAAGTGGGCGCCGGCACCTCTCACACCGCCACTTTCCTGCGCTCCATCGGCCCCGAGCCCTGGCGCGCGGCCTATGTACAGCCGTCCAGGCGCCCCAAAGACGGCCGCTACGGCGAAAACCCCAACCGCCTGCAGCACTACTACCAGTACCAGGTCGTGCTCAAGCCCGCGCCCCCCGAAATTCTCGATCTGTACATCGACTCCCTGCGCGCCCTGGGCATCGACCCCGCGCAGCACGATATCCGCTTCGTCGAGGACGACTGGGAAAACCCCACCCTGGGTGCCTGGGGCCTGGGCTGGGAAGTCTGGCTCAATGGCATGGAAGTAACCCAGTTCACCTACTTCCAGCAGGTGGGCGGGCTTGACTGCACCCCGGCTACCGGCGAGATCACCTACGGCCTCGAGCGCCTGGCCATGTATCTGCAGGGCGTCGAAAGCGTCTACGACCTGGTGTGGACCACCGGCGCCGGCGGGCGCCCCGTCTTGTACCGCGACGTTTTCCACCAGAACGAAGTCGAGCAGTCTACCTACAATTTCGAATACGCCTCAACCACCATGCTGTTTGCCCATTTCAACGACTACGAGGCGGAAGCCAAGCGGCTCATCGAAGTGCCTCTTGCACTGCCGGCCTATGAAGCAACGCTCAAGGCGGCCCATACATTCAACCTGCTCGACGCCCGGGGCGCCATCAGCGTCACCGAGCGGGCAGCCTACATCGGCCGCATCCGCAACCTGTCGCGCAGCGTCGCCCAGGCTTATTACGATTCACGCGAACGGCTGGGCTTTCCCATGCTTGCCGCCCATGCGGAGGCCGCGCAATGAGCCAGGCCGATACCCGCCCCCTGCTGGTCGAACTGCTGACCGAAGAGCTGCCCCCCAAGGCCCTGCAGAAGCTGGGCCGCGCC
>Ga0180218_1002160_pt1 | contig 10577 bp, 9 predicted proteins | sample eDN3rd37CKraftBY_FD_151334 | JGI IMG/M metagenome (GOLD analysis project Ga0180218, IMG submission 151334) | Enriched backyard soil microbial communities from Emeryville, California, USA - eDNA 3rd pass 37_C Kraft BY (version 2) (version 2) | ecosystem: Environmental > Terrestrial > Soil >... | reverse complement strand
CGCCAGAGCGGCACCGACGAGCCGCTGCGGTTCACGGCGGCGCTGGCCAACGGCCGCGATCTCTATGCCTTCCGGTTTTCCTTCAACGGCTCGGCCAACACGCTGTATCTGCGCAAGGCTGGCGACGACGCCGTGATCGTGTCCGAGCCGCTGGACCTCGATCGCTCGCACTGGGAGCCGGTGCCGCCCGGCAGCATGGTCGTCGTCCGGGGCGGCCGTCCGGTGGAACGCCTGCCATTCCTGCGCGACGAACAGGCCGCCGAGGCGGAACCGGGCAAGCCGGTTCCGCTGGCGGCCGCTGCCGAATAGTCCGGTTTTCCGGACGGAATCCGGCTCGATACGGGCGGCCGTCTCCTTGCCGGCTGTCATGGCGGGTGTTATCTCGCCGCAATGAGCGCCGAACCCATCAGCCAGATTCGCAATTTCTCGATCATCGCCCATATCGACCACGGGAAATCGACCCTGGCCGACCGGCTGATCCAGATGACCGGCGGCCTGCAACAGCGGGAAATGATCGAACAGGTGCTGGACTCGATGGATATCGAGCGCGAGCGCGGCATCACCATCAAGGCGCAGACCGTCCGTCTGGAATACGCCGCCGCCGATGGCAAAACCTACACGCTGAATCTGATGGACACGCCCGGCCATGTCGACTTCGCCTATGAGGTGAGCCGCTCGCTGGCCGCCTGCGAGGGTTCGCTGCTGGTCGTGGACGCGAGCCAGGGCGTCGAGGCGCAGACGCTGGCCAATGTCTATCAGGCCATCGACAACAACCACGAAATCGTGCCGGTCCTGAACAAGGTCGATCTTCCCGCCGCCGAGCCGGACAAGGTCAAGGCGCAGATCGAGGACGTGATCGGGCTCGACGCCTCGGACGCCGTCCTGATTTCCGCCAAGACCGGCATCGGCATCGGCGACGTTCTGGAAGCCATCGTCACCCGCCTGCCGCCGCCCAAGGGCGACCGCGCGGCGACGCTGAAGGCGCTGCTGGTCGACTCCTGGTACGACGTCTATCTCGGCGTCGTCGTGCTGGTCCGTGTCATCGACGGCGTGATGCGCAAGGACCAGCGCATCCGCATGATGGGTACGGGCGCGGCCTATGACATCGACCGCGTCGGCGTGTTCAAGCCCAAGCTCACCGCGGTGAGCGAGCTTGGTCCCGGCGAAATCGGCTTCTTCACGGCCAATATCAAGGAAGTCGCCGACACCGCGATCGGCGACACCATTACCGACGACCGCAAGCCGATCACGACGCCGCTGGCCGGCTTCCGCCCCGCCGTTCCGGTGGTGTTCTGCGGGCTGTTCCCGGTGGATGCCGCCGATTTCGAGGACCTGCGCGCCGCCATGGGCAAGCTGCGGCTCAACGATGCCAGCTTCTCCTTCGAGATGGAGACCTCGGCCGCGCTCGGCTTCGGCTTCCGCTGCGGTTTCCTCGGCCTCCTGCATCTGGAAATCATCCAGGAGCGGCTGGAGCGCGAGTTCAACCTCGACCTGATCGCGACTGCGCCTTCCGTCGTCTACAAGATGACACTGAACAACGGCACCGAGCTTGAGATCCACAACCCCGTGGACATGCCGGATGTCGTGCAGATCAAGGAGATTCAGGAGCCCTGGATCGAGGCGACGATCATGACGCCGGACGAATATCTCGGCGCGGTGCTCAAGCTCTGCCAGGACCGGCGCGGCGTCCAGAAGGAACTGACCTATGTGGGCAACCGCGCATTGGTCAAATACGACCTGCCGCTCAACGAAGTGGTGTTCGATTTCTACGACCGGCTGAAATCGGTCTCCAAGGGCTATGCCTCGTTCGACTATCACCTGACCGACTACAAGCCCGCTGATCTTGTGAAGATGCAGATCCTCGTCAATGCCGAGCCGGTCGATGCGCTGTCCATGCTGGTGCATCGCACCCGCGCCGAGAGCCGCGGCCGCGCCATGTGCGAGAAGCTGAAGGAACTGATCCCGCCGCACATGTTCGTGGTGCCGATCCAGGCCGCCATCGGCGGCAAGATCATCGCCCGCGAGACGGTTCGCGCCTTCCGCAAGGACGTCACCGCCAAATGTTACGGCGGCGACATCTCCCGCAAGCGCAAGCTTCTGGAGAAGCAGAAGGAAGGCAAGAAGAAGATGCGGCAATACGGCAAGGTTGAGATTCCGCAGGAAGCCTTCATCGCCGCGCTCAAGGTGGATGTGTAGCCGGCGATGTGTAGCCGGATGGCTTCGGCTTGTCGTAAGGTATAAAGGCCGGAGCGAACTCCGGCCTTTATCATTTTCACGGGGTATGGCGGGTCAATACATCCAGAACGGCGTTGCCCCATAGTAGTCGTGAATGTTCTGGCCGCGGTTGCGGTCGCCCCAGTCCCAGTTCTCGTGCTGGGAATATTTCGGAGCGCCTTTCAGTTGCTCCTCGGTGATGTTGACTTCATAGCCGTCCAGGCGGGGATTATAGGTCAGCAGGGACCACGGCAGCGGATAGTAATCTTCGCCGATGCCGAGGAAGCCGCCGAAGCTCATGACCGCGTAGCCGACCTTGCCGGTCTGCTTGTCGATCATCACGCGCTCGATCTTGCCGACCTTGTCGCCGTTGGAGCGATAGACTGAAGTTCCCTCCACCTTGTCGCTGCCGATCAGGGCATGGGTTTCGCGCTGATCGGTCACCGTACGGTCGGTCAGGGTGGTTGCCATGGCAGTTCTCCTTGTGAGGTCCGTGCCGGATCAACGGGTCATGATGGCGGTTGTTCCGGGCTTTTCCGAAAGGGATTTCCGGAACCGGCCGGGCGACATCCGGTTGAAGGGCTGTATTGGCCCATTGTCAGGGAGGCTTCCATGCCCCGCGGAGACAAGTCCAGCTACACCGACAAGCAGAAGCGCAAGGCGGAACACATCGAGGAAGGCTACGAGGATCGCGGCGTGTCGCATGAGGAAGCGGAGCGCCGCGCGTGGGCGACCGTGAACAAGGAAAGCGGCGGCGGCAAGAAGAGCGGTTCCGGCCGTGGCCGCAAGACGTCGAAGGTCTCGTCGCGCAAGGGCGGACGGATCGGCGGCGCGGCCTCCGCCAAACGATCCGCGGCCGCGCGTTCGGCTTCGGCCCGCAAAGGGGCGGCGACGCGCAAACGCAATGCGGCGGCGCGCAAGAAGGCCGCCGGCTGACGATAGCGGGGCCGGCTGATTGGATTTACCGGGAAGCTTGCCGAGGCATGGCAGGCTTGTCGTCAGCATCCGTGCGGGTAACGGTCCGCGATGGTGCCCCGATGCGTCGCCAGCCGCCGGCGAATCTCTTAGGTTATAAAGAGACGCGATGTCGGGGCGGGGGATGGGATGTCAGGGGGACGGGTTGCGGCAGGACATGGCGGGAACCGTGGATGGTTGAAGCGGGTCTGTCCCGGTCTTGCGCTCGTCGCCGTTGTAGCCATCGTGACGGGCTTCGATGCGACCGGTGTATTCGCGCAGGATAAAGGCAGCCTCAACCCGCGGCCCCTGCCGCGACTGACGAATCCCGACGATCCCGCGCTCGCGGCGAAAGAACTGTTCGGCCGGCAGCCGCTGCCCGCCAATTCGCCGGCGCGCGCCATCGGCTCTTATGCGCGCGGCTGTCTCGCGGGCGCGACCGCGCTGCCGATCAACGGCCGGACCTGGCAGGTGATGCGGCTGTCGCGCAACCGCAACTGGGGCCATCCGGACCTCGTCTCTTATCTGGAGCGGCTGGCGGAGCGCGCGCCCCGGGTCGGCTGGCGCGGATTGCTGGTCGGCGATATGGCGCAGGCGCGCGGCGGGCCGATGCTCACCGGCCATGCCAGCCATCAGATCGGCCTCGATGCCGATATCTGGCTGACGCCGATGCCCGAGCGCGAATTCACCCGCCGCGAGCGCGAGGAAATCTCCGCGACGCAGATGGTGGCGAAGGACCGCCGCGACGTCGATCCCCGGGTCTGGACCCCCGCGCATGTCGGTATCATCCGGGCGGCGGCGCAGGACCCGGCGGTGGACCGCATCTTCGTCAATGCCGCGATCAAGAAGGCGCTCTGCCGCGCCGACGACAGGGATCGCCGCTGGCTCGCGAAGGTGCGGCCGTGGTGGGGGCACGACTATCATTTCCACGTCCGCATCGGCTGCCCCGCTGGCAGCGCGTGGTGCGAGCCCCAGGCGGCGGTTCCGACCGGCGACGGCTGCGGCAAGGAATTGGACTACTGGTTCTCCGACGCGGTGCTGAACCCGCCGCCGCCGAAGACGCCGCCCAAGCCGCGCCCGCCGCTGCGGCTGGCGGACCTGCCGGCGGCCTGCCGGCAGGTCGTGCTGGCGCCCTGAGGCCCGCGGGCAACGCGTGCCGTCAGCGCGCCTTGGCGTCCTCCAGCGCCATGGCCGCACCCTTCTCGGCGATCATGATTGTCGGCGAATTGGTGTTGCCGGAGGTGATGGTCGGCATCACCGAGGCGTCGATCACGCGCAGGCCGTCGAGGCCGATGAAGCGCAGCCGCTCGTCCACCACCGCCATGGGATCGTCTGCCCGGCCCATCTTCGCGGTGCCGACGGGGTGGAAGATCGTGGTGCCGACATCGCCGGCGGCCTTGCGCAGCGCGGCTTCGTCGTCGTCCGGAATGTCGGGGCCGGGAAGCAGCTCGTCGGGGTGAAAGCCGCGCAATGCCGGCTGTGACACCAGCCGCCGCGTCACCCGCAGGGAGTCGCTGGCGACCTGCCTGTCCTCTTCCGTGGCGAGATAATTCGGCTTGATGAGCGGCTTGTCCGCCGGGTCCGCCGAACGCAGGCGCACGAAGCCGCGGCTGGTCGGCTGAAGGTTGCAGACGCTTGCGGTGAAGGCCGGGAAGGTGTGGAGCGGGTCACCGAACTTGTCGAGCGACAGCGGCTGGACATGGAACTGAAGGTTGGCGCGGTCCCGATGCGGATCGGAGCGCGTGAAGATGCCGAGCTGGGACGGCGCCATGGTCAGCGGCCCGCGCCTGCGGAAGGCATAGTCCATGCCCATCATCGCCCGGCCGAACAGCGAGGCATAGGTCTCGTTCAGCGTCTTGATGCCGCTCACCTTGTAGATGGTGCGCAGTTGCAGGTGGTCCTGCAAATTCTCGCCGACGCCGCGCGTGTCCCGCGTCACCGGGATGCCGAGATCGTTCAGATGCGCGGCCGGGCCGATGCCGGATTGCAGCAGCACCTGCACCGAGCCGATGGAGCCCGCCGACAGGATCACCTCGCCGCGGCAGCGCGCGCTGCGCAGCACACCGTTCTGCCGCCAGCGCACGCCCGTGGCGCGGCCGTTGTCGACCTCCAGCCGCTCGACGAGGCAGCCGGTCTCCAGCCGCAGGTTCGGGCGTTGCAGCGCCGGCTTGAGGAAGCCGCGCGCGGCGGACCAGCGCCGGCCACGCCGCTGGTTCACGTGGAAATAACAGGAGCCTTCATTGTCGCCCCGGTTGAAGTCGGGGAGACGCGGAATGCCCATCTCCTCCGCGGCGTGGCGCACCGCTTCGAGCAGGGCCCATTGCACGCGCGGCGCCTCGATGCGCCATTCGCCGCCTACGCCATGGTGCTCGCTCGCGCCCATGAAGTGATCCTCGTGGCGCTTGAAGAAGGGCAGCACGTCCGACCAGCCCCAGCCGGAGAGGCCGAGCTGGCGCCAGTGGTCGTAGTCGGCGGCCTGGCCGCGCATATAGATCATGGCGTTAATGGCGGAGGAGCCGCCGATCACCTTGCCGCGCGGATAGGCCAGCGCCCGGCCGTTCAGGCCCTCCTCGGGCTCGGTCTTGAACATCCAGTCCGCGCGCGGGTTGCCGATGGCGAACAGATAGCCAACCGGGATGTGAAACCAGATCCAGTTGTCGCGCCCGCCGGCTTCGAGGAGCAGCACGCGCTTGGCCGGGTCGGCCGAGAGGCGGTTCGCCAGCACGCAGCCGGCCGAGCCGGCGCCCACGATGATATAGTCGAATTCACCTTCGAGCGGCGCGGCGTCGGTCATGGGTGTTTCCTGATATCGCTGTTTCCCGGCGGGTTCCGGCTGGCGGGTGGATGCCGTCCGGTCCGCGGTGGCGGGTCCTGCCGGGGTGTCCTGTGTGTTGCCCCGGCGCGCCGCGGGGTCAACCCCGCCGCCCCCGCTGCCGGAGTGCTTTACGCCCCGTGGGGCTTCCTGTTAAGGGTTCCGGCAGCGATCCAGCCATTGCCGTAAGCAGGCTGGTGTCCAGGCCGGAACGGCGCTTCCGGGTCTTTCGCTCCCGAATCCTTCATCGTCGTGTCTTGCGCGGCTGCCATCGGCCGCGCCCGGACGCGCGTTTTCAACGGAGCGTGCCGTGTCCTTTCATCACATCCACAAACGTTCATTCCTGCTGCGGTCGGCCGTGGTCGCCGCCCTCGCGATGCTGCCTGTCGCCTTCGGCCCGGCTGTCGGCCCCGCCGCCGCGCAGGACAAGTCGCTCACGGTCTTTGCCGCCGCCTCGATGAAGAACGCGCTGGACGAGGCCAACGCCGCCTTCACCAAGGCGACCGGCACCAAGGTGGTCGCGAGCTATGCCGCATCGTCGGCGCTGATGAAGCAGATTGAATCCGGCGCGCCTGCCGACATCTTCGTGTCCGCCGATCTCAAGTGGATGGACTACGGCCAGGAGCGCAACCTGATCGACCCCAAGAGCCGCTTCAATCTGCTCGGCAATTCCCTCGTGCTGATCGCGCCGAAGGATTCCAAGCAGGGCGAAGTCAAGATCGGCCCGGGCTTCGATCTTGCCAAGCTCGCCGGGGACGGCCGCGTCGCGACCGGCGACGTGCGCGCCGTGCCGGTCGGGGTCTATGCCAAGACCGCGCTGGAGAAGCTCGGCGCCTGGGCGGCGGTCGAGCCGAAAATGGCGATGGCCGACAATGTCCGCGCGGCGCTGACGCTGGTGGCCCGCGGCGAGGCGGCGCTCGGCATCGTCTATTCGACCGACGCGAAGGTGGAGCCCAACGTGAAGGTCATCGGGACCTTCCCGGCGGATTCCCATCCCGCCATCACCTATCCCGTGGCGGCAACCAGGGACGCCAAGGGCGATACCGCCGGCTATCTGAAGTTCCTGCGCTCGGCCCCTGCGGCTGCGATCTTCCAGGCGCATGGCTTCACCTATCTGGTGCCGGCCGGTCCGTAATCCTGCGGGACCGGCTCGCGCCATGCTCGACCTGACGCCGGAGGAGTGGACCGCGATCCTGCTGTCGTTGCGGATCGCGCTCGTCGCCACCGCCGCCGCGCTGCCGTTTGGCATCGCGGTGGCGTGGCTGCTCGCCCGCAAGCAGTTCTGGGGCAAATCCCTGCTCGACGGGCTGGTGCATCTGCCGCTGGTGCTGCCGCCGGTGGTGACCGGCTATCTGCTGCTCATCAGTTTCGGCCGGCGCGGGCCCGCCGGCAGCTTCCTCTATGAGACTTTCGGCATTGTGCTGTCGTTCCGCTGGACCGGCGCGGCGCTGGCCTGCGCGGTGATGGGATTCCCGCTGCTGGTGCGGCCGGTGCGCCTCGCCATCGAGGCGATCGACCAGCGCCTCGAACAGGCGGCGGCGACGCTGGGCGCGAACCGCTGGCGGATCTTTCTCACTGTGACGTTGCCGCTGGCCCTGCCGGGCGTGATCGCCGGGGCGGTGCTGTGCTTCGCCAAGGCGCTGGGCGAATTCGGCGCGACCATCACCTTCGTGTCCAACATCCCCGGCGAGACCCAGACCATTTCGGCGGCGATCTATTCGCTGACACAAATCCCCGCCGGCGATGCGGCGGCCGGCCGGCTCGTCATCGTCGCCATCGTCCTGGCGCTGGCGGCACTGATCGCGTCCGAGTGGCTGGCGCGCCGCGCCAACATCCGCTTCCACGGGGAATAGGATGCTGTCGATCGAAGTTGAAAAGCGCTTGCTGGCCTTCACCGTCACGATGCGATTCGACGCGGCCGAGGGCATCGTCGGCGTGTTCGGTCCCTCCGGGGCGGGCAAGTCCACCCTCGTCAACATGATCGCCGGCCTGTTGCGGCCGGACCGGGGCCGCATCGCCATCGGCGAGACAGTGCTGTTCGATTCCGAACGCCGGATCGACATCGCCACCCACCGACGGCGCGTCGGTTACGTGTTTCAGGAGGGCCGTCTGTTTCCGCATCTGAGCGTGAAGCAGAATCTCGACTATGGCCGCCGCATGAATGGCCTACCGGACAACCCGGCCCATCTGGAGGCGGTGCTGGCGCTGCTCGATATCGGGCGGCTGATAGACCGGCGGCCGGGGCGGCTCTCGGGCGGCGAGCGCCAGCGCGTCGCCATCGGTCGGGCGCTGCTGATGCAGCCGCGCCTGCTGCTGCTGGACGAGCCGCTGGCGGCGCTGGACGCCGGGCGCAAGCGGGAGATTCTGCCCTATCTCGAACGGCTGCGGGACGAGGCCGGCATTCCCATGGTCTATGTCAGCCATCATGCCGGCGAGTTGCGCCGGGTGGCGACAAGCATCGTGCGGCTTGAAGCCGGGCGTGTCACCGAGACCGGCGGCCTCGACATCCTCGACCGGATCAAGGCCGACGACCTGGCGTGAGGGGCAAGTCCTCCGGTTATATTTTGTTCGAGCATGATCCCGAAAACCGGTTCCCACTTTTCGGGATCATGCTCTAGCGGTTGCGCGCGGCAAGCCGCGTCAGCACGCCGGCCATGTAATCCAGCGCCTCGGCCAGAGCCGGGCCGCCGCAGAGCGTATAGCGGCCGGGCAGGGGGATGCGTTTCCAGCGCGGATACATCATCCGCATGGCGGGATGGGTGAAGAAGACCGAGCCATGGTCCACCGGCTGGTCGAGATTGCTGGCGACGAAAAGATAGTCCGGCTTGAGCTGGATCAGGCTTTCCAGCGGCACAAAGCCGCCATAGCCGGGCGGTGCGCCCGGCGGCGGCCGCAGTCCCGCCTCGGCGAGCAAAGCCGCCCCGAGGCGGGCAGGACCGGCCGCATAGCCGCCATTGCCCACCAGCAGGGCAGTGGTGCCGCGCGGACGGGGCGCAGCGGCGAGCCGCGCGCGGGCGGCGTCGATCTTGCCGATCAGCGCCTCGCCCCGCTCCGCATGGCCGAGCAGCCTGGCGACATCCTGCACCTGCTCGCGCGCGGTCTCGATATCCGCGATGGGATCGAGTTCGGTGGACGGCGCGCCGAGGCGCGCCAGCATCGCCTGCTGCGCCGGGCTGTCGGTGCTGCCGAGCAGGACAAGGTCCGGCTTCAGGGGCGGGTCGGCCGCTTCCCCAAGCAAGGGCAGGATGGGATAGGGCGCCGCCTCCTCCGCCATGACCGAGACCGCGGCATCGGCCGCGTAGGGGGAGAGTCCGGCGATCTGGTCCGGGTCGGCCAGCGCAAGGAGGAGCAGGTCCGCGCAGAGATCGACCGAGGCTATCCGGCGCGGCGTCTCGTCCGCATGCGCTGCGGCGGCCGCGAGCAGCGCCGCCGCCCCCAGCAGCGCCATGAGGCATCGCTTCGGTGCCATCGCTTCAGTGCCACGGGTTCCGTCCGGCCGCGTCGAAACGACGAGGCTTGCCGAGACTATCATAGCCGGCGCGCCCGGAGGGCCGGCATTCCGGGCGATGTTCTGAAAACGACTGCCTGAAACGATTCGCTGGCGGCGGACCGGAAGCGCAAGCCGGCTCCGGTGAAGACAGCCGGGGCGGGCTGCGGCTGAAACCTGTTCCTCATCGCCCTGAAGCGCGAGGGCGGGCTGGATTTCCCGGGCCGGTTGACCAGATAATCCTGCGCCCGGGCGCACCGGTGCGATTGCCGGAAGAGTTGCCGATGGATGGACTGACCGCCGTACTTTCCACCTTCCAGAAGGCCACTCAGGCCGTCGCTGACGAATTGACCTCCGAATGGCTTCCGATCCAGCTTGGCGTCGTTCTGGCCCTTGCAGTCGTGAGCTGGGGCATTGGCGCCGTGCTGCGCGGGCGGCTCGACCTCGCCGACCGCCTGATCGGCTGGCCCGCAACGCTCCGCCTTCTGGTGCGCACGCTCGTCCGTTTGCTGCCGCTCTTGATCTTCATCCTGCTTGCCGCCGCCGTACGCTGGCAGATGCAGGTCTATACCTGGCCGAGCCACAGCTATCTGGTCGGCGTGGCGGCCAAGCTGGCGGCGGCCTGGTTCGTGATCGAACTCGTCACCAGCGTTATTCGCAACAGTTTCATCAAGGGCGTGGTTTCCGTCGGGGCGATTGTCGCCGCGACGCTCAGCATTCTCGGGCTGCTGGTGCCGACCCTTGCGGCGCTGGACGGGATCGCGCTCAATCTCGGCACGTTCCGCCTGTCGCTGCTGGCCGTCATCAAGCTGACCCTGATGCTGATGATCGCGCTCTGGCTCGCGATCCATGTCGGCAATTTCCTGGACATGCGGATCCGGCGCTATCCGGACCTCACGCCATCAATGCAGGTGCTGCTGGCCAAACTGATCCGCATCGCGCTGGTGGTTTTCGCGATCCTGATGGTGGCGGGCGCGGCGGGGATCGATCTCTCCGTCTTCGCCTTCTTCTCCGGCGCCATCGGCGTCGGCCTCGGGTTCGGACTCCAGAAGATCGTGTCGAATCTGGTGAGCGGCATCATCCTGCTCGCCGACAAATCCGTGAAGCCGG
>Ga0180218_1002159_pt1 | contig 10579 bp, 6 predicted proteins | sample eDN3rd37CKraftBY_FD_151334 | JGI IMG/M metagenome (GOLD analysis project Ga0180218, IMG submission 151334) | Enriched backyard soil microbial communities from Emeryville, California, USA - eDNA 3rd pass 37_C Kraft BY (version 2) (version 2) | ecosystem: Environmental > Terrestrial > Soil >... | reverse complement strand
TCCTTATCGAATCCTGTCTCGATGGTCCGCGTAATCACCTCGCCGCGGGCTTTTGCCTCGACCACGCGGGCGTTGAAGCCGTCGATGTTGCGCACGCCGAGCTTCGACATCTTGCGGTAGCGGTCCTCCATCTCGCGCACCGCCCAGCGCAACGCGATGATCGCCTTCTTTGGGTCGGTGACCACCGGGGTGAGCAGGTGCGGGATGCCGTCATAGACCGAGAGCTCGAGCATCTTGGGATCGACCATGATCAGGCGGCACTGCTCCGGGGTGAAGCGGTACAGCAGCGACAGGATCATGGTGTTGATCGCCACCGACTTGCCCGAGCCGGTGGTGCCGGCGACCAGCAGGTGCGGCATGCGGGCGAGGTCGGCGATCACCGGTTCGCCGCCGATGGTCTTGCCGAGGCAGATCGGAAGCTTCTGAACCGACCCCTGGAAATCTGCTGCTTCCAGCATCTCCCGGAGGTACACCGTCTCGCGGGTCGCGTTCGGAAGCTCGATGCCGATGGCATTTCGTCCGGGGATCACCGCCACGCGCGCAGAGACTGCGCTCATGGAGCGGGCAATATCCTCCGAGAGTGCAATGACCCGCGAGGATTTGACACCTGGAGCAGGCTCAAGCTCGTACAACGTCACCACAGGCCCGGGATGAACGTGGATGACCTCGCCCTTCACCCCGAAGTCACGGATGACCTTTTCCACGCGGCCGGCCCTCTCCTCGAGGATATCCTCGGTGAGCACCTCACCCTCCCGCGGCGGCGGCGGAGCGAGCAATTCGATGGACGGAAGCTCATAACCAACGTTCTTTCTCCGCTCCTGAGCCATCCGTTCGGACAGCGGGAACTCGACCACCTTGGCCACTTGGCCCGACGGTGCCGGGGGAACATCCTCCACCATCATGCTGACGACCGGTTCATCAGACGTTTCCCGGCATTCCGCGGCGACAGGTGGCTCGGTTGCGATTCCCGCGGATACGAACTCGTCGCCGAACAAGGCCAAGTACCCCAGATCGATCCCGTTGGCCGTATCATGCACGACGGCGTCTCCTGGGGCAGGCTCCGCAACGTCCGACACAAGCAGCTCTTCCGGCTCAAGCGATGAAAGACCACCCTCCTCAGGCGCGGCACGCCACTCGAACTCATTCGCGTCGTACGCTTCCTCGCCAAGCGTGCCGAGGTCGAAGCTCCCAGCCTCTGCCGAGGCGTCATCGATCAGGAATGATCCAGACGAAACAGCCACCTGATAGAGGCTCGAGTGGAAAGCGAAACCTGAGAAGACTGGATTTATATGTGAGACCGGAACAGGCAGGAGCAGTTCCGCGGGTTCGGAGGATTCCGACTCAACAATCACTTGTTCAGCGCTCTCTTCGGAGGTCGCATCGATCACAGTCTCCTCGCTCACGTTCGCATATGAGCCCTCCAGAACAGGACCATCGCTCACGGCCTGCTCCATCTCGTCCGCAACTGGGTCATAGGACAAATGGTCTGAATCTTCTTTCGATTGCTCGTCTGAAGACATTCCTTCCGCAGGTCGGGAATCGAGCTTCGTCTCAAAAACATGGACGTCGGTCGACCTCGCCTCTATGGCGGCGCGAAGCCGCTCGATGCGGCTATGGATCGTATCCTGGGCTACCTGATCTTCCTCACGCGCGGCACGGGCGACTGCAATTCCCTCATCAGCAATCAGGGCTACGACGTTCGTCTCGATCTGCTTTTTGATGAAGCGGTCGGGTGTGCGTGTTGCCCTTACGTCCTTCGACAGCTCGAAGGCGGGCCACCACCCGGGCTGGGCCTCTCCAACCGACGACCACGGCGCCTGCCAGGCGAACTGCATGCTGGCCTCGACCTGTGTGCTCTCCGCCCTTGCAACCTCCGAGGCCGCTGCCGAGTCCTGACCGTCATCTTGAATCGCGACGGGAAGAAAATCATTAGGCTTGAATGAGTTACGCATGAGTACTTGCAAATCCGTTGAGGCAAACGCAGGCAAAACTGCTTCCGTCCGGGACTGTCGCTCATGGGGGTAAAGAGAGAGTTATTGGATCGGATGAAGCTTGGTACGTCCCTGCGGATGATCGGCAGACGAAGGGCGAATGCCCCGTCAAACGGCCTCATCGTCAAGGCAAGGATGTCGTCCCGAACTGTGCCGTTGCGAACGAAATGGGAAGCGGGATCGATTGTTGACCCAAAGGAATGATTCGATCCTGCCTGAGAACCTCGCCTCCTTCGGCCAGCTCAATCTCCGGCAGCGACCGATAGCGCCGGGACGGATCCCGTTGCGGGTTCGTCGACAGTCGGCGTAGCAGTCGTGGAAGTACAGATTGAACCGGAACGGATCGGAGGCGAGCAGCTTGAGCGTTCCATTTCATTGGACCCCGCCATTCCACGCATCAGGGTGCATTTGCGCCCCAGCCTCAGGCTAATTCTTGCTCCGCCTCAGGGTTAAACCCGATAGGCCCTGTTGCCTGCGCGGGATAGGGTAGGCAGCCATCGAGAGTCGGCCCTCTCCCCTTCGAGGAGTATGTTCCATGGCTGAACGGGCGATCGTCAGGTTCGATAATCAAACCGACGCAGACCGCGCCCTCATCGAGCCGGCAGGCCTGCAAGGGGGTCGGCCGACTGATTCCGCGGGAGCCGCCGCCATTCCCGGCATCGCCAAGTTGTCACGACGATCTCTTCTGTCCGGATTCCTCGGCGCGGTGCTGGCCCTCCCGCTTGGCATGCTCACATCGACCGACACGGAAGCCCAGTCCCGGCCCGAGCGTCGTCCTCCGCGGCCCAGCCGCCCGGGAGGGCCTCCTCCGCCACGACGGCGGGAGCGCCGGCCACGACCTCGTCCTGGCTTCGTCTGGGTGCCGGGCCGCTGGGTCTGGAGTGCGCGCCGCGGGAGATGGGTCTGGGTATCCGGCTATTGGGCACGCCGCAGGGGCCGCTGGTAGACCTTCCACTAGGCGATCAGAAACAGGATAGTCGAGCCATAGGCCACGGCGAATGAACCGAGGCGCAGCACCGGAGTCCAGGGTGCCTCCGGTGTTGTGCCGCCTCGCCCAAGGGTTTTCCCTAATAGCCAGATCGGCCGGCGGAGACCAAACTCGGTAACGCTCCGTCGGCAATCCGACACAAGGATGCGCCTCCAAGGCAACGGACGACTGCAACACCTCATGCGCAGGCGCGAGGGCAGGATATGACAAGCACCACGCGAGACATGAAGCGCAGCACGGGCGCCGCGCCGAAGACCTCGATGCAGCGGTTTCTCGACGGTGTCGAACGCGTGGGGAACATGGTTCCCCATCCGGTGATCATATTCCTGATCCTCATCGGCATCGTTATCGTGCTCTCGGCCGTGCTCAGCCTGTTCGGAACCGCCGTTTCCTTCGAGCGCATCAACCCCGACACGCACCAGGTCGAGACCGCCACCACGGAGATCCGCTCTCTGCTGACGACGGACGGCATCCGCTTCATGTATACGTCGCTGATCCCGAACTTCATGGGGTTCACGGCGGTCGGGCTCATGATCGTCGCGATGATCGGCGCCGGGGTGGCGGAGGAGTCCGGCCTGGTTACCGCGCTGATCCGGAAGCTCGTCATCGTCTCTCCGGCCTGGGCGCTGACCTATATCCTGTCCTTCGTCGGCATCATCGCGAGCATCGCGGCCGATGCCGGCTACCTGGTCCTGATCCCGCTTGCCGGCATTGCCTATCTGGCCGTCGGGCGGCACCCGCTTGCCGGCCTCGCGCTCGGCTTCGCGGCGGTGGCCGGGGCCTTTACCGTCAACATGCTGATCAAGCCGCTCGACGCCGTGCTCGTCGAATTCACCAATGACGCGGCCCATCTCGTCGATCCGAACCGTTCCATCGGCCTCGCATCGAATGTCTGGTTCTCGTTCGCTTCGGTGCTGTTCCTCACCGTCGTGGTCGCCTTCATCACCGACCGCATGATCGCGCCCCGTCTGGGAACCTACGATCCGAGGTTGGCGGCGGAGGGAACCACGACCGAGCAGGGTGCCGAACTCTCGGAGCAGGAGTCCCGGGGCTTACGCTTCGCGGGCATTGGGCTGATCGGGCTGATCGCGGTCTTCTGCCTCCTGACCATCCCGTCGGGTGCGCCGCTGCGCAATCCCGACACCCGGGAACTCGTCGGCGACTCGCCCTTCATGAACGGGCTGATTGCGTTGATCATGCTGATGTTCCTGGTGACCGGCTGGGCTTACGGCATCGGCGCGGGAACCCTGAAGACGCTGCCCGAAGTGATCGCGGCGATCGAGAAATCGGTCAAAAGCCTCGGCGGCACGATCTTCCTGTTCTTCGTGCTGAGCCAGTTCGTCGCCTATTTCACCTACACCAACATGGGCACCGTTATGGCGCTCAGCCTGTCGGGTGCCCTGCAAGCGGCCAACATCGGCGCGCTGCCGCTGCTGCTCGGCTTCATCGTCGTCGTCGCAATCATCGACCTGCTGTTGACCGGCGCCATCGCCAAATGGGCGATCTTCGCCCCGGTCTTCGTGCCATTGCTGATGAAACTCGGGGTCGAGCCGGAGGCGGTGCTCGCGGCCTATCGCGTCGGCGACTCGCCGATGAACGCAATCACGCCCCTGAACGCCTACTTCGCGCTCGTCGTCGGGTTCGCCCAGAGATACGACCAGACGGCAGGCGTCGGCACCATCGTGTCGCTGATGCTTCCATACGTCGTGTGGATGTTCATTCTCTGGACCGCTCTTTTCGCCCTCTGGCAAGTGCTCGGGCTTCCCTGGGGGCTGTGAGCGGATGACGAGGTTCGGCGCACCCACGCCGCAATGAAGCACGACAACCAACGGATCAGAACCATGGACAGCTTTGCGCTTCCCCTTGACGTCGCGACCGCCGAAGAACAGCTGTTGCGATTCCTGTCCGTCGAGGGCGTAACCGGTCAGGAGGCGAAGATTGCTGCCGCCGTGTCCGACGAACTTAGAAAGGTGGGCGTTCCGGCTTCCGCGATCCGCTTCGATGACGCGCACAAGCGCATCCCCGTCCCGACGGAAACGGGCAACCTGATCGTCGACCTGCCGGGAACCCGGCCCGGGCCGCGCCTGCTGTTTTCGACCCATCTCGACACGGTGCCGCTCTGCGCCGGTGCCAAGCCCAGGCGCGAGGGCGACCGCATCGTCGGGGACGGTACGACAGCCCTCGGTGGAGATAACCGCACGGGGTGCGCCATCCTCGTTGTCCTTGCCGAGACACTGCTGAAGCACAACCTGCCGCATCCGCCGATCACCCTGCTCTTCACGGTTCGCGAGGAGAGCGGCCTGCACGGCGCGCGCGAGCTCGATCCTGCCGATCTCGGAGGCGCGGTGATGTGCATCAATGTCGACGGCCAGGACCCGAACGATCTGATCGTCGGGGCGGTCGGTCAGGAGAACTGGGAGGTCGAGATCACGGGCAAGGCCTCGCACGCGGGCGTCGCACCCGAGAAGGGCATCTCGGCAACGATGGTCGGAGCCGTCGCCCTCAGCGAGGCGAAGCGCGAAGGATGGTTCGGCAAGGTGGTGAAGGCCAGCGATAGGGGCACGAGCAATGTCGGGATCTTCGGCGGCCGGGATGGCAAGGCCGCCGGCGATGCGACCAATGTCGTGACCGACTATGTCTTCATCAAGGGCGAGGCACGGAGTCCCACATCCGCCTTTGCAGCCGCGATCGCGAAGGGTTTCGAAGCCGCATTCAGGAAGGGAAAAGAGGACGTGAAGGACGATGAAGGCGAGACGGCCGTGGTGACCTTCACACATGTGCCGTCCTACCCGCCGTTCAACCTGGATGAGAACACTCCCGTGGTCCGTCGCGCGAGCAAGGCAATGACCATGCTCGGCCTCAAGCCCAATTACCTGTTCTCCAACGGCGGCCTCGATGCCAACTGGCTCGACAAGCACGGTGTACCCACCGTCACCATCGGCGCCGGCCAAGCGGAGATCCACACCATCAAGGAATACGTGAACCTGCCGGAATTCGCGATGGGCTGCCGCCTCGCGCTGCTGCTGGCCACGATCGAGGACTAGCGCATCGTGCGGAAAAGCGAACGTGTTGGTCCGCCGGCGCATGGTCTGGCCTGTTCCTTCTCCAGGTTTTCCAACCTCGCTGTCGGAAGGTCGCACCAGGAGATGAGCGATTGAGCCCGTTGACCTACATCGCCGCCATCATCACCGTTGCGATCGTTCTGTTCATCTGGAACAGGCTGCCCGTCGTCATCGTCGCCATGGGGATCGCGCTAGCGCTGTGGGCGACGCAGATCCTCACCCTCGGGCAGGCGCTGGGTGGCTTCGGCGATCCGGCCGTGATCTTCATCGCCTGCCTCTTCATCGTCAGTGGCGGTCTCGAGACGACCGGCGTCACGGCCTGGGCCGGACAAATCCTGATCCGCGGCGCCGGACAGGAGAGCCGGACGCGCCTCCTCCTCCTCACCATGAGCCTCGTGGCGGTGCTGACTGCCATGATCAGCGTCAATGGCGCGGTGGCCGCCCTCCTGCCGGTCGTTGTTGTCATGGCGGTCCGTGTCAGGCGCAAGTCCTCGCAACTCCTGATGCCGCTGGTGTTCTCCGCCCATGCAGGATCCATCCTCGCGCTGACCGGCACGCCTGTGAACGTCCTCGTTTCGGAGGCAGCACTTGAGGCGGGTGCCGGCGGATTCGGTTTCTTCGAGTTCGCGCTCGTGGGCATCCCCCTGCTTGCCGGCACGATGGTCATCATCATCCTGTTCGGCGAACGGCTTCTGCCCCAGCGCAACGGCGCCAAGATGCCGGCGGACCTCAGCCGTCATGCGAGGACGCTGGTGGAGCAGTATGGTCTCGCCGATGGCATCTTCCAACTGCGCGTGCGCGCGACCTCTCCCTATGTCGGCCTTCCTCCGTCACAGGTTGATCTCTCGGATTTTCCGGGCTTGCAACTCGTTGCCACGCAGGACGGCGAGAGTGCCGCTCCGCTACGGCGGCCCGTGAGGGACGGCGACCATATTCTCGTGCGCGGAACGGCCGAAGCGGCCGCTTCCCTCGCCAAGCAGATGCATCTCTCATTCCGCGAAGAAACCCCGTCGGACCGGGGAGAGGAAACCCTGTTCAACCGCCGCTCAGGGTTGGCCGAGGTCGTGATCCCGCCGCGCTCCAGACTCATCGGGCAGACCATGTTCCCGGGAATGGTCACCGAGAGCGGCGACCTGATCGTTCTCGCGGTGCAACGAGCGGGAGCGGAGATCGACGCTGTCGAACCGACATCGGGTCGCGGCATCGCGTTGCGCGCCGGAGACACTTTGCTGCTCCAGGGAACCTGGAAGGCGCTTGATGTCCACCTCAGCGATCCGGACGTGCTGGTGGTGAATTCACCCGAACTGGTGCGACGTCAGGCTGTGCCTCTCGGACCGGGAGCCTATCAGGCGATCGCCGTCCTGATCGGCATGGTCATCCTGCTCGCGACCGGCCTCGTGCCGCCCGCCGTCGCCGGCCTCCTCGCCGCCGGCGCCATCATCCTGTCGCGGATCCTCACCGTCGATCAGTCCTATCGGGCGATCGACTGGACGACGGTGATCCTCGTCGGCGCCCTGATGCCGCTGTCGACCGCGATGGTGCAGACCGGAACCGCGCAACTCATGGCCGAGGGGCTCGTCGGTCTCGTCGGCGACGCCGGCCCCTATGCGCTGCTCGCCGGCCTCTTCGTGCTCACCGCCATCATGGGCCAGTTGATCAGCAACACCGCCACCGCCCTGATCGTGATCCCCATCGGGATAGCGGCCGCGACGGGCATGGGCATCTCGCCCCGTCCCGTCCTCATGAGCACAGCAGTGGCCGCCGCCGGTGCATTCCTGACCCCCATCGCAACCCCGACGAACCTGATGGTCATGGGTCCGGGAGGCTATGCCTTCGGCGATTATTGGAAACTGGGTCTACCGCTGCTCCTCTGGTTCTTCGTCGTCGCGGTCTTCCTGGTGCCGCTGATCTGGCGGTTCTAGTCCTGCTTTTGATTCACGTTTGGGCAGGACACACACCCCGGACGGGCGTTGCCTGAAGCCTGGCGCCGCCATGGCGAGTCGCAATTCACCCTCGAGGTCCTGGAAAGACTCAAGGATGAACCATCATCCTACACGCGTGACCCAGACCTGAAGGATCGGGCGTCCCTGTAGTGCGAGAAACTAAAGGCGAACCCGATGTGAAGAGTGACGAAATTTTGATTTCTGTCTTGTGAGCGCCGGCCCCAATCCACCGCGGAAGTTCGGCCAAGGTCGGCCTCGTGCCAGAAGCGGCCGTTGCCGCGTTCACGTTAGAATGGATTGATGTAGTTCAGGATCGCCGTCTGGCGCAGCACGACCTTGCGGATGACGTGGGCCGCCTGCACATGCTCCGTGTAGATCGCAGCAAGCCCGGTGCTCCCGGCTGGCAGGCGCTTCGCCACCTCGGCATCATCCAGCCTGATCCTGACCACAAATGGCGCTGATTGGATCTCCGATGGCGTCACGGCAAGGCCACTGACCGGCGTCTGCCCTGTTGCGATGGCCTGCAAGACAGCTTCCACCTTTCCAGTGAAGACCTCGCCCGGGTAGGTCTTGAACGTGACTTCCACGGGCTGGCCGACGTCAATGTAGCGGGTGTAGATCTGCGGGATCTCGATCCCGAAGATCGTCTCCGACGTGTCGATGAAGGCCATCACCGAGGCCTGCGCTGTCACTCGCGCTCCCTTGCGCAGTGCCAGGTTGGTGACGTAGCCCTCGGCCGGCGCCCGCACGGTGGTCTTATCGAGGTTCCATTTGGCGCCTTCGAGTTCGGCGCGCAATTGTTCGACCTCGGACTCCCGCTGCTGCACGTCGAACGCCCGCCCTGCATCGTGTCGCTGGAGGTCGGAGAATTGCGACAGGCGCAGCTCTGCGAACTTGAGCTGGGCCTGGAGGGTCTCGACCTGCGCCTTATAGGTAGTCGGATCGATGCGGAACAGGACGTCACCCGCCTTGAGCGGCGTGTTGGCGGCAACCGGGACGTCGACTACCTCACCGGCAACATCGGGTACGATCTGCACGGAGTTGCGGATCACCGCTGCCGGCCCCGAAGGCGCGCCCCAGCCCATCGGGATGAACAGGCCGACGAGGAGGACAAGCAGCACGAGGATAGGCGAGAGCTTCCAGAACAGGTTGAGTGGGATGAACCGGAGCCAGACGAAGAGCGCCAGGAGTGCGATGTAGATATTGAGCAGGACGACGATCATCGTGGCGTCTCCTGCCGGGCCGGCACATCGACATAGGCCCAGATCAGGACCAGCGGCCAGAACACGAAGCCGAAGATCAGGGTTGCCCAACTCCCGACCGTCACTGCCTCGGGCCAGGGGTGCCCGCGCTTGCGGGCGATGTGCCCCGGCATCATGCCGAGCGCCACGAAGACCGCGACGGCGATTGCAACAAGGACGAGCAGCACGATCCAGGCGAAGATGTCGATGAAAGACATGGTCGTGATCCCTCAGGGCTCGAAGGCGAAGACCTTCTTCCAGTCCCGCTTCATGTCGACGACGGTCCAGCCATTGTCCGTGGCCACATCAAGCGCCTTGTCAAGCCGGCCGATATGGGATTGGCGGTCGTAGGCCCATTCTCGCTCGGCGTCGGTGTGATGGACGAGGCCCATGAAACGGAGACCGTTGCCTGCCGCGGTCCATTGCAGCATCTGGAGGTCGCCGTCCGAGTTGCCGAATGCAAGGATTGGCCGGCGCCCGATGAAGCGATTGATGCCGACAGGCTTGCCAGGGCCGTCGTCGATAAACTCGACCTCCGGCTCCTTCAGGAGGACGGGCTTGCCGTCTGGTCCGATCTCGAACTTCACCACGCCGGACGAACCCACCACCTGCTCGGGCGGGATGCCGTAGATCTTCTCGGCGAACACCCGCATGAACTCGACGCCGCCACCCGAGACGATGAAGGTCTTAAAGCCGTTGGCTCGCAGGTAGACGAGCAGTTCCAGCATCGGCTGGTAGACGAGATCGGTGTATGGCCGTTCCTTCGTGGGGTGGCGTGCCATCGCGAGCCAATCCCTGACGGCCCTCTCGTATTCTGCCGTGGTGATCCCCGAGTGGGTGACGGCTATGATCTTCAACAGGTCCTTCTCGCCCGCGGTCAGGAGGGCCCGCAGATCGCCGACGATGACGGAGCGGAATGGCTCCTTGTCCTTCCACTCGGGAAATTGTGGCGCCAGGCGCTTGACCTCGTCGAGCGCGAAGGCGACCTGGAAATAGATCGGCTGCTCGGCCCAGAGGGTGCCGTCGTTGTCGAAGGTGGCGATCCGCTCCTCGACCGGGACGAAGTCGGGCCCGCCCTCGCGGGTCACCCGTCCGACGAAGTCGATGATGGCCTGCTTGGGGGCGCCGTCGTTCCAGGACGTAAGCGGGTCAGGCTGGGCACAGACAGGAGTAGAGGACGTCCAGAGGACCAGCAGGCCGGCTCCGAGCAGCGAGAGGAATTGGCGTCGGTTCATCCTAGGCTCCTCTCGTCTCCTTTGGCCGCTCGGCAGTCCGTTCGTGCTGGAGCTTGCGGACCTCGGCCACATCGCGCTCCAGGAAGAAGTTGAGGAAGGTGCGGATGACCGCGATGGCG
>Ga0180218_1002158_pt1 | contig 10580 bp, 12 predicted proteins | sample eDN3rd37CKraftBY_FD_151334 | JGI IMG/M metagenome (GOLD analysis project Ga0180218, IMG submission 151334) | Enriched backyard soil microbial communities from Emeryville, California, USA - eDNA 3rd pass 37_C Kraft BY (version 2) (version 2) | ecosystem: Environmental > Terrestrial > Soil >... | reverse complement strand
AAGGGTTAAGGGCAATAATCAGGCGGCAGCCTCACGGTGCCACGCCCGCAGCAGCTTGCAGGCCCTTCAGCAGGCTTTGGCCGCAACTCTTGGGGCAACGCTCGGAGTGGAACGGGACGGCCCGAAAACGAGACCGGCTAGGTTTGAAGATACCGTCCCCGCACCAGCCGCTCCAGTAGCATGGCGATGAACAAAGCTGCCGTCGCAAACCCCAGCAGGTAGCCCTTGTCGAGCAGGCCGTAACCGTAGCCGTCGTAATAGGCCGAACGCAGCCACTCCACCGCGTGGAGCATCGGATTGAACCACAGAACGTCCTGGAGCCGCTGCGGCAGGCTGGACGGGACAAAAAACAGACCGGAGGAGATATACATCAGGATCACGATCAGGATATGCACGCCTAGCCAGACACGCACCAGCGCGTACATCACTGCACTCAGCATGCCGAGAGCAAAAGCAAGGTAGATCGTGGCCAGCACTGCTGCGACCGCATCTTCCGGACGCTGCGGCCAGACCGGAAAATCCAGCAGGGTCAGCATCAGAAGGTAGATGGCGACGACCCAGAAGGCCGCCACGATTTCAACGACAGCACGCGCTGCGATGATGTCAACGCTTTTGATGATCGGAAAGGCCAGGAGCTGCTTGTTGCTTTGCAGCGAAAGCATGATCATTCGCGACGGATAAAGGCAGAGAATATAGGGAATGACGCCGGTGGCGATGAACACCGTCACGTCCGTCCCGATGGGGATCAATTTCCGGATGAACGAATAGACGATTGTCAGAGTGATCAGGTGGGATAGCGGCCACGCCACGATGATGATGGCGCCGAAAATCGTCCGCCCGAACCGCGTACGCAGATCGCGAAGCACCAGCGCGCCGATGACGCGCTGCTGGACCGTTAGGGCGTTCAGGAGAGGCCAGGAAGCACCGACAGCCATTCCGGTATACATTCCACAAATACGCGTGCATGGAAGCGTGCCATACTTTACACTTCTCCCGCTGCAATTTTACAGTATTGCGCCGACAAGAGGTCAAAAAATGTCCGTAGCCGCCGTCCGGAACTACCTGGAACAGGGATTTCCCACCGTGGCCGGCTGGCTCAGTCCTCGTTTCATGGAAGTGACCGCCCATCTCGCGGAGGAGATGAATGCCGCGGGCGTCACCGGCGGCGCCTGCGAAATCGGGGTCTATCAGGGCAAATTCATCCTTGGACTGTTTCACGCCGTGGATCAGCGCCCCTCCCTCGCCATCGATCTGTTCGACAACCAGGCGGGCAACATCGACAATTCCGGCGGCGGGCTGATCAACATGCTGGAGGGATTCCGCACCAATGTGGCGAAGTTCGGCTCCCCCGCCCTGGATCACATGGTCGCGAATTCCTTCGCGCTAACGGTGAAGGACCAGATCGCACTGCTCGACCGCTATGGTCCGTTCCAGCTCTTCAGTATCGACGGCGGCCACTTGGCTGAACATGTCGTGAATGACTACCGCTTCGCCGAAGCCGTGACCCATCACGGTGGCGCCATTATTTTCGACGACATCTGCAATCCCGGCTGGCCGGGCGTCATGGAAGGCGTCGCCAACATTCTCATGACAGGGCGGCCGAAATTCGTGCCGCTCATCATGGGTGAGAACAAGCTGATCCTTGTGGGCCTGAGCTATCACAAACGATATTTCGCAGCGATGGTGAAACGCTTTGGCGATCAGTTGCAGGGGCAGAACGTGTGGCAGACAAGATTTTACGGCTACGAAATGCTGTCCTTAATGTGATCGTGCCTCGCTTCGAATTTTTATGGCTTCACAATTTAATCACCTCAATGGAGGCATGATGAAAGCTCTCGATTTCCTGCAACAACTTGCAGGACGCTATAACAACACCGATATCGATTGGGAGCAGATTCTCGCTGAACAATATAGCGCGGCCCTAAATTCTCCCCGCGCGATCAATGATGTCGGAGCACATCTGGGATTACACACCGAGAGATTCTTGAACTTGGACGCTGAGGTCATCGCGTTCGAACCAATCCCTCACCTCGCTGATGCGCTGAGACTACGTTTTTCCGGGAAGCGGTTGCGGGTAGAAACCAAAGCCTTATCGAACCGCGAGGGAGAATCGACTTTCGTCGTAAACCATACCGCGCCAGGTCAATCAGGACTGCTCGCACGCCTGGATACGCCCGACAGCGCTCACCTTCAGCAAATAACCGTCGAACTAGTTCCACTCGACCATTATCAATTTCAAAACATCGATTTTATCAAGATTGATTGCGAAGGTGCCGAGCCCATCATTCTGGAAGGCGGCGCGAAAACAATCCACGCATCTCGGCCGCTTATCTCGGTGGAGTATGGGCAGCCGGGCTATGAGGCTTATGGGCTGAATAAGAAGACGCTGTATGAGTGGGCTACAAACTTTAATTATTTCGTCTCGGATTTGTTCGGAAACCCTCTAGAGACACCAGAGGAATACGACGCCTGCGTGAACATATATTATTGGGACTATTTCTTGGTTCCGAAGGAAAAAATGGAAATAATGAATCGACTTCAAATTAACGGCTCAAGGCTGAACTCAGACCTTCAGCCATACTTATTGGCCCCACCCTAACTCACTCAAAAATATTATTCTCCCACCAGTACTCGTTAGTAAAAATATCACGCCCCTGCCTCTGAATGACAAACCACTGACTGATCCACGTGCGAGCAAAGAAAGCTTCCGGACCATAAGTCGCGATGTCGATCAAGCCATGCTTATTCTTTTCAGTGATGACCTGATACGACAGATCGGCGAGAGCCTGAAAAGCAAAGTTCTCAGCATTTGGGGCCATTTGAATAAATGGAAAGCAGAGCTTTTGCGGCAAATACTGCGACATCCAGCTTTGACTGTAATTCTTTAAGGTCGCGAATCGTGACAGATAGTTCGCGTAATTATTCTGCAAATGCCAGAACAAGACCTGTTTACCGCCAATATAATCGCGACCTTCAATATCCTCGTACTTCATAGGCTGACTGGGCGCTTCGGAATAAGGCCACAAGGGATTGACAAAAATCTGGAAACGCTCGTGCAGCTCCGCCATTCCATGAACTGGCAACCGCCCCGCAGTTTCCAGAGCAACCGTCAGATCTTGATCGCTGGAAATATTCGGACGGAACCCAGTGCCCTGGTAGCCGATATCATTCTGGAATGACTCGCGATTCTCGAACAGCTGGTGCAGATTTTCTGAATACGACCGCAACCACAGTCTGTCCGACACCGCAGTCAGGCAGGGACTTCCAAAAGTACCCGTTCTTCCCGCAAACAGTTTGCTGATCGTCTCATTGTCGTCCTGAAAGAAAAGATCCGTATCAATATGAATGAACGGCTCGTCGTTCATTATCCGATCAAGAACGAGCCAACGAACAAAACATAAGTTTTCGTAGTAGAAATTTTGCCCGGGATTATAGAAGTTGGAATCCCGCCGCAGCTTTTCAAATATGGCCGACGTTTCTTCGGTGGCATCCACTAGATGGACGTATCTCTCGGCAAGATCGTCAATGTACTTTTGGTCGAGATTTTTAAATCCATCCAGAATGTATATGTAATATGGATAGCTTGCAGTTGCGGCGTTCCTTTGGCCATGAACCCTTAGGCACGCATTCATTTCAAAGTCCGCAAACGTATGCGGAATCCAGGCCGTACTAACGATTTTCATTTAATTCTCGTCTGGCATCTACTACGAGTGCGCCCTCGAGCGTATTTTCGACGAAATAGCTCAGCTAGAATCCTGCCATACGCGATTGAAAAAGAAACACCGCCCCTCCAGGCCAACTCGTCGCTGTTCGGCTGATCGGATCCAGCAGTTCTTTCGTGCGCGTCTTCAAATTCGCATCAAACGTCGCCTGTACAGCAGCGAACTGCGGCTCTATGGCATCGGCAATCAGATAAGGCGCCAGGACATACTGCTCATTGAAAAACCGCATATCGAGATTGAGATAATCATAAGGCCAGATGACATCGTGTATGCCGAGCAGCCAATGACTGGGCAACTGAGGCAACAGCTCAAGGAAGAACAGATTAACGTCAGAATTCGGGAACGAATAATGCGATCCGTCCATGAACAGAAAGACATTCTGGTCCCGCAGTTCAAGCAGCTTTGAGAGGTCGAATTCCTCGAACCGGCAGCGATAGGTGAAATCGCAAATCTGGCTGATCTCGGCCCGCGGCTCCGGATCGACAGAAATGATTTTGGTTTTGAGATTATGATCCCTGATTGCCCGGGCTACAAACTTCGTGGAATTGCCTGAACCGATCTCAAAAAATATGTCGGGCCGACGAATGGCGGTCTCGGCATAGAGTGAAATGCCGTCCAGCATTGGAAACCAGTGGTTATCCCAGAACGGATCGATCTCGTTTATTTTAGTGGCCGAGATATTCGAATAGCTGCCGGCAAACGAAGCGTATCTGTCCAATGAATCCAAGAAGCTTCGATTATACTTCGATAGAACTTTTTGAAGAATGGGGTTGGGATTATCGAAGCCCCATCGTGGTTTGATATCCATTTTATAGAGCAGGCGCACATGCTCGGTTTCATTTGGCCGTGTGCCGGCAGCAACGGCTCGACCGCTCAGCGATGATCCGCTTACGTTGACTTCGGGAGACAGATTGAAAGAGGCCAACAGTCGCTCAATCTCGCTTCCATCTACTTGAGATTGGAAGGACACATCCAGCACCACCGTGCATCCCGGAGATGCGACGCTGACGCAAGCTTCGAGGTATCCCCGCAAAATTTCAATGTTCTGCGCACGAACAGCAAGAACGATAACATCAAAATAGCGATGCGAGATCATCTTCGACCGCACGTCGCCCTTGAGAAAAAGGATTTCAGAACCACCGGAACGCGGCACTTCATCACGCCACGAAACGGAAACGATTGTCCTCGCCCTCAAGTCATGCAGCCAATCGCTACTGACATCATCGACAACCAAGACATTGAGCAAATCTATGGCAATGGGCGGAATGCCGCTTAACGTCACCAGATGATGCCGCCGGCCGGCCTCTGCTTGGGCTTGATCAACCATTCATCACCTTGGGTATATCGGGAGGACTAGAAGCCAATCTAACTTTCGTTGAACAGCAATTCTAGGAAAGTCTCGATTCGATCAAATCCTCGTGTCGACGCCTGCTAGGCACATCGAACTTATCTGGGCTTTGCACAGTAAAGAACAACTACGAGGTTGATATGGCGGGAGCGACGGGGCTCGAACCCGCGACCTCCGGCGTGACAGGCCGGCTGATCAAACAGAATACTGTATAAAATCAATACTTGGTGACACTACAGTAGTACGACAACGAGCGATAAATTCTAAAAAGTGTCACATGGTCCGGTCTCTTGTTGCGACTTTGAACAACGGCAGATGGAACCTGGACACCGAGCACATCTAAGCCGGCCACCTCAGAGGGCGCGGCAATCATCCTGGCCCTACCCGCTTGGGGCCTAATCCCCAGCCAGTTCGCGCGCCAAATCTATCAGAATTCTTCGGCGCTCAGGGCTCTGGATACGGCGCCAGAGCGCAATCAGATCCACCGCCTCACTAACTTCGCCCGGATCTTCGCCGGGCTCGCGCTGATAATTATCAGTCAGCGGATGCTGACCTTTAACAGGCCGATTCATTAGCTCCCCCCACCCCTCTTGGCCCTTTGCATGGCCTTGCCGCGCACAAAGCATAAACGACCCCTTAAAACAACGAAAAATTGAGGCGGTGAAAAGTTGCAATCGTGGCGAAATTGAATTCGAATTGATTCAAGTTATGGCGTCATCGAATCGCCAGGCTACTAAGGGGGCAAAATGCTCCGAATGGGGGGTAACAATGAGAAGAGCGCAAATCGCCCGGAAAATCGAGACCAGCCTCACGAAGGCTCTGCTGTTGGCGCAACAACACCAGCTAGGTGACATTGCGTATTTGATCCAAATGTCGCTGACCGCGACGGGCCGTGAAATCCGAAGCGACCGAGGATCGAGCTTGCCTGCCAGCCGAACAACCCCGCTCAAGGGTGCAATGATCCTTGCGGCGGGCAGCCTCCCTCGCCTCCTCAAGCGCCATCCGAAGCAACGTTGCCAGCATGGGCAGATCTGCACGATCAGCCCTTGCTGCCATGCCCTCCAAATGGTCGATGATCTGGGCGAGGTCCTCAGTCATTGCGGCATGTATGCAAAGGCGCACGGAAATTAACCAATTCGATCATAGCGCGGTGACGATCGCACTGCATCCCGATAGACAAGCCCCTGCATGGAGAGGTGACCGAGCGGCTAAAGGTGCCGTGCCCTTGGCACGGTGTGCGGGAAACCGTACCGGGGGTTCGAATCCCTTCCCTCTCCGCCATCGCCTCAACCGGCCGAACCTATCCCATCCTCCTTCACGCCCCGCGCCACGATCCGCAGCGCTCTGTCCGGCAGCGGCCGATGGAGCCGTATGGCGGACGCTCCCCAAGTAGGCTAGCCTGCGGCGGACTGACACAGTCCAAGCAGCAAGAGAATAAACGACGGGGGGAGTATATGCGGGCGATATCTGCGGTGATCGTGGTTGCTGCCCTGCTGGGTGTGACCTCTGAGGCTGATGCTCAGAATCGACGAAAGCTAGCCATTCTGATCCCCGGGGCTGGCGGCGCCAGTCCAATAGACTTTGTCGTTCGCAACCAGGCCCGTATAGAGGGCGCGGGCATCGAAACACAGGTCACCACCTCGACCGGCTCGGCAAGCGCGATGGCGGCCGCCGCAAAACAGCAGGGCCGTAAGGTCGTGGTCGTGGCTATGAGCCGAGGGGTGACGCAGGCAGCCTCACTGCTCGCAGCCGGCACCCCCCTGGACGGGGCGGTGCTCGTCTCTGGAGTGGGCCTGGACGAACTTCCCGGGCAGGTCGGGTCCCCGTCGCGGCTTCCACCGACCTTGCTGGTGCACCACAGGCAGGACCCCTGTCCCCTGACCTCGCCTGCCAGCGCAGCGCGCCTTGGCCAGTGGGGGCGAGGTAAAGTTCGCACGACATGGATCAACAACTCAGGCCCGGCTGTCCCGAACCCCTGTGGTCCGCGCGGAGCTCATGGTTTTTACCTTCAGGACGGAGCTGCAATTTCCGCTATTATCGGTTTCATCCGTTCTCGATAAGCCCCGAGCGCGGGTCAGGGCGATGACGGCGGCTTAGCCATTGGTGAACCGGCCCGTCTGTATACGTTTCGCCATGCGCCAAAGATGCCACGCTCCAGAACGCAGAAAAAGCCCCCGCAGCCCGGCGAACCGGGCTACAGGGGCGAAGTCAGGAACGTCGACGGGGCGACCCGTCAGCGCCAATTTTGGCTCGCCGTTTCGAAGCTGGCAATATCCACGCTTTCAATCATCGCGATTTGGCCTCCTCATCCGGCTCCGCCCGGATCGCTGCAAGAGCACCAGGCCCAAGTGCCGCCTCCAGTACGACATCGACCTCCGGAAGATACGATTCCCACATAGGCCTGCCCTCGAACATCGTGTCCTCGGGATTGCCCTCTAGGCGACAGAGTGCTCTTGCCGCCCGCTCACGGGCCGTCTGGATGCTGTTTGATCCCATCAAGGCACATCGTCCGCGCGCGAGGGTCCGCCTTCATTCTCGAGCTGACCTAACTGCTCGACATCGTTCCGTGTGAATTTGAGCCGGACGCCAGCACCCATGCCATCGCTGTCTGAAAAGAAAACAGCACCGTACGTCTCCAACGCGCGCTTGATCGCTTCCGAAGCGTCCGCGGATACGGCACCACCTCGAACTCTATATCCCTCGCCTCGGTGACGATGGGCGAGATATTGTGGATCGGGTTGCAGACGTAGCTGGAGACGACGCGGTAGCGTGCCTTGCGCGGCGCGAAGTTCAGCGGGATCGGCAGTGTGGTGATGTACCAGTCCCGGCCGAGCGGGCCCGGCACGCTGCACCGGATCACTGTGGCTGAATTCGAGCGACCCCGACGAGCCGCCGCATCTCTTCGATATCGGTGGCAAGCTGCTTTTGAGCTATCTCCGGAGACGAGACCCACGGGTCACTTCCCATCGCGACAAGAAACCTCTTGGTATCCTCCATCGCCACAATCTCATTGATCCAGTTGCTCAATTTTTGGACGATCGGAGCGGGCGTCCCTGCCGGAACCATGGCTGAGAACCAGCCGATGAGATTTATGCCTTCGATGCCCTGTTCTTTGAACGTCGACACGTGCGGTGACGACGAAAGCCTTTCGTTGGATGCGATAGCGAGAAGTTTCATACGTCCCTCGCGCTCCTGGGCCAGCGCAAAAGCCGGGTCGTACATCCCGTAATCAAGGGCTCCACTCTTCAGATCGTTGAGGGTGTTCGCGCCGATCCTGTAAAGAACCTCAGTCGCCTCCAGCTGCGCGGCCTGTTTGTACAGCTCCCCCATGATCGTGCCGGTCGTGGAATAGCTCGCATAACTGGCCTTCTTTCCCTTCTCTTTCATTGCAGCCGTCAGATCCGCGAGATTTTTCCAGGGCTTTCCGGAGTCAACGCCGAGAATGAACGCCTGCTTATTGATGGTGCCCACCATCTGAATAGCGGTAAGAGGGTTCACGGGCGGACTCTTGAGCAGGCTCTGGTTCGCAGCAAGAGCGCTTCCGGCATGGATAAAGACCGTATAGCCGTCCGGTTTGGCTCTGGCGGCGTGCTCTGTCGCGATATTGGCATTCGCGCCCGGCTTATTCTCCACGATCACTGTCCTGCCCGACAGTACCTTCAACTTCTCGCCCACGAACCGAACGATGGCATCTGAACTGCTCCCCGCCTGATAGGCGCAGATCAAGTGGATATCCTGAGTCGGATAATCGTCGGCCGCCGCGGAGCCTAGGGCCAATCCGATTGTGGTGGCGGCAAGCGCCGCCCTGCCGAAACCAAACAGCATTCATTTCCCTCCCGTTTTTCAGTTCTTATCGACGAAGATTTTTGGCGGCTCCGTTTTGAGGCGCTCCCTCTAGACCTCTATCGAGAACGTTGCCTTCGCTGGGTGGCGGAGACATCGTGAAAACCTTATCGATGGTTGTGTAGTCGTGGTAGCCAACCCTGGAAAGCGGCCGTATCCGTGCGATATCTATCTTTCCATCGGGTCCGATAAACTCGTCCTTCACATGGATCCCGATAACCTCGCCGACAATGACCACATTCGACGCGCCAGCCCGCCGCCCGGGTAGCACGAGCGAGCAGTGATAGCGGCATTCCATGTGGACCGGCGATGCCGCTACGCGGGGCGCCTTCACCAGCTTCGATGGTATCAGATCAAGCTGCGCCTTCAGATGTTCTTCGATACCGGGATCGTATCGAGCAGACGTGATGTTGACAGCTTCGCGCAGATCGTACGTCGCCATATTGCACACGAACTCGCCCGTATCCTGCGCGTTTCTCGGGCTGTCATTTGTCCCTTGCGCCGAGAACATCACATATGGCGGGTCGGCGCCCAAATTCTGGAACTGGCTATAGGGCGCTAGATTAACTTTTCCGTCCTGATCGAGTGTTGTGATCCATCCTATCGGTCGGGGCACGGCTATGGACTTGAACGGATTATATTTGAGTCCATGATCGCCTTTAGACGGCTCATAAAACATCTAGCGACTTCCTCCCCTTTCCCCCATCGTGGAGTCAGGTCAGGTGGGGAGTCAAGCGGGTATAGCCGTGTCACCCGGGCCTTTTAGCCCGCCTCGATCAGACGATCCGCCATTGACTGGGGTCATTAGTCGCCAGGCGTCCGGATGTCGTCACCGCGCGGCAATTCGCTGCCTCGCTTCTTGGCCTCGCGGTCGAGGGCCAGCGCCGTCGGCGCAGAGCTGCGGGCGAAACTGGAAAATCATCTGAAATTTCAGTGGAGCACCGGCGGCGCAAAACAGCCGCTCGCGGTCAGCCCTGGTTGATTTAACGCCGCCGGTCGACTTCTGGCCAACAATGGGGTTGGGCAAGTTGTCACGAAACGCGATCGCGCTCCCCACCAACCGTGGCCGTGCCGGAGCTTCAACCCGGCCGTGATCGTGCCGAGGAGCATGGGGGGAACTGGCTGCCGCCACCGGCGTCCTTGACGTCGGCCGGATCGGCAGCATGCCGTCAGCGAGGATGGTGGGGCGTGGGATCTGTCATCACGTCAGGTCGGCCAGTGGCGCTCTCGTTCGAATTACGGTTACTCTGCAGCAACTACACGTCGGGTAGCGCGTCGGATAACTCAGATATTCATTTTGAGGCCAGCTTGTCCTGGGTGCGGTGCTCGAAATCACTGGCATCGTGACGTTCGTGAAGCTGGCTGGAAAGATTGCCGCTGAGACGATTGACCATACGACCGCGCTTGACCGCCGGCCGCTGCAGCAAGGTATCGGCCCAGCGCTGCACATTCTTGTAGTCCTGAACGCTGAGAAATTCAGCGGCACCATAGTTCCAGCCCTTCACCAGCCAGCCGTACCAGGGAAATATGGCGATGTCGGCAATGGTGTATTCGCTGCCGGCGATATAGGCGCTTTCCGCCAGACGACGGTCGAGCACATCCAGTTGCCGTTTGACCTCCATGGCAAAACGGTCGATCGCATATTCGATCTTCGTCGGCGCATAGGC
>Ga0180218_1002157_pt1 | contig 10581 bp, 8 predicted proteins | sample eDN3rd37CKraftBY_FD_151334 | JGI IMG/M metagenome (GOLD analysis project Ga0180218, IMG submission 151334) | Enriched backyard soil microbial communities from Emeryville, California, USA - eDNA 3rd pass 37_C Kraft BY (version 2) (version 2) | ecosystem: Environmental > Terrestrial > Soil >... | reverse complement strand
ATCATGCCGAGTTCGCTCCAGGGCTCTAATCCGGTGATGACGAAATTCGGCCGAAAGCGGCGCGGATCGAGTTTTGCTCCGATCATGGCGCTCAAGGCTTCGATCGACTGGGAATTTACGATGTGCACGCATTTCGCGGCGACGTCGGAGAAGCTATGGCCGGGGCTCGAGACAATCCGCGGCCGGCCGCGAAGGCCTGAGGTTACGACCTTGGCAATGGCGTCCTCGATCGCGGCGCGGCCTTCATCCGTCGAGAGATCACCGCGGGCAATCTCGACGCCGGCCTTGGCGAGCACGAGCGTCGATGTGTTGTCGTCGAACTCGGCATGCAGCGTCGCCAATTCCTCGTTCTTCATCAACATGACGAAGTGGATTTTCGAAAGGTGGCGCGGGTTTTCGGGATCGAAGGGACCGGGTCCGTTTTCAATGGCGTAGGCGCGGTCGAAGGGCAGGGTCTCGGCGGGAGCCAAAGAAACGCTTTCGAGGCGTTCCGGCATCAAACCCTTAACCGGGTAGCGATAAAGAGCTTCAATCCTTGCTGGACCAACCTTTGCCATGCCGCAAATTTTCCCTGAGGTTTCATTCCAGAGCCCCTTTTCCGGGGACCGCCCGCGCCTATATCGCAAGGAACATACGGGGCGGCGGGGATGCCTACCATTGGGTCTTTGTTCGCACCGGATGCTAATTATCAAATCGCATGGCATTCTTTCCGGGCCTCATAGGGCGGGGGGAATGTGCTGGAGGACGCGACATGAATTTTGAACGGTACACGGACCGCGCCAAGGGCTTTGTGCAATCGGCCCAATCGCTGGCGCTGCGCGAGAACAATCAGCAAGTCACTCCCGCTCATCTTTTGAAGGTGCTGCTCGATGACCCCGAAGGGTTGGCGAGCGGGCTTATTTCGCGCGCAGGCGGCGACTCACGCCAGGCGTTGCGCGAGACGGAAGCCGAGCTTGCCAAGAAGCCGAAGGTGACCGGCGGTTCGGGCCAGGTCTACGTCGCGCCCGAGATGGCGCGGCTTTTCGATTCCGCCGAGAAGCTTGCCGACAAAGCGAGCGACAAGTTCGTGACGGCCGAGCGGCTGCTGCTCGCACTCGCGCTCGACACGTCGACGGATGCGGGCAAGATCCTGCGCAACGCGGGCGTCACGCCGGACAAGCTCAACGCCGCCATCAACGACATCCGCAAAGGCCGCACGGCCGACACGGCATCGGCGGAGCAGGCCTATGACGCGCTGAAGCGCTACGCACGCGACCTCACGGAGGCTGCGGCATCGGGCAAGCTCGACCCGGTCATCGGCCGTGACGAGGAGATCCGCCGCACGATCCAGGTGCTGTCGCGGCGCACGAAGAACAATCCGGTTCTCATCGGTGAGCCCGGCGTCGGCAAGACTGCGATCGCGGAAGGCCTGGCGCAGCGCATCGTCAAGGGCGACGTGCCCGAGAGCCTCAAGAACAAGAAGCTGCTTGCGCTCGATATGGGCGCGCTGATCGCTGGCGCCAAATATCGCGGCGAGTTCGAGGAGCGGTTGAAAGCCGTGCTCTCCGAAGTCGAAGCCGAGGGCGGCAACATCATCCTCTTCATCGACGAGCTGCACACCATCGTCGGCGCCGGCAAGACGGAAGGCTCGATGGATGCCGGCAACCTTTTGAAGCCTGCGCTCGCGCGCGGTGAGCTGCACTGCGTCGGCGCGACGACGCTTGAGGAATACCGCAAGCACATCGAGAAGGATGCGGCGCTGGCGCGGCGCTTCCAGCCGATCTTCGTTTCCGAGCCGACGGTCGAGGATACGATCTCGATCCTGCGCGGCTTGAAGGAGAAGTACGAGCTGCATCACGGCGTGCGCATCACAGATAGTGCGCTCGTCGCGGCGGCAACGCTCTCGCACCGCTACATCACGGACCGCTTCCTGCCGGACAAGGCGATCGACCTCGTGGACGAGGCGTCATCGCGTCTGCGCATGCAGGTCGATTCCAAGCCGGAAGAGCTGGACGCGATCGATCGCGATCTCATGCAGCTGATGATCGAGCGGGAAGCCCTGAAGAAGGAAACGGACGCCGCTTCGAAGGATCGTCTCGGGCGCATCGAAAAGCAGATCGCGGATCTGGAAGAGAAATCGAAGGCGATGATGGCGCGCTGGGAAGCCGAGAAGAGCAAGCTCGGCTCCGCGCAGAAGATCAAGGAAGAGCTCGACAACCTGCGCAACGCCCTCGAACAGGCGCAGCGCAAGGGCGATCTCGCGCGCGCGGGTGAGCTGCGTTACGGGCGCATTCCGGAACTCGAAAAGAAGCTGCAGGAGGTCGAGCAGGAGCAAGGCAAGGGCGCTCTCGTCGAAGAGGCCGTCACGCCGGATCAGATCGCGGCCGTCGTGTCGCGCTGGACGGGTGTGCCGGTCGACAAGATGCTGGAAGGCGAGCGCGACAAGCTTCTGAAGATGGAAGACGCTCTGTCGAAGCGCGTCATCGGTCAGCGCGAAGCGGTCGTTGCCGTTTCCACCGCGGTTCGCCGTGCGCGCGCCGGGCTGCAGGATCCGAACCGGCCCATCGGCTCGTTCATGTTCCTCGGCCCCACCGGCGTCGGCAAGACGGAGCTGACGAAGGCGCTCGCCGGATATCTGTTCGACGACGACACGGCGCTCATCCGCCTCGACATGTCGGAATACATGGAGAAGCATTCGGTCGCCCGCTTGATCGGTGCGCCTCCGGGCTACGTCGGCTACGAGGAAGGCGGCGCGCTGACGGAAGCGGTGCGGCGACGGCCGTATCAGATCATCCTGTTCGACGAGATCGAGAAGGCGCATCCGGATGTCTTCAACGTGCTGCTGCAGGTGCTCGACGACGGGCGCCTGACGGACGGGCAGGGCCGCACGGTCGATTTCAAGAACACGCTCATCGTGCTGACGTCGAACATCGGCGCGGAATATCTCGTCAACCTAAAGGAAGGCGAGGATACCGAGACGGTGCGCGAAGAGGTGATGGCGGAGGTTCGCTCGCGGTTCCGGCCGGAGTTCTTGAACCGTCTCGACGACATCATCCTGTTCCACCGCTTGCAGCGGAGCGAGATGGCCAAGATCGTCGATATCCAGATCGACCGTCTGCGGAAGCTCGTGGCCGACCGCAAGATCAAGATCGAACTCGACGATCAGGCGCGGCAGTGGCTCGCCAATCGCGGCTACGATCCCGCTTACGGCGCGCGGCCTCTAAAGCGCGTCATTCAGCGGAACGTGCAGGACCCGCTCGCCGAGCAGATCCTGGCGGGTGCCGTGAAGGACGGCGACACGGTGCACATCTCCGTGCGCGATGGATCGCTGACCATCAACGGCTGGCCCGCGAAGGAAGCGGCTTAATTTGACGGCGCTGCCGGCCGGCTCGACGAAGTCGTGTCGGCCGCCCGCGCGGGCCTGCTGATTCTTCCAAGATAAAAGTCTGATCCCCGGCGACTGCGCTCCGCGCAGCCGGCGGGGAAGCATTGCTGCTTCGATCTTTCTTAAATGGGCACGCTGATCGCGGGGAGCGGTGAGCGGACATAGCGCTTGCTGAAGCTTGTCGTGGGTCCCGGCCGCCGCCGGGATGACGGTTCATTGGCTGGTAAACAGCGCCATAGCGACTTTCCCGCTTTCGCAACGGTCCGCCTTGTCGGTTCCTTCTGAATCTCACCCGATGACGATAGCGCGGTCTCTGGCGTCAATCTTCGCGCGTTTCCTGTCGTCCCGGCTCGTCCCTCAAACGTCATCCCGGCGAAGGCCGGGATCCACGACAACGAGCAGTGTGCGCGGTGTTTGCTGTCCGCTCGGAATGGGCCGCATGCGCGTGATGGGTCCGAGGCCTGCGGCACGCGAAGTAGCTTGCACTGAGATCGGTGTTCAGTAACGATTGCAAGCGGACTGGCGGGAATCTCAAACTCCAAGATGGCAAGTCAAACCAAAGCGCCGTGCGTCTACATTCTTGCCAGCGCGCCGAACGGCATTCTTTACATCGGCGTCACGAGCGACGTGCACCTGCGAATGGCGCAACATGATCAGGGACTGGTTGGCGGCTTCACCAAGCAATATGGGGTGAAGCACCTCGTCTACTACGAGTTCTTCCAAACGATGCCGGAAGCGATTTCGCGCGAGAAGCAGTTGAAGGAATGGCAGCGCGCTTGGAAGGTGCGACTGATCGAAATGGGAAATCCTGAGTGGCGGAACCTGTTCGACCCTGCCACGGGAGAAATAATCCCGCTGCCGAGTGATGTGGATCGCCTGGAGCGGTGAGCTGATGTGGCGCTTGCTGAAGCTTGTCGTGGATCCCGGCCTCCGCCGGGATGACGGTGCGGAGACGAGCAGGGACAAGCGGCAGCAGCTTGTGATCGGAGCGACCGAAAAGAAGCGCAGAGAAACTCGAACCGCGCCAAGCATCGGCACGCTCCGTCACAAGCTGATGATCAGAATGGGTCTGATACATAGGATTGGTCCCGTGCGACCTCACGCAAAGAAAAAGCGGGGATGTCGCCATGGCCCACGCCAGAGCCACAACCCCGTCATCCCGGCCGAGGCCGGGATCCACGACAATGGGCACTATGCGCTATGTCTGCGGTCCGCGAAGCCGGTTGCACCCGTTCAAGAAACTATCGCGTTTGCTCCGTGAAAAGTGCAACTCCGCGCATCGTACAACACTGACAAAAGGCGGTTTTGCTGTTCGGAGTTCACCCTTCGGGTCAGCGGGCAATGAATTTTCTTGCGAGCCTCTGCGGAGCGCGTTGAACGGCGGCCCGGAAACTGGCAATCTGGACGCTAAACGACGGGGCGAGCGCATCAGTCACTGCACTGCAGAAGCAATTTCCAGAATTTCGACTCGCTTACTCCGCCGTGTGAACTCCAGGCATTCTCTGCGCGAAAAGCACGAAGCATTCCGGCCAATTTTCATTGGGGAGATGGTTCATGGCTGATTCTGCTCTGGGTATTCTGATCCGTGAGGGTGAGCGGCGTGGCGCTTTGGGGCATGTCCCCAATGCCCAAGACTTCGACGAGCATGTGCGCTTTTATAAAAGCGCGCTGCGCATCGCGAGACTGTGTCTCGCATCGATCGCAGTGCTCCTCTTGGGAATGTTTTTCTTTCTCGTCAGATAGACGTCTCAAGCTGCGGCTCGATCGATCGTGTGCGAACTCCCATCCGGGGAAGCAGGTCACGCGCGCGGGCCTTTGCAATCTTTCTGATCGTCCCCGGCGACCGCGCTTCGCGTCGCCTGCCGCCGGGGACGGACGGCTTAGTATTGCTTCTCACACCAGGAAGACGTGGCCGACTTACATCCCTTCGGGAAGGCTATGACCATCTTTTCGGCCGACTTCCATTCGTCCTCATCGATGCTGTTGTTCACGTCAGTGTCCATCGCCGTGAAGGTGGGCGCCGGATCGACCTTCAGCTTCGCGACGTTCGCATCATATTCCGGACGGCTGATCGAGCCGCTGCCATCAGCGTCTAGAATTTTGAACTTGTCGGCCCAGCCTTCGGCCAGGGCGGCCGTTCCCGAGAAAAGAAATACCGAGGCGAAAGCGACCCATTTTTTGGTCATTGCGTTTTCTCCCTAACATCCGTTGTTTTATCGTCATGACGCCGACGGTCGTTACAGTGAGCATCGGATCACTGTCCGTTTCCGGCGGCATGTAACGGGCGCCTTCCTGCGGCGTTTTATCAATGGCAGGCTTGGCAAATCGGCCCGGGATGTTCCGGCACGCGCGCAGGGAGGCCGCGCAGCTTCTTTTTTGTTTGGTGCACTGCGTGTTTCTGTTTGTGCACGGCAACACGCATTTCGTGAGAGCCGATGTTTTTGTTGCGATCGACGAAGCGCTCGCCACCGGCCGCCGTGCGGACTGCCGTTATGGCCAAGCATTTCGTGGCCGTTAACGCTTGGGAGGGTATTTAGTCTCTCAACACATGACGGGGGGCGAATGCGCAGACGGACTGTTCAAGGAATGTTACTGCTCGCCGTATTGGCGGCAGGGCTGATCGGCCTCGGGGGCGGATACATCCTGTGGGGCTGGCCGGCGAACTGGTACGCGGCGCGCGATGTCTTCAAGCTTCCCGCTACGCCTGAAAATCAGCTGATCCAATATGGCTGGCAGCTCGTAACGGAGACGCCGCGGTTGATTGGCAAGAGTGCCTCGGATCCTTCGCTGCGTTACGCCGGCAACGATCTGGCGTGCACGCAATGTCATCTGAAGGCCGGCAACAAGGCCTTCGCTGCGCCGTTCGTCTCCACGTTCGCATCGTTTCCGATGATGGTGAATGACGAGGTTCTGACGCTTACGGATCGCATCAATGGATGCATGACCCGCAGCATGAACGGGCAGCCGCTGCCGGAAAGCAGTCGCGAGATGGAGGCGCTCCTTGCCTACATGCGGTTCATAGGAGAAGGCTCGCCGGAAGGCGTGCGAGTCACCGGGATGGGATTGTTTCCGGTCGCGCCGGCGCCTGAGCCGCCGGACCGTGCGCGCGGCGAGAAAGTCTACGCGCACTCGTGCGCCAGCTGCCATGGAGCGAACGGGCAGGGCCAGCGCAATTCGGCGCCGCAGGTCGGCTTCCTGGTGCCGCCACTCTGGGGCGATGACTCTTTCAATTCGGCAGCGGGCATGAGCCGTCTCACAACAGCCGCGGCCTTCATTCGTGCGAACATGCCGTACCGGACGACGGAAGCGCACAACCCCAGTCTCGGCGTCCAGGAGGCATGGGACGTGGCGGCTTACGTGACATCGCAACCGCGACCGGCTGGACCGGCGGACAGAGCAGCCTCGCTGACCTCCAACTAGGCTGACATCAAGCCGGCTGATGCCGCGCGCAACGCGCCTGCGCACGCGTCTGATCGAAGTTTCACAAGTGCGTTCGAGGCAAGACTTGACCAATTTGTAAAGGATTAGTGCGGAACACTGAGGATTGTTTTTAAGTTTCGGCTGGCGTCAGTTCTTCTCAAACATTCTCAGCAGGTCGCATGAAAAAGATGTCTCTTCAGGCCGGCGCGGTGCTCGCCGCAACGGCTGTCGCGCTCGTGAGCCTTGCCTCGGCCGCGTCGGTCCTCGCGCAAGGCGGCTCCGACGACGATCTCGAACTCGCGTTCAACGGTCATTGCCGCGAGTGCCATTCGTTCGACAAGGGTGACAATCGATTGGGTCCGACGCTGTATGGCGTCGTGGGGCGCAAGGCTGGGACCGTTCCGGGCTTTGCCTATTCAGACTCGCTCAAAGGTTCGGGCATCACGTGGGACCCGAAAACGCTCGATCAGTGGATCGCAAATCCGAACGCGGTCATACCGGGCAACAACATGGGCGCGATTTTCAGCGGGCTTTCGGATGCTGGCGAGCGCGCGAAGATCATTGCGTTCCTGAAGGCGGACACCAAGCGGGCCAGCAATAATTGAAAAGTTTTTGATCGCGATCGGCGATAGCTCTTCGCCGATGCTTTGCGATGTACAATCGGCGACTGCGCTGCGCGCTGGCCGCCGATTGCGGAGTTTGAATTAGTTGCGCGCGCGGTCGCGGCGATACTTGCGGCGGCGGCAGTCTTTCGCGCCGATCTTGCAGGCGATCTTGGGGCCCGCGGTGTAGCCGATGACGCCGCCGGCGACGAGGCCGACTGGACCGAATACGACGGCTCCCGCCAATCCGCCCAAAGCCGCGTCGGTGACGCGCTCGTTTGCGCTGGCTGCGACCGGCGCCAGGATCAGTCCCGCGGCGAGGACCGCACATCCTGCTAACGTTTTCATTGTTCTTGTTCCCTCAGTGATTTCGTCCCCCGCGGACGCTCGTTGAACTCCGCCAGCATTCTCAGCGATTCGAGAATCGGTGGCGACTCAGCTTTGCAGCACGGAATTCACAAATGGTTTCTGGCGATTTTGCGTGCGCTTATGCTCTGCGGCGAGCGAACGCGTCCAGTTCCGCCATGCCATTCGGACAAGCGCGTTATTTGTTCTGAGTCATGACCGGCGCGCGGCGCATCAGGTCTTCGATGCGGGCACGTTCCTTCTGGAATTCCGCGAGATCCTTGCCGTCGAGCTTTCTCTCGCGCGGCACCTGGATCGACATCGGATCGACGAAGCGATTGTTGACGAGTACTTCGAAGTGGACGTGCGGACCCGAGGATAGGCCGGTGGAGCCGACGTAGCCGATGATCTGGCCCTGGCGGACTTTCATGCCGGGCGTGACTTTCGCGAAGCGGCTCATGTGGCCATACGCGGTCTGATAGCCGTTGGCGTGGCGGACGCGGATGTAGTTGCCGTAATAGCCCTTGTGTCCGACTTCCTCGATCGTGCCGTTGCCGGCGGCGATGATCGGCGTTCCCGGAGCGCAGGCCCAGTCGACGCCGGTGTGCATTTTGCGCGAGTTGAGCAAGGGGTGGAAACGGACGCCAAAGCCTGAGGTGAGGCGCACGTCGTCGCCGCGCACCGGCTTGCGGACGAGAAACTTTTTCGAATTGTTGCCGCTCTCGTCGTAGTAGTCGACGACGCCGTCGGACGAGCGGAAGCGATAGAATTTGTAGACGCTGTCGCCGCTCGACATCGCCGTATAGAGCAGTTCGCCCGGCGGGCCATCGACCGATTGATCGTCCTTCATGTCGAAGAACATTTCGAGCGTATCGCCCGGCCGCACGCGGCGGCGGAAGTCGGTGTCGAAGGCATTGATGCTCAGCACCTTCGAAATCGTCTCAGCAGGCAGATCCTGCGTCAGGCCCGCGAGATAGATGCTGGCGTAGAGGCTGGCATTCTGCGGATCGTCGCCGTCGTTGTTGACGATGTGCTGCAGCTCGGTGTCGAACGGCGGCTGCGATGAGCCGACGAATTCGCCGGCGGCGCTGCGGCTGACGGTGACGAGATGATCGTGCCCGTCGGAGAAGATCGAGTAGCGCGCGGGCTCGAGCTTGCTCGGATCGGACAAAGACGGAATGAGCGTGATGCGGACTTCCTGGCCGGGAACGAGCGCATTTTCCGAGAAGATGTTGTGGCCGGCGTCGATCATGCCGTTGACGTCCCAGTCGGGGGCGCCGGCGCGCGAGAGAATTTTTGCGAGCGTGTCTTGCGGCCCGACTTTGACGACGAGGACCTGGCCGCCTTCGAGATCGTCCGAGGGCTCGTCCTGGGCCTCCGTCGACTTGAAGATGTCGGTTGTGTTGAGATTGTCCGCCGTTGCGGCTTTCGGCTGCCAGGAGTCGGTGCCCTGGGCTGGCATGGCGGGTCCGGCGCCGGCGACACCGTCGAGAGGCAGGCCAGATCCCTCGACGAGGTTTTCGGTGCCGCTGGTGCCCCGTTCGATGATGTCCTGGACTTCTTGTGTATCGAGTTCCTGGCCGTCCTCTTCCGGTAGGATACCGCCCAGAAGCTCGACGACCTTCGTCGTCACGTCCGAACGGGACAGGCCGCTGCCGGCGTTCTCGTCGGGATCCTGGCCGAGTTCGGAAGGCAGGCCGCTGCCGTAGAGCTTGAACGGATTGAAGGCCGGAATTTCAGTTTTTTTGTCTGCCGGTACAGGCGCCAGGCGCGCGACGATGCGGGCATAGGGCTTCTGGCGAACGTATTCGCGGCTGTCGCGCCGGCTCTTGGAGGACTCGTGGATGATGTAGCGGGTCGAGAGCGCGCCGGTCGTGAGCTGCAGGCGATCGGACTTGGGCATGACCCATTTCAGGCCGTCGGCATTTTTAGGCGTGAGTGCGACCTGCGGGACGAGTGCGCCTTCGCCCAAGCTCTTTAGTGCCGGGAGAAGGCCGTCGCCGGTGCGATCCCCGTCGTCGGAAGAGCCGTAGACGACGATGAGAATGGCGACAGCGCCGATGGCGGCGGCGAGGCAAGTGCTCAAGATCCAGCGAAAGCGTCCGCCGGCCGGCGCTTCGATATGGTTGTCGGTCTCGTAGATGTGCTGAAAGAAACTGCCGCCGCGCCCGGCGTAGGCGTTGGTGGGAAGAAGGCGCGCATCGTCGTCGGCGGCAAAAGCCCCCTCGGTCGCGGCCGAAATCTTCTTCCTCGTCTGAAGCACTCCCGGCAGGTCCCCCACAGCCCCGCGAGGTCTCTCTTACAAGCTATTTGGCGGATTAGCGCGCTTTCGCGGGTGCGAGACCCTGGAAGGCAGGCAAAAACGCCGTTGAACGCATGTCGAGACGACCAGCCGCCGGACCGTGAAATGGGCAAAAGCCCTTATGGCGCGGCGGCGTACACCTGAACACGTTTGTGAGACAATCGGGGCGTGGTCAAGGCAAGGCCTGGAAATCAGGCCCTGGGGTCCCCATCTTCTGCAGGGATCGGAATGACGGGTTTGCGCGTTTGAGGTCTGGCAGCTTGAGCATAGATTGGGAGGCGGCCTCGGGTTAGACTCTTCGTTTCTGCTAAGCCGCTGAATTCTCGCAGTTTTTTGCATCCAGCGAAATTCTTCGAAGAAATTTCAAACACGGTGTTGACACCGGCGGCCGGATATTGTTTAAACAGCCTCGTTGGCGGGCCACACGGCCTCGCCGCCCTCGCAGGGCATTCAACTCTCGAAACTCTCGCGGTTGTTAGCCGGGTCACCGGTGAAAACCTCGTCGTCTTCGAACAAACCGGCGGTTCGCCGCGGGTCGAGTTGCTGTC
>Ga0180218_1002156_pt1 | contig 10584 bp, 9 predicted proteins | sample eDN3rd37CKraftBY_FD_151334 | JGI IMG/M metagenome (GOLD analysis project Ga0180218, IMG submission 151334) | Enriched backyard soil microbial communities from Emeryville, California, USA - eDNA 3rd pass 37_C Kraft BY (version 2) (version 2) | ecosystem: Environmental > Terrestrial > Soil >... | reverse complement strand
AGCCACCCGAGAGCGTTGCGCTGAGGCCGAGGCCGAACACCGCCAGGGCGAAATATTCAGGCGGACCAAAGGAAAGGGCGAAATTCGCAAAGGCCGGCCCGACAAAGGCCAGCGCGAAGATCGATACGGTACCGGCGATGAACGAGCCAATTGCCGCAATGGCAAGTGCGGGTCCGGCACGACCCTGGCGCGCCATCTGGTAACCGTCCAGGCAGGTGATGACCGAGGCAGCCTCACCAGGAACCTTGAGCAGGATCGACGTCGTGGAGCCGCCATACATCGCGCCGTAATAGATCGATGCGAGCATGATCATCGCGCCCAGCGGTTCGCCGACCTGATAGGTGATCGGCAACAGGATGGCGATGGTCGTGACGGGCCCCAGCCCGGGCAGGACTCCCACGAGGGTGCCGAGCGTCGAGCCGATCAGCGCGTAAAGGAGATTTCCCGGTGTGGCCGCGAGTGTAAGCCCGTACCAGATCTGTTGAAGAGCTTCGGTCATAGGAACTTCGGAACTAAGGGCATTGGAACCTGCAGCAGAACGACGAATGTCAGCGCGCCTGTCAGAGCGAGAGCGACAGCAACTGCCAATCCGGTCAGGATTGGCAGGCCATCGAGCATCCGGATCCACACCGTGATGAGGATGATGGTCGGTATGATGAAGCCGAGGCTCGGCAGCGTCGCCGCATAGATTGCCAGCAACAAGACGGCCATGAGCGGCCGGAGCCGGAACGGCTCCTCGGTGCCGGTGCGTTCAAAGAACACACGGCCGATCAGGGGCAACAGCAGCAAGGCTGTGCCGAAAGGAAGAAGCCCGGCACCCGGCATCTCCCATTCCCAGAGGCCGAGCCTGTATCCGCCAATGGCGAAAAACAAGGCTACGATGACCAGGATAGTCGCCATGAAAGGCGTGGGCATCAGCAACTGTTTCATGCTGCTCTCGTCTTAGATGTTGCTGGAAGAGATCAATTCTTGATCTCGGTTATCACTTCCTTGGCCAGGTTATACTGGTCCTGGACGAGCTTCTTGACTTCAGCACCCGGAAGATCCGTCACTTCCATCGACAGACGGCGCATGGTTTCGATGAAGGTTTCATCGGAAAGCGCCTTGCGGAACGCATCCTCGAGCTTGGCGCGGATTTCTTCAGGCATGCCCTTGGGGCCGATGATCGCCTGTACCGAGCGAAGCGACTGGAAGCCGAATTCGCTAAGTGCCGGGACATCCGGATAGGCTTCCGAGCGCTTCGGCGTCGTTACCGCCAGAAGACGAGCCTGACCGCTTTCGATAAACGGTGCCCAGACGGAAACTTCCATGATGAAGTCGACATGCTTGCCAAGAAGAGCCGGCATCGATGCCGCCGATCCGTCCTGGGGGATATGGACAAACTTGGCGCCAGAACCCTTCTGCAGCGCTTCCGCTGTCAGGTGCTGCGTCGTTCCCACGCCTGCCGTGCCATACTTGACCGCGCCTGGAGCTTCCTTGCCCTTGGCGAGCAGATCATCGATCGTCTTGAAGGGTGAATCCTCCAGCACGGCGATGCCGATGAGATTGTCGCCGTAGTAGCTGATATAGGAGAAGTCCTCGACCGGGTCGAAGGGCAGTTCACGACCCTGCAGCGATACCAGGTAGCCGGTGCTCGACAGCGTGCCGATCGTGTAGCCGTCCGGCTCAGCCTTGGCGAGCTCGGCCATGCCGATGGTCGTCGAGGCACCCGGACGGTTGAGGATGACGATCGTCTGTCCGAGATGCTCTTCCGCAGCCTTGGCCAGAACACGGGCCGTCTGGTCCGTGCTGCCGCCGGCCGCCCATGGCACGATCATGGTGATCGGCTTTTCAGGATAGTCGGCGCGTGCCGCCAGCGTCCCGCCCAGGGTTGCTGCCGCAACGATCAGGCCCATTCCCGCTAATGCTGTTCTTCTCTTCATTCCCCAACTCCTTGTTGATACTCAGACCAAACCCATTCCTACCGGAGCGACGCCAGCAAACGGCGCCCGCCTTCAAGATCGAGCGCTTCCTCGGTGTCTTCCTGCATGAATTTCGATGTTGATGACGGATCTTTGAGTCCGCTTGCCGTGAGCAGCGCCATGACGCTGTCAGAGGGAGCAATTATCTTAGTCGCGACCAGTCTCTCGATTGCCCCGAGCGCACAGGCCGACGAAGGCTCGACATAAAGTCCCTCCTCCCGCGCCAGCGTCTGTTGCCAGCGCATCATGTCGGGATCGGCAACCTGAACGGCATTGCCGCCAGTCCGGCGAACAACCTCAAGCGCCTGGTAGGTTCCACGCGTCGCGCCGATCGAAACGGCAACTGTGTCGTGCGTCTTGTCCATCTCCGGCAGGGTGTCGCCGCCAGCGGCAAGCGCGGTGCCGATCGAGCCATAGACCTCGGCCGCCACCAGCCGCGGTATGCGGTCGATCCAGCCCATGGCCAACATCTCCGAGAAGCCGCGCCACATGCCGATCAGCGCGTCACCGTAGCAGACCGGCAGCACGCACCAGTCGGGAACCTGCCAGTTCATCTCAGCGGCAACCTCATAGGCGAGGCTCTTATAGCCTTCGATGCCGTAGGGATTGCTGCCAACCGCCGGGCCGAAGAAGGGCGATGTCGGGAACCAGCCGCGCGAAGCTACTGCTTCCTGCATCAGCGTCCAGCGATCCGCCTTGTTCTCGAGCATGACAATCTTCGCGCCATAGGTGCGCATCTGCGTCAGCATCGGACCCGTCGAGCCCTTGAAGGTGAAGATCACGCAGGGAAGCCCTGCCTTGGCGGCATAAGCCGCCGCGGCCGCCCCGGCATTTCCTGACGAGCTGGAGACGATGCTTTCGGCACCGAGCTTGCGGGCAACCGAAATGGCCGACGCAGCCAGCCGGTCCTTGAATGACCAGGTCGGGTTCCGCGTCTCGTCCTTGGCAAAAAGCTGGGAGAGCCCAAGCGCACTTCCCGCCCTTTGCAGATGATGCAATGGCGAATTGCCCTCGCCGAGCGTAACGGCCTCTTCTTGCGAATAGGGCATGAAGTCGCTGTAGCGGAACAGACCCGCACCGCTGCCAGAGGCAGCCGGACGCGATCGCGGCGAGGCATAGCCGTCCTCATAGGCAACGGTCAGATTGCTTCGCGCAGCTTCACGGCATGAGGGGCAATCCTGCGTATAGGCCGTCGGCGGGTATTGCGTGCCGCACCGAAAGCACTCGAGAGCAACGACCCTGGCCATCACACCACCCGCAGTTCTGTACTGGTCAACATGAAGGAGTCGACGCCGTCGCGGGTAACGACCATCGTGTCTTCAACCTGAAGACCGCCGAAGCCGAGCTCGTAATAGGGTGTCTCGACGCAGATCACCATGCCTTCCTCGAAGACGGCATCATTGTTGGCGGCGATGTCCGGCGCGTCATAGCCGTCGAGGCCGATACCGTGGCCGATATGGCTGCGGTCGTAATGCGGGATGCCTTCCTTGCGGACCGCCTCGACACCGGCGTGGAACACGTCGGAAACGCGGACGCCGGGCTTGATCATCTCGATGGCACGGTCGAGACCGACACAGATGGCGCGATGATAGGTGCGCAATTTCTTCGAAGGCTCGCCCAGCACTGCATTGCGGGCAATGTCGGCGCGGTAGTGGCGGTAGCGACCGCCGGCATCGAAGCGCAGGATATCGCCCTGCTTGAGCGCATAGTCGGAAGGCTGCACATTGGTCAGGGCACTGCGTGTTCCGCAACCGACACAGCCAAGCACCGGCTCGCCGCCTTCATTGATGGTTGTGTTGTGGAAGATACGCGCCAGTTCCCGCTCGGTAATGCCTTCGCTGGCCGCATCGAAAGCAGCCTTGATGGAAAGGTCGGCGATCTGGGCCGAGCGACGCAGGCGGGAAATCTCTTCCGGCGTCTTGATTGCGCGCGCATAGCGGAAGGCATTCGACGCCCGCACGAAGGTCGCGTTTGGCAGGGCGGTTGCCAGCTTGTCCCAGTAGTCCGGCGTGATGCCGATCTCGTCGACACCGAAGCGGCCATTCTCGAGCTTGCGGGCCTTGATCGCCCGCACGAGGGCGCTCACCGGATCCGGATCATGAGGCTTGGCAAGGATCTCCAGCATCCTGGTGTCCACGGCGCTCAGCTCGACGCCTTCGTTGCGATCGAAGAAGAAGCTACCATAGCGATAGATATCCTTGACCCAGACATCGCTCTCTACCGCCAGGTCGATGATGCCGGTGCTGGTGATGATCGCCGGCTCACCGGCGTCGGGCTTTGGCGTCAGCACATAGGCCTGGGGCCCGCGGCGGATCCACTGGCTCATTGCCCAGAAGCCGGACGTATAAGTGACATTTTCCGGCATGGTTGCGATCAGGGCATCAAAGCCCTGGCGCTGCATCGCTTCGGTCAAAAGGCTCGAGTTTAATAACATGCTATGTTGTTTCTTTCTTTTCCTGACCTGCTGAACTTCCGGGACGGCGCAAAACGGCATCCAGTGGGGCTCCAAGGCGCATCGAGATCCGCTGTGCAGCAGCAACAATGACCTCCTGAAGCCGCTCTCTGTCGGACCCATTCATGTCGTTGAGAGGCAGCGCCCCGCTGATGGCGCCGACGGCGCGGCCGGTACGGTCGCGGAGGACCGCCCCTACCGCGAAGACGTTTGCCAGATTCTCCCCTTCCGACACTCCAAAGCCATTCTCCCTTACAAGTCGAATGTCCTTCATGACCTGGTCCAGGGTGGTCTTGGTCTTCGGCGTTTTGGCTGTATAGGGCTGTGAGCCAAGCATCCGCTCGATCTCCTCATCGGAGAACTCCGCGAGCAGAACCTTGCCAAAGGCGGTCGAGTGCAATTCTCCGGTACTGCCGGGCGCGCTGTTGATGGCAATCGGGCCGCTGCTCTGGACGGTTTCGAGATAGATGACCGACCTGTCGCGCAGCACGCCGAGATAGGCGTTGATCTGGTCATTCTTGGCGAGATGGCGAAGCTCCGGCAGACACACCTGCTGCAGGTTGTTGCCGGCAATATAGGCGTGGCCGACCTGAAAGGCGCGATAGCCTATGCGGTATTTCTGCCCATCCTCGGCACGTTCGACAAAACCATACTCGGTCAACGTCGAAACATAGCGCTGCACAATGCTGGAAGAGATCTTCAGGCGACGTGCGATCTCGCGGATGCCGAGCTCCTCGCCCGCCTCGGCCATCATGATCAGGATCTGCAATGCACGGACGGTCGACTGGCTTCTCGACCCCACCGCAGCAGTGTTCCTATTATCAGAGCGCTGTTCTTCTTTCATGGCCATTTATTTCCTGCTCGTGAGATGATGTCAAGCACCCACAAAGGCGGAGCAGGTGCAACTCCCCCTAATTCTTTCGCAGGGAAACGAAAGGAAGTAACTTGAGCGCTGGAACGCAAGTTTACTCTAACTGGACCATAATTTCCTGTTTTCATCACGAATGGTGCAATAATACCCACGCTGCACAAGAAAAGAGCAGATGAACTGCTGGATGCTGCTCAAGGGCTGCAACGCTCCCGACGTCGTCCCGTCCTGTCTCGTCACTCCGGTGGAGCAAAGGACCATCAACACCTGTTTAGCAGAGCGTTGCTCCGATTATAAGAACATTTTGACCGCATCGTTGGGATTGGCGTGGTTATTGCATGTGGGAGAGTGGGCCGTGACAATCGAGGCAATGCAGAACTCGTAACCAAGCGCCCCTGGCAGCTAGCAACGCTGGTTGCGCTGCACAAAAAGAACTTGACGGAGAGTCTCAATCCCCACATGATTGATAGTGGGACGATGTACCGATAATCGGCACAAAAATAAATCGGCATTATTCGTAAAATGGAGAGGGTGATGAGTATCAGATTGCGTGCAATCCAGGCTTTGGCCGCCAGTGCACTTTTAGGCTTGTTTTCTTCGGGTCTCGCGAGCGCCCAGAACTTTCCCGAGCATCCGATCTCAGTGATCGTACCCTTCGGCCCCGGCGGCCAGACCGACATCGTTGCCCGCTTGCTGGCAAGCGCAATGACCAAGGATCTTGGCCAGCAGGTGACCATCGTCAACAAGGCCGGCGGTGGCGGCGTCATCGGCACGGCAGAGATCGCGTCGGCAAAAGCTGACGGCTACAAGCTGGTGCTGACGACATCGACCCCACTCGTCCAGCGGCCGAACCTCGTCGACACGCCGTATCAGGTCGACAGCTTCGACTATATCTGCCGCGTCTACAACAACCCGCTCCTCTTTGCCGTCAAGAAGGGCTCGGAAATCAATTCCGTCGCGGCCCTGGTAGATGCCGCCAAGTCGGGCACCCGCGTCATCTACGGATCCAGCGGTGATGGTTCCGTGCAGCATGTCGCAATGCTTCAGCTTGCCGAACAGGCCGGCATCGAGATGGCCCATGTACCAAGTGAGGATGCCGTCAACCTGCGCAACATCCTCTCCGGCGTTCTGACGGGGACACTCCTTCCGGCCAGCGTCATGGTTGCCAATGCCGACACCATCGAGCCCATTGGCGTGATGAATGACCAGCGCCTCGAAAGCTTCCCTGAAATCGAGACCTTTGCCGAGGCCGGATACGACATCAACGCCGCCGTCTGGGGCGTTCTGGCCGCACCCAAGGGCCTGGAAGAAGGCGTCTTGACCAAACTTCGCGAGTCCTGTGAAGCAGCTCAGAATTCCGAAGAGTTCAAGGCCGGCGTCGTAAAGATGGGGATGGAACCTGTGTTCCTTTCCGGCGCCGACACCGAGGCATTCGTCATCAAAGAGAACGATATTATCAAGTCCGTCCTGAAAGACATCAAACGTTGATCAGATGAGTATTGATACTCAAGACCAGCAGGGCCGCGTAATTCGTGTTGCGTCCTTTGTGACGGGGCTGATCGTTTCAGCCCTGTCGCTCCTGATCGCTGCAACGAATTCCATGCTTTCCTGGGACAAATGGGCCAATATCTCCGTCATCTCTTCGACGCATCTCGTTCCCGGCCTGGCACTGCTCGGCCTCTTTGTCTGTGGGATCGGGCTCATGCTGCGGCACGGCAAGCCCAAGCTGCCGTCCCTATCCGCCTGGGGGCTGGGAAAGGAGTTCCTGTCCCTGCTCTACCTGCTTGGCTATACGCTGATCTTCCCGCTGGTCGGCTGGCTCTGGGCGTCCGTTGCCCTCGTGGTGACGCTGCCGCTGCTGGTGGGCTATCGCAATCCGATCGGCATTGCCCTGACAACGATCATCACCATCGGCTGCGTCTGGGCCGTATTCATCGCAGGAATGGGTGCGCCGCTGCCGTGAAATACGTCCACCCGTATTTTGCTGATCAAGATGTTGCAGAACGTCCGTCTCATGCAACATCTGCCTCATTTTTTGTCTTGCCTGTTATTATTTCGGTCGAATGACCTCGTTCGACTGTGAACGCTGGAAGGAACGAGTGTAATGGACGCGCTTCTTACCGCTCTCGGGATGTTGTCCGACATCAATTCCATTGCTGCTCTTCTGATCGGGATCGTGGCGGGGACCGTCATCGGCGTCATCCCGGGGCTCGGGCCCTCCATTGCAATCGCGTTGGCCATTCCCTTCACATTGTCGATGGGCATGGGGCCCAGCATTGCCCTCCTGATGGGTCTTTACTGTACCTCGGTCTATGGCGGCGCCATCACGGCAATCATCCTCAATGTCCCCGGCACACCCGCCTCTGCCCCCACGGCAATGGCCGGCTATGCCATGGCAAAGCGGGGCGAGGCCGACCTGGCGCTGACCACGGCAACGCTTGCCTCGGCAATCGGCGGCCTTTTCTCTGTTCTCGTATTGATGATCTTCGCGCCGATCCTGGCGAAATTCGCGCTTCGGTTCGGGCCGCTCGAAATGTGCTTTGTCGCGCTCTTTGCGCTGGTCTGCGTCATTCTCCTTGATCGCCTGAACCTGTTCCGCGCCATCATCGGTGCCCTCCTCGGCATTCTGATAGCGGCGATCGGCTCCGATCCGATGTCGGGGGAGAACCGTCTGACCTTCGATGTCTTCGCACTTTCCGCCGGTATCCCGCTTGTGCCGCTGCTGATTGGCCTCTTCGCAATCACCGAAGTCATCTCGGGCATGACCGGGCAGAATGTCACCGCGACGGATAAGTTCCCACGCGTCGGCATCCGCCTGCCGGAGCGCTCGATGTGGAAACGCATAACCTTCGTCATTTCCAAATCCTCGATCATCGGCACCGTTCTCGGCATATTGCCGGGTGCCGGGCCGACCGCCGCGGCGTTCGTCTCGTATTCGGAGGCAAAACGCAGCTCCCAGAACCCGGAAGACTTTGAAAGAGGCAATATCGAAGGCGTCGCCGCGCCGGAAGCCGCCAACAATGCGGTCGTGGGCGGGTCAATGGTGCCCACTCTCTCTCTCGGCATTCCGGGCGACGCGGTCACCGCCTTGATCCTTGCCGCGCTGGTCTTGCAGGGGGTGATCCCCGGCCCGCGCCTTTATACCGAAAACTACCACCTCGTCGTCTATATCCTGGTGACCCTCTTCATCGCGAATGCGGGAATCATGGCTGTTGGCCTGCTCGGAACTCATCTCTGGGTACGCATGCTGCGGGTGCCAAACCAGTTGCTCATGGCCGGCGTGATGGTCTTCGCGACGATCGGAACCTTCTCGGTCAACAACTCGATCTTCGACCTCTACATCATGATCGCCGCCGGTTTCCTTGGGGTCCTCCTGCGCATTACGGCAATACCGATCACGCCATTGATCCTCGGCTTCGTCCTCGGACCGCTGATCGAACTGAACCTGCGTCAATCCCTGCTCGTCTACGACCTCTCTCCATCGGTCCTCTGGGAGCGTCCGATCGCCGGTCTGTTCGCGTTGTTGATCATCGTGATCATCTTCCAGCCCACCCTGCTCCGGGCCTATAACCGCCTCGCCTCGGGAAAGCTTTCCTCCTCGCTGTCCAAGGACAGCTAGAGCGATTGCACGAAGGCAAGCCGGATCATTTCATTTTATAATGCTGAAGTGATCTGGCGAGCGGTCTGCCGTTCGAGGCGCCTTGGGGTGTACCTCCTCGCAGAACCGTCGCCGGGAGCGTAGACTCGGCGGTCTTCGGCGTGATCCCAGGCAGGTCCAGGCGGCAAGGCCCGTCATCAACCACGTTCCCTCGAAATCTCTGAGCACAAATGCAATCGGGCCGGCTATCGAAGCCGGTCCGATCTGCATTTTCCTGTCTGTCCCGCCAGATCCGGATTGGATGAAGCGTCCCCGATGAGATCGAGGACCTGTCGGCTATTCGACCATTGGGAGGAGGTTGTTGAGGCTTTCCTTTGCGTCGCCGTAGAACATGCGGGTGTTCTCCTTGTAGAAGAGCGGGTTTTCGATGCCGGAATAGCCGGTGCCCTGGCCGCGTTTGGAGACGAAGACCTGCTTTGCCTTCCAGACTTCCAGCACCGGCATGCCGGCGATGGGGCTGTTGGGGTCTTCCTGGGCGGCCGGGTTGACGATGTCGTTGGAGCCGATGACGATCACCACGTCGGTGTCGGGGAAGTCCTCATTGATCTCGTCCATCTCCAGCACGATGTCGTAGGGCACCTTGGCTTCGGCCAAGAGCACGTTCATGTGGCCTGGAAGACGGCCTGCGACCGGGTGGATGGCGAAGCGGACGTTCTTGCCGCGGGCGCGCAGCTTGCGGGTGAGCTCGCTGACGGCACCCTGCGCCTGGGCAACAGCCATGCCATAGCCCGGCACGATGATGACCGAGCTTGCATCATTCAAAGCAGCGGCAACGCCGTCGGCATCGATGGCCACCTGCTCGCCCTCGATCTCCATTGCCGGACCGGTGGTGCCACCAAAGCCGCCAAGGATGACCGAGATGAAGGAGCGGTTCATCGCCTTGCACATGATGTAGCTGAGGATCGCACCCGAGGAGCCGACCAGCGCGCCGGTGACGATCAAAAGGTCATTGCCGAGCGAGAAGCCGATGGCAGCGGCAGCCCAGCCCGAATAGCTGTTCAGCATCGACACGACCACCGGCATGTCGGCGCCGCCGATGCCCATGATCAGGTGGTAGCCGATGAAGAAGGCGAGCACCGTCATGACCGCAAGCGCCCAGAAGGCACCCGTCTGGAGATAGACCACCAGCAGGACCACCGAGAGGGTCGCCGCGCCGGCATTGAGGAAGTGACCGCCCGGCAGCTTCTTCGCCTTGCCGTCCACCTTGCCGGCAAGCTTGCCGAAGGCGATGATCGAGCCGGTGAAGGTGACCGCGCCGATGAACACGCCAAGATAGGTCTCGACCATCAGGATGGAGATCTCGGCCGGCGACTTGGCGAGCAGCTTGGCGGCAAAGCCGGTCAGGCCCTCGACCTGCTGGTTCAGCTGCATGAGCAGGTTGGGATTGCCCATGGCGCCGGCAGGATCCTGCATCAGCACGAAGAAGTCGGTGAGGCGGGCAAGCTCGATATGGGTGTTGAAGCCGATGAAGACGGCGGCAAGGCCAACGAAGCTGTGCAATGCTGCCACCAGCTGCGGCATCTCGGTCATCTGCACCCGTACGGCCACGATGTAGCCGAGGATGAGGCCGATGACGAGCATCGCGGCGATCAGCCAGAGATTGCCGACGCCCGGCGTGAACACGGCAGCAGCGACGGCGATCGCC
>Ga0180218_1002155_pt1 | contig 10584 bp, 9 predicted proteins | sample eDN3rd37CKraftBY_FD_151334 | JGI IMG/M metagenome (GOLD analysis project Ga0180218, IMG submission 151334) | Enriched backyard soil microbial communities from Emeryville, California, USA - eDNA 3rd pass 37_C Kraft BY (version 2) (version 2) | ecosystem: Environmental > Terrestrial > Soil >... | reverse complement strand
AGACGCTGATGTTTATCGCCATGAACCGCTTTCAGGTGAAGAAGGGCTCAGAGGCCGATTTTGAGAAGGTCTGGCTGACGCGCGACACGCATCTCGATGAGGTGCCCGGCTTTGTAGAATTCCATCTGGTGAAGGGACCGGAAGCCGAGGATCACACGCTCTACGCCTCGCATACGGTCTGGCGCGACCGCGATGCCTTCGAGGCCTGGACGAAGTCGGAAGCTTTCCGGAAGGCCCATGCCCGCGCCGGCAACGAGAGCACCGGCTCGCTCTATCTCGCGCATCCGAAATTCGAAGGCTTCGAGGTGCGGCAAACTGTCAGGCCAAGCCGCGCTGCCTGATCCTGCAGACCGAAGCGCGCGTCCCGGTTAACCTTGTGCCGGATGCGGCATCCGCAACCGCGCGTTGGCACGCGATTGGAACAACGCCGACGCTGAACTGCAGAGGCGTTTTCATACCGTGATGCAGTGCCGCAAACGCTCAAGACGCGAAAATCGTATCGATCTTTGTTGCTTTGGTTAATTTCACGGACGCTTCGCGCACAAACACGCAGTTGCGTAAGTTGCACGTAACTCGCTGCGATCTTTGACAAAACGATCGATCCCGTGCGTCCGATCAGCAGTTCCAATTCACGCGAGCGCAACGTAGTCGGCAAATTTACTTGGCTACGCGTATAGGTTAACAATTCCTTACCTCAAATGCGGTGGGGCAGTAACCAAAATGGCGTACATGTCTGTTGCGTCGCCGGCTCTTGTTCAGAGCCCGCGTGAACGATCGCGCTCCGGTCGACTTCGGCATCTCCTGAGCGCACGAGACCTCACAATCGATGATGTGGACGATTTCTGTCAGGCGGCGGACGACTTCGAGTCCGGTCTTGCGCCCCGTCAGCAATTGTTCGGACGTACCGTTGCGCTACTGTTCTTTCAGTCGAGCACGCGCACGCGGCTCGGCTTCGAGTCAGCAGCCGTTGCCCTCGGCGCGCATTGCATCGGCATGGAGGACATGTCGGCCTCGCGCACCAATGCGAGCATCGGCGAATCCCTGGAGGATTGCGCCGCTGTTGTGTCGCGTCTGGCCGACGCGATCGTCGTACGGCATCACGAATGCGCGGCAGCGGCGCGGATGGCTGCGACTTCGGTCGCACCGGTGATCAACGCCGGCGACGGATGGAACGAACATCCAAGCCAGGCCCTGATCGATATCCACGCCATGCGTCGCGGGCTTGGGACGCTGCGCGGCAAGAGCATTGCGTTCGGTGGCGACCCGCGCGGCCGCGTGGTTCGGTCCCTCGTCCAGTTGCTGCGTTTCGAGGCGCCGCGGGAGATCGTCTTCTGCCCGCCCCCGCACTACCCGGTTCCGGAGGATTTCGAATCCACCCTGGCCGAATACCAGATCCGGTTGCGCGTCGTCAGCGATATCGATACCGCGCTGGTCGAATGTGATGCGGTCATGATGGCGCCTTACGACATGTCTGCCATCGGCGAGCCGCCGGCATCGGGTTATGTGTCGCCTCATTTCACGCCGAAGCACTTTGCGGTCACGGCGGAAAAGATCCAGCGGCTCGGGTCGAGCGCCCAGCTCTATCACCCTCTGCCGCGCTTCGATGAGATCGATCCGTCATGCGACATGCTGCCTAATGCGATGTATTTCGAGCAGGTACGCCTGTCGAAATTCATGCGGATGGCGGTCCTTGAACGGCTCCTGACCGCCAACTAGGCGGACGAACGCAAGGTCGCTCCGACTAGGATGCGACCTTGCGGCGCGGCCGTTGACCGGGGCGCTCCTGCGTGAGGGTCGCCGAGACCGGGAAGATCGGCTCCTTGATCAGACTGCGAAGCTGCCGCGCCGGCAGCGGCTTGCTGAACAGATAGCCCTGAATCGCGTTGATGCCGAAGCTTCGCAGGCGCTGAAGCTGGATCTCGGTCTCGACGCCTTCTGCGATACACTCCATGCGAAGCTCGCGCGCGATCTGCGCGGTGCCGTTGACGATTGCCGAGGTGCGCGGCGATTCATCGATCTTCTGCGAGAATTTGCGGTCGATCTTGATCTTGGAGAACGGGAAGTCGTTCAGATAGGCAAGCGACGCGAAGCCGGTCCCGAAGTCGTCGAGAGAAATGCCGATCTTCATGCTTCGCAATTCATCGAGAATGCCAAGGGTCGCCGCATTGTCGTCGATGAAGACCGATTCGGTGATCTCGAGATCGAGCCGGTTTGGCGCAAGTCCGGATTCGGAAAGCGCGGCGCTGACCCGCTCGATGATTTCGCGACCGTGACGGAACTGAACCGGCGAGAGGTTCACGGACACCTTGATGTCCGGGCTCCAGTGGGTCGCTTCGACGCACGCCTTCGTCAGGACCCAGGACCCGATCGAGACGATGAGGCCAGTCGCTTCTGCGATCGGGATAAAGACATCCGGCGCGATCGGACCGAGTTCCGGATGGTTCCAGCGCAACAGGGCTTCGCAGGCAATCGCACGTCCGGAGCGCGGATCGACGATCGGCTGGTAGACGACATCCAGCTCTCCCCTGCTCAGCGCCCGCTGCAGGTCATGCTCCAGTGCGACGCGGCTTTCATACTCGCGCGAAAGCTCTCCGGTATACTCGACGATCTGTCCGCGACCGCATCGCTTGGCTTCATAGAGCGCGAGGTCGGCGTTCCGAAGCAACGCATCCATCGTGGATTCACGCTGCGCAAGCGCGCAGCCTATGCTCGCACCACAGACGCTTCGCGTCATTTCAACCGTGAACGCATCCGTGAATTTGTTCAGGATGTCACGTGACACAGCCGCCATATCGAGCGCGCGCGACCCGACCAGCAGGACGAGAAACTCATCGCCGCCGACACGCGAAACTTCGTCGCCCGGCCGAAGCGCAGCACGAATACGATCCGCAGCCTCACGCAGGACGGCGTCGCCGACCGGATGACCCAGCGTATCGTTGATGTCCTTGAACCGGTCGAGGTCGATCGCAATGAGCGCAATCTCACCGCGGACGGGCGCAGAGAACCGCCCTTCCAGCAGACTGAGGAAGGCGGCACGATTCCAGAGGCCGGTCAGCGCATCGCGCTGTGCGAGCGTTTCGATCCGCCGGAAGGCCTGATGGCGCGACACCAGATTGTCGTAGACGCTTCGGCAGATGACGATCGTTCCAAGATACAGCGCACCGATGAATGTCGCGAGCACCATATGCGCGACGTCGGCGCGCATGATCAGCGCCAGGGTGAACGGCACGCATGTGAAGCTGACCTGACCGATCGTGATCAGCGGACGGCTGGCGTTACGTGACGAAACGCCGGCGATGTAGCCAATGACGCAGCAGCCAACGAGAATCTCGATGTCACTGCCGGGATGAGCGGTGACAGCATAGGCCCCTGCTATCCCGACAAGACCGGAGAACGCCCACGCGCCGAGCAGCGCGATCAACTCCCAGCGCTTCAGGGCTGCGATATCATCCGGATCATGCTCGACGCGATGATAGAAACTGGCGGCAGCGCTGCGCGCGACCCCGATCAGCAGGAATCCTGCCGAGATCAACCCGAAGACGAGATCTCCGCTGAGCGCCCAGGCAACGGCGGTCACAGCCGCTGCAGCAGCGGTCGCGATAAACAACGGCTTTGCCGTGCTCGTTGCGCCGTAAAGCGCGCGCACGAGTTCGAAATGCAAGACCGGGTCGGGGACCGATCCGTTCACGCGGTCGACAAAGCGGGATATGGCTGCCGCGAGCCCCATGAAAGCGCGTTCCGATCGGGCAGTTTTGCCCGCTTCTCACCGGCATTGTGCGGTGAACTTGTTAAGGAACAGGCCTTTCAGAGCGGTAAAGACCGCATTCCAGCGTTACACGGCCAATTGTCGATCAATTCGGAAAACAGAATCTTAGCGCCGGAACCATTACACAGCGCCAGTGCAGGGCCTTGATCAGTCCGGATAGAGAAAATTAACCATCGCGCGCAGGTTTCGATTAACGATACCGGCGTGGCGCGACATGCGCGTCTCAAGATGGAACAAGATCAATTGCCGGACGGCGCGCGGTGTTTACCTGGTGTCCAGCCGGCGGGCGAAGACCAAAGCCACAAGGCTGATGGCACTCGCGAACATGAGGTAGAACGCCGGAGCGAGCTTGCTTCCGGTAGCCTCGATCAGCCATGCGTTGATGAACGGTGCAAAGCCGCCAAAGATCGCGACGCCGAATGCGTAGCTGATCGACAGCCCCGTGGTCCGCATCCGAGCTGGGAACAACTCGGACATCATTGCGCCGAGCGGCCCCATATATGCTGCCGACAACACACCGATGACACCTTGCGCGATCAGAAGCGTTTGCAGGGTCGGCGCCGCCGCGAGCCACGAGAAAAGCGGATAGACCAGTACCAGCGTGCCCAAGGCCGCCGGGAACGCGATCGGCAATCGGCCGACGCGATCCGACATTGCGCCGAAGACCGGAATCAATGCCACCTGAATGACGCCGGTCAGCAGTCCGCCGAGGAAGCCGCCTGAGGCGGTCAAACCGAGTTGCCGGGTCGCATAGGTCGGCATGAAGAGCACGGTGTACATCGCGACGGTGCAGAGCACGACGGCGCCAAGTGAAACGAGGAGCCGCTTCTTGCTGTCGGACAGAGCTTCGCGAAGCGGCGAAGTCGAGACCTGCATCGACTGGAATTCCATCGTCTCATCGACGTGCCGCCGGATGTAATAGGCCACCGGTCCGATCAGCAGGCCGATCAGGAAAGGAACACGCCATCCCCAGCTCTCGATCTGCGCTGTCGACAGGATCGAGGTCAGAGAAACGCCTATGGCGGTGGCGAGAATTGTCGTGATGCCCTGGCTCGCGAACTGCCAGCTCGCGAAAAGCCCTCGCTGCTCCGGATTTTGCTCCGCAAGGAATGCGGTCGCACTCCCGAATTCACCGCCCGCGGAAAAGCCCTGGATCATCCGCGCAGCAACGATGAGCAGCGGTGCAAAAACTCCGATGGCCGCATAGGTCGGAGCAACGGCGATGATCGTCGTACCGATCATCATCAGGAAAATCGTGAGTGTGAAGGCCGCCTTGCGTCCGTTGCGATCGGCGTAGTTGCCAATCACGATCGCACCAAGCGGCCGCATGAAGAACGTCACTCCGAACGTCGCGAGTGCAAGCAACAGCGACACCGTCTCATTCACGGTCGGGAAAAAAAGCTTCGCCATGGTACCGGCGAAGAAGCCGTAGATGACGAAGTCGAACCACTCGAGTGCGTTACCGACAGAAGCCGCCGCCACAGCGCGCCAGCGCGGTACCACGCTGATGGGTTTGGTCATTGTGGCTGCCGTCATTCGCAACTTCTCCGTGCGCCCCTCGATCAGGACGTTGCTGTGACGATTCATAAGTGAGTCGGGGCCTCCACGCCGCAACATTAAGGCAAATCAAAGCACTGAAATTCGAAGGCTTTTCCGGCCCGGAGCACACCAATTTTGGCGCGCGCGCAGAAAGCGGCACAATTTTGACTATGGCGGCGATCCGGAAGCAGATAATTGAGAGAAGATCCTCAGATGCTTAGAGGAGGATCGCCCCTTCGTCAGAACCTGAGCGCGGTGCCATGCAGTCTTTCGTCTACAACGCCCTCCCGTCCCGCGTGATTTTCGGAAGCGGGACGATCTCCCGGCTGAAATCCGAGATCGAACGGGCCGGATGCAATCGCGCCTTGCTTCTCAGCACACCGGAGCAGGCGGAAACACTGGCGCCGATCGCGGCCTCGCTTGGTTCACTGGCGGCGGGGACCTTCACGCAAGCGGCCATGCACACCCCGACCGACGTGACCGAACGAGCCCTGAACAAGGTTCAGGAATGCGGGGCGGATTGCACGATATCGTTTGGCGGCGGATCGTCGACCGGCCTCGGCAAGGCGATCGCGCTGCGCACCGACCTCACCCAGATCGTGGTCCCGACCACGTATGCCGGTTCGGAGGTGACGCCGATCATCGGCGAGACCAAGAACGGGGTGAAGGTCACCCAACGCACGCTGAAGGTCCTTCCGGAGGTCGTCATCTACGACGTCGATTTCACTCTCAGCCTGCCGCAACGCCTGACCGTGACATCAGGCACCAACGCCATCGCGCACGCGGTCGAGGCGCTCTATGCGGAAGACCGCAACCCGGTCATCTCGATGATGGCCGAGCAGGCCATCGCTGCCATGGGGCGCGCTCTGCCCGCAATCGTGAACGATCCAACGAACCTCGATGCGCGCTCTGAGGCGCTGTATGGCGCCTGGCTGTGCGGCGTATGCCTTGGGTCCGTCGGCATGGCGCTGCATCACAAGCTTTGCCACGTCATTGGCGGCGCGTTCGATCTGCCGCACGCGGACACCCATACGGTCATCCTGCCTTACGCCATGGCGTACAACGCCAAAGCCGCGCCTGATGCCGACGCCGCCGTCGCGCGCGCACTCGGCGGACAGGACGGGACATCCGCGCTGACCGCACTGGCCGCCCGGCTCGGCAGCCCGCGCAGCCTGAAATCGCTTGGCATGCCGGAATCCGGGATCGACCGCGCTGCAGATCTTGCGGTCCAGAATCCTTACTGGAATCCGAAGCCGATTGAGCGCGGCGCCGTCCGTGCACTCATTGCAGCAGCGTGGGCCGGCGAGGCGCCGAAGCCGCTGGACTAGATGCGCGGCGTCGAAGACGGGACAATCGCGGAAGCCTTCGACTTGCCAGTGGCGGGCCGTTTCCGTGGTGACGGGCCGACTGCGACCTTCATGATCTTTGCAACCACAAGGTCATGCAGTTTTTCCGACTTGTCGATGGTGCCGTGCCCGATGCTCGCGTCGCCGCTCAGGTCCATGTTGACGAGCTCACCCTTGTATCCCTTGGGCGCGGTCACTTTTCGTCCGAACCCGTTGAGCTGATACAGGTTCAGCACATGCTCGACATTCTTCGATATGTCGTGCGAGATCGTCGGATCGAAAAACACGGCGAGCCGGACCGGGACTCCGTCCTTCTCCAGACGCTCGGTAAGCTGAAAGAGAACGTCGGCGCCGAGCGAATGACCGATCAGAACGACCGCGCCGGTATGCCCGTTTTTGTGATCCGCGGCGATCTTGTTCGCAATCGTGATCCACGCATTGTGATTGTCGACCACGGCATCGAATCCCATGAGCGCCAGACGCTCCTGAAGCTGGTCCATGCCGAGCGAAAACACGTTCAGCAGCCCGCGCAGCAGATAGACGCGCGTATCGGTCTTGATCCTAGCCGGTGCTGCTTTCGCAGCCTTTGCGGCGGTCGGCTTAGCTTGCGGATTCGCTTGCGCGTGAAGCGGCAAAGGAGCCAGCAGCGCGACAGCCGTGATCGCTAACAACACCGCGCGATGTAACCTGACCATGCCGTTCCGAATCCCGCTCAACCTGCGCAGGCTATAGCAGAGATTTCGTGGTGCTGACGCGAGGAATTCAGCCACAGGCAAGGCTCACCGCAGCAACGAGCTTCGGCAGTGGAAAGGGATCGACGCCCGCACCGGATGAGGCAAGGACCACCGAAAGATTGGCTCGTGCCGCGTGATCCGATCCTGCGCCCTTTTCTCCAAGATCGTCCGCCATTCTGAAAAGCATTGCCTGCTCGACCTGTTCGGCGAACAATTCCGCCCCGGCGACCTGCTTGCGCAGCGCCTGTACGGCGACGTCCGCAATCTCCATATTCTGCTTCAATCCGCGCCGCACCACCCGTAACGGCTGCACGACGTCGGCCGACCAGGTCGCAACCGCCGCGGAGATTCGCTGGATATCCGCGTCCCGGATCACGACGCCGCGCGCCGCACCGAGCCATGCCGCGAACAGCAGGACATTGACATCGATGCCTAACTTGTCCTGAACGCTGATACACTCGTCCGCAACACCGGCGGTGCCGTAGACCTGCAAAGAAAATCGCCAGAACGGATTGTCGATCTGAAGCGGCGGCATCGCTCGGCTCAGATGCTGTCGGACTTGCGCGACTTTCCGCTCCAGCGCCGCACGGTGCCGACTTCGATATCGAACAGATCCAGCACCCGACCCAGTGTGTGATCGATCATGTCCTCGATCGATTGCGGACGCGCATAGAATGCCGGCACCGGCGGATAGACGATCGCGCCGGCTTCGGTCACCGCGGCCATGCTGCGGATGTGTCCGAGATGAAGCGGCGTCTCGCGGAGCATCAACACTACGCGGCGGCGCTCCTTGAGACAGACATCGGCTGCGCGGGAGACGAGATTCGTGGTCGTGCCGCTCGCGATCTCCGACATCGTCTTTATCGAACAGGGCGCAATGATCATCCCGAGCGTCCTGAAGGATCCGCTGGAACACGCAGCACCGACATCCTGTTCCGGATAGACAACCGTCGCCAGGACCTCGACGTCTGACACCGACATGTCGGTTTCATACGCGAGAGTCAGACGCGCCGCCCGCGAGATGACGAGGTGGGTCTCGACGCCGGCCTCTTTCAGGAGTTCGAGCAGGCGGATGCCATAGACCGCGCCGGACGCTCCGCTGATTCCCACCAGCAACCGTTTGGTCGTCAAAACCGCTCCTGACGTGTCACCCGCGCGGCCGTACCGCCGGCAAAAGGCATCTCGGCCACGTCATTAGCGAGGTCGGCCCGCTCGCTCAAGGAGCCCGAACGAAGCGCGCGGCCTTATCGAGCCGACGGCCCTGCGGCTGCCGCGTTTTAGTGCCGATGGAGAGGAAGCTACCGGCGGTCCTGCCCCGGTTTGGCAGCCTCGAGATCCCCCTGCGGATGCCTGTAGGACAGGACAAGGTCACAACGCAGGCATGTAAAAGTGTCGTAATCGGACGCAACGGTCGAGCGCTCGGCCTGCATGGTAATCCTGCAGCGCGGACAGAGTCTTAGCGGGGGCCTCTCTTGATTCATCGCTGAAAACTGACCGGTTTTGCCAAACCGGCCTTGATCAAGATCAACCGCGGCGTGGCGGTTCACGCGTCACGACGGCTGCACCAGCAGCACCATACGGACCAGTTCGGACAGACTGCCGGCCTGCATCTTGGTCATCACGTTCGCCCGGTAGACTTCGACCGTTCGCGGGCTGATGCCGAGGTCGTGCGCAATCGTCTTGTTGGGCAATCCGGCGACGAGGCCATCAAGAACCTGCCGCTCCCGCTGGGACAGACTTTCCAGCCGCTCCCCTATTTCGCTGCGCTTGCCCGCGCGCTCGTCCTGAGCGCGCCTCGCGTCGAGTGCGGCCCGCACGGCCGTCAGGACACGATCGTCATCGAAGGGCTTTTCGAGGAAGTCGATTGCACCGGCTTTCATCGCTTCGACAGCAAGCTGGATGTCTCCATGCCCCGTCATGACAATGACGGGGATCATGCAGGATGAGCCGCGCAACCGCTTGAGGAGGTCGAGCCCGCTCATGTCCGGCATACGCACATCGGTTATCACGCATCCTTCGATGCCCTGCGGGAGCGTCGCCAGAAAATGCGTCGCGGACTGGTGCGCGACCACATTGAAATCCGCCGCGCGCAGCAGAAAGGTCAACGAGTCCCGCACCGCCTCGTCGTCATCGATGACATGAACAAGATCAGCATCAGGCATCGCGAATGGTCTCACGGTCGGCAAGTTTGAGGGTCAGATGAAAAATCGTCCCCCCGCCCGGGTTGCTCTCGGCCCACAGGCGCCCCCCATGCGCCTCGATAATGGTCTTCGAAATCGACAGGCCTACCCCCATGCCATGCTTCTTTGTGGTGGTGAAGGGCTGAAAAAGCTGCGGCAGGATCTCGGGCGACAAACCGCTTCCGGTATCCGATACGCTGACCCGGACCATCCGTTTGCCGTCGGCGGCAGAGGAGATCACAAGCTGCCGAGTCGCCGTGTCCGACATCGCCTCGATGGCGTTGCGGATCAGATTGAGGACGACCTGCTGAATCTGCACCTTGTCTGCGAAGACCAGATCATTGCTCGTATCGAGATCGAAACGAACCTTCACGCCATGATCTTTCGCACCAACCAGCGCCAGCGCACTCGCCTCTTCCAGCAGCTTGGACAGGCTCTCGACCTTTCGTTCTGCCTCACCTCGCGCGACGAAATTGCGAAGCCTTGATATGATCTGCCCGGCGCGCAGCGATTGCTCGCTTGCCTTGTCAAGCGCCTCGCCCACGAGCGACCGCGCATTCTGGGCCTCTCCGTCGAGGATCCTGCGTGCACCCTTGAGATAGTTCGAGATCGCCGACAGCGGCTGATTGAGTTCATGCGCCAGCGTTGAGGCCATTTCGCCCATCGCCGTCAGGCGCGAGATATGAATGAGCTCGGCCTGCAGTTCCTGCAGCCGGCCTTCGGTCTTCTGCCGCTCGGTCAGATCACGGATGAAGCCGGTAAAAAACAGCTTGTCGTTCGATTTCATCTCGCCGACGGCAAGCTCCATCGGAAAGGTCGATCCGTCCTTGCGTTCGCCAACGACAACCCGGCCGACCCCGATAATCCGTCGCTCGCCGGTGCGGAGATAACGTTCGAGATAGCCGTCGTGCCCCTCACGGTATGGCGACGGCATCAACATGCTGACGTTGCGTCCCAGCACCTCCGAAGCCTTGTGGCCGAACAGGCGTTCGGCCGCGACGCTGAAGGATTGAATGCGG
>Ga0180218_1002153_pt1 | contig 10588 bp, 6 predicted proteins | sample eDN3rd37CKraftBY_FD_151334 | JGI IMG/M metagenome (GOLD analysis project Ga0180218, IMG submission 151334) | Enriched backyard soil microbial communities from Emeryville, California, USA - eDNA 3rd pass 37_C Kraft BY (version 2) (version 2) | ecosystem: Environmental > Terrestrial > Soil >... | reverse complement strand
TCGCCAACGCGACGGCCCTCGTCAGCCATGTGCCCGGCGGCCTCGGGGTCATCGAGAGCGTCGTCATGTATCTGCTGCCGGGGAAGGATCTGATCGGGCCGCTCCTGGTATTCCGGTTCGTCTATTTCCTCGTGCCGCTCGCGCTGGGCGGCATCCTGTTCGCGGTCACGGAACTGGTCTACCGCCGCAGGGGCGGTGCCGATGTCGCCCATGAGGTCGGCGCGAAGGCCTGACGCCTATTCCTTCAGGCGCTTGAACAGGGACAGGGGCTCGAAGGGTTCGAGCGGATCGAGGAGCCCCGTGCCCGCCGCCGGGACAACCGGACCCTCGTCCGTCATGGCCTGGAAGGCGCGAAGGCCGCGCGTGCCCGTGTTGAGTTGCTCGATGGCGGCGATGACAGATCCGTCATGGGCATGGAGAGCCCTGCGGAACGCCTTGGGGGCGACGTCGAGGTGTTCCGCCAGGAGGCGGTCGCGAAGCGCCACGATGGTTCGGCGCATTTCCTCCGTCGTGGCCTCGATGGCGGCGTCGCATTCGCTGTCGAGACCGATGGACCGGTTGTTCAGGTTCGAGGAGCCGATGCGGAGAAAGACGTCATCGACGATGATGAGCTTGGAATGGATCAGGACCTGGCACTCCCCGCCCTTTCCGTCGGGAATGACCGGGTAATAGACCCTCAGGCGCCCGTGGGGGTCGCATTGGCGCAGGCGCCGGATCAGCCGGTCCCGATTGGTGCCCATGACCAGTTCCTCGGCCCAGCCGTGGGATTCGTGGGTCTGGACGACGACGACCTCCGGACCGTCGGGATCGGCGAGGCGCCGCTCCAGAACGTCGCCCACATAGGGTGCCGTCATGTACTGGGCCTCGATGTAGATCGCCTTCTTCGCGGCCGACAGCGCATCCAGGGTGAGCGCCGCCGCTTCGTTGGCGGCGGGCTGCTGCCCCCAGGCCGGATAGGTGCGCGCGATGGCGATCGGCGCATTGCGGAAATCGGGCGCGAGTCCATCCGGCCAGGGATCCGATCCGCTCGCGACCGGGGCGAGCTCCTCGCCGGTGGCGAACTTCCAGCGCCCGTAGCCCACTTCGGCAATGGCGCACGCCGCCTCGCCGTCCACGGCCATCTGGAGATCGTGAACGGGCTCGTAGATGGTGCCGTCTTCCTTCAGCCGGATCGGGTCGTCACAGGCGTGGCGGCAGGTGTCCCAGCGCTCGACGGTCAGGTCCATGCCGCCGATGAAGGCCAGGCTATCGTCGATGCAGACGATCTTCTGGTGGTGCGCGGCATAAAGCGGGTGATGGGTGTCGAGCTTGAGATGCAGGCGCGGGTGGTTCTGCCAGTCGGCGCCGAAGATCAGCGGACCCGGAGCGCCCGGCGCATGAACGACCGCGATGCTCCAGACGAGAATTCTGACCTCGAGCTCGGGCCGCGCCTCGACGAGCGAGCGGAGGAGGGGACCAAGCGGAGGGGATTCCTCGATGCCGACATCAGGGCGCAGGCGGATGCTGCCGTCGAAATCCCATCCGATGATGAGGATCGACCGCTGGGCTTTCCGCAGAGCGGCTTCGAGATTGGCGAAATAGGCGGCACCGTCGATCAGGACGCTCGCTCGGTCGGCCTGGGCCACGCGCCAGCAATTCTGCCCCGGACGCAGGATCGGATCCGCAGGCGGCTTCATCGCCGCCGGGACCCTGTCGGGCACCTGCCTGGTTGTCGCTTCTTTCGAAAGTTGCACGTCAGCCATGACCATGAACGGAACACCTTGCCAACTCGGGACTGAAGCCAAGGTTCCGGGCGACGCGGACAGAGACCTGCGCATCCCTCCGCCTGGCAGTCCAGTGCGTGTACAGGTTCATCCGTTTCGACACGCCGACATCATCCTGAGCCGTTTCGCTGAAAACTTCATCGGGATGCGCATCAAGTTCGGGCAAACATTTGCCGCTGATTCAGCGGGCGGCCGTTGCCATTCACGGGAACTGCCTAATAATTTACACAGTTCATTTCCGATGGACGCGCAATCTTGTGGCTGGAGGGTTGATCCCAGTCCGCTTGGCGCGCCATCCGGCGGGCACGGAATCAGGATTGAAGGGCAGTCATGGATAAGCAAATCGAAGAACGAATCCGTGAAAGGGCATATGAGCTCTGGATGCGGCACGGGAGCATTCACGGTTGCGCCGATGAATATTGGTACCAAGCTGAGCGCGAAGTGCTCGGCGAGGGCAGCGAGACGGAAGGCACGAAGGCGCCGATCATCGATCCGGCGCCGTTGGGCATGACGAGCATGACGGCCGATGAGGAACTCTCCAGCCCGGCCGCGCCGAAAACCCGCAAGAAGCGCGGTCCCGCGGCGGCTCCTGCGGCTGCCGCGCCTGTGGCGGACGCAGGCGAGGCACCCGTAGCGGTGCCGAAGCGCAGGCGCACGACGCGCACGGTATGAGTGCGTGAGACGACACGAGCCTTCGACCGGCGCGGCCGGAGGCTCGAGGGGGCAAGAGCAAAACTGAGGCCGATATCGATAAGCAAGAACTTGCGGGCGGTTTCAGCGTCTATAGAGCGGGGCAGGTGGCTGCCGTTGATGTGAGGAACCCGGTCTTGCCTATTTCAAGAGTATTCAATGCCCCTCTCTCCCGCCATGCGATGGCTTACATTCTCGCCGGCGGACGCGGCAGCCGCCTGATGGAGCTGACCGATATCCGTGCGAAGCCCGCCGTCTATTTCGGCGGCAACACGCGGATCATCGACTTCGCCCTGTCCAACGCCCTGAACTCCGGCATCAGGCGCATCGGCGTGGCGACGCAGTACAAGGCGCACAGCCTCATCCGCCATCTCCAGCGCGGTTGGAACTTCTTCCGCGCCGAACGGAACGAGAGCTTCGACATCCTGCCGGCCAGCCAGCGCGTCTCCGAGACGATGTGGTACGAGGGCACGGCCGATGCGGTGTACCAGAACATCGACATCATCTCGAGCATCGATCCGGAATACATCATCATTCTTGCAGGCGACCACGTCTACAAGATGGATTACGAGATCATGCTGCAGCAGCACGTCGATTCAGGGGCCGACGTCACCGTCGGCTGTCTCGAAGTGCCGCGCATGGAAGCGGTCGGCTTCGGCGTGATGGCCATCGACGAGACGGACCGCATCATCTCGTTCCTGGAAAAGCCCGCCGATCCTCCGGGCATGCCGGACAAGCCCGACATGGCGCTGGCCAGCATGGGCATCTACGTCTTCAATACCCGCTTCCTCTTCGAGCAATTGCGGCGCGATGTCGAAACCCCGGGCTCGAACCGGGATTTCGGAAAGGACATCATCCCCTATCTCGTCCAGCACGGAAAAGCCGTGGCCCATCGCTTCACCACCTCCTGCGTCCGCTCGGGCGCGGAAGCCGGCGGAAGCGATGCGGAAGCCTATTGGCGCGACGTGGGAACGGTCGATGCCTATTGGGAGGCCAACATCGATCTCACGGCCATCGTCCCGTCGCTCGACCTCTATGACCGCGACTGGCCGATCTCGACCTTCTCGGAGACCTGGCCTCCGGCGAAATTCGTTCACGACGAGGAGGGACGGCGCGGTCACGCGATCAACTCGCTGGTCTCCAGCGGCTGCATCGTGTCGGGCGCAGCCCTGCGCCGGTCCCTCGTCTTCACGGCCGTTCACATGCATTCCCATGCCGACGTGGAGGGCGCGGTCATTCTTCCCTTCGTCGAGATCGGGCGCGGCGCACGGCTGAAGAACGTGGTCATCGACCGCGGCGTGCGCATTCCCGACGGGCTTGTGGTCGGCGAGGATCCGGAGCTTGATGCAAGGCGCTTCCGCCGCACCGAGAAGGGCGTGTGCCTCATCACCAAGCCGATGATCGAGAGACTGGCGGAATGAGGCCTCTGAACGTTCTGTCGGTTGCGTCGGAGGTCTTTCCCATCATCAAGACAGGCGGATTGGCCGATGTGGCCGGCGCCCTGCCGTCCGCGCTTGCCGGGGAGGGCGTGACGGTCGTCACGCTCATGCCGGGTTATCCCGCCGTTCTCAAAGCGCTGGAGAACGCGGAAGTCCTGCATCAATATCCCGGCTTCTTCGGCGGCACGGGACGGCTCCTGTCCGGCCGGGCGGGAGGCCTCGACCTCTTCGTCATCGATGCACCCCATCTCTTCGAGCGACCCGGCTCGCCCTATCTCGCGCCGAACGGCCGCGACTGGCCGGACAATGCCCGGCGTTTCGCGGCGCTCGGCCGGGCAGCCGCCGATATCGGCCAGGGCCTGACGCCGGGATTCATGCCGGATGTCATCCATGCCCATGACTGGCAGGCCGGTCTCGTGCCCGTCTACCTGAGCCTCTCAGGCAATCCGCGCCCCGGCACCGTCGTCACCATCCACAACATCGCCTTCCAAGGCATCTTTCCGGCCGATCTCCTGTTCGAACTCGGCCTGCCCGCCAGCGTCTTCACGGTCGACGGCGTGGAGTATTACGGGCAGATCGGGTTCCTCAAGGCGGGCCTGCAGCTTGCGGACCGCATCACCACCGTGTCGCCGACCTATGCCAAGGAGATCCAGACCCCCGAGGGTGGGATGGGCCTCGACGGGTTGCTGCGCGCCCGGGCCGGCATCGTGTCCGGCATCCTCAACGGCATCGACGACAAGGTGTGGGACCCGGCGACCGACCAGCATCTGGCGCTCACCTATGACCGCGGCAGCCTGGAGCGGCGGGCAGCCAACAAGCGGGCTCTTCAGGAGAGGCTGGGACTGAGGAGCGATCCCGATGCGCTCCTCTTCGGCGTCGTCAGCCGGCTGTCGGAGCAGAAGGGCCTCGACCTCGTGCTCGCGGGCCTTTCACGCCTGCTCACCGAGGGCGCGCAGCTGGCTCTGCTGGGCGCAGGAGACAAGGCCCTGGAGGAGAGCTTCCAGACCGCGCGCATCGTCTATCCCGGCCAGGTCGGCTGCGTGATCGGCTACGACGAGAGCCTGGCTCATCAGATTCAAGGCGGCAGCGACGCGCTTCTCGTGCCGTCGCGGTTCGAGCCCTGCGGCCTGACGCAGCTCTGCGCCATGCACTACGGCAGCATTCCGGTCGTGTCGCGCGTGGGCGGATTGGCCGACACGATCATCGACGCCAACGAGTTGGCCATCGCCAACGGCGCCGCGACAGGCTTCCAGTTCGGACCTGCCACTCTCAGCGCGGCCCTCGATGCGATTGATCGGGTGAAAGCCCTGTGGCGCGACAAGGAGGCCTGGCAGCGCCTGCAGGCGAACGGTATGGGAGCGGACCTGAGCTGGCGCCGCCCGGCGCGGCAATACGCCGATCTGTATCGCAGTCTTCGCGCGTAGCGGGGATGAAAGACTGAAAAATCGTGCCGTCTGACGTCATCACCGGCCTTGTGCCGGTGAGCTCGCTTTTTACACACTCTCACCTCATCCTGAGGAGGTCGCGCAAGCGACCGTCTCGAAGGAGGATCCAGTGCATTCTGGAAGCTCCTTCGAGACGCAGCCTAACGGCTGCTCCTCAGGATGGGACCGAAAGTTGGGAATGGAGACGTGGATGGCCGGGACAAGCCCGGCCATGACGGGGTGGGGTCGGTAAGCGAAGGAGCCGATGATCAGACTCCGTTTCCGATCAAGCGCTCCTCTTCCTCTCCGCCTTGCGCTGCTTCTCGGGCTTCAGCTGGAAGAGCAGCAGGGAATGGGCCGTGACGGTGTATTCCTTGCCGAAGCGGAATTCGGTCGGCGCGTCCAGATCGGGCTGGTTGGTGTCGATGTGGCACATCCAGGCTTCGCCGCCCACCACGTCGGGCAATTTGCATTTCACCACGTCGTGATGGGCGTTGAGGATCAGCAGCAGGGTCACGTCCGTGCCGCGCCGGCGGATGCCCGTCGGCTGGGCGCGGCCATCGAGGAGGATGCTGATGCAGCGGGCGTTCGGATCCTGCCAGTGCTCCGGCGTCATCTCGTCCCCGGCGGGCGTGAGCCATGTCACGTCCTTGACGTCGAGCTCCTCGTTGTAGACGCCCGACAGGAACCGGCCGCGGCGCAGGATCGGCAGGTTCTGGCGCAGCTGGATGAGCTTGCGGGTGAACTCGAGAAGCTCGACTCCGTCATCGTCGATCCCCTCCCAGTCGATCCAGGAAATCTCGTTGTCCTGGCAATAGGCGTTGTTGTTGCCCTGCTGCGTGCGCGCGAATTCGTCGCCTGCGAGCAGCATCGGCGTCCCCTGCGAGAAGAGCAGGGTGGCGAGCATGTTGCGCATCTGGCGCAGCCGAAGCGAGCGGATCTCCGGATCGTCGGTCGGTCCCTCGACGCCATAATTGGAGGACAGGTTGTGGTCGTGCCCGTCCTTGTTGTCCTCGCCGTTCGCCTCGTTGTGCTTGTCGTTGTAGGAGACGAGATCGTTCAGCGTGAAGCCGTCATGGGCGGTGATGAAGTTGACCGAGGCCCAGGGCCGGCGTCCGCGCTTGTTGAAGATGTCGGCCGATGCGGTGAGGCGCGAGGCGAGTTCCGGCAACTTGCCTTCCTCGCCCTTCCAGTAGGCGCGCACCGTGTCGCGATACCGGTCGTTCCATTCCGCCCATCCGGGCGAGAAGCGGCCGACCTGATAGCCTCCGGGCCCGCAATCCCACGGCTCGGCGATGAGCTTGACCTGGCTGAGGGCCGGGTCCTGCCGGCAGGTATCGAGGAAGCGCCCGTCCTCCTCGAAGCCGTGCGGCTCGCGGCCGAGGATCGTCGCGAGATCGAAGCGGAAGCCGTCGATCTGCACCTCCTGGGCCCAGTAGCGCAAGGAATCCGTGACCATCTGCAGCACGCGCGAGTGGCTGAGATTGACCGTGTTTCCGGTGCCGGTGTCGTTGATGTAGTAGCGCTTGTCGGGCGCGAGCCGGTAATAGGATGCGTTGTCGATGCCCTTGAAGGACAGGGTCGGCCCAAGCTCGTTGCCTTCGGCCGTGTGGTTGTAGACCACGTCGAGGATGACCTCGATCCCGGCGTCGTGTAGGTGGCTCACCATCTCCTTCACTTCGTTCACGAAGGGCGTCGCGAGGTAGCGCGGCTGCGGCGCGAAGAAGCCGATGGAGTTGTAGCCCCAATAGTTTCGCAATCCCTTGTCGATGAGATAGCTGTCGTCCACGAAGGCGTGGATGGGAAGCAGCTCGACGGCGGTGACGCCGAGGTTTCGGATGTACTCGATCACCTCATGCTGCATGAGGCCCGAGAAGGTCCCCCGCAGCTCGCGCGGGACCGCCGGATGCTGCATGGTGAAGCCGCGCAGATGCGTCTCGTAGACGACCGTGCGTTCCCACGGGATCTGCGGCCGGCGCACGCGTCCCCAGGTGAAGGCCGATTCCACGACGCGGCATTTGGGCATGAACCGCGCGCTGTCCCGCTTGTCGAAGGACAGGTCGGCATCCGGCGAGCCGATGGTGTAGCCGAACAGGGCGGGATCCCAGGTCAGATCGCCGATGAGCTGGCGGGCGTAAGGATCGAGCAGGAGCTTGTTCGGGTTGAAGCGGTGGCCTTCCTTGGGATCGTAGGGTCCGTAGACGCGATAGCCGTAGGTGGTGCCGGGCCGCGCATCCGGCAGGTAGCCGTGCCAGACCTCGTCCGTGTATTCGGGCAGCTCCACCCGTTCGAGTTCCGTGACGCCGTCGAGATCGAACAGGCAGAGCTCGACCTTGGTGGCGTTGGCGGAAAAGATGGCGAAGTTGACCCCAAGCCCATCCCAGGTCGCTCCGAGGGGATAGGGCAGTCCTTCCCGCACGCGGGATGTCCGCCTGACATTCGGGGCAACGATCTGAGCTGAGGAAAGCTCGCGGGTGTCGACTTTGTCGTTCATCGAGGGTCTCGGAAAACAAGCGGAGCAAAATGTTCATTCCGACAACGCGCGAGCCTGCATGAGGTCCCGCGGAAGCGGAACTATATGTTCCCTCCGGGGCCTCCCTGATCGAGGACAAGAATGAGCGTCGCCAGAGGCGGAATCGTCAGGGTCAGGGAGCAGGGGCGGCCATGGCTCGGCACGTCCTCGGCCGTCACCCCGCCGAGATTGCCCACATTGCCGCCGCCGTACTGGCCGGCATCCGTATTGACCGCCTCGCGATAGAACCCCGGCAGGGGAACGCCGATGCGATAGGCCTCGCGCGGAACCGGCGTGAAGTTCGCCACCACGATTGCTACCGACTTCTCGTCGTCCCCGCGCCGCATCCAGGCGATGACGCTGTTGTCGCGGTCGTCGGACACCAGCCACTCGAATCCCTTCGCCTCGCAGTCGCGCTCGTGCAGGGCGGGAATGGATTGGTAGGCGCGGTTCAGGTCTCTGATCAGCGCCTGCACACCTTTGTGGTAGGAGCTGTCAAGAAGATGCCAGTCGAGACTCCGGTCGTGATCCCACTCCCGCTCCTGGGCGAACTCCCCGCCCATGAACAAAAGTTTCTTGCCGGGATGGCCCCACATGAAGCCGAAATAGGCGCGCAGATTGGCAAACCGCTGCCACTGATCTCCCGGCATCTTGCCGAGGAGCGATCCCTTGCCGTGAACGACCTCGTCATGGCTCAAGGGCAGGATGAAATTCTCGGAAAAAGCGTAGAGCAGCCCGAAGGTGAGATCGTGGTGGTGGTACTGGCGGAAGACCGGATCCTTGCTGATGTAGCGCAAGGTGTCGTGCATCCAGCCCATGTTCCATTTGAACCCGAATCCGAGACCTCCCGCATAGGTCGGCTGCGACACGCCCGGCCATGCGGTGGATTCCTCCGCGATGGTGACGGCGCCCGGCGAGGTGGCATAGGCGACCTCGTTCATCTTGCGGATGAAGTCGATGGCGCCGAGATTCTCGTTGCCTCCGTAGCGGTTGGGAATCCACTCTCCCGGCTTGCGCGAGTAGTCGAGGTACAGCATCGAGGCAACCGCATCGACCCGCAGCCCGTCGAGATGATAGCGCTCCAGCCAGAAGCGGGCATTCGCCACGAGGAAGCTCATCACCTCCCGGCGCTCGAAGTTATAGATGTAGGTGCCCCAATCCTGGTGGAACCCCAGGCGAGGATCGGCATGCTCGTAGAGATGCGTGCCGTCGAAATAGGACAGCCCGTGCGGGTCGTTCGGAAAATGCGCCGGTACCCAATCGAGGATGATGCCGATCCCGGCCGCGTGGGCGGCTTCGACGAAGGCGGCGAAATCTTCCGGCGTGCCGAAGCGGCTCGTCGGCGCATAAAGAGAGATCGGCTGGTAACCCCACGAGCCGTCGAACGGATATTCGGTGATCGGCAGAAGCTCGATATGCGTGAACCCGAGATCCTTCACGTATGGAATGAGCCGCACGGCCAATTCGCGGTAGGTCAGATAGCGATTGCCTTCCTCGGGAACGCGCGCCCATGAGCCGAGATGGCACTCGTAGATCGACATCGGCGCCTTGCGGTGGTTCTGTGCCGACCGCGACGTCATCCATTCCGAATCCTGCCAGTCGAAGCTCGGAGCGCCCTTGAGAATGGAGGCGGTTTCCGGCGGATGCTCCGCCGCGAAGGCGATAGGATCGGCTTTGAGAGCGAGAAGATTGCCCTGGAGACCGATGATCTCGAACTTGTAGCGCTGGTCTGGCGTCACGTCCGGAACGAACAGCTCCCAGATCCCGCCTTCGTGGCGGCGGCGCATGAGGTGGCAACGCCCGTCCCAGGCGTTGAAGTCGCCCACCACGCTCACCCGGCGGGCATTGGGTGCCCAGACGGTGAACAGAAAACCTTGAATGCCTCCCAGGTCGAGAAAATGCGCCCCGAGCTTCGTGTAGACGGCATCGCTCGTCGGATCGCCGATCCTCATGAGGTCGTCATGGGACAGGAAGGTGCCGAAGCTGTAGGGATCGTGCCGGATTTCCGTGGTGCCGTGCCGCTCGATCCTCAGCCTGTAGTCGGGCCGCTCAGGGGCGCTGAACGAGGCGACGAGCAGGCCGTCCGGAGGCATCCGCTCCATCGGGGCGAGAACGGTTTGTCCATCCCGGTCGAGAACCGTCACGGCATCGACATCCGGCACGATGGCGCGAATCTCCCATTGCCCGGGTGAAACCTCGTGAGGTCCGAGGACCGAGAAGGGGTCGCCCGAATTGACGATCTCGGCAACCGATGGCGGTTCGACCGGGCGCGGCGATGCGCTCTGCGATCCACGACGGTGCTGATCCATTCGGTTCTCCCCCTTCATCTGCTGTTCCATAGACGCTCCTGGAGCGGCATGCACGGCCGCTCCTTCGAGAGGTTTCATTATGGAGCAGGTGCCGGCTTGGACCAGAAGCAGCGCGGCTCCGAAAGGGTTCTGCGCGAATCTTTGTTAATGCGGGATGCCGTCGCCTCCATCGCGCTTGAGAACGGCAAAGGGCAGAGGGCCCAGGAGCGAAGCCATCATTTCTTGATCGGACTCGATGAGAATATCCTCTCCCGTGAGCACGTTTCTCCAGCGCCCATGGGGCAGGGGGATGGCGGTGTCGCCCCAGGCGGCCCGATCGGGGAGCTGGCCCTCCCTGTCCGCCAAACCGTTCCAGAGGCGCGGCACGATCACGGCGAGCGCCGTTTCGCCCTGCTGCCTGAGATAGCCGAGCAGATGACCCGAAAGCTCGCCCTCGATCGACAGGGGCCGG
>Ga0180218_1002151_pt1 | contig 10594 bp, 7 predicted proteins | sample eDN3rd37CKraftBY_FD_151334 | JGI IMG/M metagenome (GOLD analysis project Ga0180218, IMG submission 151334) | Enriched backyard soil microbial communities from Emeryville, California, USA - eDNA 3rd pass 37_C Kraft BY (version 2) (version 2) | ecosystem: Environmental > Terrestrial > Soil >... | reverse complement strand
GACCGCGTCGAGCAGCTTGTGACGGACGAACTCGTCCGCGTAACGCAGGCCCTCGGGGTTCATGACGCCGTCGTCGCCGATGGCGACCGTATTCTCCAGGGAGGCGCCGAGGGCGAAGCCGGCGTTCCAGAGCTTCTCCACATCGCGCATGAAGCCGAAGGTGCGGGCGCGGGAGATTTCACGGCGGAAGACGGAGGGCGAAAGGTCGACGACCTTGCGCTGGCGTCCGATCACCGGCGTGGGGAAATCGATCTCCACGTCCAGGCGGAAGGCGCGGTCGTTGGGAAGAAGCTCGGCGAAAGCCTTGCCCTGGGTGATCCGGACCGGCTTGAGGACCTTGAGGTAACGGCGGGTGGCGCCCTGAACCGCGATGCCGACCTGATCGATGGCATCGATGAAGGGAGCCGAGCTGCCGTCCAGGATCGGAACCTCCGGCCCGTCGATCTCGACGAGGACGTTGTCGAGACCGAGGCCGGACAGGGCCGCCATCAGATGCTCGATCGTGGCCACCGCTCCGGTGTCACGGTCGCCGATCACGGTGCAGAGTTCGGTTGCGGTCACCGCCAGATGGCGGGCGTCGATCAGCCGATCCAGGCCTCCGGCCAGGCCGGTGCGCAGGAAAGCAATACCATGGTTCGCTTCAGCCGGATGAAGGATCATCTTCACTTCATCCCCGGAATGAACTCCGGTTCCAACGAGGGTCACGGCGGCGCGAAGCGTGGTTTGCTGGCTTTGCTTCATTAGTCCTGAACCTCAACTACCCTTGTCGCCAAACTGAGCCGATTTCGCCGGGGAAGCTGCATTTGCTGCTTGTGACTTCGACCGGCAGGCTTCTCATTAGCGCTGCCCCTTTAAACGTTGAGGCACATTAGTCCCCCGGTCAGGCTAGGCCAAATCACGCTTTCTTACTTTGTGTTACAATTTGGATAACTGCCAAACCATTGAAGTTAATGGATTTTTAACGAACAAGGCCCCCAGCCGGATCCGGCTGGGGGCCTTTTTGTAACAGCTCTTGCAGGTCGGTCGGGCCGGATCAGTTGGCCTGACGACGCAGGAAGGCGGGAATCTCCAGCTGGTCGTCTTCCGAATGAGCCCGGGGAGCGGGAGCCATCGGAGCCTGCTGGGGACGCTGCGCCTGGGCCGGCATGGGACGGCGGGCGTATTCGGCGTGGACCGACGACATGGCCTGGCGCGGGGCCTCCTGGCGCGGCTCGGGAGCATGCTGGGGCTCCTCACGGCGGCCGAAGCCGATGGTCGCGAGGCGCTGGATCAGCGACGGCTTGTGCTCGTGAGCGGGCTCCTCGCCACGGCTGGCGCGGATCTGGTTCTGCGCCGGCATCGGCAGCTCGTCGATTCGCGGCATCCGGGCCGGACGCATGGCGCGCTCCGCCTGCGGCGGGATGAACGCGCCCTGCTCCACCGGCTCCTCGTAGGCCGGAGCCTGCGGGGCCGGAGCCTCGTAGGCCACCGCCTGACGCGGCTGGGCCGGCGTGAGAACCACGTCGTCGCGGATCATGGGCTGCGGCGCGGGCTCGACCGGCTGGGCGGCGGCGACGGGCGCCGAAGCCGCAGCGGGGGCCGAAGCCATGGCGGGCGTGGCCTGGCTCAGGATCGGAGCCGCCTTCACCGGTTCGGCTTGGGCGGCGGAGCGAAAGGTCGGCGTTGCCTGGGGCGACGTGGCGCGGGCGCGGGCCTCGGCGCGCAGACGCTCGGCCACCTCGGAGATGCGCTGCTCGGTGGCCGTCAGGTCACCGCCGTTCTCCAGCATGGCGTGATCGATTCCGGTGGCCACGACGGACACGCGGATAATGCCCTCCAGGCTCTCGTCGAAGGTCGCGCCGAGGATGATGTTGGCATCCTGGTCCACTTCCTCGCGGATGCGGGTCGCGGCTTCGTCGAGTTCGTAGAGGGTGAGGTCGTTGCCGCCCGTGATCGAGATGAGCAGGCCGCGCGCGCCCTTCATCGACACATCGTCGAGGAGCGGGTTCGCGATGGCCGCTTCGGCCGCCCGGATGGCGCGCTTCTCGCCGGAAGCCTCACCCGTGCCCATCATGGCCTTGCCCATGCCGCGCATGACGGAGCGCACGTCGGCGAAGTCGAGGTTGATGAGGCCTTCCTTCACCATCAGGTCGGTGATGCAGGCGACGCCGGAATAGAGCACCTGGTCGGCCATGGCGAAGGCGTCCGCGAAGGTCGTCTTCTCGGTGGCGACGCGGAACAGGTTCTGGTTCGGGATCACGATGAGCGTGTCCACCGCCTGCTGCAGCTCGTTTATTCCGGCTTCCGCCAGACGCATGCGGCGCACGCCTTCGAACTGGAACGGCTTCGTCACGACGCCGACAGTCAGTATACCGAGCTCGCGGGCCGCCCGTGCCACGACGGGAGCCGCACCCGTGCCGGTGCCGCCGCCCATGCCGGCGGTGATGAACACCATGTGCGATCCGGCGAGCTGGTCGCGGATCTCGTCGATCACCTCTTCGGCGGCCGCGCGGCCGACTTCCGGCTGCGAGCCGGCGCCGAGGCCTTCCGTCACCTGAACGCCCATCTGGATCACGCGCTGCGCCTTGGACGAGGCCAGTGCCTGCGCGTCGGTGTTCGACACCACGAACTCGACGCCCTCCAGACCGGATTCAATCATGTTGTTCACGGCATTTCCGCCGGCGCCGCCGACGCCGAAAACCGTGATGTGCGGCCTGAGTTCCCGGATGTCCGGAGATTGCTGATTGATAGCCATGATCTGTGCCTCTTCTGGCCTTATACTGATGAGCGTTTGGCGGACGCTGACCCTTGTTGACTTGAACTCATCACGATGGCCCGCCGCGCCAACGCGTTACTCGGTTTAAAAACTCTCGCGAATCCAACGGCCCACTCGCGAGAAGTAGCCGTCGGTTCCCGTACTCTGAAACAAGCCGCTGGAACGCGGCTCGAAATACTCGATGTGCGCCACCTGCGGATAAACCAGGAGGCCGACCACCGCCGAAAAGGCAGGGCCCTTTGCCGCTTCCGGCAGACCCTTGATGCCGAGCGGACGCCCGACACGAACCTGGCCCTGCAAGATGCGGCGCGCCGTTTCCGGCAGCCCGACGAGCTGGCTTGCGCCACCCGTCAGCACGACCCGCCGTCCGGCCTGGGCCGCGAAGCCCGCGCCTTTCAACCGGTCGCGCACGAGTTCGAGAACCTCCTCGACCCGCGGCTTGATGATGCGAACGAGGTGCGACTTCGGCAGATGATTCGGAACGTCGCGTTCGTCCTCATCGACCTGCGGCACCGCGATCATGTCCCGGTCATCCGCGCTCGACGTGATGGCGGAGCCGTAGAGAGTCTTGAGCCGTTCGGCTGCGGACACGCGGGTCGTGAGACCGCGCGCGATGTCCATGGTCACGTGGTGGCCGCCGACCGCGATGGCATCGGAATGAACCAGATGCCCGTTGGAGAAGATGCCGACGCTCGTGGTGCCGCCGCCCATGTCGACCACGGCGCAGCCCATGTCGGCCTCGTCGTCGACGAGAGCGGAAAGGCCTGCCGCGTAAGGCGTGGCGATCACGGCCTCGACGCCGAGATGGCAGCGCTCGACCGCGAGCATCAGGTTGCGCGCCGCCGCCGCCTCGGACGTGACCACATGCAGATCCGCGCCGAGGCGCTCGCCGATCATGCCGGCGGGATCGACGATGTGCTGCTGCCGGTCGAGGGAGAAGCCGGTGGGCAGAGCATGGAGAACCGTCCGGCCGCGACGCAGGTCGTAGCTCGACGCGGCGTCGAGCACGCGATGGATGTCGCCGGAGCTCACCGCGCCGCGCACCGGGATATGCGCCTCGAAATGCTCGGACGCGAGACGTCCGCCGGTGAGGTTGACGATCACCGACTGGATCTCGACCTTCGCCATCCGCTCGGCGGCGTGGACCGCTTGACGAATGGCCGTTTCGGCCGCTTCCAGATCGACCACCACGCCGCCCTTGAGGCCCATGGAACGCTGGTGGCCGATGCCGAGGATGCGCGCCACGTGGGTGCGGCTGCGCAGCGATTCGACCTCGTCGGCCGGCTTCAGCTCCGCCACGACGCAGACGACCTTGCTCGTTCCCACGTCGAGGACCGACAGGATGGCGCTCTTGCGCGCTGACAGCGGCTTCAAGCGTGGCGTCAAACCGTGACCCGAGAGACTCATGTGTCGACCCCCTTGCCGCGCATTGGTTTCTTCTTGAGCGCCTCGGCGCGGGCCAGGGCTGCCTCTTCCGTCAATCGGACGACGACGCGATCCGCCATGCGCAGATCGATCGCCAGCACGTCCTTTTCCAGAATCTTCTGTTCGTTCTCGAGCTTCACGAGACGGGCCAGCGCATCGGTGGCCCCGAGTTCCGGCAGGCGCACGTCCATGCCGTTCTCCATCTTGAGCGTCCAGCGCCGCCCGGCCACGAGGGTGCCCGCGCGGATGCGGCTCCGGAGCGGGCCGGCGGCTTCGAGCAGCGCGAGATAGTCCTTGCTGCGGGTGTTGGCGCCCTCGCCCACCACGAACGGCAGGTCCAGATAGCGCTCGTCCTGCATGAGGTCGATGACCGTGCCGTCGGCGGCAATCACGAACAGCTCGCCGTTGTTCTGCCAGATCCCGTGCGCCTCGCGCTCGATGAGCGTGATGACGAGTTCGTTCGGATAAAGCTTGCGCACGGTCGCCGTCTTGACCATCGGCACGCGCTCGAGACGCTCGCGCAGGTCGTTCACGTCGAGGAAGGCGAGCGAGAGCTTCGCATTGATGCCCGCGGCGGCGAGAACTTCCTTCTCGGTCATCTGCGAGATGCCGGAGATCGTCACCTGATCGAGGCCGAGGCCGACGGCCCGCGCCAGGGCATGATGCGGCTCGCCGTATTCACGGATGAAACCGTCGATGTGGCCGCCCTGCCAGAGGCCGAACCCGACCACGGCCCCGAAGAAGCCGAGAGCGAGGCCCGTTCCGAGGAAACGGGGAAGGCGCCGCTCGAGCGGCAGACCGGCCGAGCGCCGGCGCACGCTGCGCGAGGAGCCGAAGAATTTGCTGATTCGGGAGGGCTTCCTGAAGGGGGCGCCCGCTCCCCGGTGACCGGAGGCAGGGCGCGCAACGGCGAATCCGGCCGGGTAGGCCGTCATCGGTTGCAGGTAGCGTCCTCCACCATCCATTGCACAAGCTCGCCAAACGAATAGCCCGCGTGGGCTGCCAGTTCTGGCACCAAGCTCGTCTCGGTCATGCCGGGTTGGGTGTTGACCTCGAGAACGACGAGTTCTCCAGTTCCCCCGGGAGTATCGTCGTACCGCAAGTCGGCACGGCTGATTCCCCGACAGCCGAGCGCTTGATGCGCCGTTAACGCCAACTCTTGGACCTTTTGGTAAATATTCGGTTTAATTTCTGCCGGGAGGACGTGAATGGAGCCGCCCTTCACATATTTCGCATCGTAATCGTAGAAGACCCCGGTGGCGGGCTGGATGTCGATGACCCCGAGCGCCCTGTCACCCATGACCGCGCAGGTGAGCTCGCGGCCCGCAACATATGATTCCACAAGGACTTTTTCGCCGAAGGCCCAGTCCTCCCGCGTCAGTTCCTGGGGCGGATGGGAGCGGTCCTCGCGGACGATGATGACGCCGACGGACGAGCCTTCGTTGACCGGTTTGATCACGTAGGGAGCCGGAAGAACGTGGCTTTTCGCCGCCTCCGAACGGTTAACAACTTTCCCTTTCGGAACCGGCACGCCGGCCGCTTCCATGATCGTTTTGGCCTTGTCCTTCTGCATGGCGAGCGCCGAGGCGAGGACGCCGGAATGGGTATAGGGAATTCTTAAGACTTCCAGCAGACCCTGGATGGTTCCATCCTCGCCGACCCGGCCGTGGAGCGCGTTGAACACCACGTCCGGCGCGACCGCCTGAAGCACGGTGGCGATGTCGGGCTGCACATCGATGGGGGTGACCTTGTAGCCCAGATCCTCCAGGGCCTTGCAGCAGGCCTTGCCGGACGCGAGGCTCACCTCGCGCTCAGCGGACCAGCCGCCATAGAGGATGGCAACGTGCTTCGCCATGGGTCTCTCCCCGTCATGCGCCCGGCGTCGCCGGGTTCTGGCAAATGATTCGAATCAGGCCTTCGCGATTCCGACCCGCTTGATTTCCCATTCGAGTTCGACGCCGGTCGTCTCGCGGACGCGGCGACGCACCTCTTCACCCAGGCCCTCGATGTCGGCCGCCGAGGCCGAGCCGTGGTTGATCAGGAAGTTGCAATGCATCTCCGACACCTGCGCATCGCCGATGCGAAGACCCCGGCAGCCGGCCGCATCGACCAGCTCCCAGGCCTTCCGGCCCGGAGGATTCTTGAAGGTCGAGCCGCCCGTGCGGGTGTTGACCGGCTGCGTCGAGGAGCGCGCCTCGGTGATGGCGCTCATCTCGGCGAGGATCTCGTCCGGATTGCCGGGACGGCCCTCGAACAGGGCTTCGGTGAAGATCACGTCGTCGGGCACGCTCGAATGGCGGTAGGTGAAGCCCATCTGCGCATTGGTGAAGGTCACGGCCTCACCGGTGCGCGTGACCCCCTTGGCCTCGACGAGCACGTCCTTCGTCTCGCCGCCATAGGCGCCGCCGTTCATGCGAAGCGCGCCGCCGATGGCGCCGGGAATGCCGCGCAGGAAGGACAGCCCGGCGATGCCGGCCTCCGCTGCCGCCCGCGCCACCTTCACGTCGGGCGCACCGGCACCCGCGCGTACGCGCAGACCCGGCTCGACCGACACCTCGGCAAAGCCCTTGCCCAACCGGATGATCACGCCCTCCCATCCGCCGTCCCGGATGAGCAGGTTCGAGCCGAGACCCACGACGAGAACCGGCACAGTGCGGTCGAGCCGCTGCAGGAAATACGCGAGATCGTCCGCGTCGACCGGCGTGAACAGCACCTGCGCCGGACCGCCCGTGCGGAACCACGACAGCGGCGCCGTCGGCGCATTCGCCTCCAGCTTGCCGCGCAGTTCGGGCATCCGGGCTTTCAGGTCGGGAACAAGATCAGGAAACATGAAACACCCCATAGCCCTCATCCTGAGAGTCTGGCTCCGAAAGCGCGAGCCACCCTCCTCCCCCTTGTGGGGAGGGAAATGCGCGTGCATCCTTTACAAGTCATCCTTTGAGACGCGAGCCAAGCTCGCTCCCCAGGATGAGGAAACCTTGGGCCGTGCCGCGAATTATCAAGCCGCCTTCTCGCCCAGCGCATCGAGCTCGCCCGGAAGGGCATAGGCCCATTGGGTGATGTTGCCGGCGCCCAGGCAGATCACGTAGTCGCCCGGCTTCGCGATGCCCTTCACGAGCCCCGCGAGATCCTCGGACTTTTCGAGCGCCATCACGTTGCGGTGCCCGCGGGCCTTGAGGCCGGAGACGAGGCCGTCGCGGTCGGCGCCCGGAATGGGCTGCTCACCCGCCGCATAGACCGGCGCGACGATGACCGCGTCCGCGTCGTTGAAGCAGGTGCAGAACTGATCGAACAGGGACGACAGGCGCGAATAGCGGTGCGGCTGCACCACGGCGATGACCTGACCCTCCGTCGAGGCGCGCGCGGCCTTGAGCACGGCTGCGATCTCGATGGGATGGTGGCCGTAATCGTCGAACACGGTGACGCCGTTCCACTCGCCCGTGCGGGTGAAGCGCCGCTTCACGCCGCCGAAGCCGCCGAGCGCCTTGCGGATCGCATCCGGCGTGACGCCGAGTTCGTGCGCGACCGCGATGGCGGCCGTCGCGTTGAGCGCGTTGTGCGCGCCGGGCATCGGCAGCACGAGGTCTTCGAGTTCCAGGCGGAAGCCGGGGCGGCGGTCGCGGATCATGACGCGGAAGCGGTTCTGCCCGCCGCGGGAATCCACGTCCATCAGGCGCACGTCCGCCTGCGGGTTCTCGCCATAGGTGATGATGCGCCGATCCTCGATGCGGCCGACGAGGTCCTGCACGGTCGGGTGGTCGATGCACATCACGGCGAAGCCGTAGAACGGGATCGAGTTGATGAAGGAATGGAAGGAATCCTTGATCGCATCGAAGGTGCCGAAGTGATCGAGATGCTCGGCGTCGATGTTGGTCACGATGGCCACGTCGGCCGGAAGCTTCAGGAAGGTGCCGTCGGACTCGTCTGCCTCCACCACCATCCACTGGCCGTCGCCCATGCGGGCATTGGTGCCGTAGGCGTTGATGATGCCGCCGTTGATGACCGTGGGATCGAGCCCGCCCGCATCGAGCAGCGTCGCGACCAGGGAGGTCGTGGTCGTCTTGCCGTGGGTGCCTGCCACCGCGACGCAGGACTTGAACCGCATGAGCTCGGCCAGCATCTCGGCCCGGCGCACGACCGGCAGGCGCTTCTCGCGGGCGACGATCAGCTCCGGGTTGTCCCGCTTGATCGCGGTTGACACCACGACGATCTCGGCGTCCTCCACGTTCTCGGCCTTGTGGCCGATGAAGGTCTTGATGCCCTTATCGGACAGGCGCTTGACGTTGTAATTGTCGGCGGCGTCCGAGCCCTGAACCGTGTAGCCCAGATTGTGCATGACCTCGGCGATGCCCGACATGCCGATGCCGCCGATGCCGATGAAGTGAATGGGACCAAGCTTCGGCGGCAGTTTCATGGGTTTTTTCCGTTATTGTTCGAGGGGACAAGGGTGAGAACGGCCTGCGCCAGCCGCTCCGCCGCATCCGTGATGCTGGCGCTATGTGCGGCGGCGGCGGCTCTGGTCAAGCGGTCAGGCTCTTGAAAAATGAGCCGAATTTCCTGGGCCAGCCTCTCAGGGGTGAAGTCCGATTGCGGACAAACGATGGCAGCACCCAGATCTCCGAGGGTTTTCGCATTGGCCGCCTGGTCCTGGTCGAGGGAGCCCGGCAGGGGCACGAGGATCGACGGACGGCCGATCACCGCGAGTTCCGCCACCGTCGAAGCGCCGGAGCGGGAGACCACGAGACCGGCCTGGGCGAGCCGGTGCGGCAGGTCCTTGAAGAAGGGCTCGGCCTCGAAATCCACGTGGAGCGTCCGGTAATGCGCGCGCACTCGTTCCAGGTCCTCGCCCCTCGCCTGCTGGGTGACGGCGAGGCGGGCCCTCAGGTCCGGCGGCAGAAGTTCGATGGCAGGCGGCACCACGTCGCTCATCACCCGGGCGCCCTGGCTGCCGCCGACGACGAGGAGACGGAGCTTGCCCTGAGGCTCCAGGCCCGCATAGGGCTGCCGCGCGGCTTCGAGCACCGCGGGACGGATCGGATTGCCCGTGTGGATGCTTTTCCCCGGCACATTCGCCGGAACGCCCTTGATGCCGGCGAAGCCCGTGGCGATCAATGTGGCGCGGCGAGCGAGCAGCCTGTTGGCGCGTCCCATCACGCCGTTCGCCTCATGGATCACCGTCGGCACCTTGAGGAAGGACGCGGCCAGCACGGGCGGCACGGTGGGATAGCCGCCGAAGCCCACGACCACGGCCGGCTTCATCGCGCGAATGAGGGACGCGGCCTTCAGGGTCCCCTGCCCCAGCAGCAGCGCGGCTTTCGCCATCTGCGGCAGGGAGCGGCCCGAAGGGGTCGCCGAAGGAATCTCGACGATCTCGTCGGCCGGGAACGAGCCCGCATAGGCGTTGGCGCGCTTGTCGGTGGCGAGCGCCACCCGCGCGCCGGACGCCTTGAGGGCGTTGGCCAGCGCTTCGGCGGGAAAAAGATGACCGCCGGTTCCGCCGGCGGTCAGGAGGATGAGAGGAGCCTTCATCCGCGCGGCCAATCCTGATTGTAGGTGTCCATCATCTCGGAGCGCGGCCGCCGCCGCGTGAGCGCGATGAGGAAGCCCATGCCGAGGGCGAGCGACAGCAGCGACGAACCGCCATAGGAGATGAAGGGCAGCGTCATGCCCTTGGCGGGCATGAGGTGGACGTTCACCATCATGTTGATGCAGGCCTGCAGGCCGAACATGAAGATGAGGCCGGTGGCCGCGAGGCGGCAGAACGTGTCCTCGCTGCGGCGCGCGAGCGTCAGGCCGCGCAGCACGATGAAGGCGAAGATCAGGAGCAGCGCGATGCAGACGATGATGCCGAACTCTTCCGCCGTGACGGCGAAGATGAAGTCCGTATGGGCGTCCGGCAGGATGCGCTTGACGGTGCCCTCGCCCGGACCGCGTCCAAGCCAGCCGCCGCGGGAGAAGGATTCCATCGCCGTGTCCACCTGGAAGGTGTCGCCGGAATCCTTGTCGAGGAAGCGCTCGATGCGGGCGCGCACGTGCGGCAGGAATTCATAGGCCGCCACGATGCCGACAAGCCCCGCGCCGCCGAGGCCCATCACCCAGAACCAGTGCAGGCCGGCGATGAAGAACAGCCCGCACCACACGATGGTGATGAGCATGGTCTGGCCGAAATCCGGCTGGAGGATGAGCGGAACGATGGTGGCGGGCAGGAGCAGAAGTGCCAGTAGCGTGCCCGGCACGTCCTTGCGCCGCGCGCCTTCCGAGAAGGCCCAAGCGGAGAGAACCACGAAGGCGGGCTTCACGAATTCCGACGGCTGCAGGCCGAGCGGGCCGATCATGATCCAGCGATGCGCGCCCTTGATCTCGGGACCGTACTGGAACGCCAGCAGGATCAGCACCATGCCGATCGCATAGACC
>Ga0180218_1002149_pt1 | contig 10596 bp, 12 predicted proteins | sample eDN3rd37CKraftBY_FD_151334 | JGI IMG/M metagenome (GOLD analysis project Ga0180218, IMG submission 151334) | Enriched backyard soil microbial communities from Emeryville, California, USA - eDNA 3rd pass 37_C Kraft BY (version 2) (version 2) | ecosystem: Environmental > Terrestrial > Soil >... | reverse complement strand
CTTGTCGCTCCAGGGTTTGCCCGAAGGATCAGCCGAAGCACGATTGTACTGGATGCGGCGGTTGGCCGGCCACGAGAAGCCCCAATTGCCGTACACGCCGAGTCCTGACGGATCGGAGTTGTCGCGCCGCTGGGCCATGTTGCCCGTCGGCCCGTAGAAGCCGGTGTAGATCCACATGCAGCCGTCGGTCGAACCGTCGTCCCGCATTTCGCCGAACGAGGCGAGACGTTCGCCCGCACGACGAGTGACCTTACCCTCGGCATCCTTGAGATCGACGAGCGCCCTGCCGTTGAGCTCAGCCGCGAGCTCCTCGGGCGTCGGCTCGAGCGGGTTCTTGTAGCTCCAGTCGATGGCCATGAGCGGTTCGACGCCCTTGCCACCTTCCTTCTCGTAGAGCTTGCGAACGCGCAGGAACAGATCCGAGAGGATCTCGACGTCCGTCTTCGACTCGTAGTGCGGATCGGCCGCCTTCCACTTCCACTGGATGACGCGGCTGGAGTTGGTAACGCTACCTTCCTCCTCGCACCACATCGAGCACGGCAACATGAACACTTCTGTCTTGACCTGGGCGGGATCGGATTTGTTGAACTCGCCGTGGTTTTCCCAGAAGCGTGCTGAGTCGGTCTCGATCGGGTCGATGCTGACGTAGAACTTCAACTTCTTGAGGGCTTCCCGGCTCTTGTTCGAGTTCGGAATCGCCATCAGCGGGTTGAAGCCCTGGGCGATCAGACCGTTGGTCTTGCCCTGGCTCATCAGGTCGAACATCCGGATGCAGTCGTAGACCACATCGAGCTTCGGCAGATATTGATAGCCGAACTCGTTTTCCGGCGTCGCGTTCTTGCCGAACTGCGTCTTCAGGAAGCTGATGTAGAACTTTTTGTAGTTCTGCCAGTAGCTGGTCTGGTTCGGCAGCAACGGTTTGAACGTCCGTTTCGCGAGATGCGATTCGAGCGTCGGTTCCGTTTCTGACGGCAGCGCGAGGTAACCCGGAATCGCCGCCGTGAGCGTGCCCACGTCGGTGATGCCCTGCACGTTGGAGTGACCGCGCAATGCGTTCACGCCGCCGCCGGGGATGCCGATGTTGCCGCACAGAAGCTGGATCATCGCCGCACAGCGAATGTTCTGCGCGCCATGCGAATGCTGCGTCCAGCCAAGCGCATACATGAAAGTCATCGAACGCTCGCCGTTCGCGGTCGACGAGACCCAGTCGGCAACCTTCAGGAACTTGTCCTTCGGCGTGCCGCAGACCCGCTCGACCAATTCCGGCGTGTAGCGTGCGAAATGCTTCTTCATCAGCTGGAAGACGCAGCGCGGATCCTGCAACGTCACGTCGCGAAGGGCGAAGCCGTCCGGTCCGAACTTGTACTCCCACGAGCTGCGATCGTAGGTGCGCTTGCCCTCGTCGTAGCCGGTGAAGAAACCGTCGTTGAAGTCGAACTCATCCTTCACGATGAAGGAAGCGTTCGTGTAGTTGCTCACATACTCGTGGTGAATCTTGTTGTTCGTGAGCAGATAGTTGATCACGCCCGAAAGGAACGTGATGTCCGAGCCGGAACGAATTGGCGCGTAATGATCTGCGACAGCCGCCGACCGGTTGAACCGGGGATCGACCACCATCAGCTTCGCGCCGCGTTCAGCTTTCGCTTCGGTGACCCACTTGAAACCGCAGGGATGCGCTTCCGCTGCGTTGCCACCCATAATCCAGACGAGATCAGCGTTCTTGATGTCCGTCCAGGAATTCGTCATTGCACCGCGACCGAATGTGGAGCCCAAACTGGCTACCGTCGGCCCGTGTCAAACTCGCGCTTGGTTCTCGATCTGCAGCAGACCCAAGCCGCGCGACACCTTGTAGGTGAGCCAGCCGCCTTCGTTGGCGACCGAGCTGCCCGCAAGAAACGCGGTCGTGAGCCAGCGGTTGACCGTCACGCCGTCCTTGTTCTTCTCGATCCAGTTGGCGTCGCGATCTTCCTTCACCAGCTTCGCGATACGATCCATCGCGAAATCCCAGCTGACACGCTCGAATTCGGTGCCACCGGGCTTACGGTACATCGGATACTTAACGCGCGACTTGGAGTTGATGTAGTCGATCGCGCCTGCACCCTTCGGGCACAACGTTCCGCGGTTGACCGGATGATCGACGTCACCCTCGATGTGGGTGACCGTGAGCTTGCCTTTTTCTTCTTTGCTCTCGGCAGAGTAGATCATCATGCCGCAGCACACCGCACAGTACGGGCACTGATTGCGAGCTTCCTTGGTCAACGCGAGTTTGAATGGCCGGATGGACAACGCGTGAGCTGCTTCGATTTCACCAAATCCAAGTGCTCCGAGAGTCGTTCCTGCCAAACCCGCGCCGGCGCCAACCATAAACTGGCGCCGCGAGAGTTCCATGTTCATTTAGGTCCTCCTTCCTAGCCACTGCACCCCTGCAATGGGATTTTAGGTTTTGATTCCCAACGGCTTAAGCGGTAACTTCGTAGTACTCCACCTTGAAATTGGTCTAATGTCAAAACACAAATGCCAAATTTTAGTCTTTAGGCGCAAAATTCGTTGTTGCAGTGCGATATTCAAGTTATGCCCATGCCACAGGCGTTTTTGATGCAATAAAACCAATTTTCGAGTGCAAAAAAACAAAATCGAGCGCTCATCCGGGGCTGGCAGGGAAAGCCCCAAATGGCCGAAAAAAGCGCCCGGAACAGCCAAGAACTATTGACCGGCGCCGGAGGTACAACGAATATCCGCGTGTGCGGTTTCGCTCGCCTCCCGCGTCGCGGGGGTCATATGAGTTCTCGTCCGTCGCGCTCCATTCAATTCGCGCTGCCACGGCCGTTTCCGATTCCCCGCACTCTGCCGGTTCCCGAAATCTTGTTACGCGGCTGAGCCGCCGTTCTCTGCTGTCAGCGCTCCTATCCGCTTCGTGCCTTCTCGCTTTGCAGAAACCTTCACGGGCCGAAACGTCTCAAGACGCCCGCCTGCAACCGTGGACTGGCGGATCGCAGCCGAGTTTTACCCTCAAGACACTCGATGGCAGCGTCGAAGATCTCGCAAGCCGCGCGAAGCGTATCGTTGTCGTGCACTTCTTTGCGACGTGGTGCGAACCCTGCCGGAAGGAAATCGGTTCGCTGCACGATCTCTCGAAGCGGCTGCCGCAGGACCGCTTCGCAATCGTCGGCGTCGACGTCGGCGAAGTCGAAATCCGCGTGAAGCGATTCTTCGAGTCATTACCGGTGGCCTTCCCCATCGCACTCGATCGCGACGGTGCCGTTGCCAAGGCCTGGGGTGTCGACGCGCTGCCGACAACCTTCGTGCTCGGCCGTAATCTCACCCCGCGCTTCTACATTCAGGGCGATCTCGACTGGAATCGTCCTGCTATCGACCGTTTGCTCGCAGCGCTTTCGGATGAATCCAAACCGAAAAAGCAAAGCAGCATCCAGCCCAACTTGACCAACCATCCATGAACAAATCCGAGGAGGAAAGTATGTCTCTGCATCGACGTGAATTTCTGGCCAGCGCCGCGGCGCTTGCCGCCACCGCGGCGCTACCGCGAATGGCGTTTGCGCAAGCGGTGTTCGCACCGAAGCCGGGTGAATGGCAGAACTATGAAATTCTCACCCATCTTGAAGTCGCCAATCAGAATGCACCGGCGCAGGCATGGATTCCCGTGCCGTCGGTGAACGAGGCGGATTGGTTCAAGTCGCTCGACAACCGCTGGACGACGAACGGCAAAGCCAGGCTCGTGCGCGATCCGAAATACGGCGCGCAATTCGTGCACGTCGAATGGGCCGCTTCGGAGAAAAATCCGGTCATCGACATCACCAGCCGGATCTCCACTCGCGATCGTGCCGTCGATTTTTCGAAACCGGGCACGGCCGCGAAACTTTCGACAGCCGACTATAAGCTCAACACTGCGGCGACGAAGCTCATCCCGACCGACGGCATCGTCAAGGAAACCTCCGACAAGATCGTCAAGGCCGCCAACGCCAAAAGCGATCTCGACAAGACCCGCGCAATCTACGAGTGGGTGATCGATAACACCTACCGCGAAGCCAAGGTCCGCGGATGCGGCACCGGCGACATTGCCGCGATGCTGAGAAGCGGAACGCTCGGCGGCAAGTGCGCTGACCTGAATGCGCTGTTCGTCGGCCTCGTGCGGGCACAGGGCATTCCGGCGCGCGATGTTTATGGCATCCGTGTCGCGCCTTCGGCCTTCGGCTACAAGAGCCTCGGCGCGAACAGCCCGACGATCACCAAGGCACAGCACTGCCGTGCCGAAGTGCATCTTGCCGGCTTCGGCTGGGTCGCGATGGATCCCGCCGACGTGCGCAAGGTCGTGCTCGAAGAGCCGCCGGCAAATCTGCCCCTCAACAGCGACAAGGTCGTCGCGGCGCGCAAAGCGCTGTTCGGCTCGTGGGAGACCAACTGGCTCGCCTACAACTTCGCCCACGATGTAAACCTGCCGGGCGCCAAAGAAGGCGAGGTCGCCTTCCTGATGTATCCGCAAGCGGAAACTGTCGCGGGACGGCTCGACTGCCTCGACCCCGATACGTTCCGGTACGCGATCAGCGCCAAGCGCGTTACGGCTTGATCTCAGCTACCTAACGAAACGGGCGCCGTATGAACGGCGCCCGTTTTTTCGAACAGCCTCTGATAATGCGCCGCAATTACTTCTTGTTTCCGGCGGCGTCGAACTGTTTGAGATAAGCGATCAAATCGCCGCGCTTCGCCGCATCCTTAAGTCCCGCATAGGGCATCTTTCCCTTCGGGGCGACGGCCTTCGGATTCTCCAGATATTTATCGAGCGTGGCCTCGTCCCAGGTCTTACCGGACGTCTTGCCTTCGGCAAGATCGCTCGAATAGTTGAAACCTGCGACCGTACCCCAAGTCCGCCCGACAATGCCGTTCAGTTCCGGGCCGAGCTTATTCTTCGCATTCGATCCTATCGCATGACAGGCCGCGCACGCCTTGAACGCCTGCTCGCCGCTCGCCGGATCGGCTGCAAGGGCGGTGCTGCAAAGAGCCAAAGAGAATGAAATGGCAAGCAAGGTGCGCATGGAAAGTCCCTTTTCGTCGTGTCAGAAATCAAGTTTGTCGCGGATCGCGGCGAGTCCCGCCTTCGCGCAGGCTTCATCCTTGTCCCCGCCAGGAGCGCCCGACACGCCGATGGCGCCCAGGAGCGTGCCACCCGCTTCGATAACGATGCCTCCGCCAAGCATCGTTATGCGCGGCAGACTCGCGAGCCGCGCGCTGATGTCGCCGCTCGCCGCCGATTTTGCGAGATCCGAGGTATTGGCGCGAAAGCCAACGGACGTCCAGGCTTTGTCGGTGGCGATGGTCGCCGCCGGCAAACCGGCGAACCGGTCTCGCATCAGGACTTGCGCCTCCCCGAAGCGATCAACGACAGCAACCGCAACCTGATAACCGTCGGCGCGGCATTGCTTCAGCGCAGCCTGCACTGCCTCGAGCGCCACATCGGGAGAGAGCGACTTGTAGGTAACGGTCGCCTCTTCCGCATATGCCGAAAAGGCGAACACAGTGACTGCAGCCAACAGGCACGAGCGCAAAATTCTCATTACGATCTTTCCCCGTTACGGCCGAAGGTAGCTCCAGCCTTTTTCCTGCAGCTCGATCAGCCGCACGGCGCCCGACGAAACGACCGTTGCCTCGGGGACGACGCTGATCGCATGGCCCTCTTTCTTCTCCATGCCCTGCTTGGTGTTATTGCAGGCCGAAAACTGGATCTTTGCCGGAAAGCTCGCATCCTTGATGTGCTTGATCCTGTCCTTCACCGGCGAAGTATCCTCGCGCAGCATGTGCAATCCTGGACCGTAAGCGACGATCTCGACTTCGACCTCTTCACGCCGGTCGCGATATTCCGAGATGATGTTGGAAGCGTTGTTCAGAGCGAGGTTCATCACCGCAGGATCGTTTTGATCGACCTGAATGCTGACACGGTGAATCTTGGCGTTATCGGCTTGCGCCGCGAACGCACAGAAGCTCAAAACGACAAGCGAGAAAGCGGCATTCGTGATGAAGCGCATAACTTCCCCCTATGGACGAACGATGGTGTAACCTTTTTCAGCGAGCGTGAGCAGATAACCGACACCAACCTTCACTTCGTTTGCATTTGGGTTGACTTTGGGCCGCTTTCCGCTTTCGCGCTCGATCGTATCGAGCGTATTGCCGCAGATATTGAAGCGAACGCCTTGCGAAACCAGACTGTCGACACGCGCGCGATTGACATTCTCCGCCCGCAACAAATCGATGCCGGGACCGAACGCCACGACTTCGACAGCAATCGTGTCCGGTCCGTAAGCCTTCAGAAGGTTGTTGGCGACGTTCAGAACTTCGGTCTGCTTCTTCTGGTCCTTATCAGAAAGCTGAAGCACAATGCGGTGCTCGGCAAACGGCTTGTCGGCAGGAAGATCCGTCTGCGCCCGCGCGGGCACAGTACGCACCACGCTCGTAATCGCTATGAGCGCGGCAGCGGCGATCCAGAACGAAACACGCTTCATCTTTACCCCGCAAAGCCGGGATTGCCCTCGACGCCCTTCAGTTCGACTGCGCTTCCTTTGCGCCTCTCGATTCGCTTGGTATCGCGCAAATAGGCCGCAACCGTCTCCCAGACCGGCTTGCCGTTCTGGGGATTGACCGAAGCCCAGCCGGCAACGCGGTAGCTTTTTGATGCCTCGATCGGCTGGCCGTTCTCCAGGCGCAAATTGCTGATGCGCTTGCCGACGGACTCGGAAGGCGAGCAGGCGTAGCTCAAGCCGCCAAGCCGCACCATGTCGCCGCCCTGCTGATAGTAGGGATCGGCATTGAAGAGATTGTCGCAGACGTCTTCCATCACATTCTTCAGCTGTTCGCCGGTCATGGCCTGCACGTAAACTTCAGGATAGGTCATGGCGGTTTCGGACATCAGATCCTGCATGCTGATGGCCTGCCCCGGCAATACAGTATCGCCCCAGCGAAACCCCGGCGAAAGCGCAATTTCCGCATCGAGTTCACGCCGCAAAGCGCCACAGATCAATTCGTCCATCGTGCCGTTGAAATTGCCGCGGCGATAAAGAAGCCCGTCGGTCACCGCCAGCTTCTCGGCAAGCTCCTTCGCGCGCGGCGCGGTATAGCGCGCGATCAATGCGGACATCGCGGCATCGGCTTTCAGCTTGTCGCTGAACACCGGCAGCAGGCGATAGCGCACGTCGTTGACGCGGCCCTTGCCCAGATCGAGATCGAGGACACCGACGAATTTTCCGCTCGAACCGGCGTTCGTGACGAGCGTCTTGCCGCCGGGATTCTGCACTTCGATCGGCTGCGGGACCGCATCATGCGTATGGCCGCCGAGAATAACGTCGATTCCACTAACGCGGCTCGCGAGCTTCAAATCGACATCCATGCCGTTATGCGACAGAAGAATGATCGCATCCGGTTTTTCGTTTTCACGGATCTGCGCGATCAGCTTTTGCAGCTCTTCTTCGCGCACACCGAACGTCCAGTCGGGCACGAAACGCTTGGGATGCGCGATCGGCACATAGGGAAATGCCTGCCCGACGATTGCGACACGGCGATCGCCCATCTCACGGATGAAATACGGCTTGAAGACGCGGCCGGAATCCGCGTCGAACGCCTGCGCGCCGTTGAAAGCCGCTTCCTCATTCAAAAAAACATTCTGCGCGACGAACTCGCCTTTGAATGCCGCGAGGTTCTGGCGCAGCACCTTCTCGCCATAAGTGAATTCCCAATGGCCGGTCATGGCATCGACGCCGAGAAGATTGGCGGCCTCGACCATCGCCATGCCGTCGCTCCAGTGCGCGGCAGCGCTGCCTTGCCAGAGATCGCCGCCATCGAGCAGCACCGAACGCCCGAACGGCGCCGAAGCGCGCAGGCCGTCGACCAGCGTCTTGATGTGGGCGAAGCCGCCCATTTTGCCGAACTGCTGCGCGGCTCTGTCGAAATCGAGGTAGGTGAAGGCGTAAGCCGACGGGCTTCCCGCCGCGATACCGAACTTCTTCAGAAAGGCTTCGCCCACGAGATGCGGCGGATTGCCCTGCATCCCGCCGATGCCGATATTGACGCTCGGCTCGCGGAAATAGAGCGGCTCGAGCTGGCCGTGCGTATCGGTGATGTGAATGACACGCGCGTTACCGAACGGCTTGAAATCGTAAAGCTCGTCGCCGGCGGCCAGGCTGCGGCCGGCAATGCTCCAGATCGCGGGAGCGGCCAGCGCAAACTTCAAAACTTCTCGTCTGCGCCAGCGCATGCGGTTCACCCGTCGGTTAGCGGATAACCGCGTCTTTCCACGCCGTCTTTTCGCGCTCCGTCTGTACGATTGAAGCCTTGGCGAGCGCTTCCGCCTGCTCGGCGAGCTTCAATGCCTTGTCGAAATCCCCGGCATCAGCCGCGGCCTTGGCGGCTTTCAGTGCATTCGCGGTCACCGTCCATTGATTGCGAAGTTCGCCAGCCTTCTTATTGGTGGCTTCGGCTTTCTCATAGGCCGCCTTGAACTGATCCTGCGGCGACTGCGCGAGCGCCGCGCCAACCGGGAGTGCGGCGAGAAGAAGAGCCGCGATGATTTTGTTTCGCATCGGAAACTCCTACGGCCGCGAGCCGGGGCCGACAATCGGCAGCCCGTTCGCCATGTATGAGAGATAATATTCGACGTCGCGGTATTCTGCGTCCTGCGGCTTCAGCGGAACGCCGCGCACCTGACTGTTGCAGCTTGTGAAGCGGCGGCTGATCGTGCCCATGCCGCCCCACTCCGAACGATAGATCGGCATCGCGTTGAGAATGCCAAGCGCCGGCGCGAGCCGCTCGCTACGGATCAATTCGCCCGGGCTCTGCACATGGCAGCTCGCGCAGGAAAAATTGAGCTGGCCGCGGCGCTGATAGAAATACTGCTTGCCATGCTCATAGGCCGCGAGCGCTCGCGGATCGTTCGGAATCTTGATATCGAACGGCTTGCCGCGCGAAGTGAACGCCATATAGGCGGTGACCGACGCCATGTCGTCGCCGGTGTAGGAAAAAGGCTTCTCGCCGTTCTGCTCGAGGCAGCGGTTCACCGCAAGCTCAAGCGTGATGACCTGGCCTTCCTTTGCGTCGAAGTAAGGATAGTCCTGGCGGATGCCGATGCCCTTGTTCGGGAAGCAGTCCGCGATTGTCTTGCCATTCGCGAACGGCTTTGCCATCAGCTCCTTGCCTTTTTCGAGCGCGAAGTCGTAGGGCGGGAATTCTTCTTTCTCGATCCACTGCTTGCGCAAGCCTTCGTCGACCGAGTACGGCCCGTTCACAAAGTCCTCAAGCTTCACTTGGGGAAACTTCGACTGGAAGAATTGGCGGAATTCTTTGAAATCCTGCTCAGGATTGATCGTTTCCGCCGCCAGCGCGCCATTCGCAAATATTGCGCAGCAGGCGACCGAGATCAGTATTTTCCGAAACATCCTATCCTCCAGTACGTCTTTTTATTTTATTGGATTTTCGCCGTCATCGAGTCGCTGGCGCCCTTGTTGTCGACCCAGCTGATCTTGAGGTCGTCGCCCTTCTTGCCGCCCTTGAAGCTGAACTTCACATAAGGGTCCTTGGAAACAGCGGGCCCCCACAACGCGGTGAAAACCACTTTGCCGCCGGTTTCGAACTGAACCGTTTCGATATGATGCGGCGGGATGAGTTCGCCCTTGGAGTTTTTGACGAAGCCGGAATCCATCGGATGCTGGATCAAAGCCTGCACTTCGGTGGTCTCGCCGGATGCGGTAGCGCGAACGCGAATTGACGATGCCATGTCTGTTTCTCCTCGTTAGCCGCCGCAACCGCCGACGGTGACTTTGACTTCCTTCGACGCGCTGTAGAGCTTGCCGCCGGATTCGACGACCGCAACGACCTGGCTCGTCTTCGCCATCTTCAGCCGGTTGGAAACCGCCGCATTCGTACCTTCCGGAATCTTGTACGATGCCGCGAGCACATAGGGATTCTCTTTCACCATGATCGAGATCGAGGTGACGTTCGGCAGCGTGCTGCTGACGCTGATCGGCACCACCGCACCGTTCTCAGCAATCTCGGGCGCATCCAGCTTGACCTTGTCCGATGGCTCGAAGGTCTTGCCATAAAGCGTCTTTGCGGCATCGGCTTCCGACTTTTGCTTGAAGGCGTCCGCCGGCCAGCCCGCGGCGTCGGCTGCGAAGGCGGCAACCGCGCGAAGCGCATCCATGCCGGCCGCAACGGCCCCCGCGAGCGCCGTGAGGACAAGGAAGCGACGCCGTGAATAATGATGGCTCGTATTCATCGAGTTCTCCCGGTTCTTATAGTGTCAGCAGGAAATCGGCGATCGCTTCGATTTCCTTGTTGGTGAGAATGAGGTTGCGCCCGAACGGCGGCATCATCGTCTGCGGATTGCGCGTGGTTTCGTCGCTGATGATAGCGATCAGTTCCTTGCGATCGAAGCGCGATTTCATGTCGCTGAGTTCCGGCCCGATCGTGCCAGGCGAGTCGCCGCCCTTCATGGCGTGACAGGTCAGGCAATTGCCTTTGCTGCGATTGAAAGCGAGATCCTTGCCATTGAGATCGGCAGCTCCAGCTCGGGTCACCATGGAAGCGGCGATCAGAACGAAC
>Ga0180218_1002148_pt1 | contig 10596 bp, 11 predicted proteins | sample eDN3rd37CKraftBY_FD_151334 | JGI IMG/M metagenome (GOLD analysis project Ga0180218, IMG submission 151334) | Enriched backyard soil microbial communities from Emeryville, California, USA - eDNA 3rd pass 37_C Kraft BY (version 2) (version 2) | ecosystem: Environmental > Terrestrial > Soil >... | reverse complement strand
CGCCACCGGTCAGCTGATGCAGTTGCACTTCGTGCCGACCGAATCGACCTTCGCGTACTTCGAGGCCACAAGAGCCTACATCGAGCGGCACGGCAAGCCGCAAGCGTTCTACAGCGACAAGGCCGGCATCTTCCGCGTCAACGCCAAGGACGGGCCGGACGGGCGCGGCTATACGCAGTTTGGGCGGGCGTTGTTCGAACTGAACATCGACATCCTGTGCGCCAACTCGAGCCAGGCCAAGGGGCGCGTGGAGCGGATGAACGGCGTGCTGCAGGATCGGCTGGTCAAGGAGCTGCGGCTGCGCCAGATCGATAGCCCGGAAGCCGCCAATGGCCATGCGCCGGCCTTTATGACTGACTTCAACGTCCGATGGGCGAATCGAGCTATGAGCCGACGGCACAGCCCTGCCCTGCAGCGAGACGATCCGGCCAGACGACATCGTGGAGCACAAGCGGCTAGGGCATGTCTTGGACATCGCCGCCCTGACGGGCGCGGCGGCACGAACCGCTAGCGTACCGGCCCCGTCAGCTTGCCATCCCCATACTCCCGCTTGATTTCAGAGATCACCACCCGATAACCGTCGAGCCAGCGGGACTGCCTGGCCTTCGCTTCGATATGCGTGGGGTGTCGAATCAGTTCGAGCAGCGCTTCTTCAGTGTCCCAGTAGTAGACATTCTGAATCAGCCCCGCAGCGGTGTTTTCCCAGGTCTCCTCACCGAGGTATCCAGGGATCGAGCGAGCCACGTCGGCAATCTGCTGATCGAGGCGATGGAATTCCTGGTCGTATTGACCCGCCCGAAAGATGAAAGTCGACGCAAACATGAATGGCTCTGCAGGACTGCCGAAGAAGCGCAAATCATATCGCACGGGCGTCATTCGTACCCTTCGATGACGACCAGATCCGCCTCGGAGCAAGGCGCACGCAGCGCGATCAATGCCTGATAGTCCGGAGACCGGTAGCATTCGAGCGCGCGCTGGTAGCTGTCGAACTCGATCACCACCACGCGCGACCGCGGATTGCCTTCGACGACGGTCTTCTCGCCATTGCGGACCAGAAAACGCCCGCCGAATTTTTCGAATACTGCCTTGTTGGCAGCGATGTATTTCTGATAGCCGGCCATATCGGCAATATCGACCATCGCAATCCAATAACCCTTGGCCATGTCATCCCCCATCGTTCGATATTGACTTGCCATGCCGCCAAGGCGCTCCGGCGAGCATCCCGGTCAGGCGTCCAGACAAGTCTATAACGTACGACGGAAAAGTTCGGACCAGAAGTTCGGACCAGAAGTTCTGGACCAATACGGGTCAGCGGCGCCCCGCCGACGGACCACAGCGATGCGCCCTACTCCAACCGCGCCCCGGACTCCTTCACGACCTTGCTCCAGCGGTCGATCTCGGCGTCGATATGCGCGCCGAGCGCGGCCGGCGTCGAGCCGACGGGTTCATAGCCGTTTGCCGCCAACTGCTTCTTCATTCCGGGCTCGGCGATCACCGTGGCGATCTCCTTGCTGAGCCGGTCCACCACCGCCGGCGGGGTCCCGGCCGGGGCGAGTATCGCGTACCAGCCGTTGATGTCGAAGCCCGGCACGCCGGCCTCGGCGAGCGTGGGGACGTCCGGGGCCAGCGCGGCCCGCTTGCCGCTGGTCACCGCAAGGGCGCGCAGTTTGCCGCTGCGAATATGCGGCATCGAGGTGGAAATGCTGTCGAAGGTCAGTTGCACCTCGCCGGCCAGCATGGCGGTCACGACCGGGGCGCTGCCCTTGTACGGTACGTGCGTCATCTTCACGCCGGTCATCGAGTTGAACAGTTCGCCGGCGAGATGGCCGGTATTGCCATTGCCGGCCGAACCGAACGTGAGCTTGCCGGGTGCGGCCTTGGCTTCGGCAATCAGTTCGCCGATGGTATTGGCGCGCAGCGACGGACTGCCGGCCACGATCAGCGGCAGGTTGGCCACCAGCGACACCGGGGCGAAGTCCTTGCGGGTGTCGTACGGCAGCTTGGGATACAGGCTGGCGTTGATCGCGTGGGCCGCGAGCACCATGATCAGCGTGTATCCATCAGGCTTGGCGCGCGCCAGCGCCTGCGTGGCGATGGTGCCGCCGGCACCAGGACGATATTCCAGCACGACCGGCTGCCCCAGCCGCTCCTGCAGTTTGGCGGCGACCGGACGCGCCAGCAGATCGGCGCTGCCGCCGGGCGGATAGGGAATCAGCAATTGGATTGGACGCGAGGGCCAGGTGTCGGCGCGCACGGGCGCCACGGAACCAGCCAGCAGACCCACTGCCAGCGTAGTGAGCAGCATGGCGCGACGGCGTGGCGTGAAGGACTGCGTCTGACTTCCTGGCGTGGTGCCCCTCTTTCCGATTTGACAGGCGAGCGCCTGCCGCATCCAGCGGAATGCCTTCATTCCTCGTCTCCTGTGTTATGCAGCGCGGCTCTTTTTTTGGCCAACTCATAACATAGACGGTCTGCTACAGCGCTGGAATTCGACGCTGGCGAACAGGCACTTAGGCACCGCGAAAGGCTGGGCGCATTGGGCCGCCTCCTGGCACGGGCTTGCGGCCGGCGCCAGGGTCGTCGAGGCTGGAATCAAGCCGTGATGAAGTCCAGCAGGTCCGCGTTGATGATGTCCACATGCGTGGTACACATGCCGTGGGGGAAGCCCTCGTAGACCTTGAGGGTGCCTTGCTTCAGCAGTTTGACGGACAGCAAGGCCGAGTCGGCGATCGGGACGATCTGGTCGTCGTCGCCATGCATGACCAGCGTCGGCACGTCGATCGACTGCAGATCCTCGGTAAAGTCGGTCTCCGAAAACGCCTTGATGCCGTGGTAGTGCGCATTGGCGCCGCCCATCATGCCCTGCCGCCACCAATTGCGTATCACGCCGTCCTGCGCCGTCGCCCCCGGCCGGTTGTAGCCGTAGAACGGCCCGCCGGCGACATCGAGATAGAACTGGGCGCGGTTGGCCGCCAGCTGCTGGCGGAAGCCGTCGAACACCTCGACCGGCAGTCCGCCGGGATTGGCTGGCGTCCTGACCATCAGCGGCGGCACCGCACCGATCAGCACCAGCTTGGCGACGCGTCCCTTGCCGTGGCGGGCGACATAACGGGTGGCCTCGCCCCCGCCCGTTGAATGGCCGATATGGACCGCGTCGCGCAGATCCAGGTGCTCCACCATCGCGGCAACGTCCGCGGCATAGTGATCCATGTCGTGGCCGGTTGCCGCCTGCGTCGAGCGGCCGTGGCCACGCCGGTCATGGGCGATGACGCGGTAACCCTTGCCGAGGAAGAAAAGCATCTGGGCGTCCCAGTCGTCGCCGCTCAGCGGCCAGCCGTGGTGAAAGACGATCGGCTGCCCCTCACCCCAATCCTTGTAGAAGATCTCGATGCCATCCCTGGTCGCGATCATGCCCATGGTGTTGCTCCTTTCGGCTTGCTGGCTTTACCCCGGCTTTGTGAAGGGCGCGAGCATCGCCGCGGGCCGACAGCGCTACGGGCGTGCAATGACCGCAGGCCAGTCGCGAAGAAGCGAAGCGGAACGGTTTGGGAGAGCTCGGGCTGAAGTCGATCGGGTCGACGGCATCCTCTTTCCGCCCGATCTGGTGTGACAGGAAGAGTAGTCATTGAGCGGCCCGTCGGCAAGGACGCCGATCCGTACCGGTGACGGTACGGGCGCCGGCGTGATCGCGCGATCGTCGTGCCGCCAGCAAGCCGGCCGATTCCCGACCACGCTTACCGGCTGAGTTCGAGGACCTTGTTATCCACGGTGACGAATGCCCCGCCGCTCGCGTCGTAATCCCACCGCTGAACGCGGCAATGGAGTTTTCCATCTCCAACGTGGTGCTCGATCACGTTCACCGAATTGGGGATGGATCCGCGCACCCGGTGCGATACTGCCGTGCCGGCTTGTACCGCCCAGGCACGGCGGCCTGAATTCGTCGGCAGCGGTACCACATACGGCAGGTGGATATGCCCGCCCAGCACCATATCGGCGCCCGCATCCACCCACGCCGGTACCGCAGCATCGCGCCCGATCAACAGATTGGCGGTATCCGACTCGACGACGGCGCGCACCGGCTGGTGCACCACGACCATGCGCAGCTGCTCGGACCGCGCCTGCCGAAGCTGCGTGCAGACCCGGTCGATCTGCTCGCGCGACACCTCGCCGTTCTTGTGTCGCGATGGCCTGGTGGTATTCACGCCGATGGCGAGGACCCGTTCATTGCTGAAGACGGGCTCCAGCGTCTTGCCGATCGCGCGCTGGTAGCCGCCGTACGGATTGAGGATCCGGGCCGCTACGTTGAAGAGCGGAATATCGTGATTGCCAGGGATGACGAGCGTCGGCAGTCCCAACCTGGTCAGAAACGCGCGTGCCGCGGCGAACTGGCCCGTTCTCGCCCGCTGCGTGATATCGCCGGACAGCACGACGACCTCCGGCATCAGCTCGTTTGCCAACGCCAGCACGGCCTCCACGACCGGCGCTTGCTCGGTACCGAAATGGGTGTCGGACAGGTGCAGGACGCGGGCCGCGCTCATGAGCGATCCAACCGGCTCGTGTCTCGCGGAACCAGCAATTGCAGGCGCTTCGGAGACACCGAGAAATGCAGCGGCGTGCGGGTCCAGTGAATCTCCCCGTCCATTGCCACCTTGATGCGCCGGCGGCCGCGAACGCGCACGGTCAGCGATTCAAAGCCGAAGCTGATCACGCGCGACGCATCGCCGAGCCGCCCCATCGCGCCCATCAGTAGCAGTCCATACAGGGCCAGCGTGCCCACCGGCTTTGCCAGCATCGCCACCAGACGGCCCTCTTCCAGATGGGCGGCTTCCGGAATGCCGATCTGCTCCAGCTGCAGGCTGTTGTTGCCGACCACAAGCGTCGGGGTCCGCAGCACCTGCTGCTGACCGTGGGATAGCAGCTCGAGCGTCAGTTGCGCGGGCGTGCGCATCAGCGTGACGAGCGCCGACAGCAGCGCCACCCAGCGCCGCCGGCCGAGCATCTGCTTGTAGACCTCGCGGTCTTCCAGCAGCTGCGGATACAGCCCCAGGCTGGCATTGACGAGGAACGGCCGCCCATCGAGCAGACCGACCTGTACCGGTTCGATGCGGGCATCGAGCAAGCTGGCCACGGCCTCGTCGGTTTCCCGCGAGATGCCATAGGTCCGGCCGAAGTAATTGAACGTGCCGCGCGGCAGGATGCCGAAAGGCAGCCCCGTCGGCAACACGGTTGCCGCCACCGCGTTCAAGGTGCCGTCGCCACCCACTGCGACCACCACGCCGTTGGCCTGTCTCGCGCGCTCGACGGCCATCTCGGCGACCTGCGGCAATTGTTTGGGCCGATCGACCGTGAAGATGGTATAGACGCGTCCCGCCTGGTCCAGTCGTTCCTCGATCTTCCTTCGCGTCTCCACGGCATCTTCACTGCCGGAGCCGGCGTTGAAGACGATGAAGAGCGGTTCATTGCCGGACAAGGTGGCGACGGGCTCGGTGTTTGGGCTGGCGGCTGCGTCAGGCATGGGGAGAAGATACCTGCGGCTGCGAACCAGGACAACTCAGGCATTGAGCTGGGGAAGCCGGCCACACCGGGCCCGCAGCGGGCAACGCGCCGCTACGCTGCATCATGCATCGTGCCGGCTTCGCTCGGTCATCCATCATCATGCTTCCTCTTCGCGGTGGAACACCGGCAATACGGCTTGCGCCAGTTCGTCGATCACCTCGTCTACCGGCCGCTGCGAATTGGTGATGTTGAGCGCCACGTGATGGACGCCCGCGTCACGCATCTCTTCGAGGATGGCAACGAGAGGCTGCGCGCCCGTCCGGTATCCAAGATTCAATGCCGTCGGCGGTTCCAATGCGTTCTCGCTCAATTCGAGGCGGACCGCCACGCCGAAGGCGCGGAAACGTCCCGGCGCGGAGCGCTCGCAGGCCGCGCGCCACATGCTGTGCCGGTCCCGCTGGGTAGCGGGATCGCGGTGGTAGGTCATCCAGCCGATGGCATGCCGGGCGATCCAGTCCACGCTCTGTCCGCCCGAACCGACCGCCAGCAATGGCACTGCGCGCTGCTGGCGCGGCAGCAGGTAGAACGCGGTACCATCGTCGGCCTCGCGATCCGGCACCACACGCGACGGCAGCCCGACCGCCGCACCGACGACCTCCCAGTGCTGGCGGAACAGCTCCCGCCGCGCGTTGCCGTCCTGCCCGAACGCCGCGTATTCGGGCGGACGATCGCCGGAGCCAAGGCCGAGAACAAAGCGTCCTCCAGACAGCTCCTGCACGGAGATCGCCGCCTTGGCGATATGCAAGGGATGGCGCAATGGCAGGACCACCGCACCACTGACCAGCATCGCGCGGCGCGTGCGCGTGGCCAGTCCCCCGAGGAACACCCAGGGATCGAGATGGCCGATCGGGTCGGGATAGTCCGCGCTGTTGAGCGGCACGTCGCGGACCCACAGGGCACGGAATCCCGCCGCATCCGCCCGCTGGGCCAGATCGAGTTGCGCGGCATAGTCGGGCACCGCCTGTCCCTCGCGAAGCAGCGGCATCACGAGGCCGATCGACAGTTCGTGCTCGCGAAAGAGTGGGGGCGCGGCGCTCTGCTGAAGCGGCGAGGTGCTGAAGTCGGACATGGTCCATCCATCAGAGGTTGGTCTCCGACGGATGATGCCACGCGCCGCAGCGCGCTGCCCTTCGGTGGTATCGCGTTCGGACAGACGCCCCGTCATGTCATGCGGTGGCCGGCGTGGCCGGATTCGCCGCGGGGGGCGCGGTCCGCAGCGGCAATACCACCCGCGCCACCAGCCCCGGCCGGCCATCCGCACGTCCCATCAGATCGACGCGGCCGCCGAGGTTGCCGGCAATCGTCTGCACGATGGCGAGCCCGAGCCCGCTGCCCTCTTCGTCGGTCGCGCCGCCGCGATAGAAGCGCTCGAAGACCCGCGCACGCGCGGCCTCGGGAATGCCCGGCCCGGTGTCGGCCACTTCGATCACGACATCGCCCTTGCCATTGCCATTGCCATTGCCGTCGCCCTTGCCTTCTCCTTCGTCGCGGCGCACGCTCAGGTCCACCCGCCCTCCCCGGCCGCCATACCGGATGGCATTGTCGGCAAGGTTCTTGATCAGCATGCGCAGATCCGTCTCCGTGGCGGCGAGCCGCACGTCGTCGAGCCGCTCCACGCCCAGGTCGACGCCGCGGTCGATCGCGAGCGGCAGCAGGTCGGTCACGACATCGGTGACGACAGCGGCCACCGCCACGTTATCAGGCGCGCGCGGCGTGCCGATTTCCGCGCGGGCCAGTTCGAGCAATTTGGCGATCAGCGTGCCCGTGCGCCGGATGCCGCGTCGCAATTCTTCGAGCTGCTCGTCGATGTGGTCGCGCGGGGCGTGGATCAGGTTCTCGACCTGCAATTGCAGGGCGGTCAGCGGCGACCGCAATTCATGCGCGGCATTCGCGATGAAGCTGCGCTCCGTGTCGATCAGGCCGGATAGCCGCACCATCATCCGGTTGACCGATTCGAGAAAGGGCCGCAGTTCCTCCGGCGCCGTGCCGGTATCGACGGGCTCCAGGTGGTTCAGGTCGGCCTGCGCCACGCGCTCGCCGATCACGCTCAATGGCCGCAGCGCGTCCCTGACGCTGACGCGGATCGCCCACACCAACACCGGCAGCAACACCACGACCGGAATCGCCGCCCATGCCGCCACCCGCCGGGCATTGGCCGTGCGGACCGCTCGCTGCTGGGCAATCTGCATGTAGGCATCGCCGGCCTGCAGCGCAAACACGTCCCAGACGATCCCGCCGGCCTCGACGTCGGAGAAGCCCAGCTGCGCCTTTGGAAGCAGCACCCATGGCGCGCTGCTGTGTCCCGGCCGGACGCCATCGCCGGGCCCCCAGGTCTGCACCAGCACGGGCGGCGCCGGCGGCGGCTTGCCGTGCGACGGCGCCGGCATGGCGGGCGGGGCGGCCTGGATGGCGGCGGCAGCCTGTCGCAAGTCCTCGTTGAACTCGCTGGCCAGCTGGCGGACGACGGTCCAGGCGCCGAACGCGCCCAGAAATCCCACAAGAAGCGCGAGACTGCCGAGCGACAGGCTCAGGCGGCGGTGCAGCGATCCGATGGCGGCAGATTTGGCCATGTCCGACTCCGGTCGAGTTCACGACTGAAGTGTGGGCGATCGGCTCTCCGATGCCAATTCATGCGCGCCGATCCGGGCAGGCGCCGATTGAGCCCGCCCCGCGGGCATGGCAGCATACGGCGATGCCCGCCACCCCTCCCGCCACTTCCGCCGACACCGTCCTCCGTGACCTCGCCCGCCTGCGCCGCGTCCGCGATCGCATCGACCGTGATTACGTCCAGCCGTTGGACGTCGAAGCGCTGGCCCGGGGCGTCCATATGTCGGCGGGCCATCTGAGCCGGCAGTTCCGGCTGGCCTATGGTGAATCGGTCTATTCGTACCTGATGACCCGGCGCATCGAGCGCGCGATGGCGCTGCTGCGCCGCGGCGACCTGAACGTGACCGAGGTCTGCTTCGCGGTCGGATGCTCGTCGCTCGGCACCTTCAGCACCCGCTTCACCGAGCTGGTCGGCGTGCCGCCCAGCGTTTACCGGCGCGACTACGCGAGCCAGGCCGAGGGCATCCCGTCCTGCGTCGCCAGGCAGGTGACGCGACCGATCAGGAATCGAGAAGCGCGGTAACAGGCGTCCGACTAGACTGCCGTGCAGGGTCCGGACCCCGCCGTCACAACCGCGAGATCGCAACGATCGCGACACCCGAGACGGCCGCGACAACCACGACAACCGTCACAGCCGCGACAACCGCGGCCAAACGCCTGATTGCCTACCACGGAGACTGATCTTGGATATCACCATTCATTCGACCTTCCTGCCCCACGCCGACCCGGAGGCCTCGCTGGCCTTTTATCGCGACACGCTGGATTTCGAGGTCCGCAAGGATGTCGCCTTCAACGGTCACCGCTGGATCACCGTTGGCCCGAAGGACAAGCCCGAGACATCCATCGTGCTGTACCCGCCCAACGCCACGCCCGGGGTCACCGACGAGGAGAAGCGCACGATCGCCGAGATGATGGCCAAGGGCACCTTCGCGATGCTGCTGCTTGGCGCGAAGGACCTGGACGCGGTGTTCCAGCGCCTGCAGGACTGCGACGCCGACATCGTCCAGGAGCCGACGGATCAGCCCTACGGCGTGCGCGATCTCGGCGTGCGCGATCCGGCCGGAAACATGATCCGGATTCAGCAGCGCAAGTAAGGCCCGATGGGCGTGGGGGCCGGCCCGCCGTCGCGTCGGGCCGGCCACTTCGCCGCGGGCTCTCCTTCCGGTGTGGCCAATGCCAACCGGGCGGGCATCCCCCGGCAACGATCGCCGTTTTTTCCCACCGTTTTTTCCAACTGCTACCCGCCAGGATTGCATCGCCGCGCCCATACGCACCGGCCCGCACCGGCTCGAGCGGGCCCGCGCCGGCCCCAACGCCGGTCGCGGATGTAGCGCGGCGCACGTTTACCTCCGATTCCGTATCCGCACGGCGGCCTGCCGCCGGTCCCGCCGCCTTGGCGCAGCCCTTGCGTGGCCGCCCAGAGCGCTCCGCTTTCGCCGGGGCGCCGATGGTGAAACACGGAGGACCGACATGCTGGCACCCGAGCCCAAACCGATCACCGCCTCCCCGGACCCGAACCCGCCGCGCGCCCTGCCCCCGCGGCTGCCGGTACGCCTGCGCATCAACGGCGCGGATTACACGCTGCACGTCGAGCCCTGGGTCACGCTGCTGGACCTGCTGCGCGAGCAACTCGACCTGACCGGCACCAAGAAGGGCTGCGACCACGGCCAGTGCGGGGCCTGCACGATTCTTGCGGACGGGCGCCGCATCAACGCCTGCCTGGCGCTGGCGGTGGCCTACGACCAGGCCGACATCACGACCGTCGAAGGACTGGCCCGGCTGTCCGGCGACGCGCGCGGGCTGCATCCGCTGCAGCAGGCGTTTATCGAATGCGATGCCTTCCAGTGCGGCTATTGCACGCCGGGCCAGCTGTGCTCGGCGGCGGGGCTGATGAACGAAACGCCTCCCCGCAACGTGCCGGAGATCCGCGAGCGGATGAGCGGCAACCTGTGCCGTTGCGGCGCCTATCCGCAGATCGTCGAGGCCGTGTCGCGCGTGGTGCTGAACGGGCACGGCACGGCGCGGAGCGAAGGCAAAGACGAAGGGAACCGCACGGCGGCCGGCGCACCCCCGTCATCGGCGTCATTAGAGGCGGCACCATCGACGCCATCGTCATCGACGCCATCGGAGCCGACGCCATGAACCCGTTCCACTACGAACGCGCCGACACCGTGCCCGCGGCGCTCGCCCTGATCCATGAAGCCGCCGAGCGCGCAGAAGGCAACGCCTCCGCACGCTGCCTGGCGGGCGGCACCAATCTGGTCGACCTGATGAAGGTCGACGTGATGCGCCCCGTCGCGCTGGTCGACCTGGGCCTGCTGCCGCTGGCCGAGATCGAGGAACAGCCCGACGGCAGCCTGCATCTTGGCGCGATGGCCCGCAATGCCGACACCGCGGAGCATCCGCTGGTGCGCGAGCGCTATCCGCTGCTGC
>Ga0180218_1002147_pt1 | contig 10599 bp, 9 predicted proteins | sample eDN3rd37CKraftBY_FD_151334 | JGI IMG/M metagenome (GOLD analysis project Ga0180218, IMG submission 151334) | Enriched backyard soil microbial communities from Emeryville, California, USA - eDNA 3rd pass 37_C Kraft BY (version 2) (version 2) | ecosystem: Environmental > Terrestrial > Soil >... | reverse complement strand
TCGTCGTCGACCTCCCTACTCCGGCGCCCGGGCCGGGTGAGATCTTGTTGAAGGTCACCGCGGCCGGGTTGTGCCACTCGGACATCTTCGTGATGGACATGCCGGCGGAGCAGTACGCCTACGGTCTTCCCCTCACCCTCGGTCACGAGGGTGTCGGCACCATCGCCGAACTCGGTGACGGCGTCACCGGATTCGAGACGGGGGACGCGGTCGCCGTGTACGGGCCGTGGGGGTGCGGTGCGTGCCACGCGTGCGCGCGTGGCCGCGAGAACTACTGCACCCGCGCCGCCGAGCTGGGTATCACCCCGCCCGGTCTCGGCTCGCCCGGGTCGATGGCCGAATACATGATCGTCGACTCGGCGCGCCACCTCGTGCCGATCGGGGACCTCGACCCCGTCGCCGCGGCTCCGCTCACCGACGCCGGTCTGACGCCGTACCACGCGATCTCGCGGGTCCTGCCGCTGCTGGGACCCGGCTCGACGGCGGTCGTCATCGGGGTCGGGGGACTCGGTCACGTCGGCATCCAGATTCTGCGCGCGGTCAGCGCCGCTCGCGTGATCGCCGTCGATCTCGACGACGATCGCCTCGCGCTCGCCCGCGAGCTCGGCGCCGACGCGGCGGTGAAGTCGGACGCCGGTGCGGCGGACGCGATCCGGGAACTGACCCGCGGTGAGGGCGCGACGGCGGTGTTCGATTTCGTCGGCGCTCAGTCGACGATCGACACGGCGCAGCAGGTGGTCGCGATCGACGGGCACATTTCGATCGTGGGCATCCACGCCGGCGCACACGCCAAGGTCGGTTTTTTCATGATCCCGTTCGGGGCCTCCGTCGTGACCCCGTACTGGGGCACCCGATCCGAGCTGATGGAGGTCGTAGACCTGGCCCGCGCGGGCCGCCTGGACATCCACACCGAGACGTTCACCCTCGACGAGGGGCCCGCGACCTACCGGCGGCTGCGCGAGGGCAGCATCCGCGGTCGCGGCGTGGTCGTCCCGGGCTGAAACCCAGCGCGCACTTGACCTCCTGGATTTTTAGCAGGTCATCTGTCGGGGAGGTCCGCCCTCCCTGATCTACGGGTTCTGACCATTGCTTCCCGTCCGTTCCCCATCGGCTCTTCCATCTCGGGAGCTCGGCTCCTATCGTGGAACGATGGACACCACCTCCATTCTGGAGGACAAGGTCGCGCTGGTCACCGGTGCAGCCCGCGGAATCGGTGCACACACGGCGCGGGCCCTTGCCCGTCGCAATGTCCGGCTCGTGCTGGTGGATCGGGATGCCGAGCCACTGCAGGAGCTCGCCTCCGAACTCGGATCCCAGCTCGCGGTGGCGGCGGTCGCCGACGTCCGGGACCTGCAAGCCCTCGAGAAAACGGTTGCTGCCGGCGTGGACCGCTTCGGCGGCATCGACCTGGTGCTGGCCAATGCAGGAATGGGCTGTTACGGGTCGGTGGCGCACATCGACCCGACCACGTTCGCGCGAGTCATCGAGGTCAACCTCATCGGTGTCTTCCACACCGTCCGGGCCGCGCTACCGACGCTCGTCGATCGCCGGGGCTACGTTCTGATCGTCTCGTCGATGGCGGCGTTCCTGCCCGGCCCAGGACTGTCTGCCTACGCTGCCAGCAAGGCAGGAGTCGAACATTTCGCCAGCTCTCTCCGCCTCGAACTGATGTCGCAGGGTGTCGACGTCGGATCGGCGCACATGACCTGGATCGACACCCCCTTACTTCGGGACGCCCACGCGGATCTACCAGCCTTCGCCGACATGCTGGCAACGCTGCCCGGCCCGCTCAGGAAGACTCTGCCCGTCGAGGTGTGCGCGGACGCATTCGTCGAAGCATTGGCAACACGTAAACGGCGGGTCTACGTCCCGAAGTGGGCGATGGCATTGGCTTGGCTCAAACCGGTCCTGACAATGCCACTCGTGGAGCGTGTGAACGCGAAACGCAGCGGCCTGGGGTCCGGTTCGGAGTCGTTCCTCGAAGCGGCGGACCGGCAGGTGGCCGAACTCGGCCGCAGCACCAGCGCCCGCACCGTTCCGGCACCTCCCGTCGGATAGCCGTCGTCGCAACGACATCCGACCCACACACGGAAATCCATCCCCTGTACTAGCCTCGATTCGTACCGCAGGCTCTCGACGCGGACCCGAGGTCGAGACGCGTGACATCACCGGCGAGGACCGGTGGTATTCATCGAATAGAACTGGATCGTGGCCTCTGAGGATTCGGCCACAGGGGAGCCCGTCGGCGCCGACGTGGATATCGACCCGCTATCTGTTCGGCAGCACTCTCTGGGACACACTGTGCATCGGGCAGAACGGGGTGTGGACGGTTCGGCTGCAGGCCGAGGTTGGTGGAGTGAGGAGCAGGGGTGTACGGAGTGTGGAGGAGCCGGGAGCATTTTTCGGTGCCTGGATCGAGTCCGGCTGCGACTTCGGTTGATGTGCACGCTCTCGCCGATGCCGCGCGCCGCGCGGGCGGCGTCGTTCGGGGTCCGGCGCCGGTGATCGCCGAACGTGTCGCCGGCGTGTGGCAGTTGGTGTTCTTCGCCGAGGCGGACCGGTTGCGGGAGATCACCCGGGTGCAGGGCCGAAAGTACGAGGGGGTGCGCGCGGGCAGGTTGCGGTGGTCATCGACGATGCGTGCTGTTCCTCCAGCGTCGGAAACCACGGCGCCGACACGTGATCTCGACGCTTCTGAGGCTCGGACCGGGCTGGAGCTGTGGTGAGCTGAGCCGGGCGGGTCGTACCAGCCCGTTTAGCATTCTGATCTGTACCGTTCGGTGATGAGCACCTACCATGCGTACGAGGTCTACACCCTCGAACTCGGCCCCTGCGACAGCCTCGCCGAGCTGCACGGTGAACTGTCCAACCACGCAGGTACCTTCGCCAACGAAGTGTCTGTGACCGCGGGCGCCGTCGTGATCTCGATTTCGCATTCGGTCATCGCGGTCGGCGGACGGTGGTGGGCCTCGGTTGTCATCACGACCGACGAAGGCGTCGATCCCTGATCGCGGTGTTGTCGACCGGTACCCCCTATGGGCTATGAGCAGTGATAGAGGGGTTGTGCCGTCCCGCGCCCCCAGAGCGGTCGGACGCCCGAGAGGCTCCGATGTGCGGGGCCGGTGCTGTCTGCATCGGATGGTCCTTCACCTCACAGGTGCCGCCCAGGGTGTGTCGCCTGTGCGGTGCCATTCGACGGGCCGGCCGTCGACTCGGACCAGACGCGGGTCGAGCCAGAAAGTAGCGTCGGGATCCCATCCGGCCAGGACACTGGCCCCGGGGTGTGTGGTCAACGGGAGCGCCAGCCCGGGGGTGGTGAGATAGCCGAGGACGGTCAGGTGCACCGCGTCGTAGTCGACGCTCACCGCTGCCCAGTCCGGCAGGTACCACTGCAGATGCTCGCCGGTGGCCTCGTACCAATCAGAGCGCCGCGACGCCGCCACTGCGAGGGGATACGCGTCGACCAGTCGAGTCCAGGCGTCGGGGCCGGTGATCTCGTAGATCCGCGCCGCGTCGTCGACATGCACCGGCCACACCCGGGCGTGTCGACCGTCGGAGATGTCGTCTTCGGCGAGCAGCAACTCCACCGCACCCAGATTCTGCCGTGCGCGGCTGGTGACCCGGACTCTGCTCGGGACCGGAGTCGACCACCACTCGCCGCTGATCTTGCGCTCGGGTTCGGCGTCCAGAAAGCGCCGGAACCGATCCTCGTCGTCGAGGACGTGCTGCCGCCAGGCGATCAGGTCGGCGTCCTGGTCCTGGTTGTTCCAGAACGTCTCGGACCATTTATCGGTGGAGGTGTAGCGCTTCTGCACTGCTCGTTGGCATGTCGGATCCATCGGCGCGCTCCACCACCGGGTGTGCTCGCAGGCCAGCACCGCCTCGACGATTGGTCTCGAGGCGGTGACGATAGCCGGATCGGCGAACCAGAGGTCCTCCTCGTCCGGGGGTTGCCAGTACCGCGCGAAATCCGTTGCCCGGCCCAACGCGTCGAGTACGTCGAGTTCCGGCAACCGGGCGACGGCCTGAGCGTCGACGGCGGCCAGGACGTCGAGGGCATCTGCCCGGGTGAGGGGTTCGCGGTAGTTGCTTGCTCGCTCGTCGGTGCTGCACGCATAGCCGAGGTGCGCGGCGAACCGCCGGCCCCGCGGTGAGGCCAGCACGCGCTCGGCGGTATCCATGCCGACGAACCTACCGCGACGACCACCAGGGCAGACCCCGGCTCGAGACACAAAAACGCTAGGGTGCGATATGCCGGAAATCGCGCGCCGGCGGCGCACCCAGCCGCCCCCGCCGCACATCGTCTACCAAGCCCTGATCGACCCCGACCGGGATCCGAGGCGCCCGTGGTTGATTCTGCACGAGGACGAACAACGCCCCGAGGTCGCCGAGATGGTCGAGCCGGCTCTGGTGGTGTGGACCTCGATCTGGCCGTGGCGCCGCGACGCACGGATCGGGTTCGAGCTCTCGGGATCTCGGCGCAGTAGCACCACCGTGTGCTGGATACTGACGGTTGACGACCCGGTACCGGACGATGAGACGATCCTGCGGATGCGCACGCGCGTGAACGAGCTCATCAACGCCAATCTGCGCTCTACGTTCGGTCAGTAGCTTCGCGCTCTCACCTCACGAGGCTGCGATGGCAACACGCGGGGCCACGATCTCGCTGTGGTTCGGCGAGATCGTGGGGGACTGCTGCTCGATCGATCGCGACAACGACGCCAGTTTGGCGCTGATCCGCAAGTTTTCCGAGTTCAGAGAAGACGGCGACGAGAGCGACGAGAAGTCGTTGTTCTTCAAGTACATCCGGAGGAGCGGGGCAACGGGTCGTAAGGTCGAGGCATTGGGTTGAGGTGTGCTCGTCCGGTGGCGCCTCGGCCGAGGTCGGCGCTGGCGATGGACCCTGCGACAGCAGCCCGACGGGTCCCGATGTCCCGGAGTTGTTCCGATGATCACGAGGTCCCCGAAGGTGTCGGGCTACGGGGATGGTTTCCTCGATGCGGTTGCCGCTGAACATGATCCGACCGGTGTCACCGCCTTGGTTGTGCTCATGTTGTTGCGGGTGTGTGGGTGGAGGCGAGGTCGGTGAGGTCCCGCAGTGTTTCGGATGTGTCGACGCGATGCCAGTGGCCGAGGGGTCGGGGGTTGACGGAGATGTCGACGAGGTATTGGTCGGGGAACATGGTTGGTGCGCCGACGGAGATGCCGGGGGAGAACGAGACGGTGACGGTGCCGGAGGGCAGGGTTCTGCTGGTGCTGATCTGCATGCCGGCGTCGGCGGGTTCTTCGCGAACCCATCCATTGCGTTCCAATCCGATCAGTGCGGCGGCGGGTACGTGCAGGCGTTCGAAGCGGGTCAGGCGCAGGTCGGTGCGGTCCGGTCCGGTGGCCTGGTGCACGGTGCGGTGGAGTTGTTCGAACGGCTGCGCGATTTCGAATCGGGTACGCCATGCGGTGAGGGTGGCGCCGAGCTCGCAGGGATGGACGAGTCCGATGACCTCCTCGTCGCCGGCGGAGACCACGATGTCGTCGAGGTCAAGGAAAGTGTCGTCGTCCGAAATGCGGAAGGCTGCGCGCAGTTGCTCGCCAGTGGGGGTATAGATACCCCACACCAGTCGCCGCACGAGATGGATCAGCAGCGGGTGGTCGACGAAGAAATCGGTGAATTCGATTGTGGTCCAGCGTGGGCGGGTGACCATCGCCTGCTCGAGGCGGGCGATCTGATCGCCGGCGACGGGTTTGAGATTCTTGCGCAAGGCGGTGAACCGGGCGTATGCGGTCGGGGCGAGGTCGGGGTCGTCGCCGGCGGCGGGTTTGGGCAGTGTCTTACGTACGCGGCCGGTGGCGTCGTAGAGGATCGGCCGCAGGTGTTCGTCGAAGTCGAAGGTGAACGAGCGCGGCCCATAGTTCAGGTGCAGCGCGTCGGGGGTGTCGAGATCGAAGGTCGGGACGAGGCGGTCGCCGAGTTGGTCGGTGGTCAGGCCGAGGTCGACGGCGATCTGCTCGATCTTGTCCTGCGCAGCGGTTTTCAGGGCGGGGAATTTCAGTTTCTCGGAGATGGCGTGCAGGTGCAGTAGGGCGGTGTCGGTGCCGATCTGGGCGAGGGCATCGAGGCCGGCGACAGCGCGTGTGTGGGCCGATTGGCCCGGCCAGCTGCGGATCAGGGGGCTGAGCATGGTCACGGTGTCGTCGTCACCGACGAGTGCTTGCAGGGTAAGGATCCAGCCCTGCGCCGCCGGATATCCGGCGTGGCGCCACTGCTCGAACACTGCCCGCGCCCACTGCGCCAGCGTGGGCGCGTCGAGTTCGCCGATCACCTGCTCGATACCGGCGTACACCACATCCGGCTGACACAATGCCGCCATCAGACACAGATTCGTGACGGCGTCGAGCGGCAACGCGTCGTCGCCGCCGCGTGCATGGAGAGCCGGGAGCAGTTCCGGGCGCAGCCACGACGGCAGGGCCGGCATCCGGGCGGGCAGCCGCAACACCGGATCGGTGGTGAGCAGCGTGTCGATCACCTCGGCCGCCTCGCGCCCGTATCCGGCCGCGGCTGATCGGACGGTGTCGCCCCAGCCGATGCTGTGCAGATACAGCAGGGCAGTCTCCGCGGCCGCGCGCGGCGGTCCGGGGGTACCGACCGCGGCGGGAATCAGATCGTGCGCTGCGGTGGGGGCGTGCCGCTCCAGCCACTGCTGAGCCGCAGCACGGGTGGTGCGGCGGGTGCACCAGGTGGCCATGAGCGCGGCGATCTCGCCGCCTTCGACCGGCAACAACGCCTCGATGTGGCCGACCGGTTTGGAGCGCACCGCCGCGAGCACGTAGCCGATCGCCTCGGTGTCGAACCGGCCCAGGATCCGTTGCAGGTCGGGCAGAGCGCGCCACACGAAACCGGGCTGTGCGCCGTGGAGATAGGGCCGGATCATCTCGACCGGGGCCTGCGAAAAGGTCTCGACCCTCAGACCTCGCGGATGCCGCAGATCGGCCTCGATATGTGCCTGCCAGCCCGAGCCGGGACCGATCGGATAGCGGGGCGCAGTCTGCGTCCACCGCTGTCGTTCCCCGGCGCGCCAGCGCGTGCACACCGGAGTGGGGGAGGACTCGACCGAGACAGTGACCGGTTTCGGTCGGCGATAGCCTACCCACGGGGGCGAGGCCAACAGCGCCGGCACCCGGCCGGCCGGGACGTCCGCAGGGACTACGGTGTCGGAGGTTTCGGGGGACAGTTCGGGGTGGGTGCGCACATGGTCGTCGCGCAGGCGCTGGAGTCCGCGTTCGGTGAACAGGCGCAGCGCCCGGCGGGGGAAGCGGTCCGCGGCGGCGAGCACCGAGCGTTCGACGTTCTTGCGGCCGAGGCGATCGAGCAGCAGGGCGAACGCCTTGTCGGTGGGCATGTGGGACAGATAGTCGTAGATCTTGTAGCGGTTGGCGGCCGAGACGTTGCCGTCGGCGATCTCGGCGAGCAGCGGCGCGCACGCCGGCCCCAGATGACAGACCAAGCTGGGCAGGACCGCTTTGCCGGTGCCGATCATCCAGATCAGATGCCCGCGGTCGTGGCCGGCGTCGATCGATGCGTCGATGAGCGCGTCGAGTTGGTCCATCGTAGTGATCGATCCGAACAGCGCCTGCCGGTAGCCGTCGAGATCGCCCCAATGATTACGCGGGGGGATCGCCGCGATGGCGGCGTCGACCCACTCCTGCCGGGATGGGAGCAGGTAGACGATCATGGCGTCGACCGCCCGGGAGCGGCCCCGCAGTTGCGCGAATGCTTCCACCAGGGCGGTGTAGTCGTCGTCCGGCAGGGCGGCGACCAGACGCCGCAAGCGGATATGGGGATCCCACGGCCGGAATCCTTCGACTTGCCCACCGCGACAGCGCGTCGTCACGATGGGGCCTTGGATCAGGTCGGGGGCGACAGCGCCGATGGCCGGGGGTCCCTCGTAGGCCGGTCGGCCATCGGAGGGGGTCGACCGTGCCACCCCGAGTTGTGTCATCGATGCGACCAGTTGCGCTGCCCCGGCGACCCCGAATCGGGTGACCCACAGATCCAGCAGGTCACCGGTGGCCGGGAAGTCGCTGGTGGCGCACACCAGGGTCGCGATCACCGCGTGTCCGAGCACATTCGGTGCTCCGGTGAGGGCGGCGCGCCCGTGCGTAACGAGGGCCGGATCGGAATCGGGATTGTCCAGCGCCGTGGCGACGAACTCTGTTGCGTCGTCGTAGGTCCTCGCTGCCCGGGCGGCGGCATCGGCGGACACCCGCTCGCGTGGAGCCGGGCCGAGTCCTCGGATCGGCAAGGCTGTGCCCCACCAGCGGGTCGGTACAACCCAGCGGTCCTCGTCGGTAGCGGTGTCCATGCCGGCGATTGTTACCGACGGTACCGACACCACGGCCGCCGACGCGCCACTGAGACAAATACAGGCCTTACATCAGGTGAGATGTCGGGCGGCGGGTCGATCGACCTCGCCTGGCCGCCGGAGAGCCCGAACCCGTGGGATGAGGACGGCCCCGGCTGGCTGTAGCCCCGTATGTGCCCATCGCGGAGGCACCGGTCGCGGCCGGTCGTGCCGGACCGACCCGCCGGTACCGCAGCCGGGATGTCCCCGCATCCTCGGCCTCGGGGACGTGTCATCTGCACAGCTCACAGCACGTCTTCGGGGCTGCGCAGTGGGTCAGTCGGTGCTCTGGTTGTGCTGGCGGGCACGCCGGTAGGCGTAGGTGCGGGCGGCCGAACGCCGGACCTGTTCGGAGCCGTCCACCCCGGCGCAGTCCCACGCCGTCGCTCAAGGTGGGAACCTCGACGGCATCAAGACTGTGATTTACCATGTGATCAGGAGGTGGATTGCTATGACAACCGCACACCCACACCCACGCCCCGATCTCGCCGCCTACAACGACGCCGCCCGCATGACCCAATCACAGCTGGTCACCGCACTGCGTGACCTGCTCGGCGCCAAGCTCGTCGCCTACCTGGGCAAGGTGAAGGAAACCCGCGCGGTCCGTCAATGGGCCGAAGGCACCCGCACCATCAACAACGACACCGACGTCGAACGCCTGCGCATCGCCTACCGCGCCGCCCGGCTGATCGCCGAACGCGACACCCCCGCCGTAGCGCAGACCTGGTTCCAGGGCCTGAACCCGATTCTCGACGACCGTCCGCCGGCGCTGCTGCTGCGCGAAGGCGAGCTGTCCGACGTCGGCCCGAAGGTCCTCGCCGCGGCCCGGGAGTTCGCGGCGGTCGGATGAGCGCACCGGACCGCACGCTGATCTCCACCTCGCGCGGCGATGTCCGCTGCGTCCACGTCGGCGGTGTGGCCGCCTACCGGGTGGGCTACCCGCCGACCTCGTGGGAGTGGACACCGTGGGAGTTCGCCACCGACGGGCGCTTCACCGGCCGCTGGGACGATCCGGCGGGGGTGTGGCGAACCCTGTACGTCGGTAAGACCCGCCTGTCCTGCTATCTCGAGGTCCTCGCCTACGCCCGTAAGAGCGACGAGCTCAGCGCCGCGCTCGACGAGATCGTCGACGACGAGGGTGAGTTCCCCACCATCGCGCCGGGTCGTGTCCCGCGGTCGTGGATGTCGTCGCGTGTTACCGGCAGCGGCACCATCACCGGGTGGTTCGTCGTGCCCGGCGACCCCGAGTCGGTGGCCACCTTGCGAACCCTGTTCCGACCCCACGCGATCCGGCTCGGTCTGCTCGATCTCGACACCGCGGCGATCCGCGACGGTCGCCCGCGTGCCCTGACCCAGGCGATTTCCCAGTGGGTCAACACTCTTTCCGATCCCGGCGGTGAGCCGGTGGCCGGTATCGAGTTCGAGTCCCGGCACGGCGACGGGTTGGTGCTCTGGGCGCTGTACGAGCGTCCCGGTGACGGACCGGTCAGCAAGAACGTCACGGTGCTCGACTACGGCCCCGTCGAGGAGCACGACCCCGATCTGATCGAAGCGATGCGCCTGCACAACCTGGTCTGGGAAGACGACTGAATCGTCGCCTCCCCGCGCGGCCGCCGCGGTATTCCTCCGGGCGGACCGGTCCGATCCGCGCCACCTCGTTGTATGCCCTATGGGCTGTCAGCAGAACCGGCCGGCCCTCGTCCTGATCGGCACTCAGCTGAACAACGCAGCCAGCCATGCCGCGGCGAGCAGCACGTCCGGTCCGCGAAGCCATTGCCGAAGCAGATCGACCGGGATTTGTCCCACGGCGGTTTCCAGGATCAACCCGTCATAGCTGATCGACGGCCGGGTGCGTACTCGGCACGCGGCCGCGCAGCCCCCGACCAGCCCGATCGCCAGCGTCGTCACTGTGCCACCGGTCAGGAGCGTCATGGATATCGCGGCCAGTACCGCGGCCACACCCGGCACGACGGTCAGCGGCCACCGTATCCGCCGGTCGTCGACACCGAGTGCGGTGAGCAGTCGAGTTACGCCGACGAAGCCCGGCTGTCGTTGAGCGATGTGGATTCGACGTCGATGATGGGCGCCTACCTCGAGGGCGAGCGTTCCTATCTCGCGTTGGTCAGTGACGTGCCGCTCGATATCGCACGGGTCGCCGATGCGCACACCGGATCGTGTTCGACGTACAGGATGAACTCGCGCA
>Ga0180218_1002146_pt1 | contig 10599 bp, 8 predicted proteins | sample eDN3rd37CKraftBY_FD_151334 | JGI IMG/M metagenome (GOLD analysis project Ga0180218, IMG submission 151334) | Enriched backyard soil microbial communities from Emeryville, California, USA - eDNA 3rd pass 37_C Kraft BY (version 2) (version 2) | ecosystem: Environmental > Terrestrial > Soil >... | reverse complement strand
CATCGCGATCTCGACCGATATTCGCGTGCTGCTCGTCAAGCTCGCGGACCGCTTGCACAACATGCGGACGCTCGAGCACATGAAGCCCGAGAGCCGCCGGCGCAATTCAGAAGAGACGCTCGACATCTACGCCCCGCTTGCCGGCATGATGGGCATGCAGGCGCTGCGCGAGGAACTCGAGGATCTCGCGTTCCGCTGGCTGCGGCCCGAAGCCTATGACGCGCTTACCGAAAAACTCTCGGAAATGAGGGAGCGCAACCGCGGGCTCGTCGAGGAAATCCGGCAAGCCATCGCGAGGAAGTGTGCTGACGCCGGCATCAAGGCCGAGACCTTCGGGCGCGAGAAAAAGCCTTATGCCATCTGGCGGAAGATGGAGCATAAGCAGATCAGCCTCGAGCAGCTGTCCGACATCTACGGCTTCCGTGTCGTCGTGGATTCCATCGAAGACTGCTACCGGGTGCTCGGCATCGTCCACACGACCTGGAGCACGGTTCCCGGCCGCTTCAAGGATTACATATCGGCGCCGAAGCGGAACAATTATCAGTCGATTCACACGACCGTTTACGGGCCGCGCCATCAGCGCGTCGAGCTGCAGATCCGTACGTATGACATGCAGCATATCGCCGAGTTCGGCATCGCCGCGCATGCTCTCTATAAGGATCAGCAGCGGGGGCTCGCGAACGGCCACGATTTCGACCTTGGATTGGATGGGGACGACAGCCCGTATGGTCGTCTCCGCGCGATGATCTCGTCGCTGCTCGAAGCGGCGAACCCCGAAGAATTTCTCGAGCATACGAAGCTCGAGCTCTTCCACGATCAGGTGTTCTGCTTCACACCGAAAGGACGGCTCATCGCGCTGCCACGCGGGGCGACGCCGCTCGACTTTGCCTATGCGGTGCACACGGACATCGGCAACGAGGCGATTGCGGCCTACATCAATGGCCGCCACGTGCCGATCGACACGCATTTGCGCAACGGCGACGAGGTCGTGATCGAGACTTCGAAGTCGCATATCCGCCCGGCTGCGTGGGAAGCCTTCGCAGTAACGGGACGCGCACGCGCGGCGATCCGGAGAGCGGCCCGGGAAGCAGAGCGCCGGCGCTTCATCGAACTCGGCCGGCAGCTCGTCACTTCGACGCTTGCCGGTCTCGAAGTCGACTACTCGGAAGAGAAGGTCAAAGCGGCGGCGCCAAAGATCGGCTTCAAGACCGCTGACGATCTATTGGCGGCCGTCGGGCGGAACGACATTCCGCTGCAGGACGTGCTCGGCGCGATCCTGCCGCAAGGACAGACGCCGGGGGAAGAAGGCTACAAGCCGACCCGGCGTTTCGGACGCGCCCGGGAGCAGGATGGCTGGTTCAATATCGATAAGGTTACGAGCCTCAAATTCCGCACGTCGGAGATCGACAGCACGACGGCGGTGTCGATCGGCGGTCCGAGCCAGGATTTGCCGGTCGCGTTCGAGCCGGGCGGCGCCGTCCCCGGCGACCGGATCGTGGGGGTGATGGCGCCGGGCGAGGGGATCCGGGTCTTTCAGATCCATTCCCCGCGCTTGAAAGAATACGAGGAAGCCCACTGGATCGATGTGACCTGGGACGTTGATCCCGAGCGGCCGCAGCGTTTTCCGGCACGAATCAGCGTTACCGCCGTCAATGCCCCCGGTTCACTTGCCGAGATCGCCAAGGTAATCGGCGAGACGGGCGGCAATATCGACAATATCAAAATGGCCCGCCGTGCGGCAGACTTTACGGTGATGCACATCGAACTCGAGGTGTTCGATTTGGTGCATTTGAACCACATCGTTGCCGGTCTGAGAGCCAAATCGGCGGTTGCGAAGGTGGAACGGCTCTTCGAGTGAGCTATGTATGCGTTCTCTGGTTGGAGGCTTTTCGAAGCGTCGATGGGAACAGAACTGGTGAACGAAAAGCCTGAAGCATCTGGAGTGGGCGCCCGCTCGTGGCCCTTTAACTCGGTTGCTCTTCGCAACAAGCTTCGTGTCTTCTGGCGTCGGGTGCTGCTGCTGCGGGCGACACCGCATGAGGTGGCGCTGGGCTTTGCTATCGGCGTGTTCTGCGCGTGCACGCCCTTTCTCGGCATCCAGACGCTCCTGGCATTCGTGCTTGCCTTCGTTCTGCGCGTCAGCTTGCCGGCGGCGATACTCGGGACTTTTCTCAGCAATCCGTTGAGCTGGCCTGCCATTTGGAGCGGATCGTACGTGGCGGGTGCGCTCCTGCTCGGGCAAGATCCCGCTTACGCCGCTGATCATCTGACCGATACGGCCAATGCCCTTGGGGCAACCTTGAGTGCGCCTTCGCCGGAGGCGCTGAACAAAGCGGTCGGCTATCTGTCGCCCATCGTCGAGCCGATGGTTGTCGGCGGCCTTCTGGTCGGCTTGATAGCCGCGATATTTAGCTACTATCCTACGCGCCGGGCGGTACGGGTTTTTCAACGGCACCGCGGGCTTCGCTAAACTCAGAGCGGCGCAGGATCAAATCCCTCCTCTTCATTGGTGGCAAAGCACGTGGTTGCAAACCGCAAAATTTCCGAAGCCTATCAGGCGCCGACGCCGGTGCGCGCATTGCGATTGGGCGTCAACATCGATCACGTCGCAACGCTCAGAAACGCGCGAGGCGGGCTCCATCCCGATCCGCTGCGTGCGGCGCATCTCGCCATTGAAGGCGGTGCGGACGGGATCACCGCGCATTTGCGGGAAGACCGGCGCCACATTTCGGATACCGACATTACACGGCTCAAAAACGAGCTGACGCGTCCGCTCAATCTCGAGATGGCGGCCACCGACGAGATGCTGCAGATCGCGCTGCGGCATGTGCCAAATGCGTGCTGTCTCGTTCCCGAAAGGCGCGAGGAACGCACGACCGAGGGCGGGCTCGATGTGATCGGCTCGGCGGCGACGCTGAAGCCGTTCATTGCCAAGCTGAAGGACGCGGGGATTCGCGTTTCGCTCTTCATCGAGCCCGACATCAAGACAATCGAAGCGGCGGCGGATGCCGGCGCTGACATCGTCGAACTGCATACCGGCCGCTATTGCAATCTCGCGCTCGAGCATGACGCCGGAGGGGTCGCTTTCGAACTCCAGCGGCACAAGAAGGCGGCGAGCGCCGCTGCGTCGGCGGGGCTTGAAGTTCATGCCGGGCATGGCCTGACCTACAACACGGTGCAGCCCATTGCCCGTATCCCTGAGATCGTGGAACTCAACATCGGCCATTTCCTTATTGGAGAAGCGATCTTCGGCGGCCTTTCGATGGCGGTTCGCCGCATGCGCGTCCTGATGGACGAAGCTCGCGAGGCGCTATCGGCACAGAGAGGGTGATGATCATTGGCCTCGGCAACGATCTCTGCGACATCCGCAGGATCGAGCGGACAATCGAGCGCTACGGTGAACGGTTTCTCCAGCGCGTATTCACGGCGGAAGAGCGCCGGAAGGCCTTTTCGCGAGCGCATTATGCTCGAACCTTCGCCAAGCGTTTTGCTGCCAAGGAGGCGGCTTCAAAAGCGCTGGGGACCGGTTTCCGGTACGGTGTTTATCTGAAGGACATCGGCGTCGTGAATGCGCCGACGGGCCGTCCGACCCTGGCGCTCACTGGCGGCGCGGCGGAACGCCTCGCGAAAATGATACCTGACGGATTCAAGCCGCGCATCGATGTCACTCTGACCGACGAGTATCCGCTGGCCCAGGCAATCGTGATCATCTCGGCGATCCCGGCCGATGAAAAACAGCCCGGTTGACCATTTCGCCGCGGCGTAAAGCATCCCTTCGCCACTAACTTGCCGCAACGCAGGTAGAGCGCTGAGTTATTGTTATTCCTTACCGTTTTGTCAGGTTTGTGCCCGTCGTTGCGGCTCAGGAACAAACTCGCTATAGCGGACCGCCTAACATGAAGCGAGCCCCGGCCAGTGCCGCCTGGCGGCGCAGAGGAGCCTCTGGATGAGCGTTGGTATCAAGACGTCGAGATCGAGTTGGTCTGAAACACTCGTCATCGTCGTCGAAGCACTCGCCATTGCGATGTTCGTCCGCATCTTCTTCTATCAGCCATTCAACATTCCGTCCGGCTCCATGAAGGAGACGCTGCTGATCGGCGACTACCTGTTCGTCTCGAAGCTCTCCTACGGCTACAGCAAGTTCTCCTTCCCCTTCAGCCCGAACATTTTCGAAGGCCGCATCTTCGGCGCGGAGCCCAAGCGGGGCGACGTTGCCGTCTTCAAGCTGCCGAAGGACAACTCGACAGATTACATCAAGCGGGTCATCGGCCTGCCGGGCGACGAAGTTCAAATGAGGGACGGCCAGCTCTTCATTAATGGACAGGCGATCCCGAAGGTGCCAGCCGGCGACTTCACGACATTCGAGGATGGCCGGGAGCGGACGATTCCGGTATTTGAGGAAACGCTTCCCAATGGCGTGAAGTACAAGGTTCTCGATAGCGATCCGAACGGCCCCTACGACAACACCGGGGTCTACAAGGTTCCCGAGGGTCACTACTTCATGATGGGTGACAACCGCGATAACTCAACCGACAGCCGGGTGCGCAGCGCTGTCGGCTTCGTCCCATACGAGAACTTCATCGGTCGTGCCGAGATCATCTTCTTCTCCGCCAAAGTTGACGAGCCTGGTGCCTTCCGGTGGTATGCGCCCTGGAGCTGGCCATTTGACATCCGTTGGGACAGGTTCTTCAATCTGGTGCGATGACCGCAAAGCGGCATGTTTGCCATGCTGAGACCTCGAAAGTTCAAAGAACTCGAGACCAAACTGGGCTACAAGTTCAAGGATCCTGCGCTTCTGGAGCGGGCGCTGACGCACGCCAGCGTGCGTGGCGGCAAGGTTGCCCGGTTCGATAACGAGCGGCTGGAATTCATCGGCGACCGCGTTCTGGGGCTTGCGATCGCCGAGGCGCTCAACGGGCAATATCCGGACGCCAGCGAAGGTGAGCTTGCCCGGCGCTACAATCGCCTCGTTCGCGGCGAAGCCTGCGCCAAGGTCGCTCGCAATATCGGGCTTGGCGCGCATCTCATCCTGTCGGAAAGCGAAGCCGACAGCGGTGGGCGCAACAAGACGACGATCCTCGCCGATGCGACGGAGGCGCTTCTTGGTGCCGTGTTCATCGACGGCGGTTTCGAGAAGGCACGAGGCGTCGTTCACAGGCTTTGGCACGATCAAAGCGAACTCGTCCCCGAGGTCGCGGTTGATGCCAAGTCGGCGTTGCAGGAATGGGCGCAGGGCCAAGGCTTGGCGTTGCCCCGTTATACGGTCATCGCACGCAATGGGCCCGATCATGCGCCCCGCTTCACGGCCGAAGTTTTGATTACGGGTAAAGCGCCTGCGCAGGGCGAGGGGGCTTCGAAGCGTATTGCCGAGCAAGCCGCCGCAACTGCGCTTCTAACTCGAGAAGGCGTAGGAGCCCGGATAGGCGATGTCTGACAACAATACAGTTTCTTCGACGCCCGATGCCGCCGATCAGCGGTGCGGTTTCGTTGCTGTCATCGGGCCGACGAATGCGGGCAAGTCCACGCTCGTCAACGCGCTCGTCGGCGCCAAGGTCGCGATTGTTTCCCACAAGGTGCAGACGACGCGCGCACCCATTCGCGGCATCGCGATCGAGGGCAACAGCCAGATCGTCTTCATCGATACCGCTGGTATCTTCAACCCGAAGCGCCGGTTGGACCGGGCGATGATTGATGCCGCCTGGGGCGGGCTTGAAGATGCGGATGCCGCGCTGCTCGTCATCGACGCGGCCGCCGGGATTGATGATGATTTGAGAGGCATCATTGAGCGGCTGAAATCGGCTCGCATGCCGAAGATCGTCATTTTGAATAAAATCGACCGCGTGGACGACAAGCCGAGACTGCTGTCTCTCGCCAAGATGGTCGATGAGCTGCTGACGCCCGACCGCATTTTCATGATCTCGGCGACCGAAGGGCAGGGCATCAAGGACCTGCGGACGTTCCTCGCGAACCTGGTTCCACCCGGCCCCTGGCACTATTCGGAAGACGACGTCACCGACGTGCCGATGCGCACGCAGGCCGCCGAAATGACGCGTGAAAGCGTCTATCGCTTCCTGCACCAGGAACTGCCGTACACGACGACCGTTGAAACAACCGACTGGAAAACGCTGAAGGACGGCTCGGCCCGTGTCGAACAGACGATCTATGTCGAACGCGACAGCCAGAAAAAGATCGTGCTCGGCAAGGCCGGCGAAACGATCAAGAAGATCTCGAGTACGGCCCGGCACGCCATCGAAGAGATGGCGGGTCACAGGGTGCACCTCTTCCTCTTTGTCAAAGTGCGCGAGAACTGGGAAAGCGATCCCGAGCGTTACCGGGAAATGGGGCTTCCTTTCCCCAAATCCTGAGGCGCCTGTAGTTCTGCCATATGCAATGGTCCGATGAAGGCATCGTTCTTTCGGTAAAGGCACACGGCGAGACCGCCGCGATTGTTGACCTATGGACGAGGGCGCATGGCCGGCACATGGGGCTCGTGCATGGCGGCCGGTCCCGCCGATTGAGACCGATTCTCCAGCCCGGCAATCATGTCGATGCGGAATGGAAGGCGCGTCTGGCCGATCAGCTCGGCACGATGAGCGTCGAGATGCGCCGCGCCTTCGCCGCCGAGACGCTGGACGATCCGCAGGCGCTGATGGCGCTTTCCTCGATCACGGCGCTGACGCGGCTGCTGCCAGAACGCGATCCGCATCCCAATCTCTATGAGATCACGCTCTTCGTTTTGGGTTTTCTCAACGACGCGACGGTGTGGCCGGCGCTGCTCGTGCGCTGGGAGATGGCGCTTCTGGATGAGCTGGGCTTCGGGCTCGACCTCAGTCAATGCGCGGCGACGGGAAGCAACGACCAGCTCATTTACGTGTCTCCGAAGACGGGCCGTGCGGTGTCGGCCTCCGCTGGTGAGCCCTACCGGGACAAGCTTTTGCCCTTACCGCAGTTCCTGACGAAGCAGCGATCGGGTCCGGTGACGAGCCAGGACGTCAATCTCGGTTTCGCGCTGACGGGATTCTTCTTAGAGAAGCATCTTCTGAACCCGCGGGGGCAAACACTTCCGCCGTCGCGCTCACGGCTGCTGGCACAACTCGCAGCGTGATCGAGATCGTGTGTGGGCAACTCGCAAGCCGCGGAAGCCTTTCAGCAATCGTTCATTCTGAGGTGTAGATAACCTCGAGCAAGGCTTACCTGCCGTGCACGCGGGAGCATGGCAGGAAAGTTCATGGGGGTCGCAGCGGGGAGCTGCGGCCCTCCATCATTTCGGGTGCTGTGACGGCTAGGCCACATTATTCGCAATCGTGAGCCTTTCCGTGTTCATTTTTCGTGCGGCTTTTAAGGCGCAATTAAACATCGGCGACCTACCCTCCGGCGATAGTTAGTCTGGGTGTGGGGGCATTCGATGAGTGGGCTGCGGTCGCTGCCGATAGACGAAATTTTGGCGCGCGGAACGATCGGTCTGACCGATATCTTGCATTTGCGGCGCGTCTTCTATGAGGACGGCATTACTGCGTCCGAAGAAGCGGATCTCCTCTTTGCGCTGAACGATGCCTGCACGATGCGCCATCACGAATGGCCCGAATTCCTGATCGAAGCCATCACCGACTACATCGTTTTTCAGGAGGCGCCGCGCGGCTATCTCACGGCTGCCAACGCCAACTGGCTCATCAATCGTGTTGCGAAAGACGGAAAGGTCGAGCGCAAGAGCGAACTCGATCTGCTCGTCAACGTTCTCGACAAGGCGCGCTGGGCGCCGGTCAGTCTCGTCAAGTTTGCCCTGGAGCAGGTGAAGCGCGCTGTCGTCGAAGGCTCAGGGCCTCTGCGCGATGGCAAGGTGTTGCCCGCCGGCAGCATCAGCGAGGCCGAAGTCGATCTCATCCGGCGGATGCTTTACGCCTTCGCGGGCGACGGGGCCGTTGCCGTCACTCGGGCTGAGGCGGACGTCCTGTTCGAAATCGACGAGGCCATTTCGAATGGTGCGCCCAATCCCGCCTGGACCGATCTCTTCGTCAAAGCAGTCGCCAATGTGATGATGGCGGCGTCGGGCTACGCGGTTCCGTCCCGTGAGGAAGCCCTGAAGCAGGAAGCGTCGCTCGAATGTCCGGAAGAAGAGACATCGATGCTCACGGCACTGCTCGCCATGGTGCAGTCCAATCTCGCATCCGTGCAGGACGCCTACCTCGATCAGACGGCTGAGGAGCGCGCGCTCGCCCGGCTCGAGCACCAGCGCATCGAGATCATCACGCACGAGGAGATCACCCAGGCGGATGCCAGCTGGCTCGTCAGCCGCCTTGGGCGCAACGGCCGTTTGAGCCCGAGCGAGAAAGCGCTCGTGGCATACATGAATCGGGAAAGCCCCCGCATTCACCCGACCCTCACCGAGGCGGTCTGCCGGCTGGGCAACGCCGCCTGACCGCATCAAGGAAATCGTTAATTGAGCCTGGATTCGGCAGGCAAAGGCCGCCTGCCGACCATCTTTCACTGTGCGGCAGCGGATCGCACAGCGTGCGGCATCGGCCTCTCTCCTGGCGTGTTTACGCGGCCTCCCGCAGGCTCTAGAACGGCGTGCTGCCTTGCGACAGGGTGAGGCACTTGAAAGAGCTTACGGGAAGGACCGGGATCCGCCGATGTTCAAGAAAATTCTGATTGCCAACCGCGGTGAGATTGCCTGTCGCGTAATAAAAACGGCGCGCAAGATGGGCATCAAGACGGTCGCGGTTTATTCCGACGCGGACCGGGATGCCCTGCATGTCGAAATGGCGGATGAGGCCGTTCACATCGGTCCGGCACCGGCGGCCCAGTCTTACCTGCTCATGGATAAGATCATCGAGGCGTGCAAGGCGACGGGCGCCGAGGCGGTTCACCCGGGCTATGGGTTCCTATCGGAGCGTGAAGCGTTCCCCGTTGCCCTTCAGAAGAACGGCATCGTCTTCATCGGTCCCAATCCCAAAGCCATCGCCGCCATGGGCGACAAGATCGAGAGCAAGAAGGCGGCTGCGGCCGCCAAGGTCTCGACGGTTCCCGGCTACATGGGTGAGATCAAGGACGCCAAGCACGCGGTCGAGATCGCCAACCAGATCGGTTATCCGGTGATGATCAAGGCGTCGGCGGGCGGCGGCGGCAAGGGCATGCGTATTGCCTATGACGCCAAGGAGGCCGCCGAAGGCTTCGAGCTCGCGCGTTCGGAGGCCAAATCGTCGTTCGGAGACGATCGCTGCTTCGTCGAGAAGTTCATCGAAAATCCGCGCCACATCGAAATTCAGGTGCTCGGCGACAAGCACGGCAACGTCGTCTACCTCGGCGAGCGCGAATGCTCCATTCAGCGCCGCAACCAGAAAGTTCTGGAAGAAGCGCCGTCGCCGTTGCTCGACGAGAAGACCCGTAAGGCGATGGGTGAGCAGGCCGTCGCTCTCTCGAAGGCCGTCGGTTACGACAGCGCCGGCACGGTCGAATTCGTGGCCGGTCAGGACCGTTCGTTCTACTTCCTGGAAATGAACACCCGTCTGCAGGTCGAGCATCCGGTGACGGAGCTGGTCACGGGCATCGATCTCGTCGAGCAGATGATCCGGGTTGCGGCCGGCGAGAAGCTCCCGTTCAAGCAGTCGGATATCAAGCTCAAGGGCTGGGCCGTCGAAAGCCGCGTCTACGCTGAAGATCCGTTCCGCAACTTCCTGCCGTCGATCGGCCGCCTGGTGAAGTACCGGCCGCCGGCGGAGGGCGCCAAGGACGGCGTGACGGTGCGCAACGATACCGGCGTCTTCGAGGGCGGCGAGATCTCGATGTACTACGATCCGATGATCGCCAAGCTCGTCACGCATGGGCCGACCCGTGAGGCGGCCATCGACGCGCAGTCGGCGGCGCTTGACGCCTTCTACATCGACGGCATCCAGCACAACGTGCCGTTCGTCTCGGCGATCATGCAGCATCCGCGCTGGCGCTCGGGCAATATTTCGACGGGTTTCCTCAAGGAGGAGTACCCCGAAGGCTTCGTGCCGCGGGCGCCCGAGGGCAAGGATCTGATCACGCTTGCCGCCGTGGCGGGCACCATCGATCACCTCGGCAATACGCGCCGCCGCGATATTACGGACCAGATGCACGGGCATGGGGTCAGCTTCGCCAAGCGCCGTATCGTGAAGATGGGAACGGAGACCGTCGAACTCGAAGTGCTGGGCGTAATCCCGGGGCCGTACTACGTGTCGATCCTCGATGCGAACGGGCAGCCGTCGAAGACGATGGAGATCACGTCGGAGTGGTGGCCGGGTGAGCCGGTTTGGTTCGGCACGGTCGATGGGGCCGATGTTGCGGTTCAGGTGCGCACAATCCCCAACGGCATGACGCTGTCCTATCGCGGCATGCAGGTGCAGACCTACGTTTATACCCCGCGCGAGGCGGAGCTTGCGAGCCTGATGCCGGTCAAGGTCGCGGCTGACATGTCGAAGTTCCTGCTGTGCCCGATGCCGGGCTTGGTCAAGGCGGTGAACGTCACTGAGGGCCAAGAGGTCAAGGCAGGAGACAATCTGGCGGTCGTCGAAGCCATGAAGATGGAGAACATCTTGCGGGCAGAGCGCGACGGCAAGGTCAAGAAGGTCGCCGCGC
>Ga0180218_1002145_pt1 | contig 10602 bp, 7 predicted proteins | sample eDN3rd37CKraftBY_FD_151334 | JGI IMG/M metagenome (GOLD analysis project Ga0180218, IMG submission 151334) | Enriched backyard soil microbial communities from Emeryville, California, USA - eDNA 3rd pass 37_C Kraft BY (version 2) (version 2) | ecosystem: Environmental > Terrestrial > Soil >... | reverse complement strand
GGTATGCGTGGTGCAGGCGGGGCAGTATGCCAACGTGGTGGGTGAACTGGCACTGCGCTTCGACAATGCCGGCCGCCTGCTCTCGTGCGAGGGCCAGCCCCATATACTGATCGGCGACGATTTTCGCCGCGCTACCGGCGCGCAAGCCCTGAGCGATCAAGAAAAACAGGCTGTCCGGGCCGACATAGAACGCTCGGGCGCCCTGCGCCTTACTCGTCCCGATCCCGACGCCGTCAAAGCACTGGCGCCGCACCAGGCCCGCAAGCAGGAATACGGCTCCGTCGTCGTGGCGCACACAGAAGAAACACTTTGCGCGCGACGTGTTCCCGGCCCCCGCGGCGACCGCAGCCGCTCCGGCCAAGGCGACGCGTGCAACAGCAACCCTCGCGTCATCGGGCACGGAGGCGACATACAGCAGTTGGTGGCGCAAGCCTATCTTGAGCAGGCGCGCTCCTACTTCGATGCCGACATCGCCCTGATCAACGCGGGCGGCGTGCGCATCGATCTGCCGGCCGGGCCGCTTACCGTCCTGGACGTCCACACATTGCTGCCGTTCAAGAATACCCTGGTACAGCTGAAGATACCCGGTTCGGTGCTCAAGGAGGTGCTTGAAAGCGCCGTCGGCGCGGCGCTCGGCCCCACGCCCAGCACCGGAGCCTATCCCTATGCCGCGGGCATGCGCTGGCGGGTGGATGCAAGCCGGGCACCGGGTCAACGCCTGTCGGGCCTTGAAGTCATGCAGGACGGGCGCTATGCGCCTTTGGACCTGGACCGCAACTATTCCGTAGCCACCATCGACTTCATCGCCGACGGCAAAGATCACTACACAGCCTTCGCCCGCTTGCACGCTGGTCAGCGTGTCGACGTGGGTCTGGATGCGACCCAGCTCTTCCTGGACTATGCACAGGAAACGGCGCGTTCAGGCCGGACCCTGCGGCCCTTGCCGCCAAGCCAGTACAGCACCCGGGAATTTCTTGCCGCGCCCGGGCCCTGAATGGCTTTAGGGCAAGCAGACTGATTGCCCTAAACCCCCGACAACGCAACAGGGACGTTCAGGAAAAGGAAGCGCGATATACCGACTGCATGAAGGCGCGGATTTTTTCCGCCGACTTGATGCCGCCCGACTCTTCCACACCGCTGGAAACATCCAGCGCATAAGGCCGCACTGCCTGCACCGCGTCACCCACGTTCAGGGGGTCCAGGCCGCCGGCCAGGACCAGCGGCCGGCTATCCGAAGCACGCCGCACTTCGTCCAGCAGGCCGATGTCGAAGGTAAGACCGCTGCCCCCATAGCCCGGGCTGTAGCTGTCGAACAGCCACGCGGCCGCATGGGAGTAGCGGCGACACGATTCGAGCACGGCTTGCGGATTTTCCAGCCCGGGGCCGCCCACACGAAAGGCCTTCATGTAGGGGTGGTCGAAACCTGCGCAGTAGTCCGGGGTCTCGTCGCCATGAAACTGCAGGACGTCGGGCCCGACCGTGTCCAGCACCTGCCGCACCTGCTCGTGCGGCACGTTCACGAACAGAGCTGTCACACTGACGAAGGCGGGCACCGCCTTGCGCAGGCTACGAGCCTGCTCAAGCGAAACCAGCCTGGAGCTCTTGGGATAGAAGACCAGCCCGATCGCGTCGGCGCCCGCTTCGCACGCCGCTTCGACGTCCTGGATTCGGGTAATGCCGCAGATCTTGACACGGGTTCGTAGCATGAAGCAAAAAGACCTTTAAGAAAATCGAAAACGTAAACTGCCAGGAAAGCATTGCGCAGGGGAGCCCAGCATGTAGACTACCTCGCGTACCCTGCTGGACATTTTAACGCCCGGCTCGAATGCCCGGCAGCATGTGGGATTCCAGCAGCTCATCCAGGCTGGCGCTCGGAAGGCCGAAATGGGCCGGATACTCGACGCTCGCCAGATACAGGCCGGCGGGCGAGAAAGTGGGCGCCGACAGGCGGCGATCGCGCTGCCGCAACAACATGTCGACCCAGGCGGGTTCGTGACGGCCCAGGCCGATGTAAAGCAAGGCGCCCATCAGATTGCGCACCATGTGGTGCAAAAATGCGTTGGCCCTGAAGACGAACACAAAGCATTCTCGCCGCTGGTGGATGTCCAGCGCATGAAGCGTGCGCACCGGACTGGCCGCCTGGCACTGCGAAGACCTGAATGCGCTGAAATCATGTTCGCCGATCAGGCGCGCGGCCGCATGCCGCATCGGCTCGAGCTCAAGCGGACGGTACACCCAGCCCATTCGGCCGTGCGCCATGGGCGAGCGCACCCTTGCCTGCCGCACAATGTAGACGTAGGTACGCGACAAGGCCGAAAACCTCGCATGGAAGCTGTCGTCTACCGGGCAGGCCCATTGCACGGCCACGCTGCTGGGCAGCAAGGCATTGAGCCCCCTTACCCACGACTCGGGTTCGCGCTGCGCCCAGGTGTCGACATGAACCACCTGCTCGAGCGCGTGCACACCGGTGTCGGTACGCCCCGCGCAAATAGTGGGCACCGGATGGGCAAGGAACCGGCCCAGCGCTGCTTCGAGGGTGTCTTGAACGGTAATGCCGCCGGGTTGCGTCTGCCACCCTTGCCAGGGCGCGCCGTCGTATGCCAGCCCCAATGCCACGCGCGGCAGGGTTTTACCCTGGTACACCGGTGAAGGCCCCGGGTCTGCTGCCACCAGCAGGCCCTTAGGCGCCGCGGGGCGGCTGCCCTTCGGCGGGCGGGTTGTTCAGGTCAAGGTCGATTTTTTCGAGGCGCTCTTGCACCATGGCCTCGGTGACGCCGCCCTGGCCATCATCGCTGCGCGATGCGCTGGCTCGGCGCAACACCCATGCAATGATGAGTACGACCAGCGCCAACACAGCGGTAATGACGCCCAACAGGTTTTCTTGAAACCACGACACGGATTGCTCTGCCTTGCTGGAAGTGGAGGAATTGGAATCGCCCTGGGCGGATGCCGAATCGGCGTCGCCCGCGGCATTGCCCGCCGCGCCGCTGCCCGCGGGCGCCTGCCCGGCAGCGGAGCCTTGGACCGCCTCGCCGGACGAAGCCGCATTCGATCCATTTGCGGAACTGGCCCCTTGGCCCTGCGCGGCTTCAGCGGAAGCGCCGCCGCCCGAGCCCGATGCTCCGCCCGGACTCGAAGCATCTGCGTTCGAACCCGACGCCGCCGCCTGGCCGCCGGCGCCCTGAGCGGAGCCGGATTGGCCTGCGCCTGATTCCGCACTGCCCGGCGAAGCCTCTTCGGACGCGCCAATACTGGTTGCCGCATCGGAGAGCGTCTGGCCAACGGCCGCGGCCCCGTTGAGCACGGCTTCTTTAGCCGCCTCGCCCTGCATCTGCAAGGCCTGGTTAAGACTGTGCACATTGCGCTCGAGGTGGGAAACCCGCGCCTGCGATTCGTCGATATTGCGGCGGGTGGCTTCTTGTTCGTCGTTGGCGGCATCGCTTGCGCTGCCGCTGGACAGGACGACCTGGTCGCCCGCTGCGCCGGCTGGCCTGGCCGATACGCGCGCCGATGCGCCCGAAACCCGCCCTTGCTGTGCCGAGCCGCCCTGCACGGCCTGGGCGCGCCGGGAGGCGACGCCTTGCCGATAAGCCGCATAGGCCTGGGCGTGCTGCTGGTAGATGCGCCTGGCTTCGCGATCGGACACTGCGCGCAAAGCCTGGGCGTCGGGTATGGCCAATGTGGCGCCGGCCTTGACGAGATTGACGTTGCCGTCGATGAAGGCCTGGGGGTTGGCCTTTTGCAGCGCGATCATCATCTGGTACACCGACACGCCCTGCACCGCGTGGGCCTGGGCCAGGGCAAACAGTGTGTCGCCGCGCCGTACGGCAATGGAGCCGGCCCCTGCTGCCGCCGAGGCTGCACTGCCCCCAGCGGCCGCGCCGGTTGACGCAGGCGCGGCCTGCCCCGCCGCGGCTGAGCCGGGAGGAGCACTGTGCGTAAGCAGGCTGACCTGATACTGCTGGCTGCCGGCAGCCGTGGCGATCTGAAGCAGAAGGTCGGCAACCGGTCCGTCAAACGGCTGGCTGGAGCGTATCTGAACCACACACGACTTGGGGGTGAAGCCCTCGTCGATGCTGAGGCGCAGGCTGGAAAGCTCGACCGGCGGAACCAGGCCCGCCTGTTGCCAAGCCGCGGCCGGAGCAACGTCGACGCGCAGGGACTGAAGGTCGGCCTGGCTGAGATCGCGCAAGGGGACATGGATGTGCAGAGGCTGGCCTGACGCCGATACCAGGCGCGAGTGGCCAATGCTTGCTGCGTGGGCCGGCGCACATACCGACAGCGCCGCCGCCAGGGCGAGGGCCATTGGAGCGGCCTGGATCAACGGTGTCCTGCTGGCCCCACAACAAGTTTTATGCATGTTTACAGTTCGCCCAAAGTGATGCGCAGCATGCGGCGCAGCGGCTCGGCAGCACCCCACAGCAGCTGGTCGCCGACGGTGAAGGCACTGAGGTATTCGGAACCCATGGACATTTTACGCAGGCGCCCCACGGGAATGTCCAAAGTACCCGTAACGGCCACCGGCGTCAATTGCTGCATGGTCGCTTCGCGCTCGTTGGGCACGACCTTGGCCCACTTGGACCCTTCGCGAAGCAGGTCGGAGATTTCATCCAGGGGCACATCGCGCTTGAGCTTGATGGTAAGCGCCTGGCTGTGGCAGCGCATGGCGCCAATGCGCACGCACAGGCCGTCGATGGGCGTGGGCGCGGTGCCGAAGGCTTCGCCCCGGCCCAGGATCTTGTTGGTTTCGGCCTCGGCCTTCCATTCTTCGCGCGAAACGCCATTGCCCAGGTCTTTGTCGATCCAGGGAATGAGGCTGCCCGCCAGGGGCACGCCGAAGTGGTCGCGAGGCAGGTCGGCATGCTGCTGCTTGGCCAGCACGCCGCGGTCGATGTCGAGAATGGCCGAAGCCGGGTCATCGAGCTGGAGCTTGACCGATTCGTTGAGCAGGCCGAACTGGGTGAGCAGTTCGCGCATGTGCTGGGCCCCGCCGCCGGAGGCGGCCTGGTAGGTCATGCTGGTCATCCACTCGACCAGGTCGTTGTTGAACAGGCCTGCCAGGCCCATCAGCATGCAGCTGACCGTGCAATTGCCGCCGACATAGTTCTTGATGCCGCGCTTGAGGGCAGCGTCGATGACCGGACGGTTGACCGGGTCGAGCACGATGATGGCGTCGTCGGCCATGCGCAGGGTGCTGGCGGCGTCGATCCAGATGCCGTCCCAGCCCGCCGAACGCAGCTTGGAATAGACCGCCGTGGTGTAGTCGCCGCCCTGGGCGGTGACAATGATGGGCAGCTTTTTCAGGGCCTCGATATCGTAGGCGTCTTGCAGCGCACCGGCGCCTTCGGCCCAGGCGGGCGCCTTGCCGCCGGCATTGCTGGTGGAGAAAAAGACGGGTTCGAAAAGGGAAAAATCGTTCTCGTCGAGCATGCGCTGCATGAGGACGGAACCCACCATGCCACGCCAGCCGACCAAACCTACTGCCTGGGTCATATGGCTCACTTTAATGAAAGATCAGGGAATCAAACGCTATTTTAGCGCCTTCAATACCGCGTCGCCCATTTCAGAGGTGGAAACCCTGGTAAGACCCTGTTCGTGGATGTCGGCCGTGCGCAAGCCCTGCTCCAGCACCTTCTGTACGGCGCTTTCGATGCGATCGGCCTGTTCGGCCTTGCCCAGCGAATAGCGCAGCAGCATGGCGGCCGACAGAATGGTGGCCAGGGGGTTGGCCAGATTCTTGCCCGCGATGTCGGGCGCCGAGCCATGGCTGGGCTCGTACAGCCCCTGGCTGGCCGAATTGAGCGAGGCCGACGGCAGCATGCCGATCGAGCCCGTAAGCATGGCCGCCTCGTCGGACAGAATGTCGCCGAACAGGTTGCCGGTGACGATGACGTCGAACTCTTTGGGCGCGCGCACCAGCTGCATGGCGGCATTGTCGATGTACATGTGGGAAAGGGCCACGTCGGGATACTCTTTGGCCACCTCGATCACGATCTCACGCCAGAACTGCGAGGTTTCTAGCACGTTCGACTTGTCGACGCTGCACAGCTTCTTGCTGCGCTTTTGCGCTGCCTGGAAAGCCACGTGGGCGATGCGCCGCACTTCGCTTTCAGCATAGTGCATGGTGTCGAAACCCTGGCGCTCGCCCTTGAACGGGCCCTCGGCCACTTCGCGCACGCCGCGCGGCTGGCCGAAATAGATGTCGCCCGTAAGCTCGCGAATAATGAGGATGTTCAGCCCCGCCACGACTTCCGGCTTCAGCGAAGAAGCATTGGCCAGTTGCGGGTAAAGGATGGCGGGACGCAGGTTGGCGAACAGGCCCAGCGCCTTGCGCAGGCCCAGAATGGCCTGTTCGGGACGAAGCTCGCGCGCCAGCGTGTCGTACTTCCAGTCGCCCACCGCGCCGAACAGAATGGCGTCGGAGTTCTTGGCCAGGTCGAGCACCACGGGCGGCAAGGGGTGGCCGTGCACGTCGTAGGCCGCGCCGCCCACCGGCTGGGTCTGCAGGTCGAGGTCGAGGTCGAGCGCCGTAAGTACGCGCACCGCCTGTTCTGTGATTTCAGGGCCGATGCCGTCGCCCGGCAGTACTGCAATCTTGTGTGTCATGGGTTTCCCAGGTTCTTTGTTTGAGTTCGGCCGCTGTTATGCCTGCGGCCCGCCGGTCAGCCACGGATGGCGCGCCAGGCGTCCGGCCTCGAAAGCACGGATCTTGTCGGATTTCTGCAAGGTGGTGGCGATTTCGTCCAGGCCATTGAGCAGGCTGTGCTTGCGGAAAGGCTCGACCTCGAAGGCGATTTCCCGGCCTTCGGGCGTAACCACGACCTGGCGCGGCAGATCGATGTCGAGCGTATAGCCCTCATTGGCGTAAAGCTCTTCGAACAGGCGCGAGACCTCATCTTCGGGCAGCACGATGGGCAGCAGGCCGTTCTTGAAGCTGTTGTTGAAGAAAATGTCGGCGTACGACGGCGCGATGACGGCCCGGAAACCGTACTGGTCAAGCGCCCACGGCGCATGCTCGCGGCTCGAGCCGCAGCCGAAGTTCTTGCGCGTAAGCAGAATCGATGCGCCCTGATAGCGCGGCTTATTCAGGGAAAACTCCGGATTCAACGGCCGCTTGGAGTTGTCCATGCCCGGCTCGCCATGGTCGAGGTAGCGCAGCTCGTCGAACAGGTTGGGACCGAACCCCGTGCGCTTGATCGACTTGAGAAACTGCTTGGGGATGATCAGGTCGGTGTCGACGTTCTCGCGGTCGAGCGGGGCCACCAGGCCCTTATGAGTGGTGAATGCTTGCATGAGGCTTTCCTATCGAAAATTCCGTACGTCGACGAAGTGGCCGGCGACAGCCGCCGCGGCCGCCATGGCCGGGCTGACGAGATGGGTGCGGCCGCCCTGCCCCTGGCGTCCCTCGAAGTTGCGGTTCGAGGTCGAGGCGCAGCGCTCGCCCGGCTCGAGGCGGTCGGCGTTCATGGCCAGGCACATCGAACAGCCCGGCTCGCGCCATTCAAAGCCGGCTTCCAGAAAGACCTTGTCCAGGCCTTCTTGCTCGGCCTGTTTCTTGACCAGGCCCGAGCCCGGCACGATCATCGCCTGCTTGACGTTGCCGGCCACCTTCTTGCCGCGCACCACGTCAGCCGCGGCGCGAAGATCTTCGATGCGCGAATTGGTGCACGAGCCAATGAAGACCTTGTCGACATGGATTTCAGTCATGGGCGTGTTGGTCTCGAGCCCCATGTACTGCAGGGCGCGCTCCATGCCGGCGCGCCGGACTTCGTCCTTCTCGCTGGCCGGATCGGGCACTTGCGCATCCACCGACAGCACCATTTCGGGCGAGGTGCCCCAGCTGACCTGAGGCGTGATCTCGGCGGCGTCGAGCTCGATGACGCGATCGAAATGCGCGCCTTCGTCGCTATGCAGCGTCTTCCAGTACCCTACGGCCTGGTCCCACATTTCACCGGTGGGCGCATAGGGCCGGCCGCGGAAATACTCGATGGTCTTGTCGTCGACAGCCACCATGCCCGAACGGGCGCCGCCCTCGATGGCCATATTGCAAACGGTCATGCGTCCTTCGACGGACAGCTCTTGCACGGCCGAGCCGCCGAACTCGATGGCATAGCCCGTGCCGCCCGCCGTGCCGATCTTGCCGATGACGAACAGGACGAGATCCTTGGCCGTACAGCCGAAAGGCAGCTTACCGTTGACGTTGATGAGCATGTTCTTGCTCTTTTTCATGAGCAAGGTCTGTGTGGCCAACACGTGCTCGACCTCAGAGGTGCCGATACCGAAGGCCAATGCGCCCACGGCACCGTGGGTGCTGGTGTGCGAGTCGCCACAGACGACCGTCATGCCGGGCAAGGTGGCGCCCTGCTCGGGGCCGATGACGTGCACGATGCCCTGCCGGACGTCGTTCATGCGGAATTCGGTAATGCCGAAGGTGTCGCAGTTTTCGTCCAGGGTGTCGACCTGCAGGCGCGATATCGGGTCTTGAATGCCCTCGTTGCGGGCCGTGGTGGGCACGTTGTGGTCGGCCACCGCCAGGTTGGCGCTGATGCGCCAGGGGTTGCGCCCGGCCAGTGTAAGCCCCTCGAAGGCCTGCGGGCTGGTCACTTCGTGTACCAGGTGGCGGTCGATGTACAAAAGACAGGTGCCGTCAGGATCTTGATCGACGACGTGGGCGTCCCACAATTTGTCGTAAAGGGTCTTGGCCATGGTGTTCTCGGATAAAAATGAAGGGGTTCCCCCACGTTCTGAACGGGGTATGGAAGGTATTATGACAGCATCTCAACCTAGTACAAGAAGAGCAAATATACTAGTACTATGAGTGATATCCTGGTGGTTTAGCGGGGTATGCTGGTTGCAATATCTGTCACTCAATTCTGGTGCATTGTCTGTTGCCAGTTCTGCACTGTTCTTCGGCAGCACAGGCGTTCGCTCTTGATCCGTTCTTGCGCCTTCTCATGACTGCGAAGGTGCCTGTCTTGCTTCGTTCTCGTGCTTTCTCTTGAGTGCGAAGATGTTGGGTTCTTGACCCCTTTCTGCGTTGTGTATGAGCTTTGACGGCGTTTGTTCTTGCTCTTCCTGCTGCCTCTTGGTTGTGACGGTGTTCGTTCTAAACCCGTTCCTGCGCTGCGGGGTATGTCTGTTCCGGTCGACGCCGGTCGGCCCTTCGGGCCCGCCTGTCCGCATCCTCCGGGCCTTCGCCCTCCGTTCTGCGGCGCCTGGCTCGACAGCCAACGCCCTGCCCAGACACACCCCGCATCACAGGAACTGCATCGAGGTGCATAAACGGCCCGACTTCGAGGCACGGGGATGAACTTATGGCCTGCCTGTAAGGTCATGGAGGGAACTCACGGCCTGCTTGCGAGCAGAGTGCCTCAAACCAAGAGGCTTCAGGGTATCCCAAACCAAGATGTCATGAGGCGCGCTGCGGGGTCAGTATTTTGGGCGACGTTGAGCAAGCCGAGCGGCGCCTTGTTTTTGGGGCGCCCGGCGAGGGGAGGCAAGCGAGCGCATGTTTGAACGGGCACGTTTGGCGGAGCACTGCTCCGCCGCCCGTGAGTTCGTGGGGCCCGCCTAGGGGCGCCCCAAAAACAAGGTGACGGGAGGGCAGCCGGCAAAGCCGGCCGAAGCTCTCCGGCGCCCAAAATACTGACCCCGCAGCGCGCCGGATTAAAGACCCAAAGACCGAAGCACAGCAAGCTGGAGTAAAAACCCAAAGCAGCTCGCACTTAAAAAGCACCGGCCTGGGATGTCCAATCTAGTCGTCGCCACTACCAGCAGCAGCGACCACAACCCGCACACAGCCCTAGCTCAAGGGGAAATCAGCCTTCAGCGCACCAGACCCTCACTTCTTCGCGCTCTGGTACAAAGGCATCACCTGCTCGGCGATCTTCGTCAGGTCCGCCGTACGCGTTGCCGCCGAGGGGTGGGTCGACAGGAATTCGGGAGGCGCATTGCCCGCGCTAAGCGAACCCATCTTCTGCCAGAGCGTCACCGCCGCCCGCGGATCGTAGCCCGCGCGCGCAGCAAGCTCCACACCCATGCGATCGGCCTCGGTCTCGTGCGTGCGGCTGTTCGGCAGCGTGAACATCACCTCGGTCAGCTTACCGCCCAGGTCGGAGGTGGCCGAGCTGCCTGTAAGCGCCGACAGCACCGACAGGCCCACGTCCGCCGCCATCTGTTGCGACACCTGTTCACGCGAATGCTCACGCAAAGCATGAGCCATCTCGTGGCCGATGACTGCCGCCAGTTCATCATCGGTGGGATTGAGCTGCTTGATCATGCCGCTGTACACGGCGATTTTTCCGCCAGGCATGCACCAGGCATTGACCTCGTCGGAATTCAGTACGTGGACTTCCCAGTTCCATTGCGCCGCATCCGGGCGGAAGACGCCGACCTGCGCGATAAGGCGCTGCGCAATGGCCTTTACACGGGCCGTCTGCTTGGCGTCGACGTCGAGGGCGCCCTGGGCCTTTGCCTGCGAGACGATGCTCGCATATTGCTTTTGCGCTTCCTGGACCAGCGCCTGCTCGGAAACCAGGCTGGACATGTATTGCTTGCGATCGACTCCGACCGTACCCGAGTCGGTGGTCTGCACCGCCGCGC
>Ga0180218_1002141_pt1 | contig 10614 bp, 12 predicted proteins | sample eDN3rd37CKraftBY_FD_151334 | JGI IMG/M metagenome (GOLD analysis project Ga0180218, IMG submission 151334) | Enriched backyard soil microbial communities from Emeryville, California, USA - eDNA 3rd pass 37_C Kraft BY (version 2) (version 2) | ecosystem: Environmental > Terrestrial > Soil >... | reverse complement strand
CCGGTTGAACACGTCGATCCAAGCAATCTGTCGTCAATGTACGATCATTCGGGTTGGGGCCGAAGGCGGCCCTTATCGACGATGAGGGCCGATTAATCAATCATACGGCGCCTAAGTAGTTGCCGCAGTCGGAAAAGAAGCCCCGACCCCGAACGAAAGCCTCGGGAATGCAACCAATCGGTTGCCGGTCTGCGGCCGGTCGTGTAAGGGGTGCGTTTCGAAACAACCCTCCTTGACGAAAAGAGCGGCTGGACACCGGGCTACGATAAGCTTGCCGGCGCTGGATCGTTGAGGCCAACAAGCACTTCAGGAGAGCGGCGTCATGTCGTCCACCTTCGAGACCGTCGCCGGCATCATTTCAGAGACCGCCGATATCCCGCGCGAGCAGATCACGCCCGAGAGCCATGCCATCGAGGATCTCGGCATCGACTCCCTTGCCTTCCTCGACATCGCGTTCGCCATCGACAAGGCCTTCGGAATCAAGCTGCCGCTGGAGCAGTGGACGCAGGAAGTGAACGAGGGCAAGGCTCCCGCCGAGGAATATTTCGTCCTCAAGAACCTCGTGGCCCGCATCGACGCCCTCGTGGCGGCCAAGCAGGCCTGATCGACAAGAAAAACCATCCCGGCGGGCCGGCCAGTCTAGGCCGGCTCGAAGAGGCGATCCATCAGCGCTCCGCCTCATGGATTCTCTTCCCATTGAACCCGCCGGGGGCAAGACGGTAAGAGATCCGGATGCGCCTTGAATATTTCGAAATGATCGACCGGGTGACGAGCCTCGATCGCGAGACCAAGCGGATCGAGGTGACCTCCACGGTCCCCATGGAAAGCCCCGTGTTCGAAGGGCATTTCCCCGGCCATCCCCTCGTGCCCGGCGTGCTCCTGACCGAGACCATGGCCCAGGCCTCCGGCTATCTGGTGCTCGGCCTCATGGGCTTCACGCACATGCCGTTCCTCATGGCCGTCGACAAGGCCCGCTTTCGCACCTTCGTCGGACCGGGTACGGTGCTCACGATCCAGGCCCAGCTGGAGCATGAGGGTTCGGGCTATGCCGTGACCAAGGCCAAGATCCTGGCCGAGGGCAAGCCGATCTGCGATGCGGAGCTGCGGTTCAGGATCATGCCTTTCCCAGACGGCATGGACGGCCAGATGCGCGCCCAGGCGCGCCGCATCGGCCTTCTGGAGGAGACGGTTTGATGCGGGATGTGGTCATTACGGGCATAGGCCTCGTGTCCGGTGCCGGAGAGGGTCTTGAGGCGCATCTGGCGGCACTCGCGGTCGGCGGCGCTCCGAATACGGATGCGACGGCTTTCGAGCCCTTCCCGGTGCATCCGGTGGTCGCCCTCGAATGGGACCGGCAGATCCCGAAGAAGTCGGACCAGCGGCAGATGGAGGCCTGGCAAAGGCTCGGCTGCTATGCGGCGGGCCTCGCCCTGGATGCGGCCGGCGCGAAGGACGACGCGGCCCTGAAGGGCCGGATGCAGCTCATCGTCTCCGCCGGCGGCGGCGAGCGGGATTATGCGGTCGACGGGCAGATCCTCACGGGGCTTCGGCAGGCCGAAAACCCGGGCGTCTTCCTCAACGAGCGCCTGATGGGCGACCTGCGCCCGACCCTGTTCCTGGCGCAGCTGTCCAATCTCCTGGCCGGCAACATTTCCATCGTCCACGGCGTGACCGGGGCCTCGCGCACCTTCATGGGCGAGGAGTCGAGCGGCGTGGACGCGCTGCGCATCGCCCGCGAGCGGATCGCGTCGGGGCAGGACGACATTTTCCTCGTCGGCGGCGCCTACAATGCCGAACGGGCCGACGTGCTGCTGATCTACGAGATGGGCGGCTTCCTCTGGAAGAAGCCTTACGCGTCCGTCTGGGAGCGTCCCGCCGAGGGCGGCGGCATGATTCTCGGCTCCGGGGCCTGCTTCCTGGTGCTCGAATCCCGCGCCAAGCCGCTCGCCGCCGTGGCGGGCATCGCGTCCGATCGCTCCCGCCGCAGGGCGGGCAGCGTCGAGGAGGCGCTCCATGCCCTGTCGAAGCAGCTCGGGGCGAAACCCGACGTGGTGCTGTCGGGCGCCACCGGGATCAAGGGCATCACGGAAGAAGAGCAGGCGGCGTTGAAGGACATCGCCCCCGGCGTGCCGGTCCATGCCACCGGCAATCTCGTCGGCCACACGATGGAAGCCCAGGCGCCGACCGGCGTGGCGCTCGCCGCCGGGCTGATCGGCGAGGGCAGGGCCGGCGAGGCGCTCGTCACCTCCATCGGCCATTGGCGCGGCGAAGGCGCCATCCGGCTCATCAAGGCTTGAGGAGAAAGCGATGGCACTCCGCGACAGACAGGGGCGGCCGCTCGTCGCCGTGACCGGCATGGGCGTGGTCACGTCCCTCGGTCAGGGCAAGGACGACACCTGGGCGGCTCTCACGGCCGGAAAATCCGGCATTCACCGCATCAACCGCTTCCCGACGGAAGGCCTGCGCACCACGATTGCGGGCACCATCGACCATGTGGACGTGGAGCCCTTCTGCGCGCCCATGCTGTCCGAGCGCCTCGCCATGCTGGCGGCCGAGGAAGCCGTGGGCCAGTCCGGCCTCTCCCAGGAGAGTTTCCCGGGAGCGCTGTTCATGGCGGTGCCTCCGGTCGAAATGGAGTGGCCCCAGCGCGAAGCCCTGGCCGAAGCTTCGGGCCAGACCGGCGACGTCACCTACAAGGATCTTCTCAAGGCCGCGGCCACGGGCCGCTTCAAGCCCTGGCACGATCTCTTCATCTTCGGCACGGTGGCCGACCGGGTCGCCGACCGGTTCGGCACCAGAGGTTCGCCGATCTCGCTCTCGACCGCCTGCTCGTCCGGCGCCACGGCGATCCAGCTCGGCGTGGAGGCGATCCGCCGCGGCGAGGCTGATGCCGCTTTGTGCATCGGAACCGACGGCTCCGTGAACCCGGAATCCCTCATCCGCTTCTCCCTGCTCTCGGCGCTCTCGACCCAGAACGACAATCCGGAAGGGGCCTCGAAGCCGTTCTCCAAGAACCGGGACGGCTTCGTCATGGGCGAGGGCGGGGCGGCCCTGGTGCTGGAGAACGCGGAAAGCGCGAAGGCGCGGGGCGCCACCATCCTGGGCTACGTGCTCGGCTGCGGCGAAAAGGGCGATGGTTTCCACCGCACCCGGTCCTCGCCGGACGGCATGCCGGCCATCACGGCCATCCGCCAGGCGCTGGAGGATGCGGGCCTCTCGCCCGACGACATCGATTATATCAACGCCCACGGCACCTCGACGCCCGAGAACGACAAGATGGAAGCCATGAGCTGCACCGCCGTGTTCGGCGAGCGCATGGCGAATCTGCCGATCTCGTCGAACAAGTCGATGATCGGCCACACGCTCACGGCCGCCGGCGCGGTCGAGGCGGTGATGTCGCTCCTGACGCTGGGCACGGGCCGCATCCCGCCGACCATCAACTATCAGGTGCCCGATCCGGCGATCCCGCTCGACGTGGTGCCGAATATGGCCCGCGACGCGAAGGTGACCTACGTGCTCTCGAACTCCTTCGGGTTCGGCGGCCAGAACACCTGCCTCGTCTTCGGGGCCGAGCCGAAGTAATGGGCAGCGGCCTGTCCGATCCGACAAGCACCGACCGACCCTCTCCCCCCTTGTGGGGGAGAGTTGGAGAGGGGGGTGTGGGCGCGAACTCATTGGGCTCTGGCGCCAGCACCCCCACCCCTGGCCCCTCCCCACAAGGGGGAGGGGAATTCTTGGAGCTCAAACGATGACCCGGGTTCTCGTGACAGGCGGCGGCAAGGGCGTCGGCGCTGCCATCGTGCGGGCGCTGGCGGCGGCCGGTCACGATGTGGATTTTACCTATCGTTCCTCTGGCGATGCCGCGAAGGCTCTGGCCGACGAGCTGATGGCGGCCCATCCCGGCCGGAGCATCAAGGCGCATGGGGTCGATCTCGCCGACAAGGCGGCCCTCGATGCCTTCTGCGAGACCATCGAGGGCGAGAGCTTCTTCGGCCTCGTGCATAATGCCGGCCAGCCCTACGATGCCCTTGCGGCCATGATGCAGCAGGACAAGGCCGAAGCCGCCATGCAGGTGAACTTCTGGTCGTTCACCCGCATCGCCAAGGCCCTCATGCGCGGCATGATCCGCGCCAAGGCTGGGCGCATCGTCGCCATCGGGTCGGTGGCGGCGCTCCAGGGCAATCCGGGCAACGCGGCCTATGCGGCCTCGAAAGGCGCGCTGATCTCCTATTGCCGCACCCTCTCCGTCGAGACCGCCAAGCGCGGCGTCACGGTCAACGTGATCGCGCCCGGCTTCATCGATACGGACATGATGGCGCCTTACGCGGCCTATCGCGAGAACATGGAAAAGCAGATCCCGGCCGGCCGCTTCGCCAGACCTGAGGAGATCGCAGGCCTCGCCGCTTACCTCATGTCCGAGCCCGCCGCCTACATCACCGGCACGGTGCTGCCGATCGACGGCGGCCTTACCTCGATGCTGGGCGTGCATCGGTAAAGCTGATCGTCTAACGGTAGGGGCTTGTTCTCGAACATCCAAAAGATGTTATGATGAAACATGCGATATTACGAAGATGTTGCGAGCCACAGAAAGCGTTCAGTTCTTCCTCCTGAACTGCAGCATTCGCTTGTGCGGCTTCGCGACAGCATCCGGGCTGGCCGTGTCGACCCGCATGAGCTGACAACCCTTGTATCGGATCTGTCCCTGCTGCCTTCTGAGGCATATCTCCAGGCGGCTCGTGAAATAATTGATCTTGGAGGGTTGCATCAGTGGCATGAGCCGACGCGGTTCTTTCGTCTGATAGGCCGCTCTCAACCTGATTACGAACTTCTCTTAAAGACGCCGAACCTCGAATATCTCTATCTCTTCCACGGAAACGGATATTTGCGGGAGCAATCCCTGGCGGAGATTGATGGTCCTATAGAGAGCGCGTTCTACTTCAACAGCATTGCTTACCGTCTCAACGATTGGGCCGAGCCGGTACGCAAAGCAGCTCAAGCCTGTGCAGCTCGGGTCTTCCCGCAAACCTCGACGAGGATCATCGCTGAAGCTGCCTTTGTGCTCCTGGAGCGCATGCGTCATTGGCAGCGAAGGGACAAAGAGGCTGAAATCCTTGAGGAGACTTTTGCGCGGGCGGATGTGATTGAACAGCTTTCAGATCTCATCGAGACCGCAATAACTGGATCACCCAGTCGCGTCCTATTGAATACTTTGCGGCAGAAAAACATGGATGCTTACCTGCTCAAGCTCTCCCGGTTGGCTCTGCAGCCTTCGGTCCGTGCCTTGGCGCTAAAATCCCTGATCCAAGGATATGCCGCATGGCCAGATGGGTTCCGGCGGGAATGGACCGACAAATCCATGGGACAGTTCAGACGCGTGCCCACCTTTCATCGTCGCGAACTCGACTGCAGCGAACCGGTTGAGGCTTTGCTTGCTCAGGGAGCCGTCGACAAGGCAGCCATAGTGAGGAAAGTAGCGGCTGATGGATTGGTTCAGCACCGCAGGAGCTTGAATGATCTGGATGTCCTGCTCGACCTTTTCGTTCAGGATAAATCCAGAGCGGTTAAAGAGCGTGCCAATTTCATCCTGAACGAAAAAGAACAGGGTCTGCTTTAACCCGCCGCAATCCCTCGCGCGGGTGAAGATCCTTCGGCTCCTTCAGATCCCACACCAATCCTAATTGGCGAAGCGCAAGCAAGGTCCACCAGCCGGGATCGGCTTGCCCAGGCTCGACGCCAAGCCGTGCCGATTCAGGCCAGGCGTGATGATTCCCGTGCCATGCTTCCCCAAAGGTAATGAGAGCGGCTGCGGGAAGGTCGTGGCCTTGCACGGCCACGCCATCGACCGCCCAGCCTTGGGGGCCGCGTCTATGGGTGATGTGCCCAACAAGCCAATGACCCGTCAAACTCACGGCAACGCGCATCGGCACGCCCCAAACCAGCCATGGCATTCCGCCGATCCAGAACAGCGCGAGAGCCCAGGGCAATTGCTGCAGCATCCAGGTCGATTCCAAAAATCGCAGAAAGCGATCCTCCATGAGGCGTGCCTCGGGAGCAAAGCGTGGCGGGTGTGAGAGCTGCAGGCTGCAATGCATCTGCCACCATGCATCTTGAAAGAATCCGGCACGATGCGCATGCAGATCGTGGCATTGGGTTTGCCGCTGTGCCCAGTCACGCATGTCGTGCAGACGGACCATGCCGAGCGGTCCTGCCATTCCGACGAGGGTCCCGAGATAGATCAGGATCCGCTCCAGCCAACGGGTCGTCTCGAAGCTGCGATGGATCATCAGGCGGTGCATGCCGATGGAATGGCCGGCGCAAAGGGTTACGGTGCAGGTGACGAGAAAGACGGCCACTGCGCCTGGGGTCGTGTGAAAAGGCGCCAAGCTCACCGCCGCCACACTCATGCCGCCGGTCCAGAGGGAGCGAGCCGGAGCCCAGACAACGCGGCCCTTGGTGGCGGAGGTATTCGGTCCGGCAATCATTCGCAGCGTCGAGACACAGGGCATGACAACCTCGCATTCGCATAATTAGGCAATTACTTAATTAAGTTATTGTATGTCATGTCAATAGTTAGCTTATTGCCTAAATACTAAAATCATGCGATTTGCGGAGCATGCAGCGCATTTTCGAAGCCCTGGCATCGCCCGTACGCCGTAAGATCTTGGCCTATCTCGCTCATACCGAGCTGAGCGCGGGCGATATCGCGTCCCGTTTCGAGATGTCGAAGCCCTCGATCTCTCAGCACTTGGCTGTCCTTGAGGCGGCAGGGCTGGTCGAGAGCACCAAGCGGGGTCAATTCGTCTATTACCGGCAGGTCAGCGAAAACCTGATCAACACCCTCAACGGCTTCGTCCAGGAGGCTTGTCCGATCGGGCGGCCGCTCCGAAAGGAAAGTGCCGCTCTGGCCAAGAAAGGGGCTCCTAAAACATTTCAGCCGAGCGACGAGCAAGAGTGATCCGGCAGGCAACCCGTCCTAACTGTGCGCCGGTGCTTGTCATCGGCTCAGTCACACTTTAAGCCGCCCGAAACAGATTTCTCCGTTGCTGCCGCGCCTTAAGGTCGGCTGCGACGCTGACCAGGATTGTTGTCCATGCGCTCCCTCCAGCTTTTCGGCGACCGTGACCTTCGCATCACCGAGATGGAAGCACCCCCGCCGCCGGCTCCCGGCGAGGTGCAGGTGCGGGTCAAGGCGCTGGCCCTCAACTTCCTCGACGTCTGGGGTTTCCGCGGCATGGCCTTCGCCAAGCGCAAGATGCCGCAGGCCGTGGGCGTCGAGGCCTCGGGCGAGATCGCCGCGGTGGGCGAGGGCGTGACCCGGTTCAAGGCGGGCGACCCGGTCACCATGTACGGGGCCGAGACCTGCGGGCACTGCAAGGCGTGCCAGAAGGGCTGGGATAATCTGTGCGAGAACGTCGCCGGCATCATGGGCTTCCATATCGACGGCTTCGCCCGCGAGCTGATCAACCGGCCGGAGCGGCTGGTCATTCCGGTGCCGAAAGGCGTGTCCTTCGAGCAGGCGGCCTGCGCGCCCATCGGCTTCGGCACCGTGCAGCACATGCTGTTCGACAACGCCAAGCTCGAGCCCGGCGAGTCGATCCTCGTCCATGCGGGCGGCTCCGGCATCGGCACGGCGGCGATCAAGATGGCCAAGGCCATCGGCTGCACCGTCTACACGACCGTGGGCGACGACGAGAAGGGCGAGAAGGCCAAAGCCCTCGGGGCCGATTACGTCATCAATTACCGCACCGAGCGTTTCGAGGGCGAGGTGCGCCGCCTGACCAAGCGCAAGGGCGTCGATGTGGTGTTCGAGCACGTGGGCGCCGAGACCTGGAACGGCTCGCTGCTGTGCCTCAAGCGCGGCGGCCGCCTCGTCACCTGCGGCTCGACGAGCGGTGTCTCCACGACCATGAACCTGATGCAGCTCTTCCAGCAGCAATACCGCATCTTCGGCTCCTTCGGCTGCCGGATCGAGAACATCGCGCAGTCCCTGGACAAGATGGCCGGCGGGATGACCCCGGTCATCGACGCGGTCTTTCCGCTCGCCGAGTTCCAACAAGGGCTGGAGCGGCTCGAAGGCCGCAAGGTCTTCGGCAAGGTGATCGTGACGTTCTGAAGGAACGCGACATGCGGCCCCTGATACAACCGGCCGCGCCATGACGGATCTTGACGAAACGGGCTCCCCGCGAAAAAGACGCGGGGCCTTTTCTTTTTTCGAGTCCGGCTTCTCGCCGGCTCTTCGTGCCAGGAATTCAAACGACGTGCATCAGCCCCACCGTTCCCGCAACCTTGTCTCGCGCCTCGTCGGAACGGTCATGGTCGGCGTCGTGCGCGGCGTCTTTGCCTTCTCGCGGCTGTTGGCACCGGAGCGCTCCGGTGCCGTCGGCGCCGCGATCACCCGCACCTTCGGCCCGCTGCTGAAAGCGCATAAGACGGCGCTTGCCAATATCCGCGCCGCCTATCCGGAGAAGTCCGAGGCCGAGGTGAAGGCCCTGGCGCTCGCCGCGTGGGACAATCTCGGCCGCACGGGGGCCGAATATCCCCATCTTGGCCGCCTGTTCGATTTCGATCCGGACAGCGCGGTGCCCGGCCGTACCGAGGTCGACGGCATCGATCACTTCCTGTCCCTGAGGGACGACGGCAAGCCCGGGATCATCTTTTCGGCCCATCTCGCCAATTGGGAGCTGCCCGCCATCTGCGCGGCGCGCTTCGGGCTCGATACCACGGCGGTGTTCCGCGCGCCCAATGATCCGGCCATCGCCCGTGTCCTGCACGAGATCCGCAGCGAGACCATGGGCAACCTGGAGGCGGCCCGGCAGGGCGCGGCCTTCGCCATGCAGGGCGCCCTGGAGAAGGGCGGCCATCTCGGCATGCTGATCGACCAGCATTTCACCCGGGGCGTGATCGTGAACTTCATGGGCCGCCCGGCCCTGGTGAACCCCATCCTCGGCAAGTTCGCCCGCCGCTTCGACTGCCCGGTCCATGGGGTGCGGGTCATTCGCCTGCCTGACCACCGGTTCCGCCTGCAGCTCACGCCGCCGCTCGATCTGCCCCGTGATCCCGACGGGCAGATCAACGTGCAGGGCGCCATGCAGGCCATGACGGCCGTGGTGGAGGAATGGGTCAGGGAATATCCCGAGCAATGGCTGTGGATGCACCGCCGCTGGCGGGTTCCGGCCCGCTCAACGTAACGTGAGTATCCCTCACGGTCGATTTCGTGTTCGATAGCGGCACCATGGCGTCCCGTTTGAAACTGACTTTGGCAGCCCTCGGTCTGGCCGCACTTCTTCAACCTGCTCTGGCGGATCCGCCGCGCGCGGTCGTGGAGCTGTTCACGAGCCAGGGCTGCTCCTCCTGCCCGCCGGCGGACGAGCTTCTGGTCGAGTATTCCCGCCAGCCGGACATCATCGCCCTGTCCCTGCCCGTGAATTACTGGGATTATCTCGGCTGGAAGGACACGCTCGCGCATGTGGCCTTCACGGAGCGCCAGAAGGCCTATGCCCATTCCCGGAGCGACCGGCAGGTCTTCACGCCCCAGATGATCGTCAACGGCAAGAAATCCTGCATCGGGTCCGACCGGGGCCAGATCGAGAAGGCCATTCAGGCGACGTCCAAGGGCCGCAAGACCCTTCCCGTGAACGTCACGGTCAACGAGCAGAACGGCCGGGTCACGATCACCGTCGAGGAGACCCCGGACACGGCGCAGCGGGCGGCCGAGTTGTGGGTCCTGCCCGTCCTGAAGGCGCAGACGGTGCCGATCGAGCGTGGCGAGAACCGGGGCAAGACCATCACCTACGCCAATGTGGTGCGCGGCCTGAACCGGGTCGGCGAGTGGCTCGGCGGCTCGGCCCGCTTCGAGGTGCCGGTCGAGACCGCGCGCAGGGGCGGAGACGCCTATGTGGTGCTGCTGCAGAGCACCGATGCGGCCCGTCCCGGCGTCATCCTGGGAGCCGCGAAGGGTCCTGGCCTGTAATCAGGGCAGCACAATCACCTTGTTCGGCAGTTCGTCCACGTCGTCGAGGCGGGGAGGGGCATGCTCCGCCAGGATCGCGCCGACCCGCCGGATGGCGTCGAGCAGTCCTTCCGTCATGCGCCCATCCCTGATCGCACCGGTCAGGTCGGCCACGATGTCGGCCCAGATCTCCGCGTCGACCCGGTCCGAGATCCCGGTATCGGCCAGGATCTCCGCGTGATGCTCGGCGAGCGCCAGGTAGATCAGCACGCCGGTCTTCTCCCGGGTGCGGGTGAGCCCCCGGCGCAGGAACTCGCGCGAGGCGGCCTCATGGCCCTGCGTCCGCTTGATGGCGCGCGGCACCAGGGCGTAGCGCAACCCGGGCCAGGAGAGGAGGAGGCTTAACGCCAGGGCCACCGCGAGCTGGATCAGGAAGATCCGCGACGTGCTGATCGACGTCAGCCAGATCAGCGGCCAGGGCGTAATGAGCGCCGCAAGAAGGGCCCAGAGGAGCGGGATCTCGCGGTAATGGCCGGCCCGCTCGGCCAGCACGAGAACGACCTCGCCGGAGGTCTCCCCCTCCACGTCGCCGATTGCCTGGGCAAGACGCGCCTGATCGTCGGGTGAAATCATCTACCAGCTCCCCGAAGCCCCGCCGCCGCCCG
>Ga0180218_1002140_pt1 | contig 10619 bp, 10 predicted proteins | sample eDN3rd37CKraftBY_FD_151334 | JGI IMG/M metagenome (GOLD analysis project Ga0180218, IMG submission 151334) | Enriched backyard soil microbial communities from Emeryville, California, USA - eDNA 3rd pass 37_C Kraft BY (version 2) (version 2) | ecosystem: Environmental > Terrestrial > Soil >... | reverse complement strand
GCGCATGGCCGCCTGACCATCGACGGCGCGCGGCTCGCGACCGAGACCGACAAGCGGCCGGAAGGCTGGCTCTCGCGCGTCGAGAGCGTCGGCCACGGCATCGTCGTCGAGGAAGAGCTGACGCATACCGAGCGCGGCGACGAATATCTGCTGATGGGACTGCGGCTCGCCGAGGGCATCGACCTCGACCGCTTCCGCGCGATCGCCGGCCACGACATCGATCCGGAGAAGATCGCCTTCCTGCGCGAGCAGGGCGCGGTCGAGACCACCGCGGACGGCAAGCTGCGCGTCACGCTCGAAGGCTTCCCGATCCTCGACGCCGTGGTCGCGGACCTCGCCGCCTGATTTCCGATTTTGAAACTTACGAGCCGAAGCTGCGCGGCGGCTGGCTGATGACGACCGAGCCGCTCGGCTTGATCTCCATCACCGCGAGGCCGCGCTCATTGGTGCCGTCGGCGCGGAAACGGAACACGCCGTCGATGCCGGCAAAGCCCGACGCATTGGTGAGCGTCTGGTCGTTGAGGCTTTGCGGTCCCTGCGTCTTCACCAGCGCGGCGATCAGCGCCACCGCGTCATAGGCGAGCGAGGAGGTGCGCACCGGCTCCTGGCCGTAGCGCGCGCGATAGCGCTGCGAGAAATTGCGGAAGCCTTCCGCGCCCGGCGCGGCGAACCAGCCGCCGTTCATCGACGGATTGGCGAACAGCGACGGCTCGTCCCACAGGCCGGTGCCGATCAACTGCACGCGGCGCAGATTGGCGCCGGCGCCGCTGAGCCCCTGCACGATCTGCGGCACGGTTTCGGCATTATCGGGAATGAAGATCGCGTCGGCGCGGCGCGCGGCCGCCGCGATGCGGCGGATCGCCTCCTGCCGCCGCGCCGGATCGGCCGGGTAGCGTTCGAGCGCGACAACGCGGCCGCCGCGGCGCGCCGCGGCCTGCTGGAACGCGGCTTCGACCACCGTGCCGTAAGCATTGTCGGGAATGAGCGCGGCGAAGGAGCGTTTGCCGCGCGTGATCGAAAAATCGATGATGCGGTGAACGTCGGACTCCGGCAGGAAGCTCAGCAGATAGACGCCCCGCGCGGCGACATTGGTGTCGGTCGAGAAGGCGATGATCGGCACGTTGCTCTGCCGCGCGATCGGCGCCACCGCGCTGACCGACTGCGCGAAGATCGGCCCGACGATGATTCGCGCGCCTTCGGCGAGCGCCTGCTGAACCGCGGTCTGCGCGCCTTGCGGCGTGCCACCGTCGTCCTTCACCAGCAGCTGAAGATCGGGATTCTTGAACTCGGTGATCGCGAGCTCCGCCGCGTTGCGCATCGAGGTCGCGGCGATGCCGGCATTGCCGGGCGCCGACATCGGCAGGATCAGGCCGACGCGCACCTGTCCGGTGCCGATCGCGGCACCGGGCTGCGGCTCCGCGCCGGGCGCCGGTCCGCCCGGCGTTTCGACGCCGAGACGGTCGAACGAGCCGCTGGTGCAGGCGGCCAGCGCCGTGCTCGACAGCAAGGCAACGCCCAGGCGAAGCACCCCGCGGCGCGACGTGCGCATCCCGGCTTCGCGATCCGGCTTCCCCATCCGATCCCCTTCGACGCTCTCGAAATTTCCGCCGGCGCCCGCCCCCGGACGCACGGCTGCAAAATACTGGCGTTTGAAGGTTAAGTAAATGAAAAGGAACGGGAATTTGGCAACCCGATGACGCTGGAGCGTTTTCGAGCGAAGTGGGTACCGGTTCGCGTTTAAGAAAACGCGACAACGCAAAAACAAGAGCCACCGGCTTTGATTCTATCGAGGGCTGGGCTCTAGATTGCCGGAATGACAGGCGAAAGCAGCACAGCCGCGAGCCGAAGCCGCCGCTACGCGGTGGCCGGGGCCGAGATCGAGGCGCCGCCGCTCGCCGGCGGCCTCTATGTCGTCGCGACGCCGATCGGCAATCTGCGCGACGTGACGCTGCGCGCGCTCGAGGTGCTCGCCGCCGCCGACGCAATCGCCTGCGAGGACACCCGCGTGACCCGCAGGCTCACCGAGCATTACGGCATCGCCACGCCGCTGACGCCCTATCACGAGCACAACGCCGCCGAGGCGCGGCCGAAGATTCTAGGGCGGCTCGCCGCCGGCGAGCGCATCGCGCTCGTCTCCGATGCCGGCACGCCGCTGATCTCCGATCCCGGCTTCAAGCTGTTGCGCGAAGCGAGGGAAGCCGGCCACGCGGTCACCGCTGTGCCGGGCGCCTCCTCGGTGCTCGCCGCATTGAGCGTCGCGGCGCTGCCGACCGACCGATTCTTCTTCGAAGGCTTCCTGCCGCCGAAGCAGACCGCGCGGCAGAAGCGCATCGCGGAGCTTGCCCGCGTGCCGGCGACGCTGGTGCTGTTCGAGACCGGACCGCGCATGGCGGCGGCGCTCGCCGATCTCGCCGAGGGCCTCGGCTCACGCACCGCCGCGATCTGCCGCGAGCTGACCAAGCTGCATGAGGAAGTCCGCCGCGACGACTTGCCCAAGCTCGTGCGACACTATGCGGGCGACGCCGAGACGCGCGGCGAATTCGTTCTCGTCATCGCGCCGCCGGCGGAGGAGGATACGGACGATATCGATGTCGACGCGCTGCTGCGCGCGGCGCTGGCGCGCACGTCGGTCAAGGACGCCGTCGGCGAAGTGACGATGGCGACCGGCCTGTCGCGGCGCGATGTCTACCAGCGCGCGCTCGAACTTGCCAAAGAGGCCGGCGATGGCGCCGCGTAGCAAACCGCTCGGCATCGCGCGCGCCGCAGCGCCCGAGAAGATCGCGGCGTTTCGCACCGGCCTGTCGGCGGAAAGCCGCGCCGCGGCTTACCTTATCGCCAAGGGCTTTCGAATCCTGTCGCGGCGCTGGAAAAGCCCGCTCGGCGAGATCGACATCGTGGCGCGGCGGCGCGGGCTGCTGATCTTCGTCGAGGTGAAGGCGCGCGCGACGCTCGACGAAGCGGCCGAGGCCGTGACGCAGCGTCAGCAGCGCCGCGTCGCGCAGGCGGCCGAGATATGGCTAGCGGCCAATCCGAAGACGACGTTCACCGATGCGCGGTTCGACGCGATCCTGGTCGCGCCCGGCAAATTGCCGCGCCACATCCCGGCTGCCTTCGAGAGCTGAGCGAAGGGCCGCGTTGAAAAGCTCAGGCGGCTTCGGAGGCCACCTCGGCGCGCGCCGCGGCGATCTCCGTCAGATCGATCAGCGTGATCATGCCGTCCTCGTCGGTCAGCAGACCGCCGAACAGATTGACGTCGCTGTCCCGCGTGACCCGCGGCACCGGCTGAATCTTGCTCGCCTCGTAAGGCACGATATCGAGCACCTGGTCGGCGAGCAAGCCGACGAGCTGGTCGGAAATGCTGACGATGATGACGATGTGGGTCGCAGTGGCGTCGGTCATGCCCTGGCCGAAGCGGCAGCGCAGATCGACGATCGGCACCATCACGCCGCGCAGGTTCAAGACGCCGCGCACGAAGTCGGGCTGGCGGGCGAGCGGCGACACGCCGGACCAGCCTTTGATCTCGCGGACCGACATGATGTCGACGCCGTAGCGATCGTCGCCGATCGCGAAGGTGACGAATTCCTGGATGCCGGCTTCGTTGCCGCGCGCGCCTGCAACCGCGTGATTGGCGGCCTCGAGCGCGGCGGTCTGATCCTGATGGTGCATGCTCGGTCCCCGTCGGTGGGTCAAAACGGAAGGAGCCCCCTGCGGGCGAACCATCCTGCGAACGGACCCATCATCGCCGATCCCGTCCTTATGACTGGTAAATTCGGGCGGCGCCGGAGGTCATTTTGCGGCATGCCGCTCGCCATCCCGCCGAGCCATGGCAGCAATGCCGCATGCCGATAGCCGGACGCTTTCTTGCTGCGGGCGACGAGGTTCTTCTGCTAAAACGCGCAAAATTCCTCACGCGCAACGCCTTGCGGACCCTCCAGGATACTTTCCGCTATGACACTTTCCGTCGTCGTCCAGATGGACCCGATCGAGCGGATCAACATCCGCGGCGATTCGACCTTCGCCATGCTGCTCGAAGCGCAGAAGCGCGGACACAGCCTGTCCTATTACACGCCGGACCGGCTCGCGATGCTGCAAGGCGAGGTGTTCACCACCGCGCAGGCCCTGACCGTGCGCGACGAGGCCGGCAACCATTTCACGCTGGGCGAACCGAAGCGTCGGCCATTGGCGGAGTTCGACGTCGTGCTGCTGCGGCAGGATCCGCCGTTCGACCTTTCCTACATCACCACGACGCACCTGCTGGAGCGCGTCCATCCGAAGACGCTGGTGGTCAACGACCCGGCGCATGTCCGCAACGCGCCGGAGAAAATCTTCGTCACGGAATTCCCCGACCTGATGCCGCCGACGCTGGTGACGCGCGACCTCGCCGAGATCAAGGCGTTCCGGAAAGCCCACGGCGACATCGTGATGAAGCCGCTGTACGGCAAGGGCGGCGAAGGCGTGTTCCGCCTCGCGCCGGAGGACCTGAATTTCGGCTCACTGTACGATTTGTTCGCGGTGACGTTCCGCGAGGCCTGGATGGTGCAGAAGTTCCTGCCGAACATCAAGCACGGCGACAAGCGCATCATCCTGGTCGATGGCGAATACGCCGGCGCGGTGAACCGCGTGCCGGCGGCGGACGATCTGCGCTCCAACATGGTGCGCGGCGGCACGCCGAAGGACACCCAGTTGTCGGCGCGCGAGAAGGAGATTTGCGACCGCATCGGCCCGGCGCTGCGCGAGCGCGGGCTGCTGTTCGTCGGCATCGACGTGATCGACGGCTGGCTGACCGAGATCAACGTCACCTCGCCGACCGGCATCCGCGCCATCAAGAATTTCGGCGGCCCCGACATCGCGGCGCTGATCTGGGACAAGATCGAGGCGAAGCGGAAGGGCTGAACGCGCCGGTCAGGCGGCGACCGGCGGCTGATCGAGATCCTCGTCGAAGCCAGCAATCGAGAACACCAGCCGCTGACGGCCGGGCTGGAAGTGCTGCAGCTCCCAGATCATCTCGTCGACATCGGTCAGCGCCGATTCGGCTTCGCGCCGCGCGGCCCGGGCAAGCTCCAGCTCGCTGTCCATCATCTGCCTGTCGATCATCGCGATCACCTTCGGTTGGTCCGCGCCGCACCGAAATCTAGCCTGAGTCGTTTTGTTCTGCAAATGTTCTTGTCGGTCACTGGCGTATGTGTAGGAGGCGTACCGGATTTGTGAGCAGGCGAGTTGTCCAAGCTTTGGCGTGAAATTATTTGCGTCCGCGCGAATAACGTGGGAATCGTAAGGCACCCATTAGTGATTTAGGGGTTAAAACCTCAATGAAATCAAAGCTGTTGGGTGTTATTCTGGATTAAGAGACTCAGAATAAAAAAGGAGGGCCGAAGCCCTCCTAAAATGGGGTGGCCCTTATGGAAGGGGCCGGGATGCGAAGGCCTCTCCTTGTGGAAGGGAGAGGAAGGGCCGAGAAGCGCGACGGTGCGCCGCTCGGAGGGGCGTAGCCCCCAGCCAAGGGAGACAGCCCGAAAGGGCAGACCGGCGCTTCTCAGGGCCTCCGGTCTCCGTCTCTCCCTGATCTGGTTGTAGATTAAGCGCGCCGGGCGTGAACCGAATGCGCGCTCTTTCCACACTAGAATCAGTTTACGGCGGTGTTTTCGGCATTATTTCAAAGACTTAAACTAATTCGTTTCGCGCAAGAATCGACCGCAGAAATTTGCGGAAACCGCAAATTCCGAGGTTCAAGAAAAGGTATTGGGGTTAACCCAATGATCTTGCAGCGAGAATCAGGGCGCGTTTACGAGGGGTGCCACGTGTCGGACGAAGTCAAGCGGGATGAGGTGCTTAAGCGGCTCCTGAAGACGCCGCCGAAGCCGCATGTGCCGTCCAAGAAGGATTTGGACGACCTCGCCAAGACGCTTGGTATGGACGATCCAAATGCCAACCTCGGCAAAAAAGATCGCAAGAAGTCAGACTAGTTTAGCTTCTCGCCTGGTTTGGCCTTTTGGCCTTCCATTTTAATGAGGCCGCTCGCTGCCATTCCTGCGGCGAGTTGATTGACGCTATTCAAAAGGTCGATGAAGCAATTCATTGACAAAACAAGACGGCAAGTAACGTGGCGCTCCCCTGTGGGATGAGCCGGTGGTTTCGGTTCGTTCATTCTTGCGACGCCTAAATCAAGACGCACAGTGCCGTCGCCTCCGGTCATAAAAATAAACTGATCCGCAAACGTTTCCGCGACCTCATGATGAGGGTTGAGCGGAAATTTCTTGAACTGTTCATGAGGCGTTGTCCCAGTCATGACAAATGCTCCTTATTGGATTTGGTGTAATTCCTCTTTCTACGTTTTCGATGGCAGTCGATGCTGTCGTTTACGCAAGAACCAACGCGCTTTCTGCCAAAGCGTCGCGGGCCTAGTGAGGTTGCCGGTACGTTAGACGCTTCCCAGTGATGCCCTGCAAGGCTTTGTCGGCGCGGGCTGCATCATCAACGCCAAGCGCAACGCGGTTGCTGTAGCGGAAATCAAACTCGCTGAGATAGCGGTGCAGATGCTTCTCGGAGCAATGCTGGTACACGCCCTTCATGCCGCGCTTGAAGATTGAGAAATACCCTTCAACCGTGTTCGTGCTGATTTCACCGCGAGCGTATTCCTTCTTGGAATGATCGACGCTGCCGTGGCTGGCGTACTCCTTGCCAACCGATTTGTACCAAGCGGCCTGATCCGTCATCAGGTCACCCTCGCGGCGAATGTTCGTGCGCAGGATCGGAACGATAGCGCCGACCGTGGTGCCGTCGATGTGGAATGAACGGGCAGAACCGCCGCGCTCAACCAGCGTCAGGACGATGTTGCGGAACTGCCAAGCGTTGCGCTGCGTCTTGCTGTTCGCGCCTTCCTGAAAGCCGATAACGGTTTCGTCTACCTCGACCGGCGCACCCGAACCGCCCATAGGGGTGAGTTCATCGGGGCGCATGGCCTCACGGATGCGGTGAGCCATGAACCACGCGGTCTTGTAGGTCACGGCGAGCATGCGGTGCAGCTGATGGGCGCTAATGCCCTTCTTGGAGGACGTGAGCAGATGGGTCGCATAGACCCACTTGTGCAACGGCACCTTGGAGCCTTCGAAAACGGTCCCCACGGTCACGCTAAAGGGCTTCTGGCAGGGACGGCACTTGTAGACGCCCGGACGGGTGGACTTGCCCTGTAGCAGCGTGGCCTCGTTCTCGACCCCACAATGGGGGCAAACTGGGCCATTGGCCCACAAAAGGCGCTCCAGATGCTTTCTGGCGGCGTTTTCATCGGTATAAATGCGGGCGAGAGCCATTGGTCAATTCCTCTATTGGAATCAACCCTATACCCCGGCTCACGGTACGTCAAGTATATAATCGCCCGGTCACTGGCCGATGGGCTAGGCTTTTGACGGCCGCCGGGGTCGGCCACTGACTTTGCGCAGGCTTGTTGGGGCTGGCCGATGGTTCAGCGGGTGAGCACGGTGGCGTTCGAGGGCATCGAGGCCCGCGCCGTCGACGTTCAGGTGCAGGTCGCGCCCGGCCTGCCGGCCTTCACCATCGTCGGCTTGCCCGACAAGGCGGTGTCCGAAGCCCGGGAGCGAGTGCGCGCCGCGCTGATCGCTTCCGGCCTCGCGCTGCCGGCGCGGCGAATCACCATCAATCTCGCGCCGGCCGACCTGCCGAAGGAAGGCAGCCACTACGATCTCCCCATCGCGCTCGGCCTGATGGCGGCGATCGGCGCCATTCCGCCCGACGCGCTGGCCGGCTTCACGGTGCTGGGCGAACTCGGCCTCGACGGCTCGATCGCGCCGGTCGCCGGGGTCCTGCCGGCGGCGATCGGCGCCAATGCGCGCAACGAAGGTCTGATCTGCCCGGCCGGTTGCGGGCCGGAAGCGGCCTGGGCTTCGCCGGAAATCGAGATCGTCGCGGCGCGTTCGCTGATCCAGCTCGCCAATCATTTCAAGGGCACGCAGGTGCTGACGCGGCCGCAGCCGAAGGTGCGCGAGATCGAAGGCGCGCCGCTCGACCTTGCCGACATCAAGGGACAGGAAAGCGCCAAGCGCGCGCTCGAGGTCGCGGCGGCCGGCGGCCATAACCTGCTGATGGTCGGCCCGCCGGGCGCCGGCAAGTCGATGCTCGCCGCGCGGCTGCCGGGCATCCTGCCGCCGTTGTCGCCCACCGAGTTGCTCGAAGTGTCGATGATCGCCTCGGTCGCCGGCGAGATCGAAGGCGGCGCGCTGACCAACCGCCGGCCGTTCCGCGCGCCGCATCATTCGGCGTCGATGCCGGCGCTGGTCGGCGGCGGCCTGCGGGCGCGGCCCGGCGAAGTGTCGCTGTCGCACAACGGCGTCTTGTTCCTCGACGAGATGCCGGAGTTCACCGCGCAGGTGCTGGACTCGCTGCGTCAGCCGTTCGAGACCGGCGAGGTCGCGATCGCGAGGGCCAACCACCGCATCACCTATCCGGCGCGCTTCATGCTGGTCGCGGCGATGAACCCGTGTCGCTGCGGCCGCGCCGGCGATCCGGGCTTTGCCTGCAAGCGCGGCGCCAACGCGCGCTGCGCGGCGGACTATCAGGCGAAGCTGTCAGGTCCGCTGCTCGACCGCATCGACCTGCATATCGAGGTGCCGGCCGTCACCGCCGCCGACCTGATCCTGCCGCCGCCGGCGGAAGGCTCGCGCGAGGTCGCCGCCCGCGTCGCCCGCGCCCGCGACATCCAGGCGGAACGCTACGCCGCGCTCGGGCTCGACGGCGTGCGCACCAATGCGCAGGCCAACGGGCCGGCGCTGGAAGAAGCCGCCCGCACCGACGCCGCCGGAACGACGCTGCTGCGCGACGCCGCCGACGCCATGCAGCTCTCCGCCCGCGGCTATCATCGCGTGCTGCGGGTCGCCCGCACGCTCGCGGACCTTGACGGTGCCGAGCGGGTCGGCCGCCTCCATCTCGCGGAAGCCCTGTCCTACCGCGCGCTGGCCGACGAAGTCCGCCGCGCCGCCTGAGCAGTTCGCCCTCTTAACCCGCCGTTCACCATGCCGATCCGCCGCGGCGGGCGCGCTCTTATGGTGAAGAAATTCTCAATCACTGCGGCGTCAAATGCGCCCCCGACACACGAGCTGTGCCGCCCGAAGCGTTCAGGAGTACGGGACCGCATGCGAGCCGACCGCGCCGGCAACATCGCCACTAAAGCCGATATCAAGACCGATCCGTCCGATCTGCCGCTGACGCGGTCCGGCCGCGTGGTGGTCGCCGCGCTGTCGGCCGTCGCCGCCGTGCTCGGCGCCGTCGCGATCATCCGCCTGCAATATGCCGTCACCGATCCCTTCGCCTACACCGCCGGCGTCGCGGCGTTCCTCGCCACGGCCTGTGCTTACATTGCGCTGCTCGGCTTCCAGCGCCGCGCGCTCGCCGCGCGCGTCGAAACGCTGGAGGCGCAGAACGAGGCGCTGGCCGACGGCAACTGGGAACTGCGCGAGGACATCGAGCACGCGCAAAGCCTGATCGAGGCGCAGGGCGACCTGATCGTGCGGCGCGACGCGATGGGCCGCATCACCTACGCCAACCACGCCTATTGCAACCTCGCGGGCAAGACGCGCGAGGCGCTCGTCGGCACCATGCAGAAACTGCCGGTCGCGATCCAGGCGAACATCAACGTGCTGCCCGACGGCAGCCGCACCCACGACCAGAAGATCGGCACCGGCGAGAACGCGCGCTGGATCGCCTGGCACGACGTGACGGTGCGCAGCGAGGCCGGCACGGAAATCCAGAGCGTCGGTCGCGACATGACGGCGCGCATCACGCTGGAGCGCGAGCAGGCCGCGACGCGCGAGCAGGCGCAGGCCGCGAACCGCGCCAAGTCGCATTTCCTCGCGATGGTCTCGCACGAGATCCGCACGCCGCTGAACGGCATTCTCGGCATGAGCGACCTGCTGCTCGAGACCAAACTCACGCCCGAGCAGATGAATTACGCGCGCGCGGCGCGCACCTCGGGCGAAACGCTGCTGGCGCTGATCGAGGATGTGCTCGACTTCTCCAAGATCGAGGCCGGCAAGTTCACCATCGAGCAGCGGCCGTTCTCGCTCGCCCATCTGATCGAGGACGCCGTCGAGCTGCTGGCGCCGCGCGCGCAGGCCAAGGGCATCGAGATCGCGTCCTTCGTCGACGAGCGGCTGCCCGACGAGGTGACCGGCGACGGCGCGCGGCTGCGCCAGGTGCTTTTGAACCTCGCCGGCAATGCGGTGAAATTCACCGAAACCGGCGGCGTCGCCATCATCGCGGAGCCGGCCGAGACCGCCGGCCATGTCAGGCTGTCGGTGCGCGACACCGGCATCGGCCTCAAGGACGAGGACAAGGACCGCGTCTTTCTCGACTTCGAGCAGGCCGACAATTCCTCGACGCGGAAGTTCGGCGGCACCGGCCTCGGCCTTGCCGTCTCGAAACGGCTGGTCGAGCGCATGGATGGCGCGATCGCGGTCGAGAGCGAGTTCGGCAAGGGCTCGACCTTCTCGGTCACGCTGCCGCTGCCGGCCACTGCCGGCGCGGAGGTCGCGCGTATCGATATCCCGGACCTCGCCGGCGCGTCGGTGATGATCGTCGCTGCGGCGCAGATCGAGGCCTCGCTGCTGGCG
>Ga0180218_1002139_pt1 | contig 10621 bp, 9 predicted proteins | sample eDN3rd37CKraftBY_FD_151334 | JGI IMG/M metagenome (GOLD analysis project Ga0180218, IMG submission 151334) | Enriched backyard soil microbial communities from Emeryville, California, USA - eDNA 3rd pass 37_C Kraft BY (version 2) (version 2) | ecosystem: Environmental > Terrestrial > Soil >... | reverse complement strand
GTGAGGGGCGGCGGCATACGCTGACGTTGGTAAGTGCCGCCGCCCCTCATCCTAACCTTCTCCCCGTGAAGAACGGGGAGAAGGGACATGGAGCGCTCGCGGCGATCTTCAAATCAATAAAAGACGAGGGTTCGGGGGGGGGGCCCGAGCGGGGTTGAAGGGGCGGCAGCCCCTCTCGTGCCGGAGGCGCGAGCTGGTGTGTCCTCACTCCCCCCCGACGAGGTTTTCCTCGCGCACGGCAAAATCCGTCCGCGCCCGCCTCTCGCTCGTGGCATTGCGGCTGCGGGTATAGAAGTTCCCGAGCACGAGCACGTCCATCTCGGTCCTGAGGTAGCAGGACACGGCCTCCCGCGGTGTCGCGACGATCGGCTCCTGGCGGTTGAAGCTCGTATTGATCAACACCGGCACGCCCGTCTCGCGCATGAAGGCCTCGATGACGGCGTAGTAGCGCGGATTGGCTTCACGCTCGACGGTCTGCAGACGCGCCGTACCGTCGACATGGACGACCGCAGGGATGATATCGCGCTTTTCGGGGCGCACGCGCGGTGCCATGGTCATGAAGGGATCGGCCTGATCGATCTCGAAATAGTCGCGCGTGTGCTCCGCGAGCACGACCGGGGCGAAGGGGCGGAAACTTTCGCGGTACTTGATGCGCGCGTTGATACGATCCTTCGTCGCGAGCCGGCGCGGATCGGCAAGGATCGAGCGGTTGCCGAGCGCGCGCGGGCCCATCTCGAAGCGGCCCTGGAACCAGCCGACGATATACCCTTCGGCGAGATCGCGCGCGACGCGTGCAAAGAGCGCATCATCGTCAAGACGCTCGGCGACGAGGCCGGCCTCGTAGAGGGCCAGGCGAATTTCGTTCTCGGACGGTTCGATGCCATAGAACGGGTGGGTCAGGACGAAGTCGCGCGGATGCGTGCGCCTTTGATGATGGAACCAGAGTGCGGCCCCGAACGGCCCGCCGGTGTCTGATGCGCAAGGCGGCACCCACACGCGCTCGTAGTCCGTCTCCTCGAGGATCCGCGCATTGGCCACGCAATTGAGCGCGACGCCGCCCGAGACGACGAGATCGCGCGAGCGATTGCGCGCATGGAGCCCGCGCGCCACATGCAGCACGGTCTCCTCGAGGCGCACCTGCAGCGCGCGCGCGAGCGCCTTGTGATGATCGCTCACCGGCTCGTCATTGCGTCGCGGCGGACCGAAGGTCGCGAAGAACTTTGCGCTGAAGGGTTGCAGGAACGCGTATCTGTCGAACATGAAGTAGCTCATGTCGACCTCGTAGCGGCCGTCGTCGAGGAGGCGGATCGCGTCGCGGAATTTTTGCACGTAGCGGTCGTCGCCGTGCGCGGCAAGCGCCATGACCGTGCCCTCCTCGAAATCCCGAAAACCGAGGTGGCCGGTGACGAACGTGTAGATCATCCCGAGCGAGTTGAAGACATCGCTTTGCCAGAGGCGGCTGATCTGGTTGCCGCGTCCGACATACGTCGATGTCGCTGCGTCATCGCCGTAGCCGTCCATGACCAGGATGTTCGCCTCCTCGAAGGGCGAGACGAAGAAGATGGCGGCATGGGCGTGATGATGGCGCACGCTGTGGAAGGGCGGGAGACGCTGGACCTTGAGCGCGTGGCCGAGCTTGTACTTCAGCCACTGGTTCAGCACGACGATGCTCGAGCGCTGCGCCGTGTTGGCACCCGGTCGCAGCAGGTTGAGGCTCGAGGGCAGATTGCGGAGGATGGCCTTCAAGAAGGTCTGGCGGAGCACCGTGGCGTTCCACGGCGTCACGATGACGTCGATCTCGTCGGGCTTGAGCCAGCCGCCCTCGATGGCGGCCGAGAGCGCGGCTGCCGGAAAGCGCTGCGTGTGCTTGATGCGGCTCAGCCGCTCCTCTTCGATGACGAGGACCGGCTTGCCGTCCTCGACGATCGCGATGCCGCTGTCGTGGGTCTCGCTCGCGATGCCTAGGATGCGCATGGGAGGCAGTCGTCGTCGCGTGTCGCGGCGGCAGACAGGTGCGCTCGATCGCTGGTCATCCCCATTCCGCCATCTGATCCGGCCGGCCGCAGGCCCCGCCCGCATGACCGCAGCTCATGTCCGAAATACCGAGCAGGCTGCTGAAATACCAGACATGAGCTGCAACAGGCCATAATATTTGCGGTGGATTGGCCTCGGCAGGGCCGAGGGAGAAGCTGGTCGGATGGTGCCTCTGCGGTGCCTCGCCCGGCGGATGGATCTAGGGAGTGCAGCGAAGATGAGACTGGGCAGACTGGCGGTGGCCTTCGCGGCGATGGCGGCATTGGCCGGCCCGGCGATGGCGCAGGAGCCGATCAAGGTCGGCGAGATCAATAGTTACAAGGTGATTCCGGCCTTTCTCGAGCCCTATCGCAAGGGCTGGGAGCTCGCCGTCGAGGAGATCAACAAGAGCGGTGGCATCAATGGCCGCCCGCTCGAGGTCATCTCGCGCGACGACAACGGTGCGCCGGGTGATGCCGTCCGCGCGGCCGAGGAACTTGTCAGCCGCGAGGGCGTCGTGCTGCTGACCGGGGGCTTCCTCTCGCATGTCGGTCTCGCGGTTGCCGATTTCGCCAAGCAGCGCAAAATGCCGTTCATCGCCTCCGAGCCGCTCACGGACAAGATCGTGTGGGAGAACGGCAATGCCTACACCTTCCGCCTGCGCGCCTCGACCTACATGCAGACGTCCATGCTGGTCGACGAGGCGGTGAAGCTCAATAAGAAGCGCTGGGCGCTCGTCTACCCCAACTACGAGTACGGCCAGTCGGCGATCAACTCCTTCAAGCAGCTCATGACGGCGCGCCAGCCAGGCGTCGAGTTCGTCGTCGAGCAGGCGCCGCCCCTCAATCGCATCGACGCCGGCAGCGTCGCGCAGGCGGTGGCCGACGCAAAGCCTGACGCAATCTTCAACGTCACGTTTGGCGGCGATCTCCAGAAGTTCGTGCGCGAGGGCACGACGCGCGGGCTCTTCAAGGACCGGGTCGTGCTGAGCGTGCTCGGTGGCGAGCCCGAGTATCTCGACCCGTTGCGCGACGAGGCGCCCGTCGGTTGGATCGTGACCGGCTATCCCTGGTATGCGATCGACACGCCGGAGCATAAGAAGTTCCTTGCGGCCTATCAGGCGAAGTACAAGGACTACCCGCGGCTCGGGTCGGTGGTCGGCTACTCGGCGATGATCTCGGTCGGCGAGGCCCTGCGCAAGGCCAAGTCCACGGATCCGGAAGCGATCGTCGCGGCCATGAAGGGCTTGCAGCATTCGACGCCGTTCGGGCCGATCACCTACCGCCCGCTCGATCATCAGTCGACCATGGGCGCCTACGTCGGCAAGATCGGTCTCAAGGATGGCAAGGGCATCATGGTGGACTGGCGCTACGAGCCGGGCGAGCGCCATCTCCCGCCGGACGACGTCGTGAAAAAGCTGCGGCCGCAATAACTGTCCCATCACCGTACCTGTCCCTCTCCCCTGGTGGGGGGAGGTTAGGAGGGGGGATTGCAGAACATCTGTGGTAGGGATTCCCCCCACCCTAACCCCTCCCCGCCATTGCACCGAAGGCGCGCCTTCGGCGCTGGGGGAGGGGGATCGTAGGCGAGCAACGCGACATCCGGGCCGCCATGATCGCCTCCTTCCTCATCCAGACGCTGAACGGTCTCGCGAGCGCCTCGCTGCTGTTCCTCGTCGCGCTCGGGCTGACACTCATCTTCGGCGTCACGCGCGTCGTGAATTTTGCGCACGGCTCGTTCTTCATGCTCGGCGCGTACCTGGGCGTGAGCTTCTACGACTACGTCGGCGGCGGCGTGCTCGGCTTCTGGGGCGGTGCTGTTTTTGCCGCGGTCGCCGTCGGCATTCTCGGCGCCTTCGTCGAGCTCACGATCCTCCGCCGCATCTATCGCGCGCCGGAGCTTCTGCAACTCATCACGACTTTCGGACTCGTTCTCGTCCTCAAGGATGTCGTGCTCTACACCTGGGGGCCGGAGGACATTCTCGGCCCGCGTGCGCCGGGTTTGACGGGGGCCGCTTGGATCTTCGGCAAGCCCATTCCGCAATACGACCTGCTGCTGCTCGTGCTCGGACCGCTCGTCGGCCTCGTCGTCTGGCTGCTGCTCACGCGCACCGACTGGGGCACGCGCGTGCGCGCCGCGACCGAGGACCGCGACATGGCGGCGGCACTCGGCATCAATCAGGCGCTCATTTTCACGGCCGTCTTCGCACTCGGTGCGCTGCTCGCCGGCCTTGCCGGTGCTCTCGCACTGCCGCGCGAGCCGGCCAATCACAACATGGACCTGACCATCATCGCCGATGTGTTCGTCGTGACTGTGGTCGGCGGGCTCGGCAGCCTGCCGGGCGCCTACGTCGCGGCGGTGATCATCAGCGTCGTCAAGGCGTGGTGCATCGGCCTTGGCGACGTGCACATCTTCGGTACGGAATTCTCTTTCTCGAAGCTGACACTCGTCGCCGAGTTCATCGTGATGGCGATCGTGCTGGTCATACGGCCGTGGGGGCTCTTCGGCACGCCGCCGGCGCCACAGCGCGCGGTCGCCGCCTCGATCCTGCCCATGCCGGTGCCGGACGTAAAGCGGATGTGGCCGCTCGCTGTTGTCGTCCTTGCATTGCTCGTGCTGCCGCTCCTCGCCGACCGCTTTACGGTCGTGCTCGCGACGGACATCATCATCTTCGCGCTCTTCGCGGCGAGTCTCGGCCTCATCATGGGCGCGGGCGGCATGGCGTCGTTCGGTCACGCCGCCTACTTCGGCGCCGGCGCCTACGCGGCGGCCGTCGCGTTCCAAGCCGGTGCGCCGTTCGTCGTGGCCGTGCCGGCCGGCGTCGTCTTTGCGGGCGCGCTCGCCGTGCTGTTCGGCTGGTTCTGCGTGCGTCTCTCGGGCGTCTCGCTCGCGATGCTGACGCTTGCCTTCGCCCAGATCACGTGGGCCATCGCCTTCCAGTGGGATGCCGTGACCGGTGGCAGCAATGGTCTCGTCGGCATCTGGCCACCGGACCTCCTTTCCGGCAAGACCGCCTACTACTTCGCGACGCTTCTGCTTGCCGGCGCCGCGATCCTGCTCATCTGGCGATCGGTGCACGCGCCGCTCGGTTACCTCCTGCGTGCCGCGCGTGACTCGCGCATCCGTGCGGAGGCCGTCGGCATCGACGTGCGCCTTATCCAGTGGCGCGCGATCATCCTCGGCGGCGCAGCCGCGGGGCTCGCCGGCGCTCTCTATGTTTTCTCGAAGGGCTCTCTCTCCCCCGACACGCTCTCGATACCGCGCTCGGTCGACGCGCTCGCCATGGTGCTGATCGGCGGTGTACAGACGCTCGTCGGGCCTGTCGCCGGCGCCGTCGTCTTCATCACGCTGCAGGATTGGATCGTGCGCGCGACGCCATACTGGCACGCGGTGCTCGGCATCACGCTCATCCTCATCACGATCATCTTTCCGCAGGGCATTGTTGGCACGCTCCGCCAGTGGCGCGAGCGCCGGGAGGCCGCTCCATGACCGTCCCCGTGCTCGCCGTCGAAGACATTGGGAAGTCCTTCAAGGGCTTTCGCGCGGTCGAGCGTGTGAGCTTCACGGTCGATGCCGGCGAGCTCCTCGCGCTGATCGGCCCCAATGGAGCTGGCAAGACCACGACCTTCAACATGATCAACGGCCAGCTCACGCCGGACCACGGTCACGTGCGCCTCGACGGCCGGGATGTCACCGGCTGGCCGCCGCGTGCGCTCTGGCGGGCCGGTGTTGCGCGCACATTCCAGATCACGCAGACGTTCGCGTCCATGAGCGTCGCCGAGAACCTGCACGTTGCGATGCTCTCGCGGGAACGGGCTTCGGGGCTCATATCGGCGCCGGGGATCGCGCACGACGACGAGATCCGCTCCCGTCTCGACGAGGTCGGCATGGCGCACGCCGCCGATACGCTCTGCTCGGTCCTGGCCTATGGCGACCTCAAGCGCGTCGAGCTTGCGATTGCGCTCGTGAACGATCCGCGCCTCCTCCTCATGGACGAGCCGACGGCCGGCATGGCAGCACGCGAGCGCAGTGCGCTCATGCGGCTCGTCGCCGAGCGCGCCCGTCAGCGCCGCACGGCCGTACTCTTCACCGAGCACGACATGGACGTCGTCTTCGGCCACGCCGACCGCGTCGTCGTCATGAGCCGCGGGCGTCTGATTGCCGAAGGCACATCCGACGAGGTGCGCGCGAGTCCAATCGTGCGCGAGGTCTACCTCGGCGGTGCTCCCGATGGAGCGCGCACATGAGCCTCCTGGAAATTCGCAACCTCGATGCCTGGTACGCGCGCGCGCAGATCCTGTTCGGCGTCTCGCTGACTGTCGAACCGGGTGAGGCTGCCGTCCTCATCGGCCGCAATGGCGCCGGCAAGTCGACGCTCATGAAGTGCATCGTGGGCCTCGAGGCGGAGCGGCGCGGAACCATCCGGTTCGACGGCGCGGATCTCATGGCGGAGCCGACACACGCCATCGCGCGCCGCGGCATCGGCTATGTGCCGGAGGACCGCCGCATCTTCATGGATTTGACTGTTGCCGAAAACCTCGCCGTGGGGCGCCTTCCGCCTCGCGCCGACGACGCGAATCCTTGGGCACCCGAGGCGGCGTTCGAGCTTTTCCCGCCGCTCGCCGCGATGCGCGAGAGAAAGGGCGGACATATGTCCGGCGGCGAGCAGCAAATGCTCACCATCGCGCGCGCGCTCATGGGCAACCCGCGCTTCCTGCTCCTCGACGAGCCCTCGGAAGGGCTCGCCCCACTCATCGTGGAGGTCATCGCCGGCGCCATGGCGAAGCTGAAGGCGCGCGGCGTCGGCCTGCTGCTCTCCGAGCAGAACCTGCACTTCGCGCGCGCCGTTGCCGATCGCGCCTTCGTGCTCGATCGCGGCCACATCCGCTTTGCCGGCACGCTTGCCGAGCTCGACGCGGACGCCGCCCTCAAGGAGCAATATCTGTCGATATGAGCGCCGCCTCGGCGGCGGCGCAAAGCGGCGTCAACCTTCGCCGCGCAGCGGGAAGCCGGGGCCTGTGGGGCCGGACGTATCCGGCACGTTCACGCCGGACAGGGGATCGGCGACGCGACGGGACTTGCCCTCGAAGTAGGCGCCCTGCTCGATGCCGAGCTGCTGGTGGTAGACGTCACCCTCGACCCGGCTCGACGACTGCAGTACGACGCGCCGTCCGCGTATTGATCCTGAAACGCCGCCGCGCACGATCACTTCGTCTGCCACGACGCCGCCGGTGACGCGCGCCGTCTCGCCGATAAGGACGTTGGCGGCATGCAGGTCGCCCTGGATCTGACCGTCGATGTGCACCTCGCCCTTCGAGACGAGATTGCCGACGATCGTCAGATCCTCGCCGATGTGGGATGGCCCTGATGGGCCGCTGGAGCGCGCGGAGGGTGCGTCCTGTCGCGGCTGCGCCATGTGCTCACCATGATGAGAGGGCGACTGCGGCGTCGGAGGCGGAGCCCCCCTCGGCACATCGAAAGCCGTCGGTTCCCTATCCGCCTTTTTCGTAAACATACTGACGCAACTCCCTCTGTGAATGCGCATCACAGTGCCGCGCCCACGGCATGACACGCATCGTCCCGTCACGCGCCCCCTGGGCGGACTATAGGCTCGGTTCGATTGGATAGCAAAGCCGAAGCCGCCGGTCAGCCCATTTGCTCCGAAGGCGCACTGTTGCGCTGTCTACCACTGTGCTATCTGCCTCTTTGCCGTCACAAACAGGCGACCACGATACTGGTCGAGGGCACTTCCGAACTGCGGGCGGGCGGTATGCAGACTTACCGGCACATCACCATACTGACCGGTGCGGGTATCTCCGCCGAGTCGGGCATCGCCACCTTTCGCGACAAGGGTGGCATCTGGGCCAAGTACGATTATCGGGATGTGGCGACGCCGGAAGGCTTTGCGCGCAATCCCAAGCTCGTGCTCGACTTCTACAACATGCGCCGCCGCATGAGCGCCACCGCCAAGCCGAACGCGGCGCATTTTGCCCTCGCCCGACTCGAACGCGAGCATTCGGGGCGCGTCACCGTCATCACCCAGAATGTCGATGCGCTCCATGAGGCTGCCGGTACGCAGAACCTCATTCACATGCATGGCGAGCACCAGAAGGCGCTCTGCGCCAGATGCGGTGAGCGCCGTCCCTGGGGACCGGAGTATCCTGATCTGACGACGGAACTCGTCTGCCCGTCGTGCGAGACGGCCGGCGGGATGCGCCCGGACGTCGTCTGGTTCGGCGAGATGCCCTATCACATGGGGCGCATTGCCGAGGAGTTGGCGCGGACCGACCTCTTCATGTCCATCGGTACGAGCGGCAACGTCTATCCGGCAGCGGGCTTTGTCGCCGAGGCTCGCGATCGGGGGGCGCATACGGTCGAGCTCAATCTCGAGCCTTCGCAGGGGACGAGCCTCTTCGACGAGGCCGTCCATGGGCCAGCCTCCCGGATCGTCCCTGCCTTCGTCGAGAGGTTGCTTGGCGGTGCCGATTGAGCCTGCGACAGCCCTGCGTCGTACATTTCAATGGTCTGGCCGGGTGCTTAGGTATTGGTCAACGCTGAGCCTCAGCCGTCTGGCCAATTCGGCGGATACCTGCGATAAGCCAGCCGACGGGTTGGCGGACGGATCGACGGAATGAGTCTGGACGAGTACAAGCGTATGGCGGCGCGCGGCGCCATCGAGCAGGTTGCCTCAGGCATGCGGCTTGGGCTCGGCACCGGGTCTACGGCGGCGCACTTCGTCGAACTTCTGGGCGAGAGAGTCCGCGGTGGTCTCGACGTCATCTGCGTGCCGACTTCGGAGGCGACGCGCGTCCAGGCGGCCGCGCTCGGCATTCCTCTGACCACGCTCGACGAGACGCCGCTCCTCGACATGACGGTGGACGGCGCCGACGAGTTCGACGGCGTGCTCCGCCTGATCAAGGGTGGCGGCGGCGCGCTGCTGCGCGAGAAGATCGTCGCTGCGGCTTCCGAGCGCCTCATCATTATCGCGGACCACACCAAGCGCGTCGAACGGCTCGGCACCTTTCCGCTACCCGTCGAGGTCGTCCGTTTCGGTTACACGGCGACGCAGAACATGATTGCGCTGCTGGCGGCCGATCTCGGTTGTCACGGCGAGATCCGCCTGCGCACGGGGCGCGACCGCCAGCCGTTCGTCACCGACGGCGGCAACTACATCTTCGACTGCGCCTTCAAGCGCATCGACGAGCCCGAGCGGCTCGACGAGGCGCTGAAGCACATCCCGGGCGTGGTCGAGAACGGTCTCTTCCTCGGCCTTGCCGATATGGCATTCGTCGCCGGCCCGGAGGGCATCGTCGTCATCGAGACTGAACCCGTCGAGGACGATGGACGCTGAGCGACCTGGTAAGCGCCGGGGCTCATAGCCCCTTTTTCATCAGGACGAAGCACATGAGCATTCTTCGCACGACCATGTTCGCTGCAGGCTTTGCTTCCGCGCTGGCGACGGCGACATTCGCGCAGCAGCGTGGCCCCGCCAACGACAAAGGCCGGACAGCGGCGCTCGAGCTCATGGAGGCCACCGGCGCATCAGCGCAGTTCGATCAGGTCATTCCCGTGCTCACCGGACAATTGACGCAGAGCTTTGTCCATCTCGCGCCCGATCGCGCCAGCGAAATTCGTGAGGTCATGGGCGAGCTCGTCAAGCGGTTCTCTCAGCGCAAGGCTGAGCTGATCGATGAGGTCGCCCTCATCTACGCCCAGAAAATGTCGGTCGACGACATGCGCGAGGTTGCCAAATTCTATCAATCCGGCGCCGGCCGGCGGCTGGTGGAAGCGCAACCGCAAATCCTTCGCCAGTCGATGAGCGTCGGCCAAGCCTGGGGACAGCGCATCGGCGCCGAGCTCGACGCCGAGATGCGGCGCGAGCTCAAGAAGCGCGGCATCGATCTCTGAGGACCATGCAATGGCGCGATACGACTACGACCTCATCGTGATTGGCGCCGGCTCGGGTGGCGTGCGCGCGGCGCGCATCGCGGCCGGCCACGGCGCCAAGGTGGCGATTGCCGAGGAGTATCGCTTCGGCGGCACGTGCGTCATACGCGGCTGCGTGCCGAAGAAACTTCTCGTCTATGCGAGCCGCTTTTCTGACGAGTTCGCCGACGCGGCGGGTTTCGGATGGACGGTCGGCGCGCCGACCTTCGACTGGGCGACGCTCATCGCCAACAAGGACAAGGAAATCGCGCGCCTCGAAGGGGCGTATCGCGGCGGTCTCGAGCGGGCCGGCGTCGCCGCCATCCACAAAACGCGCGCCGTCGTGACCGGTCCCAATTCAGTCCGGCTTGCCGACAGCGGCAAGGAGGTCACGGCACGCTACATCCTCGTCGCCACGGGCGGACGCGCCAACGTCGATCCCAAGCTGCCGGGCGTGGAGCACGCCATTACCTCGAACGAGGCCTTTCATCTCGAGAAGCTGCCGAAGCGCATCGTCATTGCCGGCGGCGGCTATATCGCCGTCGAGTTCGCCGGGATCTTCGCCGGCCTCGGCGCCGAGACGACGCTGGTCTACCGGCGCGAGAAGATCCTGCGCGGTTTCGACGAGGACCTGCGCGACGCGCTCACGGAGGAATACGGCAAGCGCGGCATCCGCATCGTC
>Ga0180218_1002137_pt1 | contig 10630 bp, 8 predicted proteins | sample eDN3rd37CKraftBY_FD_151334 | JGI IMG/M metagenome (GOLD analysis project Ga0180218, IMG submission 151334) | Enriched backyard soil microbial communities from Emeryville, California, USA - eDNA 3rd pass 37_C Kraft BY (version 2) (version 2) | ecosystem: Environmental > Terrestrial > Soil >... | reverse complement strand
TCAACGTGTTGTAGGCGAATTCCTGAGTGGCGACGCGATACCAGAGCCGGGCTTCAAGGATGAACGGTCCCTTCGCCTCCGGCGGAAGCGGCGCCTCGTAGGCGACGACGTCCTCTCCCTTCGGCGGCACACCGGGGCGGACATGGGTGACGGTCGCCGTGATGAAGGTCAGGTGATCGGGAATGCGCCTGCCGTCCGTATCGCGGAAATCCTCGCGCCAGATCACGGCGTCCGGGTCGGTCTCGCCGCGCTCGGCGTCGAACGCGCCCGAATGGTAGATTTCCGCGCCGGAGGCATCGCGGACGGCGACCTCCAGCCACATGTATTTCTGGTCGACCACGCCGGTCGGCAGATTGTGCCCGGCGCCGAGGTTCTGCACGGCTACAGTGAAGCGAAGCCTGCCGCCGGCGACGGCCGCCTCGCGAAGGGCAAGGCCCGCGGCCGAGCGCAGCAGCGCCCTCGTCGCCTCCCCCTGCCGGGCGATCAGCGCGGTGTTCCGCGCATCGGTGAGGCCCGGCAGGATGCCCCCGCGCAGGAAGGTCAGGTTGGAGCCGAGGCTGGTATCGAACATCAGGTAGTTCGAGCCGACGAAATTGTGCGCATACCGCTCGGGCTTTTCGAGATTGCCGGCCCGGACCTGGCGGACATAGGCGGCAGGATCGGGCGCCATATGGCAATCCTGGCAATTGACGCCGTTCTCGGCATACCAGCTCCCCTGCCACTCGGCGAAGGTCGTCTGCACATGCTGGCGGCTCGTGGCTTTGGACATCGAGCTGTCGTAGGCCTCGGTGTGGCAGCCGCCGCAGAAATCCGAGCTTGCGATCAGCGCGTTGGTCCCTGCCGCCCCGAAGGCGCGGGCATGGTCGCGCGGCGCGGCAAGGATCATCGCGTCCGGCAACCGGTCGACGCCCGTGTTGACCGCCAGCGTCAGCGCGCCGTTGCCTTCCTTCGGGTCGGCATGGGTGGCGGTGTGGCACATCACGCAGGTCATGCCCTCCGTTTCCGCGTCCGATGGCATGACGGACTTGAAGCGGTTGGTCCGTCCCGCCAGCACCTCGCCGGGCGCATGGCATCCCTCGCAGAAGCGGGATTTCTCGATGCCGTCCCTGTGCAGCCCCTCGTTGATCCGCACCGCGCGCTCGTAGACCGTATCGCGGCCGGCGATGGCGTGGAGCGACGGCGCCCATTCATCGAACTCCCGCCGGTGGCAGGTCGCGCATTTCGCCGCCGACTGGATCGACGCAGGGTCGGCGAACCGGCCGTTCTCCGTCTGCAGCCGCGACGGCCAGAACGGACGCGCCTTGCCGGCCGCATCCGGGCCGAACGGCAGGCGGTAGAACGGGATATCGGCAAGCTCCACGCCCGGCTCGGGCGGCGCCGGCGCCAGGATGCCCGTTCCGAGGATGAAGACGAGTGCCAGGAAAGCGCCGAGCGCGGCCGGGGGGAGATGCGTCTTGAACTGGTACTTCATGGCAACCGCCGCCCCTGCCCGCCCGCCGGAAGCGCCCAATGCCGCATGGCGAGATGGGCGAGAAAACCGATGGCGGCTACGAACGATCCCCAGAGATGGAGGAAGGTCAGAACGTGCGTTGCCTCGAAGCTCCAGAACCAGAGCCGCCCCGCAAGATAGAGGGCGGTCGGTAGCGCCATCATCAATCCAGTGACGAGGACAAGGACGAATTTCACGAGGAGAAGCCAGGAAAGGCCGGTGAAGGCCGGCCGCTGGCTTCGCGGCAGTCCCCGCGCCACATGCCCGCCGATCCAGGAGACGAAGAGCGCGACGAACACAAGCCCGGCGGCAAGATGCCCAAGAAGGACCACCTCTCCCGCGTTCCAGTTTCGCGCGGCGAGGAATTCCAGATGAAGGCCCGTGCCGAAAAGGAGGGCGAACAGCAGAGATAAAACCAGCGCACGCCGGATGCCCGGGCGCTTCGGGCCGTATTCCAGCACGAAGCGCCGGCAGGCGGGCTCAGGAAGGGTATCGAGACTTTCCATGCGTCCGGTCCTCCGGCCGGCAGGTCGCCGGCCGCATGTCCCGCGGCCTTTGTCAGCCGCGGATCTGCACGTCGGCCTTGGCGGCAGCCTGCAGCACCATGGCGACGATGCGGTCGGCGATGTCCTGCGCCTCGTTGCCCAGCGCGTCGGCCTCCTCGGCACCGAATTTCGTGCCGGCCGCCTCGCGGGCGCGCGTGTCCTCGACGAGCCCCAGCAACTCCTCGAAACCGGCCGTGATGCGGCTGTCGAGATCCGCATCGATTGCGGCCACCACCGGCGAGAGCGCCTGCGAATACATCCGCCGGCACCCGCTCATGATGCCTTCGACATCCGTCAGGCGGCTCTGGGCGACGAAGGCGCCGATCTCGCCGGAGATGAACTGGGATTCCTTCCATTCGCCGAAATAATCGCCGACCGTCGGGGTCATCACGACGACGGAGGTGAAGGCGTCCTCGCGGTTCGGCTTCCAGGCCGTCATGTCGGCTTCGAGCGCTTTGGCCCATCTGGCCAGCCCCTGCGCCGCGCCAAGGCCCAGATTAGCGTCGAAGAGCATTTCCCCGCGCGTCATCTTGCCGTCGCCGTTAAGGTCCGCCGGCAGCTTGACGCCATTCTCGTCCATGCCCCAGAACAGGGGCTCGGTGATGGTGTGGAACAGGTTGCCGGGCCGCTTCAGCACGGTGCCGTCCGGCAGCGGCAGGTCGTATTCGGCAACGTCCTCGCTCTCCGTGCCCGGATTGCCGGCATCGAGGATCAGGTCGTACTTGGCCGTCTCGGGAATGCCGGCGACGATCCCCTCGATCGTCTCGTAGTGGTTGGATGCCTCCAGCCACAGGGCGCGGATGGTGTGGATCCGCTCTGCAAGCCGGGCGCCCTCGGCAGCCCATGCCGCCGCATAGTCCCCGCCATGCGCGGCGATCAGCGCATGATAATCGGCAAGGCTCGCCTCCAGAAGTTCGGCCTGCGCGACCAGCCCGTGGCTGTGCTCGAGCGTGAATTCCTTGACATTGGCAAGGCCGAGGCCTTCCGCATCGTCCGCCGCGACGCCGGCCACGGGTGCCAGAAGCAATGCCGTAGCCAGAACCAAACCTCTTCCATTCATGACCAGATCCCCCAAACGAAACAGAGTTGCGAATGGTTATCGGTCGCAGGACGGCCGTTCTTTGCGCCAGCGCAATGTGGAGGAATTCAGGAAGGTTTTCTTCGCGATAGCCGGCCCGTCACGCCGATGCGAGGAAGAGGGACGAAAATCCGCTCGCGGGATAGATTGCGCGGGCCGGCTCCGCGCCGGAAAGCAGCGTGAAAGATGCAAGCCCGTCGAGAAGCTCGTCCAGCATGACGTAGAGTTGCATCCGCGCCAGCCCCGCGCCCGGGCAGACATGGATGCCGGCGCCATAGAGCAGGTTCTGCGCCTGATCCCGCTCAAGCTGGAATTGCTCCGCATCGTCGAAGACCGCGCCGTCCCGGTTTGCCGATGCCCACATCACCGTTATCCGGTCTCCCGCCTGAAGCGTCCGTCCGCCGAGGGTCACCGCACGGGTGGCGACGCGGCGGTTGGAGATGAGCGGCCCGTGAAGCCGCAGGATCTCGTCGATCGCCTGCGGCAGCAGGGCCCGGTCCCGGCGAAGCGCGTCCTGGATATCGGGCCGTCCGGCGAGGAAGTGAAGGATGATGCCGACGCAGGCGGCGATGGTTCCAAGCTCGCCGACCGTCCAGTTGCGCAGGATGCTGACGATGCGGGAATGGTCCAGCCTCCGCCCGTCGACGCTCTGGCGCAGCAGGCAGGTGGTGAGGTCGTCGCCGGCAGCGGCTCCCGCCCGTTCGCGCAGTTCGAGCTGTGCGCGGATATGGCCGTCGAATTCGAGGGCGACGGACGCCATCTCTTCCGCATCCCGGGCAAGCGTCGCGGCACGGTTCCGGTATATCCATTGCAGCAGCGGCGCATGCAGGCTTTGAGGCCAGCCGAGGAAGCCGCACTGGATGCGCACCGCATAGGGCTCCGCGACATCCCGGATGATGTCGCGGGAAAGGTCTTTTGCCAGTTCCGCCACGAGATCGCGCGCGATCCCGCGGAAGACGGGCTCGAATGTCGCAATGCCCTCCGGTGCGAAATAAGGCTCGATCATGTCGCGGTAGAGCGTGTGCTCGGGCGGGTCCATCCCGTTGGGAACGGACGGATGGCGCGAAACCTGGTTGCTGAAGGTCTCATGATCGCCGAGGACCCGCAGGACATCCGCATGGCGGAAGAGAGACCATCCGAGATAGTCGCTATGGGCGATGGGACATTCCTTCCGCATCCGGTCATACGCGCTGATCTGGTCCCGCTGGACCTCGGGACTGCGCGGATCCCAATCGACCGGACATTCCCGCGCGTTTCGACCTTCTTTCCGGACCTGCTGTTCCATTGCCCACCTATCCTGCCGTTTGCGACAGGTAGCGCAGCAGACGGCCGTCAGGTCTTTGTTCCCTCACAAAGAACTCTGCGCGATTTCACCGTTGCTCACCTTTGCGAAATGATAATGCGGTATTCAGCGGAAACCCTCGCATCAATCCATTGGGCAGCGTTACCGGACATGTCTGACAAAGCACCAAGCCATGCGCCGCAAAAAGCGGGGCGAAGCGACCGCCGGACCGGAACGAGCCGGCTTGATCTTTTTCCGCAAAAAGGCCGATTGCAGCAGCCTTGCCGTCATCTGACGCAATGGGCGGCCGGCATAGGCCTTTGCCTGCTAGTGGCGACGTCCCCGGCATCCGGTGCGGATGCACCGACACTCCGGTGGCAGATGGGCGCGGGCAATATCGTGACCTTCCGCACGGGCGCGCCGACCGCCCCCCTCTACCAGGCGCTGCAATGGGTCGGCGCCCGTCTTGGCCGGATGGACTCCTACGGTTGGCGCGACCTGCAGAGGGTGCCGACCCCTCACGATTTCGACGCCGCGATGATGGAGGCGCACGACAACGGCATCACGCCCATCTTCCTTCTCGAATACGAGGGAAGCTACCAGACGCTCGACCCGCCGCAGCCGATCGGCTCCTATGACGACTGGTTCAGGGCCGGTGCGGAATATGCCCGCCGTTTCCGGCCGAACGGCGAATGGGGCCATGAGCACGGGATCAAGGATTTCGGCGCCACGATCTACTCCATGACCAACGAGCCGGACGTCCAGAACACCATCCCCAAGAAGGACTATCACGATGCGCTGGAGGGATTTGCCGACGGCATCCACTCCGTCGATCCGGCACTGAAAGTGGTGCCGGCCGGCTTTGCCGCCTGCAACATCGATGGCGACGCGACGCTGCGAGGCTACGGACCGGCCATTGCCGATCTCCTCGAATCCGGCAAACTCGACGGCATCGATCTGCACACCTACTACAACGACCGCTGGTTTCCGCTGACCGAGGGCCGCCAGTTCTCGGCCCAAAGCTGCTTCGACCGCATCAAGGCCGCGCTTGGCCTCAAGCGGGACATCAATTTCTACGCTACCGAATTCAACATCGCGCGGAGCGAGGGCTGGTCCGATGAGAAACTGGCGGCAAGCCTCTTCCTAACAGCCATTTGGGACAACCTCGGCGTCGTCGGCGCGGACGGTCGGCCGGCGATGGTATTCGCCTTCCCCTGGGCCCTTCCCGATACGTCGGAGGTCGACGGTCCGGCCTATGCCATGGCGGTCAGCGACGATCCGTGGCGACCGGAAGAACGTGGAAAGGTTTTGAAAAGGGTGCTGGACCTTGCCGGCGACATGACCATCGTCTCCTCCGATCCTTACGGCACCGGCACGATGCACCTGAAGGGAGCGGACGGGGACCTCTTCGTCTGGCACAACAGGCAGGGCTGGACGAACCTCACCGATGGCCGTTGGCCGATCAGCCTGCCGGAGGGCGCGCGCAAGGTGGAGCTATGGGGATGGGACGGCTTGCGGTCGATCCACGACGTCAGTGGCGACAGCTTCGTCTTCGAGGCGCTGCCCGCAGGCGAGACCTATATGGCCCTCGTCACCCGCTGAGGCCCATCAAACGGCTGCGGCCCGCTTGCCCGCTGCTGCGGCCTTCCAGGCATCATGAAGCTGGCCCGCAATCGCGTCATACGTGAAGCGCAGACGGACGTTTTCGAGCGCCGCCGCCGCCTTTTCCTGCCGATCCCGCGGATCGGCATGGATCGCCTCGATCAGCGAAGCAAGGGCGGCCGAATCCCGTTCCGGCGTCACCCACCCACCTTCTCCGATCACGTCGGGAATGGCGCCGGACCGCGCGCCGACGACCGGAACGCCGCAGCCCTGCGCTTCGATGATCACGCGGCCGAACTGCTCCTTCACCGACGGCGTCGTGCGGGTCATGAGCACAAGCGCATCGAGCGAACGCAGGAAGGCGGCGACCTTTGCGGGCTCGTCCCAACCCGTGATCTGCATGCGGTCGGAAAGGCCGAGGGCCGCCGCCTTCTCGCGCAGCGCCGCCTCGTAAGGCCCCTCGCCCATCAGCTTCAGGACGACTGGCACCGGAGTGCGGGCCATCGCCTCGAGCACATCCTGGATGCCCTTTTCCTCGATCAGCCTGCCGACATAGCCAAGCACGAACTGCGCCGGGTCCTTTTTCTCGCCGGAGGAGCGATGCGGCGTGAACACCGTGTCGTCGACGCCGTAGCCGATCATGCTGACCGGCCCGCTATAGCCTCGCGCCTCGACCACCATGGTTGCGTCGCTGCTGCGCGAGAGAATGTGATCGGTCGCACCCAGCACGGATTTGCGGATCGTCTCGAAAGGTGGCGGCAGGCGCTTGAGGATGTTCTGGTCCACCTCCAGCACAAGCCCCGCATCGCCCTTCAGCCACCGCGCCTGCAAGGCGACAAGGCTCCAGGGCTCTTCCCACAGATGGATGACGTGCGGGCGAACCTTTCGGATGAGGCGGTGAAGGCCGGGATAGACGTGGAGATACCAGCTGAACGGCCCGGTATGGGAGAAGAGAATGGGCATCACATGAGTCGTGATGCCGGCATCGGCCGGAGGGTCGGCGATGATCTCGCGGCCGAACTGCTTCCAGCGCTGCGGCACCACGAGATGAACATCAAGATCGTCGCGCCCTGCAAGGGGAGCATAGCGCAGACGGCCGGCCGCACGCGAGACGGCCGTGTGCGCGATGGAAATGACCCGCAGTTTCTCCTCAGACACGTCCAAGCGCCCTGGCCGCCGCGGCCGAAGCGCCGGCCATATGCAGTTCCGGCACGAGAAGCGTGCGATAGGCCCCGTTCAGCGTGACGCGAGGATAGGCGTAGGGAACAGGCCCCGGGCGGATCAGGCCCTTCGTCGTTGTCGCGACGCCTTCGTAGCCGACCTCCTGCGCGATCGCAAAATCCCGCGGCCCGCAATCCTTCATGCGGCCGTATGGAAACGCGAAATGCTTGACCGGAACGCCGAGTTTCTCACGCAGGCGCCCGCGGCTGCCGCCCAACTCGTACCGGGCCTCCTCCGGCGTCAGCTCCGAAATCCGCGGGTGGGACACCGTGTGCGAGCCGATCTCGACCAGCGGATCCTGCGCCAGCTCCGACAGCATCTGCCAGGTAATCGCGTGCTTTTCGTACATCTCGAGCGGATCGACATCGTTCCCGGCGCAGAACTTCGCATAGTGCTCGTCCATCGCCGGGCCGTCCCACTGGGTCTGTAGCGCGGCATAGGTCGCAAGCTTGCGCTCGATCGTGTCCGTCTTGATCTCTTCGCCGTCCACGAGGATGCTGTCGCGAGAGCGTATCGTGTCCTCGAGGCCCGCCCAGCACAACGACATCGTGCCGTCGGGGATGCCGGTCGTGACGAACAGGGTCAGCGGAACGCCGTGACGGCGGAAGAGCGGAACCACCTCCTCGTAGGTGTCGCGATAGCAGTCGTCGATTGAGAAGTTCACGAAGGTGTCACGGGTCGTCCCATCCGCCGCCAGGCGAAGCCCCTCCTCGATCGTCACGATCCTGCGTCCGCTCGTCGCCAGATGGGTGAGCAGGGCATCGAGGAAATCGAGGTCTAGGTAGAAATTGCGATTGGGCAGGGACGGCCACACCGCACGCGGCGCGGCGCGGTGAAAGGTGAAGAAGCATCCCCGCGCGCCACGAAAGGCGTCGGTCCACCGAGCCGCCGCCGTAACGATCGTGCCGGACAGCAATGTATCGAAGCCGTCAAGCATCTGGCTTGGAGCCCAGTCTTGAAATAGCGTAGAGATATAGTCTTCCATAAGTTTCCTGTGCGAGCAAACCGACCGAAAGCAATACAGATATTATATAAGCGCCGACACCAAGTGCCAGACGGGCAAGCGTACCATCGAAAACGTGAAGAATTTGGTAGGCGGCAATCACCATAACTGCCGTCGGCAGTAACCCCTTGGCAATAATTCGAAGCAACGACAGGCGCACCGTCAGCGACATCAGAACGGCCGTGCAGAGGACGAGGCTGCGCACGGTCTCGCCGAAGCCGAGGAGCAGCGTGCCGTGGGCATGGACATCGGCGAAGGTCGACGTCACCGCATTGGCTGCGAGGTTGGCGATATAGGACGACACGAGGATTGTCGCCGCAAGCGTGCTGCGGCCCGCCCGGTTGAGCAGACGCAGCAGGATCCATCCCAGCGTCGACGCCCACAGGCCGACGGAAATGCCGCGAAGCGCAGCGCCGGTCAGCGCCACGCCCTGGGCGTCGAAGGCACCGCGCTCGAAGATGAGGCGAATGATGTCCGGGGCGAACATGAAGATGAAGGCGGAGGCCGGCATCATCACGATCACGACGAAGCGGGTCAGCGCCTCGGCCTGCTCGTCCAGCCTCTCCGTCGCCCCGCGGGAAAGGACGGAAAGACCGATCGGCTGGCTCAGCAGTAGGAAGGCGCTATCCGTCAGCGTGCGGGCATAGTCCATGGAGGCGATGGCGCCGGTCGTAAGGCGTGACGCCAGAAGGCGCTCCAGCCAGATGTTCGCCTGCTCGGCGAGCGGCAGCGGCAGGAACGGGACGAGGCGGCCGATAAAAAGACGCAGCTCCGACCAGACGTCGGCCGGCGACAGCTGCTCGAAGGAGAGGTCCCCTTCGCGCCAGAGCGTCCACAAGGCCCAAACCGCCAACGCGTTGAACGACAGCGTAAAGGCGATGGCGAGCATTGCACCCTTGTCGGTCAGCACCAGCATGCACAGGCCGAGAATCACGCCGACATTCAGGATGCTGGCGCGCGCATTGGTCACGCGGGTCTTGCCGAGCGCGATCTCGCCGGCCGCAAGGCAGTTGAGCACCACCGAGGCAGGCATCGAGAAGGCCATGATGTGAACGAAATGGATCGTCATCTGCTGCTCGGCTTCGGAAACGCCGGTCAGCATGGCATCGACCAGAATGGTGGTCGAAATCATCGTCAGCAGCATCAGGAGAGCGCCGATGGAGGTAAGCGCGACCGTCATCGCTGCGAGGCGATGGGCCGCCATGCCGGCTCGCCTCGCCTCCTGCATGCGCGGAATGAGGATCGCGGGGACGCTCTCGTTCTGCAGGAAGGCAAGCGGCACCAGGATGATGGTGAGCGAACTGCGGAAGCTGTCCGCAAGCGCGGCCACGCCCACGACATGCGCCATGAATATCTCACGCCCGAAACCGAGAGCCTTGCTGAACAGGGCTCCGCTCGAAAGTTTCGTCGCCACCTTCCTGATCGAAGGCGCAGCCGCGGCGTCAGGCCGGGTTTCCGGTGCCTCGTCCATCATGCCGCACGCCCGCGATCGATGACCGGAATCAGCACGACGAAACTCCAGAACAGAAAGCCGGCCTCGGCCGCGCTGATATTGGCGAGAGGCATCTGCAGGAGCCCCCCCATGGCCATGGCCCCGACAAGGACCGCCTGGCGGGATCGCTCCAGAAGCGCGCGGATGACGGCACCGGAAATGGCCCAGAAGAAACCGCAAAGGCACAGGATGCCGGCCACGATCCCCATCATCATCCAGCAGGCGATGATCATGTCGTCGATCGGCATCTGGCCGGCGGAACCGACATCGGTAACCGTGAAGCCATTCCCGATCAGCGAGCTGTCAGGCAGGGACCAGAGGGTGGAATATTGCTGCAGGCGCTCCTGGAAGGAGCCATCCTGGCTGCCCTGCCCAAGCGTCGCCAGGCGGATGCCGCTCCGCCAGGCGAAGGCCGCCACCGCGACGCAACCGAGCACGAAGAGCGGGCGCCCCAGTCCACCGGTAAAGCCGCCGACAACGGTAAAGGCGGCGATGAACAGCAAGGCCGGCACCCAGCCGCGCGCAATGCTCGACAAAGCCTCGCTTTCGGCCGGAACGGGCAAAGCCTCGATCAGCTTGCGCCTTTGCGCTTGCGGACGCGGCGCTACTCCAATCCTGCGCTGGTCCCAGCCTCGGCGAGCGATCTTTTCCATATCCAACGAACCGTCGCGCCCCGCCATCATCCGGCCGCCGCCTTGACGATGCGGGCTATCGTTTCCCGCATGGTATCGACGCCATAGACCGCGTTCACGCGCTCACGCCCGACCGTCGCCCTTTCACGGAACGGCCGGGGATCGGAAAAGAGGTCGCGCACCGCCTTCGCAAGAGCATCGGCGTCGCCGGGCGGCACGAGCTTGCCTGCCTTGCCGCCGTCGAGAATTTCCGATGAAGCACCGCAATCCGTCGCGATGACTGGGG
>Ga0180218_1002136_pt1 | contig 10632 bp, 8 predicted proteins | sample eDN3rd37CKraftBY_FD_151334 | JGI IMG/M metagenome (GOLD analysis project Ga0180218, IMG submission 151334) | Enriched backyard soil microbial communities from Emeryville, California, USA - eDNA 3rd pass 37_C Kraft BY (version 2) (version 2) | ecosystem: Environmental > Terrestrial > Soil >... | reverse complement strand
TTTGACCGCCCGTTTTCCCGAGCCCGCCGCGTGCGGGCTGAATATTTGGCGGAGCGTAGCGCAGCCTGGTAGCGCACTTGCTTCGGGAGCAAGGGGTCGGGAGTTCGAATCTCCCCGCTCCGACCAAGTATCTCAAAGACTTAGCACTCATCGTCGTCAGTTTCGCGCGGTCCTCGCCCCGGAAATGACCCGGAAAAGCATGGTCGTGGGGTGCCGGAGAAACTCCAGGCCCATCTTGTCTTCGGCGGCGGACGGTGGCTGAATGGGTGGATTGCGAGGGGGCTTTTCCGGTATGCGCATTGCGGTGCTTAGTGCGACTGATCCCTATGCTCAGAACTACTTCGAGCCGTTTGTCTTTCCGGGCGGTCATAAGACGGAGACCTGCGAGTTTGTTCATAATCCCTCTGAGGGAGCGTTCGATGCCATTGTCGTTTCGCAAAGCACCCGCCCTTTGGATCGTCGCTATGATCTGGTGTGCCCGCCCACGCGGACGCTCTGCGCAATCGTCGAGCCTCCCGACCTTCTAACGTTGCCAGACGAGTACACGCGGCAATTTCATACCGTCGTCGGGCCAGATGAAAGGGTCGTCTGCAAAGACCGTTTGGCTTACGCCGCCGGGCACCATTGGTTCGTTGAGCTGACCGCGCGGGAAGCCTTGGATACCCCCATCACCGTCAAGCCGCGCCTTATATCTGCGGTCGTTTCCTCAAAGCAGGATACGCCCGGTCACCGCAGTCGCTTCGCCTTGATGAAGCGCCTCAAGGGACACTTCGGAGATCGTCTTGATTGGTTTGGTCGAGGCGTCAGGCCAACGGGCGGGAACAAACTGAGCGCTCTGGCCGATCACAAATATCACGTTGTCCTTGAGAATGGCCGCTGGCCTCACTACTGGACGGAAAAGCTCTCTGACGCCTACATGGCAAATTGCTTCCCGTTCTATTGGGGCGCACCCAACATCGCCAACTACTTTAATCCGAAGTCATTCGCGTCCATTGACCCCGCGCGTCCCGACGATGCGATCAGAGTGATCGAGGACGCCATTCAAACGCGCCTTTGGGAACGACGCCAATACGAGCTTGCCAGTGCACGGGAAAAGATCACCTCGGACTACCATCCGTACAATCTGTGGCACTCAATCCTCGACCGACTGCCGAAGAGCGACCCTGCCCCGGTCTCCATCCGCCCCTTCAACGAATGTCAATTCGGATTGAAGCAACGCCTCAGGTTCCGCGTAAGAAACGCATTCGGTTATCACTCGTGACCATGCTTATTCGTCCGGCGCCGTGTCTCAAAGCCCCCCTGAAATCCCACCAACGGTCGCCTGCAACTCCCGCAGATGCAACTCGGCGAACCGCGCCGTCGAGAGATAGCCGCGCGGCCATAGAAGGGCGAGAGCGCCGACGGTGACGTCCCGCTGGACGATCGGGCAGGCAATGACATTGAGAGTGGTCGCGAAAGCCGTCTCGCCGCGATAGTCCTTCGGGCGCGTCGCGTAGCCCCGCTTTCGCACTTGCCTCAGCGTCATGAGCAGACCCGACTGGTCCAATCCCGCGCGCTTCAGGCCCCAGAGGGGGTCATTGCCGATCTCCTTCACCAGCGCCAGCACCTCCGCTTCCGGCCACGTCGATAGAACGGCAAGTCCACCCGCCGATCCGAACGCCGATACCTGTAGGTCAATGGGCCGCTGATACTGGAAGAAAGGGCTGAGGGGGCGCGTCGATTCGATGATGCGTCCGCGCGTGCGCTCGAAGATGTGCAGATCGCAGGCCCAGCCCACGGCCTGCGTGAGTTCGATCATGTGCGGGAGCGCCCGGTCGACGAGCCAGCCTTCGTCGTGCGGCAGCGGCGCACGGCCGTAAGCAGGCATGGCGATGTTCGTGCGATACAGGCCGTCGGCGAGGCTGCGGCGCACGATCTTGCGCTGCACGAGCGTCGAGAGAAGGCGACGCACCGTCGACTTGGCGAGCCCGGTCGCCGCGTGCAGACCCTGCAGGCTGGTGGCACCCTCGGCCGAGAGGCACTCGAGGATGGTAAGGCCACGGTCCAGGGAGCGGTTTTCCAGCGCGCGCTTCATGTCTTATCGTGCCGCAGAGCGGCACGTGCTGTAAATCCGGTTTGCGCGGCTCAGAGGAGTGCGTGAACTTCAAAACCCACGAAAGGCGCAGGCAGGTCTGCCATGGGCGACGTACGCAATGTCCTCTTCATCATGTGCGATCAGCTGCGCTGGGACTATCTGTCCTGCTATGGCCATCCGCGCCTGAAGACACCCAACATCGATGCCCTTGCCGCGCGCGGCGTGCGCTTCACGCGTGCCTACGTGCAGTCGCCCGTATGCGGCGCCTCGCGCATGAGCTTTTACACGGGTCGCTACGTGCACTCGCACGGCGCGAGCTGGAACGGCATCCCGCTCAAGGTCGGCGAGATGACGCTCGGCGATTACCTGCGTCCGCTCGGCGTGCAGGCGGCGCTCGTCGGCAAGACGCATATGCGCGCCGACGTCGAGGGTATGCAGCGCCTCGGCATCGATCCCGACTCGATCATCGGCGTGCGCGTCTCGGAATGCGGCTTCGATCCCTACGAGCGCGACGACGGCCTTCACGCTGTCGGCCCCAATGGCCGCTACGATCCGCAGATCCCCCGATACAACCAGTATCTCAACGACAAGGGCTACGGCGGCGACAATCCCTGGCACGACTGGGCCAATGCCGCTGACGGCGACGGCAATGCGCTGGCTTCGGGCTGGGCGATGCGGCACGCGCGCAAGCCGGCGCGTGTGAGCGAGGAGGATTCCGAGACGCCCTACATGACGCGTCGCGCCATGGACTTCATGACCGAGGCCGGCGATCGCCCCTGGTGCCTCCATCTATCCTACATCAAGCCGCACTGGCCCTACATTGCGCCCGCGCCCTACAACAGCATGTACGGCCCAGAGGATGTGCTGCCGGTCGTACGCTCGGAGGAGGAGCGGCGCGACCCGCATCCGGTCTATCGCGCCTTCATGAATCTGCGTGTGTCGAACACCTTCGCGCGCGAGGAAGTGCGCGAGGAGGTGATCCCCGTCTACATGGGTCTCATCAAGCAGATCGACGACCAGCTCGGTCTGCTGTTCAAGTTCATGGAAGATCGTGGGCTGCTGGATAACACGCTCATCGCGTTCACATCGGACCACGGCGACTATCTCGGCGATCACTGGATGGGCGAGAAGGATCTCTTCCACGATCCTTCCGCCAAAGTGCCGCTGATCATCGCCGATCCTTCCGTTTCCGCAGATGCGGCGCGCAACACGGTGTCGGATGCGCTCGTTGAAACCATCGATCTCGTGCCGACATTCCTCGAAGCGCTTGGCGGCGATCCGGCGCAGCAATCGCATCGTCTGGAAGGGCGCTCGCTCATGCCTTTGCTGCGCGGTACGCCGCCGGCTCAATGGCGCGAACACGTTTTCAGCGAGTACGACTACTCGATCCTGCCTGTGAGCGCGGCGCTCGGCATCGAACCTTCGCGTGCGCGTCTCTTCATGGTCGCGGATGAGCGCTGGAAGTACGTACACGCGGTTGGTTTCAGGCCCATGCTCTACGACCTCGAGACCGACCCCAACGAGTTCCGCGATCTCGGCGCCGATCCGGCATACGAAGCCGAGCGCGAGCGGTTCGCGGACGTGCTTGCGCAATGGGCTTTGCGCGTCTCGCAGCGCACGGCGCGGTCCGATGCCGAGATCCGCAACATGCGAGGGAAGTCCCAGGCACGCGGCATTCTCATCGGCGTGTGGGACGAAAGCGACGTGCCGGAGGAACTCTGGAGCAAGTACCTCGGCGACAAGACGTGAACAGGTTGCCGATCTCAGAAACGTAACAAGGGAGGAAGCACACATGAGGAAAATCACACGACGACTGCTCGTGCTGTCCGGCATGGCGCTCGCCGGCACAGGTCTGGCGGCACCGCAGATCCAAGCCCAGATCGGCGCAGCGCCGATCCGTATCGTCTTCCCCTTCGGCGCGGGCGGCTCCGGCGATGCGCTTGCGCGTATCATCGGAGAGCACATGCGCGAGGCGATCAAACGCCCCGTCATCGTTGAGAACAAGACGGGCGCGGCCGGCCGCCTTGGCGTCGAGTCGGTTGCGAAGGCAGCGCCCGATGGCGACACGATCCTGATCACGCCGATTGCGCCCGTCGCCATCTACCAGCACGTCTACGAGCCGCTCAGCTACGAGCCGTTCACCGATCTCGAGCCGCTGTCGCAGGTCGCGAAGTTCGAGTTCGCGCTGGCCGTAGGACCGCAGGTCCCGGCAAAGAACCTCAAGGAACTCGTCGCGTGGCTCAAAGCCAATCCTGACGCGGGCAACTACGGGACACCGGGAGCGGGCACGCTGCCGCACTTTTTTGCGGTGACGTTTGCGCGCGCCATCGGCGCCGATCTGCGCCACGTCGGCTACCGAGGATCGGCACCGGCGATGACGGATCTCGTTGGCGGGCAGATCACGATGGTCTTCACCACGACGTCGGATGTGCTCGAGATGCACAAGGCCGGAAAAGTTCGTGTTCTCGCCACAACCGACGACAAGCGCTCGCCGCTGCTGCCCAATGTCCCGACCTTCAAGCAGGAAGGCTACGACATCCAGGGCACGGCCTGGTACGCCATGTACGTGCCGGCCAAGACGCCGCGTGACACGATCACGCGCCTCAACAAGGTCGTCGTCGAGGCTGTCCGGAAGCCCGACGTCCAGGCGCATTTGCTCAAGCTCGGCCTCTACGCGACCGGGACCACGCCCGAAGAGCTCATGCGCATTCAGAAGCACGACTCCGAGCTTTGGAAGCCCTCTATCAAGGCTTCCGGGTTCAAGCCGAAACAATAGAGGCAAGCGGGGCGGCCGCTCCATTGAGCGGCCGCCCCGAACTCAACCAGCAATCCCTTGGTCGAGAATTTCTACTTCGCCTTGAGCAGCGATCCGACCTCGAGCAGGACGAACTCGTTGTCGTCGACCTTGTTGGGCTCGCGGCTCGATGAGAACGGCAGGTTGTTGTCATTGCCGACGATGATGTGGGTCGCATCGACGACGTCGACGTTCTCGATCGTGAAGAAGGGGAAGGTGAGGACGCCGCCGTTGAGCGGCTTGCGCGCCTTCTTATCCGGATCCTGGATCTTCATCAGATCGATGTGGCCGATCTTGCGCACGGCGTTGCCTGCATTGGCGTCCGACATCTCGATCTTCACGATGCGCTTGAACTTGGCGATGTCGTCGAAGCAATCGGCGGCCTTCTTGCCTTCGGGGCAGGCCTTGTCCGCCGTGCCTTCCTTGTCGTCACGCTCGATGACGAGCGCCGTCGTGGCGTCGATCATGTTGAAGTCGCCGATGGCGCTCGCGCCGGGCTCGAGCAGATATTTCCAGTGCCGTCCCGTCCACTTCTCGTCGGCGACCGAGAACTCCAGAATGCGCAGCACGGTCTTGCCGTCGACGCTCTCCCAGTCCTTCTTGTCGGCGTCCCAGAGCGGGCCTTCGAGCAGGCCGTAGATGAACTTGCCGTCCTTCGAGGCGGCGAAGCCTTCGTAACCCTTGGAGCGGCGCAGATTGACGCTCGGATTGGAAGCACCGGGATTGGAAGCCACCACGGCATAGTGATCCGGCGAGCGCACGGGCTTGCCGTCGGCCATCGTCTCGAAGAGCGCTTCGACCTTGCCGTTCATGTCGAGGCGCAGGACGTAGGGTCCGAACTCCTCGCCGATCCAGATCTTGTCGCCGATGATCTGGAAACCCTCGACGTCGAGATCGGCGCCCGTCAGGTAGCGCTTCTCCGTGCCCTCGTGGACGATGCGGAAGGGGATCTTTTTGTCGGGGTCATGCAGGAAGATGGTGCCGAGGCGTTCGATGGTGCCCTTGTCCCAGTGCATGCGATAGTGACTGAGGAACAGCGCGGCATCCGGCGAGTTGGCCTTGGAGCCGAAGCCGTTGTCGGTGATGACCCAGAACGTGCCGTCGGCCATCTTCTTGATGCCGGAATGTCCCTGTATGGGCTGGCCCTTGAAGGGAACTTTGAGGCCGGTCGGGCGACCGCGCGACTTGCCTTCCACCGAGCCAGGGGCTTCGACGCGCTTCGGCCCTGTTGCAAACTTGCCGGAGAGTTTCAGATCGGCGGGCGCATCGGCCGGGGGATCGATGAAGGTGGCGGCGGGAAGGACGACGTGGCCGGCGAGCTTGGCCGGATGCTCATCGGCGATGGCCGTCGTGAGTGTGAGGGGGAGTGCACCGATGGAAACGGTAGAAGCGAGTAGAAGTCGACGTAGCATTGCAGTCTCCTATTGAGGACGAACCCCCGATAGGCGTGGCGGATGTCGTGCGTTCTGCAGTTTCGCGACGGTGGGATGACAGCAGGGCTCATGAGCGGCAAAATCTGCCGCACCCCATATTCTCATGGCCGGCATTAATCGTTTTCGCTGATTGGCCTACCGATCTGTGGCACGGTTTACTCTATTGTGCCGATAGGGGCGGCACCGGCGGGGTAAGGGCGTATCGAGGCGTAGCGCGATGGCTGAGGGGAAGTCACTCGACGTGTTGAGCCGGGTCCGTGTGAACGCGACGGCCCGGCACCATATCGAGGCAGCGGTAATCGTGGGCGCTGCGGTGCTGGCTGCGGCCTTGCTCGGGGTGGCGCTCCGGTCTGCCGATCTGCTTGCGGCGGTCTCACCCGCCAATGCGATCCTGCTCGGGCTGCTGATCCGCTTCCCGCATCTTGCCACGCCGGCCGGATGGGCGGCCGCGGTCGCCGCCTACGTGGTTGCCGACGTTCTGACCGGCAACACGCTCGTCAATACGCTGCTGCTCACCGTGGCCAGTCTCACCGGAGTCGTTGTCGGCTATTTCCTGCTGAACCGGCTTGGCGAGCACGACCGGCGTCTCGTCGGACCGATGAGCGTACTTCGGCTGGCGGTCGTCGTATCGGCGGCTTCGGCCATGGCGGCGCTCGTCGGCACGCTCGGCAATTTTACCGCCCTCGCCAATGCGCCACTCACCGGTTTTGCCTACTGGCTCGTCGGCGAGCTCGTGAACTATCTTGCCATCGTGCCGGTGATGCTCGCGCTGCCCGATGGCCTGATCCGACGCTACGACCTGAAGAGCCGTCCGGACTTCCGCCAGATCGATTTCGTGGCGCTCGCGCCGGCCGGCGCGCTGCTCCTTGCCTGTATCGTGGCGCCCTTCGTCGGCGGCCCGGGCGCCTTTGCGCTTCCGCTGGTGGCGCTCGTATGGTGCGCGCTCAGCTACAGCGTTTTTGCGACGGCCATGCTGACGCTCGCCGTTGGCATATGGACACTCGGCGGCATCGCGCTCGGACTGATTACGGGCTGGCCCGAGCTGGATGACGGCAGTGTCCTCATCTCCGCCCGCCTCGCCGTCACACTCATGGGGCTCGCGCCGTTGACGATCGCGAGCACGATGGCCGCTCATAGAGTCTTGCGGGAGCGTTTCGACATGCTCGCGTCATACGACATGCTGAGCGGCCTCCTGACGCGACATGCCTTTGTCGATAGCGCGGGACAGCTCCTTGCCGAAGCCGCGCGGGCGGAGGCGCCGGTCGTGGTCCTCATGCTCGACATCGACCATTTCAAGAAGATCAATCACACGCACGGGCATTGGGCTGGTGACCGTGCCATCGAGACCTTCGCGGCCGTCGTGCGCCATACGCTTGGCGACAACGTGCTGGTCGGCCGTCTCGGCGGCGAGGAGTTCGCAGCTCTGCTGGCCGGCAGCACGCCCGCCGACGCTTCGGCCGCAGCCGAGCGCGTCCGGCAGGCCTTTGCTGCCGCGCCGATCGATCTCGGCAATGGCCGCCATGTCGAGGCGACGCTCAGCATCGGGCTTGGATGTGCCGCCGTCGCGCCGGCATCGATCGAGCCGCTCCTGCAGGTCGCAGACGAGGCCCTCTCGCTCGCCAAGGGGGGCGGCCGCAACCGCATCGTCCGGCGGGATCTCGCGGCACCGCGGGCGGCCACCCCGGTGGCGGGCTTCGCCGCGCGCTCCCGGTAGGCGGCCCGCCGATCAGCGGCAGCTCGTGCAATGCCGTATTCATTCTCCCCAAGTTTGCCGGGAATGCCGCCGCTCTCCGCAAGAGAATTCTAAACCGGGCATGGTTTGAAGCAGCGGCATGGGCGCCGTTGCGACTGGCGGCGCGCTTAGCGGAGCCGTCTGTTGGAATGATCATCAGTAGGGCAGGGCCGATACTCCGGCAGCCGTCGGTCCCAACACCCCTCGGCGCGCAATTGCGCGCGGCGTTTCTCGTCGGCAGCATCGTCTTCGCGGCCGTATTGCTCGACATTGCCTTGCGTCCGGCCGGTTTCCTGGCTGCTATCTGGCCGGCCAACGCTCTGCTGCTCGGGCTGCTGGTGCGCCGGCCTGCCTTCGCGAAGTCGTTGGGCTGGGGCGCCGCGGCTCTCGGATACGTTGCGGCCAATCTCCTCGGCGGCACCGGCCTCGGCGTCGCACTGCTGCTCATGAGCGGAAACCTCGCCGGCGTCGTCACCGGATATGTTCTCTTCATGCGCTGCGATCGGACGGATAGGCGTCTCCGGCGGCCGACATCCGTACTGCACCTCGTCGTGATCGTGGTGGCCGCCGCCACCGCATCGGCGGCCGTCGGGCCGATCGTTGATCCGCTCCTCTTTGGCCATACGCCGGCTGATGGCTTTGCCTACCGATTTGCGACCGAACTCGTGAACTATGTGACACTGCTTCCGCTCGTGCTGACCATGCCGGTCCCGACATGGCTCGGCTACGAGCGCCGCCGGCACGCGGAAGCGACCCGCCTGCTGCCACAGCAAAGCGCACCAGTCCTCGCGCTCGTCCTCTCATGCATTGCGGGCGTGTGGATCGGTGGCCCCGGCGCGGTGGCATTTCCGGTGCCTGCGCTCCTGTGGGGCGCCGTGACGTACGGGCAGTTCGGAACCTCGGTGCTGACCTTTCTGTTCAGCATCTGGACGATGGTGGCGATCGTGTTCGGCCACATCATCGATCCATTCGAGTTCGATACGCAGTACGCGCTGATGTCGGTACGCATCGGCGTGGCGCTGATTGCGCTCGCGCCGATCACGGTGGCGAGCGTGATGGCCGCACGCAATGAGCTGCTCGAGCAGCTTCGACAGCTCGCCTCGCACGATCCGCTGACCGGCGTCCTCAACCGGCGCGCCTTCCTGGAGGCTTGGCGCGAACGCCAGGCCCAACGGTCGTGGCGCTCGCGACCGACCGCCGTGCTGGTGCTCGACATCGACCACTTCAAGAAGATCAACGACACCTGGGGGCACGCGGTCGGCGACCAGGTCCTTGCGACCTTTGCCCGAACCGTGCGCGAGTGCCTGCGGGGCGCGGACCTGCTCGGGCGCTTCGGCGGCGAGGAGTTCGTCGCGCTCATGGGCGGCTGCAATGGCGACGAGGCCGCGGGCGTGGCCGAGCGCGTACGGTCGGCCGTCGCCGACACCATTGTGCATCTGGACGGCGGGCGCAACGTGAAGGTCACGGTGAGCATCGGCGTTGCGGCGGTCGACATGATGCCGGCGGTGTTCGACCCGCTGCTGGCAGCCGCCGACAAGGCGCTCTATGCCGCCAAGGCCGCCGGCCGCGACCGGGTCGCGCGCGCAGCTTGAGACGTCACGCGAAGCTGCGCATTGCGAGATGGACGCCGAGCAGCAGGAGCCCGATGAAGAAACAGCGCCGGAATGTCTGAGGTGACATGCGCAGCCTCAGCGCCTGCCCGAGCCACATGCCGATGGCCGCCATTGAGAGCGCGCCGAGAGCGGGCACCGCGAGCCCGGCGTGGAGGGCGTTGTCAGCCGCAAGATTGACCGCGAGCGCCACCGTCGAGACCGTGAATGAGAGGCCGAGAGCCTGGATCAGCTCTTCCTTTTCGAGGCCGATGGCCTGGACATAGGGCACGGCCGGAATGACGAACACGCCCGTCGCGGCCGTGATGAGGCCCGTCACCGCACCGGCCAGTGGACCGGCCCAGGCCTCATGCCGCGGCGCGACCGAGAAGCGATAGGCCGCGAGCCCGGTCAGCGCATAGAGCGCGAGCGCCACGCCAAGCAGCGTCGTGCCGTAGCGTGCGCTCGCCCCTGTCATGAGGCCGATCCCCGCCCACGTGCCGAGGCATACGCCGAGCATCATCGGCCAAAGGCGGCGCACGACGACCGCGAACGAGCGTCCTGCCACCATCTGCCAGACGTTTGTGACGAGGGACGGCAGCGCGAGCAGGGCCGCCGCCTGCACCGGCGGCATGACGAGCGCCAGCAGTCCCATGGAGATGGTCGGCAGCCCGAGGCCGATCACGCCCTTTGTCAGACCGGCGATCACGAAGACGGCGGCGATGAATATCCAGCTCGGATCGATCATGCCTCGCCTTGTGCCGCGCCGACAATGATCTCGCAATGTGGAGAATATGGAGTTAGCCTTTGGATAATCCGAAGTCTTGCGAGACTCTGCGATGCGTTTCGATCTCGTCGATCTGCGGCTCTTCCTGCATGTGGCCGACAGCGCCAGCATCACGCATGGGGCCGAGCGCGCTCATCTGGCGCTTGCTTCGGCGAGCGCGCGCATCCGCGGCATGGAGGAGATGCTCGGCGTGGATCTGCTCAAGCGCGGCCGTCGCGGGGTC